>OKMW01000622.1_pt1 | contig 8308 bp, 6 predicted proteins | sample 1612721 | NCBI WGS metagenome assembly OKMW01 (sample SAMN04436815, study PRJEB24849) | human gut metagenome | biome: human gut; feature: NICU; material: stool | host: Homo sapiens | place: USA: Saint Louis, MO | collected 2011-05-01 | reverse complement strand
TGATCCCCTGAATGGAAGAAGCGCGGAAGTTATCGGAACCGCTCTTCATGATCAGGCGATACACGCCCACCACTTTAGGCTGACGCGCGAGAATAGAATCCGAGATGAAGTCTTTACGCGTACGGTTGGCATCCACAATGGCAGAAATCAGGTTGTTCGGCACCGCCTGATAGTTAGCCAGCAACTGCTTGGTGTCTTTTGGCAGACAGTAGCCGCCGTAACCGAATGACGGGTTGTTATAGTGGTTACCGATACGCGGGTCAAGACACACGCCCTCGATGATCTGACGGGTGTTCAGACCTAAGCTCTCGGCATAGCTGTCCAGCTCGTTGAAGTAAGCCACACGCATCGCCAGATAGGTATTAGCGAAAAGCTTAATGGCCTCTGCCTCGGTGGAATCGGTGAACAGCACCGGAATATCTTTTTTGATTGCGCCTTCCTGAAGCAACGCAGCAAAACGCTCCGCACGCTCGGAACGCTCGCCAATCACGATACGGGATGGGTGCAGGTTATCGTATAACGCCCTGCCCTCGCGGAGAAATTCCGGCGAGAAGAAGACATTATCAATACCCAACTCTTCTTTAATCGATTTGGTGAAGCCCACTGGAATCGTCGACTTGATGATCATCACTGCGTTCGGGTTAATTGCCGTAACGTCTTTGATCACCGCTTCAACAGTTGAGGTATTGAAGTAGTTGGTTTTAGGATCGTAGTCGGTTGGCGTGGCGATGATGACGAAATCCGCATCGCGGTATGCGTCTTCTTTGTCCGTGGTAGCGCGGAAGTTCAGCGGCTTAGTCGCGAGGTATTCTTCAATCTCTTTATCGACGATCGGGGACTTCTTCTGGTTAAGCATGTCCACTTTTGCCTGCACGATATCCAGCGCAACCACTTCATGGTTTTGTGCAATCAGAATACCGTTTGAGAGACCAACATAGCCTGTTCCGGAGATGGTTATTTTCATTTGTTTGACTTCTACACGTTTGAGTTTTTGATAGCCCTATAGTGGCCACCACAATGATTAACTAGGAGTTTTTTAGCGCTAATACTCATTCACTGTCAAGGTTTCAGGATTTTTGAAAAATGTTTTTGCTCAACAAAAAGTCCTGTCGTTACACTAAGCAAAGTACCTGTTTTACAGCGACAATAAGACGTTAAAGGGCTGTCGAGAGTAAGCAGAGGAAAACTGCTTACTTCGTCAAATCAGACTAATCCCTTGGTCAGATTCAGCAGATACTGCCCATACCCGGTCTTTTTCAATGGTTCAGCGAGTACCCGAAGTTGTTCGGCATCAATAAAACCTCGTCGGAACGCAATCTCTTCAGGACATGAAACTTTTAGCCCCTGTCGCTCTTCAATTGTGGCGATAAAATTGCTTGCTTCGATCATACTCTGATGCGTTCCGGTATCCAGCCAGGCGTAACCGCGCCTCATCATTGCGACAGACAATCGTCCCTGCTGCATATAGATGCGGTTGATGTCGGTAATTTCGAGTTCACCTCGCTCGGACGGCGTTAAACTTTTGGCCATCTCAACCACATCGTTGTCGTAAAAATAAAGACCGGTTATTGCGTAATTACTCTTGGGTTGCTGAGGCTTCTCCTCAAGACCAATTGCAGTACCGTCTTTATCAAACTCAACGACGCCATAGCGTTCCGGATCGCTGACATGATAGGCGAATACGGTCGCCCCCTCTTGCTGGCTTGCTGCGCCTTCAAGCAGTCTGGGGAGATCGTGTCCGTAGAAAATATTATCGCCTAATACCAGCGCACAATTATCCTCACCGATAAACTCTTCACCCAGAATAAAAGCTTGTGCCAATCCATCAGGACTTGGTTGCACTTTGTACTGGATATGCAATCCCCACTGGCTACCGTTCCCGAGCAGTTGTTCAAAACGCGGAGTGTCCTGAGGCGTACTGATAATCAGAATATCCCGTATACCTGCCAGCATAAGCGTAGAGAGCGGGTAATAGATCATTGGCTTATCGTAAATTGGCAACAATTGCTTACTTACGGCCATAGTCACGGGATAAAGACGTGTACCCGATCCGCCAGCTAATATAATCCCTTTACGTTTCGTCATTTACTTACGCTCCCCATAATTCTGCTCAATCCAGCTCTTATAGGCGCCGCTTTTCACATTCGATACCCATTCCAGGTTATTCAAATACCATTTAACCGTTTTACGGATGCCGCTTTCAAAGGTTTCCACAGGAGTCCATCCGAGCTCGTCGCTAATTTTATGAGCATCAATTGCATAACGTCTGTCGTGTCCAGGACGATCCGCTACATAAGTAATTTGTGCGCGATAGGATGTTTCTTTCGGTACCATGTCATCGAGCAGATCACAAATGGTCTGAACGACTTCAATATTTTTCTTCTCGTTATGGCCGCCAATATTATAGGTTTCTCCCGGCTTACCCGTGGTCAGAACCGTATACAGTGCACGAGCATGATCTTCAACGTATAACCAGTCACGGATTTGATCGCCCTTACCGTAGATCGGCAATGGTTTATTATCCAGCGCATTAAGGATAACAAGAGGGATCAGCTTTTCAGGAAAGTGGTATGGGCCATAATTATTCGAACAATTTGTCACAATCCCAGGTAAACCATAGGTGCGTATCCAGGCCCGAACTAAATGGTCGCTGGACGCTTTTGACGCTGAGTAAGGGCTACTTGGCTGGTACGCTGTTTTCTCGGTAAACAGCGGTAACGGGACAGAATCATGATATTCATCAGGATGTGGCAGATCGCCGTAAACCTCATCAGTTGAAATGTGATGGAAACGGAAGGTAGATTTTGCTGCCTCGTCCAGTGAAGACCAGTAAGCACGGCTCGTTTCTAACAGGTTATACGTGCCAACAATATTGGTTTCAATAAACGCAGCGGGACCTGTAATAGAACGGTCGACATGGCTCTCGGCAGCCAGGTGCATTACCGCATCAGGCTGATGGGTAGCAAAAATACGCGCCATTGCCTCTTTATCACATATATCGGCATGCTCAAAAACATAGCGTTCGCTATCGCTTACTTCACGCAAGGATTCCAGATTACCGGCATAGGTCAATTTATCAACGTTAACAACGCTATCCCGAGTATTGCTAATAATATGTCGGATAACCGCGGAACCGATAAAACCGGCACCGCCAGTAACTAGAATTTTCACGCAATCTATTCCATTAAACAGTAGGTGGATCGGGCAAGATAAAAAAGCCCGGTATCTCTACCGGGCTTGATCGCATGGCTAAGCGTATATTAATCCAGCCATTCGGTGTGGAACACACCTTCTTTATCCGTACGCTTATAGGTATGCGCACCGAAGTAATCACGCTGTGCCTGAATCAGGTTAGCTGGCAGAACGGCAGAACGATAGCTGTCGTAGTATGCCACCGCAGCGGAGAAGGTCGGAACCGGGATACCATTCTGCACCGCGTACGCAACAACATCACGCAGCGCCTGCTGATATTCGTCAGCAATTTGTTTGAAGTAAGGCGCCAGCAGAAGGTTTGCGATACCCGCATTTTCAGCATAGGCATCGGTGATTTTTTGCAGGAACTGGGCGCGAATGATACAGCCGGCACGGAAGATCTTCGCTATCTCGCCATAGTTCAGATCCCAGTTGTTCTCGTCTGAAGCTGCACGCAGCTGAGAGAAGCCCTGCGCGTAAGAGACGATTTTACCCAGGTACAGTGCACGACGGACTTTTTCAACGAATTCAGCTTTGTCACCAGCGGGTTTAGCCTGAGGACCAGACAGCACTTTAGATGCCGCAACGCGCTGCTCTTTCAGAGAAGAGATATAACGTGCAAATACGGATTCGGTGATCAGGGATAATGGCTCACCCAGATCCAGAGAGCTCTGGCTGGTCCATTTACCGGTACCTTTGTTCGCCGCTTCATCCAGAATCACATCAACCAGGTATTTACCCTCTTCATCTTTCTTGGTGAAGATATCTTTGGTGATGTCGATCAGGTAGCTGTTCAGCTCGCCTTTGTTCCACTCGGTGAAGGTCTTTGCGAGCTCCTCGTTGGAGAGGTTCAGACCGCCCTTCAGCAGAGAGTAGGCTTCAGCAATCAGCTGCATATCGCCGTATTCAATGCCGTTGTGAACCATTTTCACGTAATGACCAGCGCCATCAGGACCGATATAGGTCACGCACGGCTCGCCGTCTTCAGCTACGGCTGCGATTTTAGTCAGGATTGGCGCAACCAGTTCGTACGCTTCTTTCTGACCGCCAGGCATGATTGATGGACCTTTCAGAGCGCCCTCTTCACCACCGGATACGCCGGTACCAATGAAGTTGAAGCCTTCAGCAGACAGTTCACGGTTACGACGAATGGTGTCCTGGAAGAAGGTGTTGCCACCATCAATAATGATGTCGCCTTTATCCAGATACGGTTTCAGTGAATCGATAGCTGCATCGGTACCTGCGCCCGCTTTCACCATTAACAGGATACGACGAGGTGTTTCCAGAGACTCAACGAACTCTTTAACCGTATAGAAAGGAACCAGTTTTTTGCCTGGATTCTCAGCGATGACTTCTTCGGTCTTATCACGGGAGCGGTTGAAAACGGAGACGGTATAACCACGGCTTTCGATGTTGAGCGCCAGGTTGCGCCCCATCACAGCCATACCGACAACGCCGATCTGTTGCTTGGACATTACATACTCCTGTCAGGTGTGGTCGCCGCGACTGTGCGCGGCTTGAAAGTATAAATATCTTAACTTAGGTTTTATTATGAGTATATACAAATTTTGATGTGCCACAAAAACTATAATAACCAATATAGTTAAGGCAATGAGTTAATATAATCCGCTATTGCGTCATACTTATTGAAAGGGATCTTTTGATATTCGTTAGGTACAAAAGTTTCGATCCTTTTCATTAAATCTTCAAAATTGATATAATCCCACCATACTAAGAGATAACCGAATCTCTCCATATAACATGCTAAGTCACTTTGATGCTTGTCTATCCTTTCTAAATTTGGAACAGCTATAATTTTCTTTCGTTTTTCAACCAAAGAATAAATAGTACCAGCTCCGGAGTGGGTGATTATTAAATCAGAATTGATATAGTAACTTTGGATATCATCAGTAAAACCAAAGTACTCACCGCTACGAGGCATATATTTTCCATCAGCCATCTGGAACGTTACCTCATAGTCTTTTCGTCCAAAAAAGTACTCATCAATTCTTTTAATCATTGAATCAAAAGAAGTTGTACCTACTGTGACAAAAACCTTCATAATCTTCCTGAAAAAATTGCTTTAGGATATAATTGCAATAAAGACTCATTTTGAACATAAAATTTTGAAGCCAAATGATACATAATTCGTCCTGAAAATGAGCGTGTTGTAAAGCGTGACCATGTTTCAATATGAATGATTTTAACATTTAGTAGTTTCGCTGCAATTGCAGCAGAAATCGCAATACCGGGTCCTGTAGTAACAATTGCACGACAGTTAGTCCGACGTATAATTAAGAAAGTCTTTAAAAAAATGTTCAACGGCCCTAAATTTTTCAGGACATTTACCCAAGCATATTTATTTCTGAACTCTTGAGTAATAAAATGCTCATCTGCCCATAATGGCTTTTTCTTAGAATCAGATAATGTTATAGCATAATAATTATCAAGTTTATTTAAAAGGTTCGGCGCAAATCTATTCATTTGAGCTTCATGCCCACCTTCGCCATAAACAAACATCAATACTTGCTTAGTTTTTTTATTGAAAAACACCTTTTAGCACCTCTTTAACATTATCAGCTCCATATTTTTGAATAACAATTTCACTATTGCATTTGTTTATATTATTTAATTCATCGTCCCCAAACTGGGAAAATTTCACAATAGCGTCTCGAATCGCGTCAGATTCAAAATTATCAATTTGTAAGAAATTCAACCCCTGGCTTTTGAATTCATTAAAAGCAGGTATTTTTGTTAAAACACAGTATACACCACAAGCCATAGCCTCCAAAGGAACTAATCCAAGGCTTTCACTTTCAGAAGGATAAATTAGCAGGTCGATTTTTTTAAACCAAGAAGCAAGTTCGGTATGAGGTAATGGTTTGATGAATTCTACATTTACATCTTTGCTGATCGCCATCAACTCATTTTTCTGCTCACCGTCTCCTACAATTGATAACTTTAACTTTTCAGTTCCTTTGATTGCCTTGATTATCAGATCAACATTTTTTGATTGAACCAACCTTCCAGCATATCCAATCACTATTTCATCTTTGGATCTTAGAACTGCCCCCTTATAATTAAAGCACCTATCCACGCCTCCAGAAGGATATACGACAATATTTTTATCGTTTGCTTTAAAATTTGCGAGCAAGAATTCTGAATAACTGGGTGAAGGGCATATTATTGTGGAACTTTTTTTAAAAATTGATGTAGTAAGTTGATTTTTCAATCGATGGAATAATTTATTTCTTCCTTTCAAGAGTTTAATATCACCGCCATGTACATGGCTTACAATATTCATTTTTTTACCGAAAGATGAAGCAATTAAAATTGGCAATGCTGTATGAGACACATAATGGCAATAAATGAAGTCGTATTTATTAAAGAATAACTTATAGATCGTTTTAAAATATAGGGTAAGGTAGCTTATAACTTTGGCAAGTTTATTTTCACCTTTACTATCTCTCACGCACAAGTGAATATTATTATTGTTGGCTTCAAGCTCTTTTACTATTCTTTCTACAAAAATCCCAAAATCAGGATGTTTCTTTGAAGGATACATGTTACTGATCAAAAGAATATTCATTCTTATTCCTTTGTATAATTTTTAAATTTCGGATGGAAATTTGTAATAACTCTTCCGAAAAGATTCAAAAAAGGCACTAAATTTGGATTTGTTCCAGGACTGTAGGCACCCTCAGATTTCATTTTCCTGTAAAAGTCATCTTCATTTTTCCAAACCTTGTAAAAAGTTTTATACGTTAATATATCTGAAGCTTTTTGATTAATAAAGTAATTAAATATATTGCGCGAGGCGAATAAGGGAATAGTTGTTTTAAAACAAAGATTCATTACTAAAGCCCCACTAGTAATAAAACGAAGTCCTCTGCCATAAATAAACTCATAGTATGTAACTTTTTGTAAAGAATCTATGGCATTTATTTTTGAGGTTTTATTATAAAAATCTTCTAAAACATATTTAAACTGCTGATTGTTCAATTTTTTGTAACGCTTTCTTAGCAAATACTCAGGCTTTAAAAAAGAAGAGGATAAAAACGGGAAAAGTTTATAAAACTCACCTAACTTTCCTCCAAAGGACATATAAACACCTCGCTGCAATACATCCCCTAAATAGCCATCAAGAGCAATGGTGTTTTTCTCCGATAAACTGGCAGCATGGCGATAGTTACTAAAAAATTGGGGGTTATATGCTTTGACACTTCCACTGAAAAGCTGTTTACATATTGATTTATCGATTTCGGTAACTGGGTTACTTTTAAACCTAAAAGACTCGAATTTAATGTTACGGTATGCAGCTAATTTTTTACCATTCTGTACGTCAGCAGAATTCTCGGGCCCCCAAGTATACGCAAATTGAGGTTCTGAAACTGAGAGAATAAATCTCGAATCGAATCCTGCTGATAATGCTATAGATTGTAAATCAGAAGGTGTGGTTGACAAAAGGGCTCTTGCTTCTTGAATCACATCAATATTAGCTGCTTCAATTTCATAGCCATAGTTAGAAATCTTAATATTAGAATTTTCTATTTCAATTATATCTCCGGGTATAAAGCGATACACATCCTCATAAATTGTATAGTTACCGAAAAGATGTCCCTGTGCTAAAAGGATTTCTTCAATTTTTTTGTTTTTTGGCTGAGAGAATACTGCTGCGCATGGAGAAATATGAAGACTGCCGTCAGAAACATTGTAATAATGAGGTGATAGAGAAAAAGGATCAGTGAAGACCTTAACTTTACCAACATTTTTATCGTGGTAAAAAGCTATAAACATGCCGGAAATTATTTTTTTAGTTATAGTTGCAAACTCCTCACCTTCATCAAGACATTTTTTTAACCAATGTATGTTATTACGTTCATATTTGTCATTTACAAACCAACCTGAAACAATTATCTCACTTTGATTAGATTTCATATGGGGCACATCTAGCCAATCGCTTGAATCATAATATATACAGCCTTCCTCATTAGCTAGAGTAAATTTATATGATGTTTTTGAGGTACGTATAAAATTATCAAACTCTAAATTTATGTTGCTGTTATAAGTTAAAAAAGACACCTTAGACCTCCGCCAATACTTTCTTCATAATAAA
>OKMW01000608.1_pt1 | contig 8441 bp, 8 predicted proteins | sample 1612721 | NCBI WGS metagenome assembly OKMW01 (sample SAMN04436815, study PRJEB24849) | human gut metagenome | biome: human gut; feature: NICU; material: stool | host: Homo sapiens | place: USA: Saint Louis, MO | collected 2011-05-01 | reverse complement strand
AGAAGTAGCAGCAAATCCTGCTAGCTACACAGGACAATATTTGAAAGGAAAATTACAATGAATCAACGGATCAGCAACTTAAGAAACAAAATGAAAGCCCAAAACCTCAAAGCGGTATTGATTAACAATTTGAAAAATGTTTATTATTTAACCAATTTCTGGGGTTCAAACGGGACCGCTTTGGTGACAGAAGAACGCGTGGTACTCTTTACAGATTCGCGCTACACCATCCATGCCCATGCGACTTGTTTCCCCTTTGTAGAGATTGTGGAAACCCGCGATGAGTTGACTGCAGCTGCAGAGATCGTTAAGGACCTTGGAATCAAAGAACTTGGTTTTGAGGATGAGGTGACGGTGGCCTACCATGCCCGCATGGCTTCTGTTTTCAGTGGTATTAGCCTTCAATCCCTAGCGAACTTTGTCATGGAATTGCGCTTGATTAAAGATGAGACCGAGATTGCGGCGATTAAAAAAGCTTGTAGCATCTCTGACCAAGCCTTCCATGATATTTTAGACTATATCAAGGTAGGGAAAACGACAGAGTTGGAAGCAGCGACTTTCCTAGATTTTAGAATGCGGGAGTTAGGAGCTTCTGGTGTATCTTTTGATATTATCTCAGCAGCTGGTGAACGCTCTGCCATGCCTCATGCGACTCCAAGTGATCGGGTCATTTCAGCAGGAGATGCCTTGACCCTTGATTTTGGTTGCTTGTATAATCACTATGTTAGCGATATGACACGGACAATCTATGCAGGACATGTCAGCGACAAGGAAAGAGAGATTTACGAAACCGTTTTGAAAGCCAATCAAGCCTTGATTGATGCTGCTAAAGATGGACTTGGCTTCCGTGATTTTGATAAAATCCCACGTGATGTGATCGAGGCAGCCGGCTATGGTCAATACTTTACTCATGGAATCGGTCATGGAATTGGGCTAGATATCCACGAAGAACCATACTTCAGCCAAACGTCTAAAGAAGCGATTCAAGCAGGTATGGTCTTAACAGATGAGCCAGGTATTTATATCGAAGGTCTCTCTGGCGTGCGGATCGAAGATGACCTCTTGATTACAGAAACTGGCTGTGAAGTCTTGACTCTTGCTCCTAAAGAATTGATTGTCCTATAAAATAGACAGTATTTTCTTAACCCCTGTGTAACAAACAAAGATAAGAAATGAGGCCTATGAAAAAACGAATTTTAGTATTGGGAATTCTTCTAGTAGCCCTTCTATTTGCATTTGCTCCTTCTGCTCATGCTGGTGTCGGCAATACGCATAGTGGTGGTAGTAGCACTATTCATTCTGGCGGTGGTGGTGGTAGTAGCTGGTCTGGTGGATCCAGTAGCTACAGTTCTAGTTCTGGATCAGACTCTGGTGGGGCGGTAGCAGTTGTCGCCATCATTGGATTGATTGGATTTGTCTATAATATTGCAAAAGAGGCTAATGAGAGTGATGATTCGTCCTATTCAAATAGTGGTCCAAAACGGACAACCGAAGAACGGGCGGGTCGACCAATTGAGAACAACTATGAAGCGATTCGCCGCATCCGTAAACTGGATCCAATGTTTGATGAAGACCGCTTCTTGTCGCAAGTTAAGCTGGTTTATCTTCAATTGCAGTCTGCCTGGACAGAAAAAGATTGGAATTCTGTGCGGAACTTAGAAAGTACGAGTCTTTATGAGCAGCACTTGACGCAGTTACAAGAGCATATTCGTGCCAAAACAACCAATGTTCTAGAGCGCGTATGTGTGGAAGATTCGAAGATCAAAGACTTTATCGAAAATCCAGAAGGCAATGACCGCATTGAAGTCATTCTGTCTTCGACGATGAGAGATTACATTCGAAATGATGAAACGGGTCGTGTGATCGAAGGGGATCCAACCAAAGATCTCTTTACCGTTTACCGCATGGTCTTCCTCCGTGAACATGGAGCCCAGACAGAGATCATTAAGAATTCAGAAGTCGTTAGTGATCACTGTCCGAACTGTGGTGCGCCACTAACGATCGATTCAATCGACAAGTGTGAATATTGCCAAGCATCCTTGAAGCACAATCCAAAAGATTGGGTCTTGGATGTCTACGAAGTTGTGGATGAAATTGAATTCTACAGATAGGAGAATGTATGGGATTTATTAAAGCAGCCCTTTCAGCGGGCATTTCAAGTTTTCAAGATAGTAAATTTAAGGAAGCCATTACCTTGCCGGAAGCTGTTCCAGCAACAGCTTTGGCCATTAAGGGACAGCTCTTGACCAAAGATCCAGATGGGCGCTCTCGTCAGAGCAACCAAAATACGGGTCTATTGACAGATGGCTCTGTTGTCATTGTTCCCCAAGGCTATGTTGCTCTCTTGGTCAATAATGGAACGTTTCTAGGAGACCTTCTAGAAGCAGGGAGTCACGAATGGCAAGCCGGTGAAAATGCCTGGTTGTTTGAAAAGGGTGGTGTGAAAGGAACGTGGGATCAGTTCAAGAATCGTTTCTCATTTGGAGGCCAAGTGGTCACCCAACAAGAAATTATTTTTGTGCGGATGCAACCTTTTACAGGAAATAAATTTGGCACTCAAAATCCAGTTGAGTACTTTAGCGACCGTTACCAACAACTTCTTAGCATTCGTTTTTATGGTCTTTATGATGTTAAAGTGGCAGATCCTGTACTCTTTTACATCAGTGCAGTCAGTCGTCAAATCACTGCAGATAAGCCATTTACCTTGGAAGATGTGGCTCAGGGAACCTTGCGCCAAAATCTAGCACCAAAAATTGCAGTGGCCATTTCAAAATATACGGCTGAAAATAAGGCAGACATCTACAATATCAATGCGGACCAAGATGTCTTCAATGAAGTTGCAAAACGCGAAGTCAACAAAACGTGGACAGAATTATATGGTATCGAATTAACCAATGTCCTCATCGAAGATTTGAGCTACGATGCAGACAGTATGGCCAAGGTCAATAAACTGGACAGTGAATTGGCAGCGATGAAGTACAATACCATTGAAATCGAAGAGCGTCGTGCTCGCAATGAGGCCTTGGTCGCAGCTGCTAAAAATGAAGGTGGCAATGGCATGAACATGATTATGGGGATGAACTTGGGTCAAGCACTTGGCAATGACCTTCAAAAGCAAGCCTCTCCAGCTCAAGACAAGCCTCATACCTTCTACATTGAAGTAGATGGAAAATATGTCCATGTCACCAAAGATGCTGATGGCAATATTGTGCCTGTAGACCAATAAGGAATTGTGAAGCTGGTGGTGGAAATGTAGAGATTCTAAGGACTCGTTCCTACAATCTCTCTCCGCCTTCTAGCCTTCCTAAAAAGAGAAAATTGCTGTTTGAGAAAAATCAAATAGTGTGTTACAATAAAGAGTAATCTATTTTTAAAAAAGAGGTAATAAAACATGATCGAAGCAAGTAAATTGAAAGCTGGTATGACTTTTGAAACAGCTGACGGAAAATTGATCCGCGTTTTGGAAGCTAGCCACCACAAACCAGGTAAAGGAAACACTATCATGCGTATGAAATTGCGTGATGTCCGTACTGGTTCAACATTTGATACTAGCTACCGTCCAGAAGAAAAATTTGAACAAGCGATTATCGAAACTGTTCCAGCTCAATACTTGTACAAAATGGATGATACAGCCTACTTCATGAACACGGAAACATATGACCAATATGAAATTCCAGTTGTGAACGTAGAACAAGAATTGCTTTACATCCTTGAAAACTCAGAAGTAAAAATTCAATTCTACGGAAGCGAAGTAATCGGTGTAACAGTTCCTACAACTGTTGAATTAACTGTTGCAGAAACTCAACCATCTATCAAAGGTGCTACAGTGACTGGTTCTGGTAAACCTGCTACAATGGAAACTGGTTTGGTCGTAAACGTTCCTGACTTCATCGAAGCTGGACAAAAATTGGTCATTAACACTACTGAAGGAACTTACGTTTCTCGTTCATAAGAGACATCTCAGGGTGTCAAATAGAAAGGAACTTCTATGGCAACTGAACAATTTGGTGACATCGTTATTGCACCACGTGTATTAGAAAAAATTATTGCGATTGCGACAGCAAAAGTAGAGGGTGTCTATTCGCTTGAAAACAAGAGTGTTTCAGATAGCTTATCCAAACGCTCCCTTGGACGTGGCGTCTACCTTCATACAGAAGAAGATGGTCAAGTTTCAGTAGACATCTATCTCTATTTAGAATACGGAGTGGCTGTACCATCTGTCGCTGTAGCCATTCAAAAAGCGGTCAAGTCTGCAGTTTATGATATGGCAGATGTAACCTTGGATGCTGTCAACATTCACGTTGTTGGTATCGCAACGGAAAAATCTCCAAAACCAGACTTGAAAGATTTGTTTAATGAGGACTTCCTCAATGACTGATGAAATTTTATTAGAATCACGTCGAGATTTGCGTGAGCGCGCCTTCCAAGCCTTGATGGCCTTGGAATACGATGGAGACATTGTTGAAGCTTGTCGTTTTGCTTATCTACATGATAAGGACCTAGCAGAAGACAAAGAAGTCGATCTTCCTGCCTTTCTCATGAATCTCGTGACGGGTGTCTACCAATCCAAAGATCAACTGGACCAGCAAATCGGTCAACATTTGAAAACCGGCTGGACTGTTGAGCGCTTGACCTTGGTAGAGAAAAACATCCTTCGTCTGGGAATTTACGAAATGACAGAGTTTGATACACCACAGATCGTCGCAGTCAATGAAGCGGTGGAATTGGCCAAGGCCTTTTCAGATGAAACCTCTTCACGATTTGTCAACGGTGTCCTCAGTCAATTTGTGACAGAAGAATAATTAAAAAAGAGCCGATGGCTCTTTTTTTGTGAAAAATATCCCCACAGTTTCTACTGAGGGGATACTGCTTTTAGACACTTTTTCCAGAGTGGAGACTAACGGGCAAGAAATAACCGGTAGTCGCTACTTTTTTTCCTTCGATCTTTTGGAGTAAAAGATCCACCATGAGGATAGCAATGTCTTCGAGGGGTTGTTGGATGGTTGTCAGTTCAGGTGTATAGGTCTCAATGAACTGGGTTCCATCATAACCAATCACTTTCAAATCCTGGGGAATCTGAATATCTAATTCTCTAGCGACTTTCATGATCAAGATCGCCGTCAAATCATCGGAGGCGAAAATGGCATCTGGTTTGTGGTGGGTTAAAATCTGTTTGATTTCCATTTCTTTGCGAATAGGGGAGAAATCACTGGAAACATTAATGATCATGGACTCAGGTAGAACCGATGCAAACCCCGCATGACGCAAGCCTGTTGGGGAGTTGGAGTTGTCATTCCCTGTGATCATGATAATATTTCGGGCTCCGGTTTTTACTAAAGTTTCTGCTGCAAGCACCCCGCCAGCGTAGTTGTCTGAAGAGACAACCGGAATTTCTGGGGAGAGGTTGCGGTCAAAAGCAATGATAGGAGCAGTTACCCGGTTGTAATCTTCAATGCCCAAATTATGACTTCCTGAAATGATGCCATCTACCTGGTTAGCCTCCAACATCTCAATATATTCGCGCTCTTTTTCGGAGTCGTGTTCACTATTGCAGATGATGGTTTTATAGCCGTGTTTGAAGAGTTGGTGCTCTAGTTTGTCGATTAATTCAGCATAGAAAACATTGCTGATGTTGGGAAAGATCAAGCCGACTAACTTGGCTGATTTTCCTTGGAGGCTACGAGCAACATTGTTAGGTTTATAGCCCAATTCTCGCATGGCTTCTTGGACTTTTTGGATCGTTTTTTCAGACAGGTATCCTTTTTTATTGATGACCCGTGAGACAGTAGTAGGGCTGACACCGGCGAGTTTGGCGACATCAGTTAGCTTTGCGACCATAATCAAGTTCGTAGTAAGTTCCAGTAGGGGTTCCAGACTTGATCAAGATTCCATTTTGATCTGCATGTGGGTAGACCCGACCAGAAAATACTTTTTCTCCTTTATTGATAAAGATTTCAAATATCGAATTGTCAATAAAAATATTAGCGGTTGTCGCTTGGTTAGCGATTGTGCAGCTACGGCTCGTACCGAAATCTTGGGCATATTGCTCACCAGCCTGGCTACGATCGACTGTGACCAATCCTTTAGCCAGATCAAATGTGAGAACTAAGCCCTTTCCTTCTGCATCGGCAAAGAGGACGATTTCGTTCTGGCTATCCTTTTCAAACTGCAATTCCAATTCATAGCAGTTCTTGGTTTGTGCCTTGTTGGCAAATTCCTCACTCTCAGCGCGCAAGTCTTTGATGGCTTCAACTGGGTATTGGTAGAGCTTGCCATCTTTGATGGTTAATTCTTTGACCAGTGAGAGAGCTCCTTGGTAGTCATAGGAATCCGTTGGATAAGAAACGTCTGGAAGACCTAGCCAGCTAACAGTATAGGCACGTCCATCGGGAGCATTAAATCCTTGAGTCGCATAGGCTTCAAAACCATAGTCGAGATTATGCAATTCAGATACATCAACCATTTTGGCCTTTTCTGGGTCAAAGCTTGCCCCAATCTTGTACATATTTGGATAGATATTGTCATAATCAAGAACGGCTTTATCTAAGCCTTGAGGGCAGTATAGGAGAACGGGTTGGTCTCCTACAAAGACTAGGTTGGGACATTCCATCATATAAGCTGTCCGATCGTTTGCAAAATCCAAGTCACCGACTGTAACCCAGTTGGAATAGTCGTTATCTACAGCCTTATAGAGACGGATGAATCCTTTCTTCTCAAGGTTTTGACCACCAACGATAGCGTAGAATTGACCTTTGAAATTAAAAATCTGTGGGTCACGAAAGTGATCCGTAGAGTCAGCCGGTTGATTAATCAAGATTTTGTCAATTTTTTCAATCTTGCCGTCTTTATCCATCAAAGCACCTACTTGGTAAGGATGACGAACCCATTCTGCATCACGAACATTTCCGGTGTAGAATAAGAATAGTTTGTCACCAAACTGCATGGCTGATCCGGAATAAGCTCCATGGCTATCCAGATCTGTGTCTGGAAGAAGCGTTACACCAGTTTCTTTGAAATGAACCAAGTCTTCACTTTCTGTTTGTACCCATGATTTTAACCCATGGGCTGCACCAAATGGGAAATTTTGGTAAAACAAGATCCATTTTCCATCAAAGTAGGAAAAACCGTTAGGATCATTTAAGAGACCAGCTTTTGGCTCAACATGATAGTGTGTATGCCAAGGAGATTTGGCCATATGATCTTGGATGGCTTGCTTTTCCTCTTTTGTCCAGTCTTCGTAACGTCTGTAACGACGTTCAGTTGTCCATTCCATTTTATTCCTCCGAATTTTTTCTTACTTCCATAGTACCGATTTCCTATTAAAAATGCAAGCGATAAATGAAAAAAATGGCAAAAAATGTCAAACGATTGACAGCTATTTTGCAGCCTGAAGAAAAGAGGAGAAGTTGAAAATTTATGAAAATATGAAAGAAAATGAAAATAAAAGTCTGATTTAAAGTGCTAAAAAGCGTAGTACAGGCCTGTTTTAAAATGAAAATAGTTTCATACTGTCAAAAGGTGTCAAAAAGTCCAAAAAAGTTTCAAAAAAATCCTGCAAAACGCTTGACATATTTTCAATACGTGGTACAATTAAAAACGTAGAAACGATTTAACCGTTTACATTACAAAAAATAAGGAGATTTTTGCAAAATGTCAAATACAGAAATTGCAAAGCAGGTCATCGATGCAATCGGTGGGGTTGAGAACGTTAGCAGTGTTGCTCACTGTGCGACTCGTCTTCGCGTGATGGTAAAAGATGAATCAAAAATCAACAAAGATGTTGTTGAGAACATTGAAAAAGTACAAGGTGCTTTCTTTAACTCAGGTCAATACCAAATCATCTTTGGTACTGGTACTGTAAACAAGATCTATGATGAAGTAGTAGCTCTTGGCTTACCAACATCATCAAAAGATGAAATGAAAGCAGAAGCCGCTAAACAAGGAAACTGGTTCCAACGCGCGATCCGTACCTTTGGAGACGTTTTTGTTCCAATTCTACCAGCAATTGTTGCGACTGGATTGTTTATGGGGATTCGTGGTGCCATTGCTCAAGACCAGGTTTTGGCTTTGTTTGGTACAACAGCAGACGCATTTAAATCTACTGATTTTTATACATATTCAACAATTTTAACTGATACCGCGTTTGCCTTCTTCCCAGCCTTGATTTCATGGTCTGCGTTCCGAGTATTCGGAGGAAATCCTGTTCTTGGGATTGTAATTGGTTTGATGATGGTTAGTCCGACACTTCCAAATGCGTGGGTTGTAGCGGAAGATCCTTCTAAAGCAGCAACATACTTTGGTATCTTCCATCATGTGGTTGGATTCCAGAACTCAGTTCTTCCCGCTTTCTTCGTTGGTCTAATTGGTGCGAAACTTGAAAAGTGGCTCCATAAGAAAATTCCAGATGTCTTAGATTTGTTATTGGTTCCATTATTCACATT
>OKMW01000605.1_pt1 | contig 8465 bp, 13 predicted proteins | sample 1612721 | NCBI WGS metagenome assembly OKMW01 (sample SAMN04436815, study PRJEB24849) | human gut metagenome | biome: human gut; feature: NICU; material: stool | host: Homo sapiens | place: USA: Saint Louis, MO | collected 2011-05-01 | reverse complement strand
GTGCTATCCCCGCCTCGCCTGCGCGCTTAGCGGGGCGCTTTTAATGCAAGTGCATCATGAGCCCCGAGCCGCACCGGCACTGGCGCTGGCTGGCAAAAACTGGAGTTAAAAACGAATGCAAACTCATGCACCTGATGCATGCGCCGCTAAAACAGCGAAAAATTCGTTATAAATTCGTCACTTTTCGACCCGACCTCATCCATTAAGAGCAGATATTGCATTCCCTCGTTTAGCGATACCGGCCGCTCATATTCAATCATGAAAACATCGTGATATGTGCGTCCTAACCAGTACCCACCGCCGCACTCTTTGGGTCGCTGAAAGAATACCAACCCGCCCGGCTTAAAGTGCTCTAAAACCTCACCACGATAGACAACCTGAAATTTCGAGTCTTTGACGCCCATATAACCCCCACAAAAATACTGTATATGCATACAGTCTTTTAGCAGATATCCGTGGTAAACGCTAACGCCTCGCCGGGCTCGTTGTTCAACACCACCGGCACTGAAAACAAGTTTCAGCACCGGTGGCGTTTGTCATTTTGTTGCTTAATTGTCGAGTATCGAATCGACCTCACCCGTTCGCACGTTAACGCGAGCCGCTACAGTCTGTTTGACCACCCCACCATAAGCATTGGTGCCACGAAACGTTGTTTTAACAATGGCATGCGGGTCTTTATTCAAAATAAGATGGTAGACCGTTGAAACATGCTTGTAGGAGGAATCATCATTCATGCTGGCTTTTATAACCTTTTCCAACGGTCGATATGAACCATCCCAACCGCTAAAATTCCCCTGAAAAGTATCGAGATTGATTTTACTGTTTAGGGATTCTGGATCTCTTTCGTAGTCATTAAAGCACCATCCCAAAACTTGATTTAGTTGTAACTCGCCATCTTTCGAGAATGTAAACTCACTCATGCAAGCATAAAACGCATCATTGGCGCTGGCCGGTAACCCCTTGAACTCGACATAATTGGCAACGATTTTATGTCGCGTCTCTTTAAGCTCGTTTCGGTATTCTTTGAGGGACTTATCACCGTACTTAAAGACTTTTTTGACCGGTTCAACAGGAACATTCGTAGAATCATTTTTTGCTACGTGCTGACTATCTTCCGTTCCCCCTAAAACAGCGCTAACAACGACAAGCGCCAGAAATCCACCCAAGAAGATCGCACTGGAACGCTTACGATTTGGCATTTTTACCAAAGAAGGCTTAATCAGACCGATGATAAAACCTACAAATAGAACAAAGGCTACTAAAGAAATCAGGCTGCTCATAACTATCCTTTTGTGTGTAATCCCATAAAAAACAACCCCATGCTATCAAACATGGGGTCAAAATCGTATCTTTACGGGCTACCTCCAGCTTTCATCCTCCCATACCTCTTGCAAAATGTTATCAAGCCGCTCACGGTCTGAATCATTTTCAACGCCCGTTAGTTCAACTCCTGTAATAGACCCTTTCCTTACAAACACGCGCGTTGAAGGAAAGATAGTTGCAACTCTTCTGGTTAGTTCGCTCTGGAAAGCATCAATCAATGACTGTTCGATTTTCTGGTCTTTATCTAACGTAATGTTGATTCTCACTTCGTGTTCTTTTTTTAATTTTTTGCCGACAGGCTCGGCAGAGAAAACCACAGAGAATGAATCGTTTTTTATCAAATTCCCTCTTGCTATCTCCGCAATCAAATTTAGCGCGATTTCACGGTCTTTTTCCTGACATGCACCCTCAGCTGTTAGCCGTGCAATCATCTCAACCCGCTCAATCATAACGTGTTCATTTAGTTCTCTGTTCACACATCCTCCTCTGCGAGATACTGTATAAACATACAGTAGCACGAATTGGCAAAAGGTGTGAAGAAAAATTGCAGCGTCATACACTGTATGTACATGATATGGATGAACATTACCTTGCATTTCCCTTTATCCCCCCGGCTAAAGCCGCAACACGACTGAGGATTTTACGGGCTTGAGCCTGATGCGATGGCGCTGCTGAAAATACCTCTCCTTTGCCCGTTCCGCGCAACCATTTTCCGTTAAAGCAACTTTTACCACCTGACATCAGGTGCAGGGCTTCACCCCGGCTGATGATAGTGCCGGTTGTCAGGTGTATCTCGTCGATGGTTTTTGCTATAGCTGCATATTGCTCATCAGTTCCGTGAATGAATTTTCGCCGTATTGCTGGCTTTTGATTTCTGAGTCGGTTCGTCAGCTCTCGTCTTTCACGCCTACTGAGTGGTTTTGATAAATCCAGTATCGGTGGATCGCTTTCGCTTCCCGTACAGTTATTGACAGAACTCCGAGAGGGCGCAGGAGCGCCCTTAACGTCAACGGCCAAATCAACGGCACGCTTCGGCACAATTTTCCACTGCGTGAGCCGGGTTAAAATTGGGGTGCCAGCACCGATAGCGGAGTCGTACACGCCACGGATGCAGACGGTTTCTTCACCATACTGATTAAACTCGGCGCGCGGTTCATACAACGTGCGCACCTGCAAATCATCGCGACGGACAAACGGGCCACCCTGCGCATTAACGTAACCAGCCCAGTCACCGGCGTCAGCGGCATCATGGACGGCCGCAAACTCAACGCTCAGGCCGTGTGCGGTCTCGGTATCAGCGAGGCGGCGCAACTCACGGTAGACCGTCACCGGCGCACCGCCGATAAACTGGAATTGACGGATGTGCCAGCGTGCCGCCCATGCTGAAACGGCTGGAGCGGTCTCTTTCAGCAGCTCACCGCTTTCGTCATCGGTTTCACCATCCAGAGCATAGCCGTCGATATTTTTTGAAATGTATTTAGCCACATAGCCGGTAGCGCTGCCCTTTTCTGGGTCAATGGCCTCGGCATGAAAGCGCGCCTTTTTGGCTTTGTCGCTTCTCAACTCGTGGTGGTCTTCCTCCCACGCATAATCGCGAATGATGAGGCGCACGCGCTCAACGTCTTCCGGCAGCATAAACATAAGCATGTGCCAGTGAGGCGTCCCGTCGTGATGAGGTTCAGCAACACGAATGCCGAAAATGCGGATTTCTTCCCGGTGCAGCTTGGCACGAATGCGCGCCCAAAGGCCGGTGAGATAACTCTGCGTGTCCGACGGGCTGGCTCCTTTCCATTTGGTGTTACGGTATCCCGCTTTAGTTGTGGCGTGATATTTTGACGGCGCGGTCAGGGTATAAAACTCACCGACATAACCGAGCTCATTGCATATATTTTCAAACCCACGAATGCGGGTCATCAGCTCGCAGCGACGTATCGCAGGGTTAGCGACCGAGCCGTCGTATTTTTCAATCAGGCTGATGCGGTTACCGTCTTCGTCTTCGAGATCCAGCCCCTTGAGAAATTCACGTGTGCGGCGCTTCTGCTCGCGCCAGTCAGTCACGCAGTTTTTACTCGCATATGCGTGTCTTTTTTTGCTGACATTACCGACTGCAATGTGCAGATGTTCGCGCCATGCAGCCGCAATGCGTCGCAGACGGTTACGCCACCATGTTTCGGTAAACATGCGGATTACTGCGGGCGCAATATCATTTTTATCGAAAACTTTATTAATCACTCGCTCCCATTTGGGAGGAGTTACATTAAATTGCTGAGAGATAAACCCGGCGTGCATATACCAGGCATAAAGTGTTCTGAACTCACCAAAATCAGAATCATCAATGTTAGCCAGTTCAGCGCGAATGAAATTAGCGATATCAGCGGCCAGCAGGTCAATATCGGCGCGCGCCATATCCGGAAGTCGGTTATATCTGGCGACCATATTGACCATGCGTGATGCCAGATATTGCATAAGCTCAGTATCGAAATGACCACCAAAGACAGCGGCTGATACCTTGCTATTGATACATGTGCACTCGTATTTTTTTGCGACCAGTTCAAGACGTGGCAATGCCTTTTTGCAGAAACTGATTAAAAAGGCATTGGCTCGTTGACTGCCTTGATTTTGCTCCAGCACCGCAGCGGTGCGGTATACATCAAAACGCACGCACTCAGGTTGCAGAGAAAGCACCTTTCTCGCATGCAGCAAAGCCGCGAACATACGATCGCGGCGATGCTGTTGGTCATAAGTAAGATAAGGGCTGGCTATTGCCGACCGAGGAGCATTCCACGGAAAAGCGAACTGAACAGCCAATTTATAACCCCCGATAGTGTTTTAGTTTAAGCTCGGCGATTTGCTGGCAGCTCACGCAAAAGGCCACGCCCGGAATAGCAATACGGCGAGCTTCGGGGATTGGTGCGTCACATTGTTCGCACAGGAAACGGGAAGGTATAGCGATACGGCTACGCGCGTTGCTGATGTGGCGCTCGCGGTCTTCCTGCTCACGCTGTTGTGCTAAATCCATTGCGTCGGCCATTAGTGCAGCTCCTGTGATTCGTTTTCATAACGGGTGGCCTCACGGCGCAGCAGTTCAGCCGCTTCAATACCGTTTAACCCTTTGTTAGTGATATGGGTTGCCAGTGCCTCAAGGCGGATTGAAACTGCGAGCGCGCGACCTTTACGCTCCTCACGTTTGGCAATATTAATTACCGCCATAAGCGGGTCGGTTTCGGCCACAAACAATTTTGGTAATTCTTTCTGCACTGTTCTTTCTCCTGAATTTGGGCAAAAGAATGCCCGGCGGGTTTACGCCATTAAATTTCTGTTTGGATTAATTCGGCATGGTTAGCCGTTTGGGAAATAAGCTCACCACTGCACGAAAATGATTCATTGCCGTAATAAGCGCTTTTTTCTCGTCAGTAGTCAGCTCACTTAATTCGAGCTCATGACGAGCCGCGGATATTTTTGCCAGAAAAAAAATAGCGGCCAACGCCCGATTATTTTCTTCGAATTGTGGGTCGCGTTTATCGCGCATATCATCGACAAAACGCTCAATGTCTTTCCAGCTATCGCCCCAATATCTCGCACGCAACTCGGCCACATGATTAAGACCGGCCAGACGTTCACCCGCTTTTAGCGGAACAGTTGCGGAAACAGCTTCGATAGCCATGTATCCCCCTGCTTTTGAGTAGAGAGGCCAGCCAGTAAATGAGCCTGTGAGCGGCTCGGATGCCAGCGCTTGCCGTCCTTACCTGCGATCCAGCCGTTTCCGTAGTGCATGCCAGGGCTTTGCTTTACGAGCAGAGAAGCGAATGACGGTTCAGTATTCAACATATACACCTCACAAAAGCCCGAACGAGGCACCGAGGCCGCTCATAGTGTCGACTACGCTAGCCATTGCCGGGTTAGCCTGTAGTCGCGCCTGCAACGCCATTGCCGACAATGACAACATGCGAATACCAGCGTTAACGCTTGCAATCATGTTTTGTTTGCGCGCATGGGTAAGTCGGTCATTTGATACCGCCCCGCTTGCCAGCTCACCGAGTTCACTCATGGCGCGCATGACATAAGATTGCAGTTTTTCTTTTGCCAGCTCGTTGACCGGCACGCACGGCAGACAATGGAGCTGAGCCAGAAAACCATCGACGAGGGTCGAGTCTTCGGTCAGATCTGTCAGTGTCCAAATTTCGCGCGGTGTTAACTGGTGCGGCTGTTCCGGATTGAGTTTGTTGTAAAGCGTATGCGGCTTGATACCGGCTTTATCCGCCAGTTCTTTCACGTTATGCGTAGCCGCGAATTTTCTACATGCATCATCAAAGTGTGCATGTGACGAAATGCGAAAATCTAACATGCTGCATCCTTAAAATTCACATAAAGTGAATTACGCACCGATGACAAGTTGAAACCGTGAATGACCTAACGCCTTACGCAACTGCTCTTCTTTCCAGCGAGCGTAATAAATTCGTACCGGGCCGCCAGCTTTCTTGCACCCTTTGCGGATTTTGCGCGGTTCGATTGGTACACAAGGGTTGTCACCTGTTGTCCAACGATAAGCAGTACGTTCAGAAACCCCTTCAAGCTCTGCGAATTGTTGCAGAGACACCATAGGGGCAGGAATTTTGAAGATTGCGATCTCGGAAGCCATGTTGCATCATTCCCTATTTGCCAATATTTGCCATATGGTTGCCAACGTTTGCCACTGATTGCCACCATTGATAGTGATACTAATGCTAATTTTAGTATCACGCAACATTAGGATGCTAATTTTGATGCTAGATGCCAATTTTAATAACGAAGCGTTACTAAATAGAATATGTGAGGTTTATGGGTTTACTCAGAAAATCCAACTAGCTAATCACTTCAAAATCGCTGCCAGCTCGTTACAGAACCGCTACACGCGCGGCAATATGTCTTATGACTTCGCTGTACATTGCGCCTTAGAAACCGGTGCGGACTTGAGATGGCTTATGACCGGTGAGGGTGACAAGAACCTTTCATCCAAAGAACAAAACTCATCACAGGAGTTACCATTCTTCACTTTAAGTGAAGGAAGTCTTCGTGAATCTGGTGTTTTGAGTATTGATAATCAGCTTTTTGGTAAACAGCTCAAAAATGCAATCTGCATAAAAAGCGAAAACAGCTGTTACATCACTGAGAAAGAAGCCCCATTGGCTGATGGTTTATGGGTTGTTGATGTCGAGGGAGCAGTCAGCCTCCGGGAGCTAACGGTACTGCCAGGGAAAAAGTTGCATGTAGCTGGCGGGAAAGTGCCTTTTGAGTGTGGGATTGATGAGATAAAAACAGTTGGCCGGGTGGTAGGTATTTACAGCGAGGTTAATTGATGACTGTCCGTAAAAACTCTGGCGGCGGTTGGATATGCGAGCTCTACCCAAACGGGGCAAAGGGCAAGCGCATTAGAAAGAAATTCGCCACCAAAGGGGAAGCACTGGCCTTTGAACAATACACCATACAAAATCCGTGGCAGGAAGAAAAAGAAGACAGGCGCACGTTAAAAGAGCTAGTTAACGCATGGTATAGCGCTCATGGCATTACCTTGAAAGACGGAGAAAAACGCCAATTAGCAATGCACCATGCTTTTGAGTGTATGGGCGAACCGCTCGCTTGCGATTTCGATGCACAGATGTTTTCCCGTTACAGAGAAAAGCGGTTAAAAGGTGAGTATGCCCGTTCAAATAGAGTGAAAGAGGTCTCTCCCCGTACACTTAATCTTGAACTTGCTTACTTCCGAGCGGTGTTCAATGAGCTAAACCGCTTGGGTGAATGGAAGGGGGAGAACCCTTTAAAAAATATGCGCCCCTTCCGTACAGAAGAAATGGAGATGGCTTGGTTAACTCACGACCAGATTTCGTTACTGCTCGGAGAGTGCAAAAGACATGACCACCCTGATTTAGAAACGGTGGTCAGAATTTGCCTCGCCACTGGTGCTCGTTGGTCTGAGGCGGAAAACCTGAGAAAAACCCAACTCGCGAAGTACAAAATTACCTACACGAATACGAAAGGCAGAAAAAACCGCACCGTTCCAATCAGTAAAGAGCTTTATGAATCTCTGCCTGACGATAAAAGATGTCGGTTGTTTAGTGATTGTTATGGCGCGTTCCGATCTGCGCTGGAAAGAACAGGCATCGAATTACCGGCAGGGCAACTCACCCATGTTTTACGCCACACCTTCGCAAGTCACTTTATGATGAATGGTGGTAACATTCTGGTCTTGCAGCGCGTACTCGGCCATACCGACATCAAGATGACTATGCGATATGCACACTTCGCTCCTGACCATTTAGAGGATGCTGTTAAGTTCAATCCGCTGGCGATGAGTGGCGATAAAATGGCGGTATAGGCGGCAAATATTGGCAAACATTTGGCATATAGTGGCAAACTATGTCAATGATAAATAACGCAAACTATTGATTTTCGGTTGCTACGGTAGGAACTCATAATCGCTTGGTCGCTGGTTCAAGTCCAGCAGGGGCCACCAAATTTTATCATTAAAATCATACAGTTAAGCCACTCATTCGAGTGGCTTTTTTTTGCATGGATTTTTAAGTGGCGATGAAATGGCGGTAGATTTTTAACGCGACTTTCCTCGGTGCATAAAAAAACCCGCACAGGGCGGGCACTTAGCAGGAATTTATCACAGCCATAAAGGCCGCTGACCACCAACGGTCGGGTGAGGTGGAGCTGGGGTTATCGTTCCGGGTGTAACTATAAAACGCTCTACCGACTCCATCGTCACAAATGTACAGCTGCAATTTATATTTGTGCATTGATGATAGCGCTCCTTAGTATTCTCACTTAAATATCTACTCGTACGAGCATGCGCCGCGTGCTGGCATTTCGGACAATGGAACATCATCAAGCCCTCATTCACAATAAGTGAATAAATGATACTCAATCCTTCACAATTTGAGAATACTTTTATTTGTTCATCTCTTCTGTAACATACTCCACATCCGACACTTTAACCTCAAGCTCCAAGCCCGTCGTGTAGCCGTTCCCGTTAAGGTTATGCACCACCCGGCTGATTATCCAAGCCTGCTCGTCTATAACACGCTTAAAGCCTTTGACCGCTATCGGCGTTTCAGGAAATAAATCTGCCCGACCAATAGCCAGCGAGATTGAAAACTCCG
>OKMW01000586.1_pt1 | contig 8871 bp, 9 predicted proteins | sample 1612721 | NCBI WGS metagenome assembly OKMW01 (sample SAMN04436815, study PRJEB24849) | human gut metagenome | biome: human gut; feature: NICU; material: stool | host: Homo sapiens | place: USA: Saint Louis, MO | collected 2011-05-01 | reverse complement strand
CACTGCTCTCCACCGCGCTCTCGATCAGGTCTTTGAACGTATCAGTCTCTTTAATTTCCTCCAGGATTGCATCGGTGATATCGCTAAAGTCATCCGTTGGCTTTCCTGAAGCCTCAACAAAATCAGAAACCCCGAACGCGTTGCGTGTCCGGACATAAACGTAATAGACGTGGTCAAACTTGAGCTTTTGAATGGTCCACTGGTTCCCCCTTCCGAGGAATTGAGTTTTGTTCTCAATATCATCGGTTAATGGGATTGGCGTCTCGCCAGCGTACCAGAACTCAAAAGAGGTATCTGATGTTGCCGTTACAGACATAACTGGCACCAGAGTGGCCTGTAATGGTCCGGGTATCCACTGAACGGAGTTAGGAGCCTTTGGCGCGCCTATAATAAGACTCACCTGAGTTTCGGCGCCTTTCATCCCGTTTTCATTGCGCCCACGAACGCCGAGCGTGTAGCTACCGGCAGCAAGGCCGTAAAACTCATACCGGAACTGGTCAGTTTCGTACTGAGATACCAGCTTCCCATCAGCACTGTAGATGTACAGCTCAAACACCAGCTTTTTAGTAGTGGTTGCCGTCTCCCACGTTGCTGTAACCTGGACGGTCTCGGTGTTTGTGTTCAGGATTCGCAGGTTTTCCACGTTAGGCACGCGGTAGCCGTTCAGCGTATCGCTGGGAACTTCAAACACTGCACCCTCGTCAACGATGGCCTGTTTGTTGGGGTCGTGCAATGAGGCCGTTATGCTGTATACGGAGTTGTTTTCCGTTTCGGCAACGCTCAGTATCCGGAAAAGGCGAATCGCAACGCTTGCGGTTGAAATGGCAAATACAGTTCCCGCCCTCACCCATTCAGGTTCGTTTTTGAGTGTGACGTTGTTTCCGTTAACGCCATCAATCTCATAGCGAGAGAACTTTCCGTCCCTCCCCATAATCGACATAGTGGAGCCGTCCGTTACTACCGAGGAATCAACCGCGTCAACCGTTATCACCCTCCCGGAATGAGAAACAATTCTCCCCCCGAGGCGAGTTCCTGCGTAGTCATTATCCATGACCTCAACGATATCACCCGGCGTGAAGTGGATAGCATCGCGTGCCATCTGGAAAGACAGTCTGCTGCTTTCACGCTTTGCTGTTTCCAGCAGCCATTTACCTGCCCGCCATGCCTGTCCGCGAGAGGTGCAGCCAAACGCCTCCAGAGTGGTTTCGTTGTAGTTCCCTTTGGCTATCATCTCATCGTCGGAAACGTACTCTTTCACCTGCTCCCAGCCGTTGTCAGGATCGGTCCAGGACACTACAACGGCATTGTATTTCTCTGAACGCTTTACAGAGCTTCGTTTGAACTCGCCATTCACAACGTTGGCGTTCGTGATTGTCGCAATCGGATCCTGTGGCGCATCCAGCATTACGGACAGGCGCAGGCCGTCCCACAGCGCAATGCCACGGAACATGCTCGCTATCTTGTCGAGAATATCTCGCGCACTCGCCTGCTCTGTGATGTAGGCGTTGAGCGTCATGCGTGGCTCTTTGCCGCCATACCCATCATCTACAAGCTGATCGCAATATTGCGACAGAATGTAGAGTGCGCCATCGTCAACATCGATGTATCCGGCGCGTTTCGCCAGGCCAAATCGGGTGTTTTTCGCCAGTTCACGGAACAGCCACGCCGGGTTGTTAGTCCATGCCTTTTTGAAGCCCCCCGTCCACAGCCCGGAGTAAGTTCTGGCAATTGGATCGTAGTTATCCGGTACGTCAACGATCAGCCCGCGAAGATGGTATGTGCGGCTCGGCGTGTCGGTGTACTGGTCACGGTCGATGACTGAGCCGGCAACAGCAGAGAACGGATAGCTAAGGTTGTCGTCGGTGATCTCGCTGTAGCTGTTCCAAACAGTCCCGTTTGACAGCAAATCGCTGCTACTGTCAGGCGTAATGCGGCGAACACGGATATCAAACGGTTTGGTGTCGGGGGCATCAATGACGTGCGCCTCAAGGTACTCGCCAGAGATTTTCCCTGTAATCGTCACCGTCTTCTCCATGACCCAGCCCGACGAGCCAGTTCTGGTCTCGATAACCATCGTTACAGAGGTGTTTTTCTGGTTACCCTTGGAGTCCTGCTCCATGAGCCCGGTGACGCCGATGTTAAAACGAACGCGGGTCACGTCCTGATCTGTCACGGTTCTAACCAGCGGGGTGTCGTAAGTGACCTCAGTGTTAACAATGGTCGTCGCTTCGATTGCAGAGAAGCCGTTGATTGGCTCCTGAGTCTCCGATCCTGGTCGCCAGGCAACACTAATGCCGTTCACGTTGACATTACCGTTCGAGTCAGTGATAGGCGTCTTATTCAGCTTGAATGAAGACAGGTGCTCCTGATCCACCGGGCCCGCGATTGGCCCCTCAGATATCAGATCCAGTACCCGATAGAATTGTTTTGATTTGAGGTTATCGTCGAGTAGTTTTGGGGTTGATGCTTTACCGCCACCTGAAGACATAGCGCCACCTTAGCTGATTGATTCTTCCCAGTCGGAATTATTAGATGTGTCGATTCCGAGACTTATTACATTGCTGCCGACCTCCATCTCGCCGAGGAGTATCGGCACGGGATGCCCCTGCCCGACCCTGTTTTCTGCACTGGTAAACGAGTTATTCGTGAGGGTGTTTGTTTCGGCCGCTTCCGCTGATGTTTTGCTTTTCATGTTCCGGGACATGTAGATGGAGTAAGCAACCGAGGCGGCAGACAGCACCAGTGAGGCAATGAGAACTATCGTACTGGTCTCAAGTCCTGCCCCCTCAACCACCGGGACAAACAGCACTACAGAGCCATCCTTCAGGCGCCGATCCATGTGCCACTGCACCGAAGACGTTTCAACATCCTCACCCGCCACTCGCATTCTTACTCTGGCGTTCAGGAATGCTTTTTTGAACTCATGATTCTGAGCAAGCAAAAGACGAATGCCCTGGGCAGGGGTATCAACGTTCAACTCGACTTTGCGGAAATGTCGGCGTAAATGCCCTGCAAATTTAAAGATGAGCACTGTTCATGTCTCCATATGGAATGCATCTGCTTAACGTATGCCGGGCGCATTGATTCTCTCCGACTAAGGTGTCCGGCATGGTCGTGATGAAGTACCATGTTGCCATCGAGCAGAATCATTGCGTGGCAAGGGTCGGCACCGGGGAATGGCTGCCTGATTATTACGTCACCTGGCAGCGCTTCTCCCGGCGATACCTGATTGAAGCCATTGCGCGACATGTTGTTCAGATAGAGATTCTCCCCTCTCAGCCACCAGCCATTCGTCCTTTCGAAGTCAGGAAGGTCAATTCCGCACAGGTGATACGCATCACGGAATAGCGTGTAACAATCAGTCACTCCGTGCTCGAACCGCCTCCCCAAAAGGTAATCCAACGGCCTGAACGTTCTGATTTTCCCGTTACAGGCCAGCACCCATGGAAGGCCCGATGCAACCTGGCATTTACGGTCGGCGCCGGACAGAACCGGGCTGTTCATTGGGTGAGAGTGGAATACCGCAGTCACCTCTCCAGCCTCCTCGGCCGCCAGCCAGTCATCATCACTGATTCGGAAGTGCTTTCCAGGTTCCGGGTGAACATTCCGACAGCGGAACAACTGCCCGCCATCCAGGATTAAGCCGCACACCTCATCCTGCGACGATGCCGCATAATCGAGTAATTCCTGCATCATGAAACCTTCTGAGAGCCGGGGAAGCTGCTGATTGGCATTGGTTCCGGTCGTGGATAACGGAAGCGGCAGCCGCTACGGCGGTGAGAGCACTTATCTTTCGCCGGGTCAGTGGTTGGATTGTCGCGCTCGTCTGCAACCGGCGGCCCGTCATATCCGCACCCGACGCCGCGATACTGCCACTGGCAGACGTCGGCAAGGATGGTTCGCGCCGGGATGATAGCGTTGTCGCAGTCAATCGGTGTCGCCAGCGTGTAGGTCACCTGCTCGAACGTCTCTTCCGTCATCTCCTCAACAACGTAGCGGGAAACCGCTTCCTGCGTCGGATCTGCGTCAGGGTTGCCATTGGGGAAGTTCACCGCGTCCAGGTATTTCACCGGAACCTGACGGCGGGTGATCACCACCCCAAGCATGTCGTCGAAGTCATGGTTTATGCCCGTCAGTAAACCCGTGACGTTCGCCACCACCATTGTTGGCCGGGCATATGTGCCTTCGTTCTTTGACTCGAACCCTTCGACTGCTATCGGGTATGCCTGATACTGATTCCCCTTCCAGATCACATTTCCGTAATATCCATTGGTGCCGGAATGGAACCGGATAAGGTCTCCGCCAAAGGGTTGCAGGTCGGCTTCGAACAGGTCGATAAACGCGCCTACTCCGGCGTCGACGCTATCAATAATCATACTGGCTGGTATGTCGCGCACGGCAAACTCCCATAAAAAAAGCCACCAAGTGGTGGCTACTGTTTGAATATCAGGATGTTGCTTACTGATAACCCTGGTTAACGTGTAAGCTCAGCCCGTCAGTGGTGGGACACTGGCGCACTAAAAGAAAGAGGGATGGCTGTTTACCTCTTGATAAGGAATATTATGGAAAAGAAATTCATCGATCTGGGCTTCACGATGTCAGAGAAAATACCAAGAGAAACTGCATTGGAAATCGTTGCTATCAAGCAGGTTCTTGCGGCCATTTTGGCAAAAATGCCTGACAAACGAGATAGCATCATTGATGACTTATCAGGTGTTGATAGCGATATCATGCGAGATATCGTGGCGAACTTTAAAAAAATTAAGTAATTGAAATATTGAAACTAGCTTCATATTTCGCGGCCTGTTTCTGGGCCGCATTTATTGTCCCACCCGTGAGGCAAGCATTTTTTATTAACTCCGAAGCCGCATTTTGCACCATTTCTCTCAGTTCATTTGCATTACGCTGCTGCACAGCCATATTTGCGATAGCCAGTTCTAATGCTGCAACTCGTTGTTCTAAAGTCATAATTCTCTCCTTACCGTGGTACTTGTTCAAATGTGGCCGTCAGTTCAAACAGCGGCCCGGTCTTTGTCATATTCCAGGAGCGGCAGACAAACAGCTTCCGCACTCCCGTATCGGATGGCGTCCAGTAGAACGATTCAACCGCACCTCTCGCCTTGAGGAACGCCTCTGCATCCTTCGCGGGGTTACTGCGGCACGCTCCGCTGACGCCGCGAAAGGTGAGCGAGTATTTATCCATCAGTGGATTGATACCCTTCACCTGTCGCTGTTCGTAACCGTCGCCGAGCTTAACGACGGCAACATTCGGCGTGCGCTCAACGGAGTATGCTTTCTGTGGTGTCCATGTGAATGTTTCTGGCACTATGACCTCCGTAGTAACCCGTTAGGGCGCTGCTGATCACGAATGGTGCTGAGGCTAACCTTCTTCATCATCTGCGCCATTTTAGCCATTGTGGCATCGTCAATGCCGCCGGTAGTGTTGATGGTGAAATGGACAGTTTGATTAACAACTCCGCCACTACCCCCAACCTTATTTGCCGGAATAATCTTCCCTGACTGATTCGGGATGAATGCCTGCTGACCCCCGGCGGTCTGGAAGATTTCAGAACGGCCATCCTCGTTGACACGATAGGCGTTACCAGCAGAAACCGTACCGCCGTAGCGACGACCGCCACTCATGGTGACACTTGCAATATTCGAAAGCAGGGAAGCACCGGCCGAGGCGATGGCTGCGTAGTTCGCCATTTTTTGTGCTGGCGTAAGAGCAGTCGGATCCGCCATGGCCTGCATAATCGCCGTGTTAAGGCTCAGGGTTGATTGCGCTATCGCGAATGCTTTTGCAGCAGCGAACATGGCAACATATGCACCACTGCTCTTTCCAGACGTGTTTTCGATAATTGACGCCAGGCTGTCAAAGCCCTGCGATGCCGAGCCGAGAATGGAACCTATCGCCTCAGTTTGTGCATTGGCCTCATCTACAGCAATTTTCCTCCTGGCGTTTGCTGCCTGCTCCTGAATGGCCGTCTTGGCATCTTCGTATTGCTGGACGCTCAAAACACCCATTTGCTGGTACTGTTGCAGTGCCGCCAGCTTCTGCTGCTCCTGGAGCGCTATTTGAGCCGTCGGGTCTTGCACAGCGCCGGTAACAGCGTCAGGGGTGGTTTTGTTGGCGGCAATCTCCTGATCGGTAAAGCGCTTAGCCTGCTCGGCCTGAGCGCGGTTCTTAATGGCCGTTGTCACTTCCCATATGGCTTTTGCCTGCTCTTTGGCCTGAGCTATCTGTTCATTGGTCGCCTTGCTGCCTAACGCCATTACAGCATCATACTGAGCCAGTTCCAGTGAACCATCGGCATACCCAGTGTTCAGGCGAGCCAGTGCATTGCTTTGTCTCTCTAGGGCTTGTTTAGCCGCATCAACAGATGATGAGTGTCTGGAGCTTGCTTTTGCTGCCTTATCTCGTTTTTCTTTTTCTTCTTCCAGCTGAGCATTTATTCTTGACGCCGCAATAAGTTGATCTTTTTGTTCGCGAGTCAGGTCTTGTTGCTCAATCCCGTATTCAATGGCCGCCTGCTTGCCTTTGGTTAGAGCTATTCTCTGCGCCTCAAGTTGCTTGCTAATTCCATCAAAATTAGCCTGTTGCGCCTCTGTTTTTAGCTCATTTAGCGTTCTCTTTAGTGCCTCGCCATTATCATGTGCCTGTTGCATTGCGGCAGCAGCATCGAGAATTCTTTTTTCAAGGTTTGATATGGCGTCTGCGCCATCCTGCGTCGATGGCTTAAGAGCCCTCATGTAATCAACAAGAGAACTTACCGCTTGTGGGGATGGATTTTTAGCAAGCTCAGTTAGCCTTTTACCCAAGCCAAAAGCTGCATCATCAGAAATATCAAACTGACTGGACAGCATAGCAACCGTGTTAACCAACGTCATGGTCGAGGAATTAAATGCTGGGCCTAGTGACGTTGCTTGCTTAATGGCGTCATTGAAATTACTGGCGCTAATCTCCATTAGATCCATGGCACCGCCAAATGCTTTAACATTCGCGACGCCGCCATTCAAACTTCTCCACCAAGATGATTGCTCATCAATTATATTTGTTATTGCCTTGCCAGCGTCCCTGACCGCTATTTCATACTGTTGAATTGCGTTATCTCTTAACTGAGAAGCAAGTGTGGCGTTAGTCGCTGCCAGTCTGGCATAGTCATTAGAAAGCGCAGCCACCCCTTGACTGTTAATAACGACTACTTTGTTGAGCGTCTCCGCTGCTGTCTTTAACTGCTCCATCTCATCTTTTGTTGATCCTAACGCAGCGGACAGAGAACCAATCAAAACAGACCCTAGCGCAATAACGGCACCAAAAACAGCACCTCCTGGGCCAAACGCCCCAGCAAGCTGAGATCCCTGCTGACTAAAGGCTACCAGCGCAGACTGTCCACCCTGCACCTGTACAATGAAGTCCTGAATCTGATAACCAGCCTGTTGCATACCAGATCTCAATCCACCAGATACCGCGCCAGCAGTTTTCGTTACTGTTGTGTTTAGCTTTTCGGCTGACCTATCTGCCTTTTTAAAGCTAGACTCCATGTTGTCGGTAATGCGATCGACTTGCTTATTTGCTTTCAACAGCTGGTCTGTTTCAGCTTTTATGATTATTTCAATTTCACCAACCGTTGTAGCCATAATATTTTCTCCAGACATAAAAAAACCGGCCAATGGCCGGTCATTTACAATGCATCTTTAATTACACCAAGACTCGTAAGAATCGTTAAACACGCCAACTAGTTGTTCGACAATTTTTCTTGAAGTTTCACTTCCAGACAATTGCACTGGGTACTTAGACATTTTAATAAAAGGTGATTCATTGCTATCGACATACACAAATTTCGCCCCTATCTTACTTATATCAGTTTTCCCAGAAACCATGCCACATACAGCGCTACCTCTTTTGTGTCGGTAAACCTTCATTTCTGAAAATGTAACTCCATTGTTTATGTTGAAGTTGGAATCACAGACAGCAATCATTCTTGCCTTAGGCGCTATTTTATTACTGCTCATACTCTGCCATCTTCGGCATTCACCTTGCTTATAATCTTTTGCAAGAGTTCTTTTTACCGATGATTTCGCCTCAGTTAATAACACATCATCACTTTTCTTATCGCATCCTGATAAAAAAACACAGGCAAGCAATATGATCAGTAACTTGTTCACATCGCAGCCCCGCGCTCTTTATGGATGGATATCTCGTTAAGATGCTCAACAACCCTAATACCAAAATCAGTAATCGTGTATGGCTTGGTGAATATATTTATCATCTCAGAAAGATGTTTATGTGGATCGCTTAAAATTGGGTGCTCTGGTGAGTTTTTAGCATTGTAGTGAGACACACCAACGAGAGCAAACACCAACTCTTCAAATACAACACGCTTCGTGACTCCATCATATGTAACTTTATCATCACCAGTTTTATGTTTAAGATAGCGTAAATAGGCAGCAGCAACTTCCTCTGCCAAGCGCTGCAATTGGTCTTGTTCCATGTAGCTTCTCCAGTTTTTTGGTATCAAATGAATCCTACCATCTGTTGACGACGAGGTCAGCAGGAACGACAAAACCCGCAGTTAAGCGGGTTTGAATTAAGGTGTTGCGGAAATCGAAATACCTACGCCACGTCAGCTCCACGGATCAGATGACGAAGAGTTTTCACGCCTTCGGCGTTGTAGCGGAACGCTTCAACCTGCTTATTGGAGTGTGCGGATTTGTCCAGGAAGAACTTACCATTCCGCTCAGTTTTAAGGTTGTTTGCGTTTGCTACGCGCCCAATCTTCTGAGCTGATACACCAAGCATTTCACCAACTTCCCCGGCGGTGTGGTAATGCTCCTCAATCACTGGCAGCGGGATTGCGTCGTAACCAA
>OKMW01000557.1_pt1 | contig 9387 bp, 9 predicted proteins | sample 1612721 | NCBI WGS metagenome assembly OKMW01 (sample SAMN04436815, study PRJEB24849) | human gut metagenome | biome: human gut; feature: NICU; material: stool | host: Homo sapiens | place: USA: Saint Louis, MO | collected 2011-05-01 | reverse complement strand
ATTTTGTTTAACCAATTATTAACTATTTTTATCAATAATCACTTCATTAATTTGTACTTTTTAATTTTGATTTATTTTTCGTGCATATTTTATATGAATTTAATTCTAATACATTTTAAATAAAAAATACGCAATTTTAATTGAACTTGCGTATTTTATAACTTTATATTTGAGAGTTATTGTAAATTAACTTTCCGAAAAATTTATATTTTCCTGAAAGTTTTAAATTTGAAACGATGAATATGCAAAAACAACCGGAAAAGAAACAGTTCACGACTGCTTCTTCTCTGGTTGTTTTTTCATACTAACGATTTTTCCGACTTAATTGATAAGAGTACATCATAGGGATAAACACAATGGCGAGGATGACCAGCACCAGTACATAAGAAAGAGCGAATTGAAGGCCTGCTTCAAGAAGAAGGATCAAGCCACCAAGCACCCACAACTTCCCTGCCAAGCGATGGGTTTTGTGCCAGTTATCTTCGTTCTGTAAGGTCCAAGGCAGACGGATTCCAACCGTGTGATTCACTTTTAGCTTAGGCATGTAATTGCCCATGATTACAAAGATGAGCCCTAGCAAAGCCGAAACAAAAACAGATGGATTGGTAGTAGATCCTAGCGCCTTGCTATAGATGAGATAGGAGGTACTGAAGGAAACGATTGGGGTCAACCAGTAAATCGCTCTGATCATTTTTTCATTCATAGCGCTATTCTTAGAATCGCGACCGATCATAAAGATCACAAACAGATGCACCATGAGATCGAAAATAGGAAGACCAAACACAACCAGGGATTTCGATTGGAAGTTATTGGCCTGGCCAGCAAAATTGAAGTGAATCGGGATTTGGTTAGGCAATTGCGACCAAATCATCAGCCCCCAAAGCATGGGGAAAAGGATCACCATAGAAGTTAATAGCAATAGTTTTTTATTCGTTTTCATCAGTAGAGTCTCCTTTCAAATCAACGAGCCAGACCATTAAATCCTCCAAGACAGAAGTATTGAGTTCATAGTAGATAAAATTCTTCTCTTTTTCCTCTCGAATTAAATCTGCCTGCTTGAGGAGGCTTAAATGATGGGAAATGGTCGCTCCTGCTACATCAAAGTGGCCAGCGATATCACCAGCAGATAATTTCCCCGCCTTTAGCAGTTCTAAGATACTTCTTCTTATCGGATTCGATAAAGCTTTAAATGTTTGCGCAAAATTCATTCTCTATCTCCTCTAATCTATTTAGAAATCTTTCTAAATAGATTCTAGTACTTTCGGATGGGTTTGTCAACTCTATTTAGAAAAAATTCTAAATAGTTTCTGTTGTAAAAAAATATCAGACCTAAGACCGATTCTTATAAACAGCGTCTTTTCTTAAGTTTTCTTTAAGAAATCAACCTTATAATAAAACCATCAAATGAAGACCTCCTAACTTTGTTTGATAGAAAATCCTAAACTTTTTCATAATAATCTCCCTATAAGAGCCACCAAAACCGGTGGCTTTTTCTATGGGAGTGAGAACTACGTTCCTTACCCTTCATTTGTACAAATACTCCAATTTATACTCGATCTATGTTATAATGAAGAGAATTTTTGTCTGAGGAGGATTTATGAAAAAAACACATTCTACGCTATTCATCCCGGGCATCATTATGCTTGGGATTGTTTTACGAACACCATTTACTACGCTTCCGACGGTCTTGTCTGACATCGCAGCTGGTTTGGGGGTTGATGTGAGCTCTCTGGGACTATTGACTAGCTTGCCACTTCTCACCTTTGCCATTTTCTCACCTTTTGCGATTCAATTTGCTAAAAAGTTGGGGATTGAGCGCCTCTTTTTCCTAGTTTTGATCGCGATTACGATCGGATCTGCCATTCGGATTATCAACCTCCCCTTCCTCTATCTGGGAACCATCTTGATTGGAGCTGGCATCGCCTTTCTCAATGTGCTGCTTCCAAGCCTGATTCAAGCGAACAGACCCCGTCAACTAGGCATTCTGACCACTTTGTACATCACTTCTATGGGGATGTCCACAGCGATCGCCTCTTCTGTGGCCGTTCCGATCACCAAAGCCACTTCTTGGCAAGGTTTGGTCAACATCTTGACAGCCTTGTGTGCTCTTGCTTTGGTCATCTGGATTCCTAACCTTCGCTACAACCACCATCTAAAAAAGACGGCTACTACGGAATCTAGTAGCAAGTGGTATACCAATAAATATGTCTGGGCTATCATGATTTTTGGGGGCTTGCAGTCACTGCTTTTCTACACAAGTATGACTTGGCTTCCGACCATGGCTGTTCAATCTGGCCTTTCAAAGGTTGAATCTGGACTACTTGCCTCCGTCTTCACCCTGATCAGTCTCCCATTCTCCTTGACGATCCCAAGTTTAACCACACGGTTATCCGATCGCAATCGACACTTGATGCTTACGATTGTTGTCGGAGCAGGGATTCTGGGAGTAGCCATGCTCTTAATCCCGACCAGCAACTTCTTCTACTGGTTGGTATTAAATGCCCTGATTGGAAGTTCCGTTAGTTCGCTTTTCCCTTACCTCATGGTCGCTTTCTCTATGAAATCCAGCACACCTGAAAAAACAGCTCAACTTTCCGGTCTTGCCCAAACAGGAGGCTACGTCTTTGCAGCCTTTGGTCCCATCCTCTTCGGCTACAGTAAATCTCTCTTCCACTCTTGGACACCGGCTATCATCATGCTACTGGTCTTAACCATTATCATGGCCATTGCCCTTTATCAGGTGGAAAAAGTCGATCATATTTTATAACCATTGTCCGGCTGGAAGATTCGTCTTCCGGCTTTTTTGTGCACACAAAAAAGAACTAGGCTCTAGGCCTAGTTCAATGTTTCTGGTTTGAATTATTCGGTAAATGAGATATGCACGTGGTCATAGTGGTTTGCTGTATCTCCACCACGGTCAGGCATTTGGTTCCAAGTGTTAGCTGGTCCGTAAATGTTGTCTACTGGCATGTAGAATTGTTGTTTCCAGATAACATATGAGATACCTGCACGGTCCATGTTGTCAATTGCATATTGGGCAACTTGATCCCCGAGTTGTGAACTGGTTGGTACCATTACGTCCACTGCAAGTCCTTTACCATGATCGTCTGGATCACCTGCACGGTAACCACCAATGTTTGTGATACCAAATTTTGCAGCGATTTCTTGACGGAAAGCTTCTGCTTGTGGTTGAAGGTTTGGATCAGTTGGAATCGTATTTCCGCTTGTTGGAGTTGATGCTACTGGTTGCACTTCAGGTGCTGCAGCAGTTTCTACTGCTGCGGGTTGTGCTGCTGGAGCTTCTTCTGCTGGAGCAGCTGGTGTTTCTGCAGGAGCTTCTGGAGCTTCAGGAGCAGAAGCTGGGGCTGTTTCTGGGTTTTGAGTTGCAACATTGACAGCTGGAGCACCGTAGTTTGGTGTTTCTGGAACAGCTGGTTGAGCTGGTGTTTCTGCTCCTGAGACAGCAATTACAGGAGCTTCCGCTGGAGCTTCTTGAGTGCCCGCTGCTGGAGCAACTGGAACAGCTTTGTTATCTTCATTTACTGGTTTAGACAAATCGTTGACAGCGACTGTTTGGTCATCAACTGTCACTTGGTTTGTTGTCAAGTCAGCACTTGCAACGGTTGCATCTGTCGCACCTGCTTGAGGAGTTTGGATTTCAACTGAAGTTACTTCTTTTTGATCATTTACTGTTGTTTTCAAAACAGTACCTGGGTAGATCAAATCCATGTTGCTGATGTTGTTCAAGTTTGCCAACACATGTACATCGATTCCTAGCGCTTCTGCGATCGAACTCAATGTATCACCATATTTGATGGTATAAGTTTGTTGGTTTTCACCGCTTTGTTGGATATCATGTTTGATTTCATCTACTGAGCGAGCTACCCAATCTTCAAGTGTTTCTGCAGTGGCTTTTGTAAATGGAATCACTGCAAGAGCTACTGTTGAAGCGATCAAGGCTTTCGTATTAACTTTTAATTTCATCTTTTATCCTCTTTTTTCTTTGTTTTTTTGCTCAAGATTTTCTTGGACAAATGAACTACTATACTATCTTATCACAATTTAAAAATAATAAAAGGCCTTTTGGGCTATTTAACAAAACTGTATTTTTCTTGTAACATTTCGTCTTTCTTGTCACATTGTTACAAACTAGTAACATAAAAAGAGGGTGCTGGAAGAAGAGTTCGAGGGCGCAAAAAAAGCCTCATCAAGGAGCGGTTCCTCGATGAGGTTCTTGTATTTTTTAAGTAATTGAGGCCGATCTGAAAAGCTGGGGGAAAAACGCAAACTGTAATAGTACTAACTTCAAAGGCACAGTAGCTGATTGGATTTTTCTCTCGCTTTAAGAGCTCGGAAAAATCCTAATCAGCCTTGTGGGGGCAGGACAACGAAGCATTCTATACAACAGTGCTTCTGTCCTGCTCCCTATTTTCACTTTGCATTTTACGGGCTTTGTATCTTACTTCACCTTCATGATTCTGACGAGGTTGGCGCGTTCGGCTTCTTCGAGTTTCATTTCGATATAATAGATAGTCTCTTTGAGGTCTGGGATGGTCGCATACTCGAGTCCGTTCACTCGACGGCGGGTTTTCTCGATTTCATCTGCCATGAGTTGGCAGCTTTTTTCGATTTCCGCTAACTTGAGCAAATCTGGGAGTAGATCCCCCATTTCTTGGATGGTGCTGTCCATTTGACTGTTGGAGGCGAGGTAGCTATAAACCACGTCCCCTTCATCATCTCCGTATGGATTATCGATACGGGCATGGAGCTTGGGCACGCGCACACTCATGACATTTTCTTCTTCGATATGGAGCATCGCTTCTCGAGTGGGAACGGCGAAGATTTCTTCCACCATGAGGTCGCTCTCTAAGGACTTGGCCATCACAAAGTCTTGCATATTGCCCACCAGCGCCGCCTCCACCTTTTGGCGCAGACGATTATTCTCACGCACAGCTTCAATAAAGCGACGCATAAGTTCATCCCGCTTATCCTTGAGCAACTTGTGCCCCCGGGTTGCTGTCTTGAGGCGCTCTTTGAGAATATTAAGCTCCATCCGAGTTGGTTTTACATTTAATCGTGCCATAGGCTAATCCTCTTTGTTTGGCAGATACTTGTCAATCATCTCATCCTTGATCCGTTTAAGCTCTGTTCGTGGAAGGATGGATAAGAGTTCCCAACCGAGATCCAAACTTTCCTCAATCGTCCGATTGGTTGTGAAGCCTTGGTTGATGTATTCCTGCTCAAAGCGATCGGTAAATTTGACATAGAGCTTGTCCGTATCTGACAAGGCAGACTCCCCAAGTACTACAGCCAGTTCTTTGGCTTGTTTTCCTTGGGCGTAGGCCGCAAAGAGCTGGTTCATGGTCGCCGCATGGTCTTCCCGAGTCTTGCCTTCACCAGAACCCTTGTCCTTCAAACGAGAAAGGGATGGAAGAACATTGATCGGTGGGCGGTAACCACTATTGTAGAGATCGCGAGATAGAATAATCTGACCTTCGGTGATGTAGCCTGTCAAGTCAGGGATGGGGTGGGTGATGTCATCTTCTGGCATGGAGAGGATCGGAATTTGGGTCACAGATCCTTTCTTTCCAACCAAGCGTCCTGCACGTTCGTAGAGGGTTGAGAGGTTAGTATAGAGGTAACCTGGATAGCCCCGACGACCTGGAACTTCCCGGCGGGCAGCAGATACTTCCCGAAGGGCTTCACAGTAGTTGGTCATATCCGTCATAATAACCAAGACGTGCATGTCTTTTTCATAGGCCAAATATTCGGCGGCTGTCAAGGCGATCCGAGGAGTGGCAATCCGTTCGATAGCTGGGTCATTAGCTAGGTTGATGAAGAGGACAGAGCGGTCAATCGCACCTGTCTCCCGAAGGTCGTTCATAAAGAACTCGGCTTCTTCAAAGGTGATTCCCATAGCCGCAAAGACCACGGCGAAGTTTTCTTCAGAATTAAGAACCGTCGCTTGACGAGCAATCTGAGCTGCCAACTCCTTGTGAGGAAGACCAGAACCTGAGAATACTGGGAGTTTTTGGCCCCGAACCAAGGTATTCAAATGGTCAATGGCTGAGATCCCTGTCTGGATAAATTCATCCGGATAGTCCCGCGAAACAGGATTGATGGCTTGTCCATCAATGTCCAAGTACTTCTCTGGGATAATCTCTGGACCGCCATCGATGGGTTTGCCCATCCCGTTAAAGATGCGTCCCACCATGTCTTCAGACACAGGAAGTTCTAGGGGACGTCCAGTAAAGCGGACCTTGGCTTTTTCCAAATTGATCCCGCTAGATCCTTCAAAGAGCTGGACCATGGCCTTGTCTTCTTGGACTTCGAGGACTTGTCCCTGACGGGTCGTTCCGTCATGAAGCTTGATTTCTACCAGTTCATTGTAGTGAACCCCTTCGACCTGATCGACAATCATCAAGGGGCCAACAACTTCGCTGACAGTACGGTATTCTTTAATCACGCTCATTGTCTACTCCTCCTTTTGCGACGATTTGGTGTAGGGTTTCTACGATTTCTTCTTTCAGGGCTTGAATGGTTGCCAACTGATCCTCATGGATGAACTTGCTACGGGCAATGCGGTCTCGAAGAGCCACGGTTCCTTCCATGATTTCTGTGAAGTAAGCTCCCAATTCTAGTGCTTTTTGACTTTCTTGGTCAAAGGTCAAAATGTTGGTCAACAAGGCCACTTGCTTGCTGAAAGAGGTATAGGTATCGACCTCATCAAAGGCATTTTGTTGCAGGTAGTCTTCACGGATCATCTTGGCCGCATTCATGGTCAAGCGGTCTTTTTCAGACAAGGAATCTAGACCAACCAAGCGGACGATTTCTTGCAATTCACTTTCCTTTTGAAGCAAATTCATAGCGCGGGTCACTTTTTCAGACCAGCTGATTTGTTCATGTAGATCGATATAGCGACCGACTTCATCTTGGTAAAGCGAATAAGAACTCAACCAGTTGATGGCTGGGAAGTGACGACGTTGGGCCAATTGAGCATCTAGTCCCCAGAAGACCTTGACAATCCGCAAGGTATTTTGCGTGACTGGCTCTGAAATATCTCCACCTGGAGGGGAAACGGCACCGATGGCTGTAATCGAACCTTCACGCGCAGTGGTTCCGAGTGTCTTAACCCGACCGGCCCGTTCATAGTATTCGGCGATCCGGCTACCAAGATAGGCTGGGTAGCCTTCATCCCCTGGCATTTCTTCTAGACGACCAGACATTTCACGGAGAGCTTCTGCCCAACGAGAAGTAGAGTCCGCCATGATGGCAACGGAATAGCCCATATCACGGAAGTATTCGGCGATGGTAATCCCTGTGTAGATGGAAGCTTCACGCGCCGCTACTGGCATGTTCGAAGTGTTGGCGATCAGAACGGTCCGTTGCATGATGGATTGACCAGTCGTTGGATCGATCAATTCTGGAAATTCATTCAGAACGTCCGTCATTTCATTTCCACGTTCCCCACAACCAACGTAAATTACGATGTCTACATTGGCAAACTTGGCCACCTGATGTTGCACAACTGTTTTTCCAGCTCCGAAAGGACCAGGAACAGCTGCAGCTCCACCCTTAGTCACTGGGAAGAAGGTATCGATGACCCGTTGACCGGTGACCAAAGGCTCTACTGGAATCAGTTTTTGTGCAAAGGGACGGCCTCGACGAACCGGCCATTTTTGCATCAAAGTACCAGTAAAGAGGCTACCATCTGCCTGCTCGATCTCATAAACCGGCTCTTTTACTGTGTAAGAACCTGCTGCGATCTTGGTCACACGTCCACTCACACCAAAGGGCACCATGATGCGGTGCTCCACCATATTGGTCTCTTGAACGGTACCGACGATGTCTCCTGCAACCACCTCTGTTCCTTCTGTCACGCTTGGTTCAAAGGCCCATTTGGTGTCCCGATCTAGATTTGGAACTTGCACCCCACGAACCAAAAAGTCACTGGCAGTAACTTCTTGGAAGCGTTCCAAGGGGCGTTGGATCCCGTCAAACATCTGAGAGATCAAGCCTGGTCCCAATTCAACAGAAAGGGGAGCTCCGGTTGTTACCACTGGTTCTCCTGGACCAACTCCAGACGTTTCTTCATATACTTGGATAGAGGCTTCGTCCCGCCGCATCTCAATAATTTCGCCAATCAAACCAAGATCGCCGACCCGGCAAATGTCTTGGATATTGGCCTCCTGCATCCCTGATGCAACCACCAAGGGACCGGAAACTTTGATAATTTTTCCTTGAGTCATGTATTCCTCCTGGGAATCCTTTGTTTCTTTGTTTTACTTTTTTGCTATCTCTCTTAGAGATTGCTTTTGTTGGCCATTGGCATCGAAATTGCTTGGATCCAACCAAGCTTCTAGTCGATGTTTGATTTCTGGCCATTCTTGGTCAATGATGGACAACCAGTCTGTATCACGGGTCCGACCTTTATAAACAACAGCCTGACGGAAACAGCCTTCATAGGTGAACCCTAAGCGCTCAGCTGCTTTGCGAGATGCTTGGTTTAAGGCATCGCATTTCCACTCATAGCGGCGGTAGCCTAAATCTTCAAACACGTAGCGCGCTAACAGATACTGGGCTTCCGTAGCCATGCGTGTCTTTTGGAGCGCTGGCGAGTAGGTCACTGCTCCGACTTCGATCACCCGGTTGGCTTGATCGATCCGCATGAGAGAGAAAGTCCCCAAAGCCTTGCCTGAATCTTTGTCTACAATCGCATAGTAAAAGCGACCTTGGGCTGTCATGAGATCATCTAATAAGTGGTCCCACCCCTCCTCATTGCGGGCAGGGCCTTTGAACAGAAAAGTCCACATAGCTGCTGGAGAGTCCGGCCCGTAGACCTGATAAAGATCTGCTCCATGTTTTTCTTTTGAGAGGCGCTCGATCACGGTATAGCGACCTTCGATCCGCTCAATAGCTGGCAGACGCCCCGGTGTAAAATCCGGCAGTGCATCGCCAATCGCTTGACCAAATTCATTTGTTCTCATAAAATATCCTGTCCTACTGCTTTTTCGACATTATCACGAATCCGCTGTTGGCCCAGTCCTGTAGTCCCTCTATGGGTCGGGATAAGGATCAGAGCCGGTGTCAGCTGCTGGTCGTAAAACGCCACTGTATCTGGAATGGCCTGAGCAATATCCTCTGTCAAGTAGATAATCCCGAAGTTTTCCCGACTGAGTTTTCGCAAGGTATTGATCGCTTCTTGCGGCTCTGTGACCGGATAGGTTTGAAAGCCAATCAGGCGAAAAGGAAGGATGGCGTCCCGATTGCCCACAACGGCGATCTTATAGGTCTGTTTGTCCATAAATCGGTCTCATCCTTTCTTTGATGTCTGCTAGCGGAAAACCATTGTCCAAACCAGAGAGGACCAAACGAAGGTTGGTTACC
>OKMW01000545.1_pt1 | contig 9637 bp, 9 predicted proteins | sample 1612721 | NCBI WGS metagenome assembly OKMW01 (sample SAMN04436815, study PRJEB24849) | human gut metagenome | biome: human gut; feature: NICU; material: stool | host: Homo sapiens | place: USA: Saint Louis, MO | collected 2011-05-01 | reverse complement strand
ATATGACCTGGTTTATTGACCGGCGTCTTAACGGCAAAAACAAGAGCACGGTGAACCGCCAGCGCTTCTTGCGTCGTTATAAAGCGCAAATTAAACAGTCTATCTCCGAGGCCATCAACAAACGCTCGGTGACCGACGTCGACAGCGGCGAGTCTGTCTCCATCCCCACCGATGACATCAGCGAACCGATGTTTCATCAGGGGCGAGGCGGCCTGCGCCATCGCGTACACCCAGGTAATGATCACTTCGTTCAGAACGACAGAATTGAGCGCCCTCAGGGCGGCGGCGGTGGTTCAGGAAGCGGTCATGGACAGGCCAGCCAGGACGGTGAAGGCCAGGACGAATTTGTCTTCCAGATTTCGAAAGATGAATATCTCGACCTGCTGTTCGAAGACCTGGCGTTGCCGAATCTGAAAAAGAATCAGCATCGTCAGCTTAATGAATATAAAACCCACCGCGCGGGTTATACCGCCAACGGCGTGCCCGCCAACATCAGCGTCGTGCGTTCGTTGCAGAATTCGCTGGCGCGACGCACGGCCATGACGGCAGGCAAACGTCGCGAACTGCGCGAGCTGGAGAGCAGCCTCAAGGTAGTAGAAAACACGGAACCGGCGCAACTGCTGGAAGAGGAGCGCCTGCGTAAAGAGATTGCAGAGCTGAGGGCGAAGATCGAACGGGTCCCGTTTATCGACACCTTTGACCTGCGCTACAAGAACTACGAAAAACGCCCTGAGCCCTCCAGCCAGGCGGTGATGTTCTGTCTGATGGACGTGTCCGGCTCGATGGATCAGGCCACCAAAGATATGGCGAAGCGTTTTTATATCCTGCTCTATTTGTTCCTGAGCAGAACCTATAAGAACGTGGAGGTAGTCTATATCCGCCACCACACCCAGGCGAAGGAGGTGGATGAACATGAGTTCTTCTACTCGCAGGAGACCGGGGGCACCATCGTCTCGAGCGCGCTGAAGCTGATGGATGAAGTGGTCAAAGAGCGCTACGACCCGGCGCAGTGGAATATTTATGCCGCGCAGGCGTCGGATGGCGATAACTGGGCCGACGACTCGCCGCTGTGTCACGAGATCCTGGCGAAGAAAATTCTGCCGGTCGTGCGTTACTACAGCTATATCGAAATCACCCGTCGCGCGCACCAGACCCTGTGGCGGGAGTATGAGCATCTGCAGGCGATGTTCGATAATTTCGCCATGCAGCATATCCGTGACCAGGATGACATTTATCCGGTGTTCAGGGAGCTGTTCCACAAGCAAAGCTCAACAACCTCAAATTAACCCTTGTTAATCAGCCAGTTAGCTTTGTTTCGCTGGCTGATTAATTATAGTTTTCACGTTTAAAATTCTTCATAATTTTCATTGCCTTAGTTTTTATTTTGGGGAAGGCAGTTTAGTGGTTATCCGGTTATATGGTGGGTAACTTGTCTTCCCCAATAATGTTAAGGGTGTGAGTCAGTACGCCATATACAGTTACATCATCCAGCGCATCGCCTTCTATCGCTTCGCCATCTTCAGTTATCAATGCCGCCCCGTATAGCTTTGCAAACTCGTTCCTGTTATCCATTCTTACCAGTAGCGTATCTCCCTGCTCTGGCCTCATAGCAACGTTAATGACAGCCCAACCGCATGACGTTTCTATTACCCTGCAGTTCCCATCAATTCCGCATAACAGATCTATGGTTAACCGCTGTTCCTGGTAATCCATTGCTGGTGAAGGAAAGCCCATCAGAAAATCCTCCCCATGTTACGCAAGATCCAGTATCGGTTTTCACTGTTGTCGGTGGTCTTATCGGCAAAGTCTGCCTGATAACGCTCTATCCATGCATTGGCATCGGACAGGGAGATGTGCCAGTTATGCTTCCTCAATTTCTCAATGAAACTCTCTGTACGAAGATACTTGTAATCCTTAGTGTTTAGCTGTATGGCCGCAATGAAGGCGGTCTTTATGTCTGCTGTACGTGGCATACTCACCTCATCAATAACTGTGTATTTATACAGTATTATTGATCTGTGGTATGGGTCAAGATGCAGGAAGTAAAAAGCCCAGATGACTGGGCTTTGTCGTTTGTTTAGTCTCGCGATATCAAAGACTAATCTTTTTTGCTTTTGTTCCTGGCAAAATCCCATTCAGCATGAAGCCAGACAAGCAGGCCGATGCAGTCAATGATGACGACTTTTTGAGAGAAATCAGTCACGCCAAGGAGATTCAGTATCATAGCGCTGAACGCTATGAATGCACCAAATCGGTAAAACCAAATAATTTTGTTAAGCATGCAAGCGCCTGTAAACACGGCCATGAATAATTCTGTTCAATGGCTTCTCTATGAATGTATAAAAAATGCAGCCCAGGATAACTGCTACTAAGCTCAGTATCGCTCCAGTGACGTCTTTCTGAATCGGCACGATTGAGTATATTTTCTCTGAAGCGAAAACAACGTATAAATGGAAAAGGTAAATGCTGTATGAAGCATTGCCAAGATAGACACATATTGTCTCAGTTTTGGATTTTTCTATGTCTGGCAACTTCGTATACAAAGCAATCATTACTATAGCAAAGGAAGTGATACCAAAGCTGAACAGTCGGTATGCCTGATGTTGTGCATTTATTATCCCTATAGCAATTAGCAATGCAATAATACCAATTGCCATTAATGGTTTTATTGATACATTTCTGATCTGTGAGTATACCAGAAAGGCAACACATCCAAGGGCAAAGTTAATCATCAGACTGTCACCAATCATATAGGTGATATTAACCCATCCAAGCATCTGCCCCTGCAATCTAAATGTCTGAACGAAAACAACCATTCCTACTATGAAAGCGATCATCGATAGTATTAACGTTGTCTTTCTTTTGCAGAAGCACATCAGTAGTGCAAAAAGAGCATAAAACATCATCTCATAGCACAATGACCAGGCCACATAATAGAACATGTGATAATCTGGATTTTGTGTAAAGGTTGGTAGCAAAAGGAAATTACCAATGACGTCATATACTGAGAGGGTGCCACCAAAAGCAACGTGCTGATGCATCAGATATATTATTGCCGGGGAAGCAATAATAAAATAAACAGGATATATTCTAAGAATCCGTTTCGTGAGAAAAGAAAGCGCCTCCTTTCTTGGTGAGACGAAAACATCTTTTATCGTGTAACACATTATAAAGCCACTGATAACAAAGAAGATGTCTACTCCATAGCCTCCTATATAATCGAACCCAAGCGGCTTTCCGATTACGCCATTCGTAGCCCATACGTGACTGATTACAACAAAGATAGCAGCCATGGCACGCAAGAACTGAATTGAATATATTTTACCCACACGATCACCTGTTGATGTTTTTCAGGTGATCGTGTAAGCAAACATGCAAAAGGTCAAGCCTTAGTTTTACCTTCCTGTGGTAGCCACCACATTTATTGTTATTAGTAGAATTTGTAAGTAAAACTCAGCGTTGCCGTGTGGCCCGCAGCATCTGAGCGTAGAGAAACAACAACGTCCCTAGAGTTTCCAGAACTAGCGATTACGAAATCCTCACCTACCACTATGCCTGACACATCTTTCAGAACGATACTGTTCGTAGCATCGGTAAACCTAACCGCAGCAGCGTATCGCGCATTTCCACCGCTGGCGTTCGTAGAGAGCGAGATAGCTGAATACTTTGAAATTATGCACGATTTTCCTGCAGGGATTGTAAACGTTGCTACGTTCGTGTCAGTTGTAGCTGTAACATTCGCACTGATTGATATTTTACCCAGTTCTTTAATAGCATTATAACCTCTGAAATTTGAGTCAATTTTTGACAATGGAACAAGTCCACCTGAATATGTATTTGATACTCCAAATACAAATTGCTGTGAGTCAAAAGGCGAGTTACCTGTAATCTTTAAAATCTTTCTTGTTGTGCCCGCAAATGTGTTGCCGTCAATGTACATAGGCCATGAAAAACCTCCGCCTGAATATGCAGTTGTTTCTTTGTTAATCCAGATGTCATCACCATTTCCTATAAATTTAATCCCACGAATATTCTTAGCTGCTTCACAGTTCGGATTACTCACTGATGCCGGAATGATGGTGTAAATACCGCAATCACGATTGTCTTCAAGTGAAACATCGTCTCCAATATCAATGTGACAAGCCCACCCGAATTGAATCCCCTTATCACCATGGGCGAGAGTGCTTTGACTCACGGCATAATCGCCAGTCTGGCTCTCAAGGCTAAGCATAAGCCCGTTATCGCAGAATGTACCTTCGCACTGATGGAATCTGATTTGCCCACACAAATCATTGCTACCAGCAAGATTATCTATCAGTGCGAAGGCATTGCATCGTGTTCCTCTAACTCTGTTAAAGCAACCCAAATAAATTATTCCGCGTAAATAGAATCCGTAAACGAAATATCTAAAATTGACATTATTGAAAGACCACCCTCTGAAATGATATGCACCACTTGCTACACTTTCATCGCAAGCAAATGCATATGTTGATCTGCTAGTATTGCTTGGACCTATGAGGTTTAAATCATAGAAATGCACTGCTGTAAGACCATACTGACCGAATAGGTAACCATTGGCAGTTGCTCTAAATCTGAAAATACACTTCCCACTGTTTTTTTGAATAATACAATCACTATCCAAAGTGTCACTAAGTATCCTTCCGCCGGGCCCTTTAATTGTTATTGATTTCTGTATAATTATTTCGTCTGTCAAGACAAATGTTCCGCTTGGAATGTTAAGAGTTCCACCTTGCGGAGTAGCATTTACGGCAGCCTGAATACCAGCCGTGTCATCATTCACACCATCGCCAACTACACCATCAAAATCGAGAACGTTAATGACCTGCGCCAGTTTTGTATGTACTGTCTGATTTTTAGCGCCTGTGTATGGCTGCTTAGTTGTTACCAGCGCGTCACCTAATGAATCAGAGTCACTCGCTAACTGCTGTCTAAGAGCTGCATCACCTACGCTCAACCATTTACCTGGCCCAATACCGCCAGTTGATTCAGGGGAAGATGATGGAGGCACAATTTTACCATCAGGCGGGAAAGTTCCTGTCCATTTGTAGTATTCGTTGTTCGCTGTATTAAGAAGAGCTTCATTAAGATGGACAGTTGCTCCGGTTGTAAAACTGACCCCGGTTAGGGTGATAATCCCATATGCCGCTGCCGCATCAGCAACCATCACCTCGAGACCATACCAGGTACGCCGACCTACGCCAAACCGGTCTAACCAGATCGCCTCAGTTAGGCTGTTCAAGGCAAAATCATAATTCTGCGCGTTGTCGTACAGATCACGAGGGTCAGTAGAACCAATCGGATTACCTGTGTTATAGGTTGTCATAGCTTCCTCAGAAATAAAAAAACCCGCCGAAGCGGGTTTGTTATTAACTATTATCTAAGCGACATCGCCGGGATAACTGGCATCGTCGAACTGATATTTTGCTGGATTGTACTGGATTGCCGTCACATCATTCGTTCCGTCACTTCCCGGTGATATCTCACCTATAAGAGCGTCATAACCAACTCGGGTTGATGAACAGAACATCAGACGTGGCGGCTCAACTGAAGGATCGCCCATTATCCATTTTTCAGGCGATAACGAGCTGCTGAAAGGGACGGTAAGTGTGAAGTCATCTATCCTGGTTGGAATAAGCAGCGCTGATGCCATGCCCTCCTGATCACGAATTACAACCCGTGGATTTGGGAAGGACCAGTCAGGTGCTTCACTGAGTGTCAGCGTTATGATGCTACTGTTATAACTCATCTTCTCAATCAGGCAACTCAGCGTCTGATTACCCGGTATATCATCCGTGAAAATCACCCTGTCCATAAACTCATAGCAGAGCGCGTCCATTTCAGTCGATGTCTCATGGGAAAGGCGCTGGAGCTGATACCCAAGTAACCGTCGCATTCCAATGCGATACGCTCTATCCTGGTTCAGAACACCATCAAGCTTGAAATTCTCAACTTTTACGGGTGTTGGTTTATCAGATAACCGGCACTGAACAGTTTCTTCTGCCCAGGTGAGTTCGTTAATGTATGTCACATCAACGCCGTCATAGTCATCTTCATTCGGTGCCTTGAAAGAAGTTGTCAGTTCGGCAGTGGTTTCCTGTGGAGTAATCATACCAGTCCATGGTTTCACCCCTTCCCTTCCAGCTGATGCCATCCCGTCAGAAAGAAGGAAATATCCCATACCTGCATTAGTGATGGTCTTGAGCATTTCCAGTGCCGAAACCGTATCCGTTGTGGCAAAATCAAACGTCTCACTGCGGGGGGTCCAGTAATTTGCTTCAAGTTCATCTATTGCGGTTCTGTCAATTTCAGTATCGCTATACCCGAGAGACTTGAGCACATGATACAGGGCCGCGCTGATGCTTCTGGAACTACCTTCGTCATACTGACGAGTAGGAGTGACATTAACGCGCCGGTCAGACTGAGCGCCAAGTCTGTTCCCTGTTCTGATGCTCAGTGCGATCGTCGTGATGTCCCGGTAGCTCGTCGGCCTTTTTGGTAAGCGTGAACGTAGCGCCTGCCAGTAGACCTGATCTCGAGTTGAACCACCTGCCGGTGCTTCTTTCCTTCTCATACGGATTTCATACTGCCCAGGAGAAACATCGATCGCTCTGGTAAAACCAATCTGGTCTTCAACGCTCCTTGTGTATTCCAGCGCCAAAGTAGTCCAGTCGACGGCACCGGCAATCCTGTATTGAATATAAATCCCAACTGTTTTGGATCGCTTCTTTCCCTTGCTGTTGTATTTTGCCAGACCATTCTGGAAGTTAAGGTTAACCTCAATACAGTTGGTGGTCTCTCCATCAGGACAAGTAAGAAATGGGCCAATCCAGTCATAGTCATCATTTATTCCAGTTACTGAACCATCAAGAACAGTACGCTGAATAAATCCTGTCCATGTCGGATCGTCCGTGATGACTGTATTTCCGGAGCCATCCGTCGTTACCTTCACCCTGCTGACAGTAATGGTTAGCCCAGAAATTGAAGTAATTTTATAGCTATATTCTGTGGGGTATAACGTTAGACGCTGAGCCCCGACAGGTATCCCGGCAAATTTCGTTCCGGTTGCTGAATCATAAGCAAGACGGATGCTGGATGGAACAGCAGCTGTGCCACCAGTGGATTTAACGCCTGCAGTATCAACCGGAGCGCTTCCAAATACACTTAACGGCAAAGTGCTATGGGTAATCGATCCACCAGCAAACGGGCTGCTTTGTTCGTCAATGACCACTCTACCAGAATTATCCCGAGCCCTTAAACCTGATGAACCAAGTTGGCTGGTTATGGCATTAACAAGACCGCTCATCGTTACATAATTACTGGTCAGGGAAATTGTATACGTTATGGTTTTCCAGGTGACTGTGAAGGTCTGAGGGGTGCTGCTGAAATCATAAGTGGTTGGGGAAGCGCTGGCCGCAATACTCGCTGTGTTTCCACCTACTCCAGGTACCGCTGGAACTGCTGGGCTATATGCGGCAACGAACAAATCAAACGTATCGTTATTCACCTCAAGCGTCATGGCCATCCCTACAACCGGAGCCATCTCTGAAACTGAACCATAAATTACGCTGTAGCCGTTGTTGATATCGATGGAATAGGTGTCAGGTGCTTCAATATCAATGATGGTGCCAGTGGTCCAGGAAGGAGGAATCTCTGTATCTTCAGAACTGGACGATGAACCAATCAAAGTTACTGTATTGGTATTAAATAAAATCGCCTCTGAGACAACACTGACTGTCTCTGGCCCGCTTGAACCAAGATCAAGACCGGCAGTACCAGATGTTGTATTTCCAACCTCTGGTGAGTTGAACCAGTTCTCGGTTCGGGTATCGGCAGAAACATCCGCGCCAGGCGGATAGACGGTATAAGAAACATCTTCCCCAAAAGCAGCGAACGGGGTATTACCAATACGCATTTCTGTCGCAGGAAGTGCGAACCGCCCGATTCCAATATTCAGAAACATGCTGGTGATCATGTCTTTTTCGTTAACGAAACGACTTACCGGCTGTACAACGTAATCTGGCCATACGCGGTACTTACCGAAAATTTCACGAATTGGATCACCAAGTTTGGCGGTATTCGCTTTCGCCGGGTTGAGGTCAATCTGATCGCCGTTACCAGGTTGGCTGTAACCGCCAGTTTGCATATTGCTCATCATAAAGATGGAATACGCAGCACTTGCCACCGCAACCGCTACTGCGGCCCACGCAGCTATCTCAAGACCTGTACCGTATGGCACCGGGTAGATTTTAACGTCGGTTTCAGGCTGAAGAATCAAGCCTTCCCACTGGTCTGGAGGCACTGGCTTGTTGTTTACTTCAACGGAAATTGGGTGTTCTCTTACGAGAGTCCACCCTTCAACGTTTTCAGTTAGCCAGCCTGAAAGGCTTACGTCACCATGCTCATGAGTTTCCAGCGGCTCACCTGGCAGCCTTGACGGGTAGATTCTGATTGTCACTGGTAATACTCCACTTTCACAAAACGACGCTCAAAGCGTGACAGGGGAAGAAATGTGACGTTGGATTTAGGGTTGCATTCAGCAGCATAAAGAGAACCGCCAATTTCCACGACAATAGCAACATGCGTGACCATGCCACCCGAATAGCATGCAATTCCCGCCCCTGGTGCTGGATCGCATTTTTTGAGCTCTGACATCAGCCCGCGTGCTTCTCTGTCAAGGCCGTCATTATCCTTTGTTACCCCGGCGAACTCAGGCCACAGAGGCAAATTAAGGTCACTACGGATTTCGTTCACTATCCCGAAACAGTCAAGTTCAGGGTAAACGCGGCCGCCCTTCAGCCAGGTGACTGAACGGTATTTATCAGGATCAAACATGAGTAGTCCTTACGTCAGATAACGAAGACCAGGGAAGTCAGGAAGTGTGTAACGGTAACGGGGCCACGCGGTATCAAGAATATTCATATACCCTGCTGTAATCTGCACCTCAGTTGCAGTCCATGACCCGTTTTTAATCGCCAGCGTATAAGGTGTTGCAGCTGGTGCCGTAAGGTCAGATGAAACGTAACGCCTGAATGTCAGGCTGGCATTGCTCAGATTATCAAGCGCGTTTCTGATAGCTGTTGACACCACACCGTCGATATTGCTGATGGCAAATTTCAGGTCCTGGGTACCATCAGCGTTTCTGGCTGGCAAGGCGATATCAATCGCTGAACCGGTAAACGTTGCCTGTTGTCCATTTTCCAGTGTGACCGTAATATCATCCCATCCACGCGTTAACCAATAATCGATTCCGCCCACGGTTATTTGCAGGGTATCAATTATCACCTCATCACCACTGCTGGCATAGAGCCTGTTTAATACCGTCATGCTGCTGGCCACTCCCTGTTAAGCGCAATGTCGATAATATCCATTCCGGAAATGAAGTCCGGAAACTGGCCCCATGGTGGTGGAAGTGCAATAGCTCGATCATAAATTTCTAGCTCTGCGGTATACTGCCAGTAATTTCCCCCTATGATGCTCGGGCCCTGATAGATATCTGTGAAGCGACAAACCTTTGAAGACTCGCCTCCAGGTGTTCTGAGCTTCATATTGAACCATGCAGAGTGAATCGCCACGGATAATCTAGACACTTCCGAGCCGTTGATAATACTGGTTTTCA
>OKMW01000528.1_pt1 | contig 9912 bp, 8 predicted proteins | sample 1612721 | NCBI WGS metagenome assembly OKMW01 (sample SAMN04436815, study PRJEB24849) | human gut metagenome | biome: human gut; feature: NICU; material: stool | host: Homo sapiens | place: USA: Saint Louis, MO | collected 2011-05-01 | reverse complement strand
GGAACTTCGAAGAAGTTCGCTGACGTCCGTACTCACCTAAGGAAAGTTTCTAAGATGACTTTGTCTTCAATAAAAGATCCTCGCCGTCACGAGGATCTTCTTTTATAATTTCTTTTTCAATTCGGCGACTGCCATCATGACTTCCATCGGAGTCATATTGTAGAGATCCAGATTCTTCAATTCTGTGATCACTGTATTTTCTGTCTCTTCCTCAAAGAGGGACATTTGTTCAGCAACCTGTGAAGGTACTTCCTTTTTAGGGGTTGCATCCACAAGCGGTACTTGCTGGGCTTGTCCTTCGAGCTTGGTCAAAATCGCATCCGCCCGCTTCAGCAATTCTTCTGGCAAACCAGCGATCTTGGCCACGTGAATCCCATAGGACTTATCTGCTGGGCCGGGTTCAATCTTGTGCAGGAAGGTAACCTGACCATCTCGCTCCAAGGTCGCAACATGAACATTTTCCAAACGGGACAAGGTCTCTGAGAGAGCCGTCAACTCATGGTAATGGGTCGCAAACAAGGTTTTGGCACCGGTTCGATCGTGAATGTATTCGATGATGGATTGGGCGAGAGCCATCCCATCATAGGTCGCCGTTCCCCGTCCCAACTCATCAAATAAAATCAAGGACTGGGGCGTTGCCTTGCGAATGGCGTGATTAGCCTCCATCATTTCCACCATGAAGGTAGACTGACCCGATACCAGGTCATCAGCAGCTCCGATCCGAGTATAAATCGCATCAAAGATTGGCAACTCGGCCTTTTGCGCTGGAACATAGGAGCCAATCTGGGCAAGAATCACAATGATCGCCAATTGGCGCATATAGGTAGACTTCCCGCTCATATTTGGCCCAGTAATCAGCTGAATATCCCGTTCTTCATCCATAAAGATGCTATTAGGAATATAGGACTGGGCTCCCATCACTTTCTCAACAACCGGATGGCGACCTTTGTCGATCGCGATTCGTCGTTCTTCATGAAAGAAGGGACGATTCAACTGTTGCGACTCAGCGACACTGGCTAGACTTTGTAAAACATCAACCGTCGCAATCGCCTGAGCTAACTGTTGCAGACGTTGGATATACTTGCCAACTTCTTCCCGAATCCGCATAAAAATCGTATATTCCAGATTAGCAGACTTCTCACGCGCCTCTAGCATATCTCCTTCGATGCGTGCCAATTCCTCCGTACCAAAGCGTTCTGAATTTTTCAAGGTCGCCTTGCGGAAAAAGTGAGCAGGAACGTGACTCAATTGAGAATTAGTGACATGGAAATAGTAGCCATCCTTCTTGTTGTAATCGATCTTTAGACCTGTAATGCCACTGGCTTCGCGCTCCTTGGCCTCAATCTCAGCAATCCAACCAGTACCATCCCGAAGAACGACACGATACTGATCCAATTGCTCGTCAAACCCAGTTCGGATGATATTTCCCTCTGTAATAACAGCAGACGCTTCCGGAGCAATCGCTGAGGTAATCAAGCGGTGCAACTCAGGAAGTTCATCCAAGCGTGCAATCAAGACATCTAAGACTGGATCACCAATCCCCAGTAGAATCGACTTGATCGTCGGCACATGCCCCAGAGTATCTCCTAGTTGCAAGAGATCCTTAGGATTGATCTTGCCAAAGGAAACCCGACTCGCTAAGCGTTCAATGTCATAGACCCCTTTGAGGCTGTCGGTCAAATCGCTCCGTTCAAAGAAATGATCCATAAAGACCTGAATGATGTCCTGGCGCTCTCGAATCCGTTTCAAATCGACTAAGGGTTTCTGAATCCAGGACCGCAACAAACGACCGCCCATGGCCGTCTTGGTTTCATCCAAATACCAATACAAGCTACCATGCTTCTTCCCAGTCCGTGCATTCTCTGTCAAATCAAGACTAGCCTTGGTCGCAAAGTCCATCTGCAAGAAATCGCAAATCTCATAATGATGGGCTTTTTTGAGGTGGCTCAATTCCCGCATTTGTGTCTGGTGGACATACTGGAGAAGTTTTCCAGCCGTTTTCTTTTCTAGCTCACTCAACTGATCCCCTAAGAGTTGAACATCGTCGAGCGCCGTCTCTACATGTGACAGCAAGAGATTCATCTGGCTAACAAACACACGCTCTTCCTGTTCTGGCAACTCATAACCCAAGACCACCTCACGCGCACGTAAATTGCGGATTTCTCCACAAACCATGCTAAAGTCATTGAGGGTCGTCACCTGAAACTCCCCTGTCACCAGATCCATATAGGCTAGCCCATACTCATTTCCTGAACGATCCAAAGCAACCAGGAAGTTATTCTCACTATCTGGCTTGGTCGAATCCACCACTGTACCCGGTGTAATCACCTGTACAACTTCCCGCTTAACGACCCCCTTGGCTTCTTTGGGGTCTTCCATTTGTTCTGCAATCGCGACCTTATACCCCTGTTCAATGAGAACATCAATATACTGCTGAGCCGAGTGGTAGGGAACACCCGCCATAGGGATCGGATTCTCTGCATTTTTATTCCGTGAGGTTAAGGAAATCTCTAAAATTTGAGCCGCATTCACTGCATCTTCATAAAATAATTCGTAAAAATCTCCCATTCGAAACAGCAAAAAGGCATCCGGATAGTCTTTTTTGATATCTAGATACTGCTGCATTCCAGGGGATATTTTCTCTACTGCCATACTTCTTTATTCCTTACTGTTGCATCATTTTCTGACACAAGCTCCATAGATGAAAACAGGAGTAGATAGCCCACTATCTTCCTCCTTTTGACATCTTAACAGGGCTTGATTACTGCATCATCCCTAAAATTTCATTTTGAATTTCAATGGCTGCCTCTTGGTCACGGCAGACAATCAAGAGGGTATTGGCCCCTGCTACTGTTCCCAAAATACGCTCATCTGACATCTCATCTACACCATTGGCCAAGAGAGCTGCTTCTCCCAGCTCTGTCCGCAAAACCAAAGTGAATTCTGCTCGTGAGACAGACTTGGCATGGCTGGACAACATAATATAAATCTCTGCCACCTCAGGCTCATTGGGCAAAATATAATACAACTGGTCTTTTCGTTTCACCTTGACTAGACCCAGATCGCGCAAATCTCGTGACAGAGTTGTTTGCGTTACAGCAATTCCTTTTGCTTCTAATCGATCCTGAATCTCTTTTTGAGTCGACAATTTTTCATTTCGAATCATTTGTTGAATCAAAAGGTGACGTTCTGTCTTTTTCATTGGACCTCCACTTTTGAATAAATATACTTTAAATTATACCAAAAAAATTGAAAATTCGCTCAGAATTGTGTTAAAATAATAGTTAAAAGGACTAAGGAGCTAATATGAACAATAAAGAACTCATTGCTAGTGAATTGGCCAAAGTGATTGACTCTCTTGACCAAGATGCTATTTTAAACTTGCTTGAACAACCAAAATCATCTGATCTTGGTGACATTGCTTTTCCAGCCTTCTCACTTGCAAAAGTGGAACGCAAGGCTCCTCAAGCAATCGCTGCAGATATTGCTGAAAAGATCGACCAAAGTGCCTTCGAAAAAGTCGTTGCAACTGGACCTTACGTGAACTTCTTCTTAGACAAATCTAAGATCTCTGATCAGGTAATCAAATCCGTCATCGAAGCAGGGGCAGACTACGGTCAACAAGACGAAGGTCATGGCCAAAACATTACCATCGACCTTTCAAGTCCAAATATCGCAAAACCATTCTCAGTTGGTCACTTGCGCTCAACCGTTATCGGGGATGCTCTTTCGAACATCTTCCGCAAAATGGGCTACAACACGATTAAAATCAACCACTTGGGAGACTGGGGTAAACAGTTCGGTCTCCTGATGGTGGCCTACAAAAAATGGGGTAGCAAGGAAGCTGTCGAAGCCAACCCAATCGATGAATTGCTAAAACTTTACGTTCGAATCAACGCTGAAATCGAAAACGATCCTGAGCTTGATGAAGAAGGACGTAAATGGTTCAAAAAATTGGAAGATGGGGATCCAGAAGCAACTGAATTGTGGCAATGGTTCCGTGACGAAAGCTTGGTGGAATTCAACCGTATCTACAAACTCCTCGGTGTTGAGTTTGATAGCTTAAACGGGGAAGCTTTCTACAACGACAAGATGGATGAAGGGGTTCAAATCCTTGAAGACAAAGGCTTGTTGAAAGAATCTAAAGGGGCTAGCATCGTTGAGTTGGATGATGTCAACCTTCCACCAGCTATGATCAAAAAATCAGACGGTGCAACCCTTTATATCACTCGTGATATCGCAACCGCTATCTACCGTGCACGGACTTACAACTTTGTGAAAAACATCTATGCTGTAGGTCAAGAACAATCCAACCACTTCCGTCAGTTGAAAGCTGTTTTGAAGAAAATGGGATTTGACTGGAGCGACGATATGGTTCACGTTGACTTTGGTTTGGTGACGAAAAACCGCCAAAAATTGTCAACTCGTAAAGGAAATATCATCCTTCTCGAACCAACTCTTCAAGAAGCCATCTCTCGTGCCAAAGCTCAGATCGAAGAAAAGAATCCTGAACTTGAAAATAAGGAAGAAGTAGCACATGCAGTCGGTGTTGGTGCGGTTAAATTCTACGACTTGAAGACGGACCGCCGCAACGGGTATGACTTCGACCTCGAAGCCATGGTATCCTTCGAAGGAGAAACTGGACCTTACGTTCAATACGCTTACGCTCGTATCCAATCAATCCTTCGCAAAGCAAACTTTACACCATCTACAGATGCGACATACAGCTTGAGCGATCCTGAAAGCTGGGAAATCATCAAGCTTCTCCAAGACTTCTCTCGTGTTGTCAAACGTGCTGCTGAAAACTATGATCCATCCTTGATCGCAAAATATGCTATCAACTTGGCTCAAGCCTTCAACAAATACTATGCACACACTCGTATCTTGGATGAAAGCCCAGAACGCGAAAGCCGTCTTGCTCTTAGCTACTCAACAGCAGTAGTCTTAAAAGAAGCCCTTCGCTTACTTGGTGTCGATGCACCTGAGAAAATGTAATTTCTTATCTAATGATTGATAAGTAGAACATCTCTTATGGGAGTGAGAGGAGAAACTAAATGCGATTCAATTTAGTTCTTTCTCACTCCTTTTCTCATGCCCAATGCCCTTCATTCTCTACATTTTCAGATCCTTTATATACAGGAGAAATCTATGAATCAAACCGTTTACATCTTAATCCTCATCAGTTTAGTGGTCCTCTTTTTATTTAACAAGTACGAAAGAGAAAAACTACAACGGCTCTTACAAGAGCAACTCTTGAAAGATCAAGCTTTTAAAGATAGCATCAAGGAAAAAATCCAAGAGACCGACAATATCAACGATGTCATCCATGCAATCAACAAGGACTATCGATTGGGACTCCTACTTGCTAAAGAAATCACTGAAAAATTAAAATAAGCCATAGAAGAGGAGTCATATAAAATGTGACTCCTCTTCTATTCAGTCGCAACAAATAAGAGGCTGGGACAAAAGTCCTAGCCTCTCAATTATTTTTGGATTGTCGAGCAAGACGCAGTGGTTGAGTGGGCTCTACTACGCTGATTTCATCAGCTTTTACAGCCCTACTCAACTGTGCGGAGGTGGGACGACGAAATCGAATTCTAACGAATTACCGATTTCTGTCCCACTCTCTTTATTTTAAAGATGATACAACTCTTCTACAATGGCAGCTACTTTTTTAATATCTCCCAACATCCCCCGCATTTCAAAATCGGCTAACATGGGGAAACCAAAGCGTTGGCTGTATTGCTTAGCGGTTAAACAATATTGATTGTTAAAATTCCGATTGCCTGATCCAACCACTCCTAAGCACTTGCTGGCATTGTCTCCATAAGCAATAAAATCCGCGACATCTGTCGTCAAAATTTCCACATCGCCATTGTCAACACCATTTCCACCCTCCAAATAGGTAGGCAAAAAAGTGATAAAAGGATTGGTCATTTCAAAGAAGGGCTGGCCCTCTTTGACCAGGTCTTTCACATGAACTTTCTCGATTTCAAGTCCGGGATGGACTTCCAGCAAATAGTCACTTAAGCGACGGACAAAACTCTCTGTATTTCCACTCAGACTAATATAAACAAAGGATACTTTCATCTTTTTTCTCCAATCAAGAAGCTCTCTTATCCTCTAAGAGAGCTCCCTTTAAACTTATCTATTACGCCGTAGCTTGAGCTTTTCTCAAACGCAAGGTTTTATACAAAACAATTCCAAGGAAGAGAAGAGATAAAGCAGTCAAGAGTAACAAAGCAATGGACGAAGATGCCAGATATCGTTGGCGAAGGGACGGAGTTGAAAAACTAGCTAACAGTGGACGCCCTGCAAAATAATTATAGCAAGAGAAGGCTTGACTTAATAAAATCTGCCCCATATAAGTATAATGTGCTGTTAACAGATCCTGCTTCATAAAGAGGAAATAGAAAGTTGCAAGCAAAGCAATCAGAATCAGGGAAACAAATAAAAAGGTTAATGGAGACTGATTGAGTTGGGCTGATTTCTCATAATATGTCACATAGTCAGCCTTGTCTTGAGCCGTTGTTAAACCAAGTTGTTTCGCAAAATCATCTGTCAACTCAAAACTCTTTGAAGCTCCAAAGGTTGAAACAGCTGAAGTTAGGGTTCCAACCGTAGAGAAAAATAACAGGATGTAAAGATAGATAGGTTTCTTTTTCATACAAACTCCTTTTCATTTCTTACACCCTATTATATCGCGATACAGATAGAAAGGCAAGCGCCTCAAAACCGTGGAAGCACTTGCCTGATCACTGATACGTTCAAATGAAATTCATTTGGAAAAGTAATGTGTGCAAAAGATGAAAAGCCATCGCAACTGTATAATTGGAATGATTAGAGATATAACGGAGTCCTATAAACTTTCATTCGAACACCACCAGTATACCTCATTCTCTTCTTCTTGTGTCATCCATTTCTATTCTGCTTCATTTCGACACGATTTGGTCTATAAAAGCCATTTCCTCTCCTTATCCAAAAACTATTCTGTTCTATTTCTCAACTATTTGGTCATCACTCCATCAAAAAAGCCAGAAGGACTTGCCTTCTGACTTTCTTTATTTAGATGAATGAACGAAAGAAACAAGAATTAATCTTCTTTTTTCTTGCGTGCAAGACCCAATCCAAGCAATCCAGCCATCGCAACTGCAAGAACAGCTGCAGTTGAGCTTTCTGTACCTGTATTTGGAAGCGCAGGTGTTTGTGGTTGCGCAGGTTGTACAGGCTGGTCCGGAACTTCAGGAGTTGGTTCTGTTGGAACCTCTGGAGTCGGTGGAACAATTGGTGTTGGTGGGTTATATAGAGTTGGTGGAGTTGGTGGAACTGGTGTTGGTGGGGTTGGAATATCTGTTTCCGTTACCACTTTATTCTTATGCCATTTCACTTCAGCTTCCGGTTTCACCGGATTCGTATTTGGAACGACTTCTGGAGTCGGTGGGGTTGGAGCTGTTGGCTCCTCAGCATCAACTGTCACTACTGTATAGTTTGGCTCTGTTGGAGCTGTTGGCTCTGTTGGCGGAGTTGAAGCTGTTGGCTCTGCAGGTAGTACTTCAACTGTGATCGTTGGTGGAGTTGGAGCCTTTGGTTCTTCAGGAGCTGTTGGCTCTGTTGGTGCTTCACCTGGATTTTTTGGAATACCAACATTTGAGTTAATCGCGAACCAATATACTGTTGGTTGACCAGCAGCATTGGCACCATTAGCCGTAAAGACTAAGTGACCATCAGACATCTTCAATCCTGCCCCACCATAATAGAAGTATGGAGAAGATGGATTGTCCCAACCTTCAAGAGTCGTTGAAGATTCACCATTAAAGATAGAGCCATGTTCAATGTATTGGTTATCTTTAAATGATGTTACCTCTTTTGTAGCAGAATCGTAAGAAACACTTGAATTTGGAATTGGAATGTATTTATTGTTACCAACATTTACAGACTCTTGGTGCTCTATATTTTCAAACTTCTTCTTAGGCGTGAAGATGATCCGTCCTGAAGTTGGATCAATCGTATAAGAACCGATAACATCATCTTTACCATCAAATGTGAATTCATCTGTTCCGATAGAGTGACCATTCCCAGCACCTGAAGCATTGACTGAAGTTGCGTCAATTACAGTTTCTTCACTAACTGTAAATTCACTTCCATTCCACGTTGCTTTTTGTGCCACAATCTTGATTGGGTTTTCAGCAGAGATCGTCACATCAGCAGTACCAAAGTCAGCAGTTCCATTTTTAACAACAACCGCATTGTTTTCAATGCTCATGGATGAACCATCTGCATATGGATCCCAAGTTCCACGAACAGTGTTGCCATCTTTATCTTTGGCTTCTACTGTAAGGGCACGAGGTTTATCTCCGCTATCTACATAGGATGCACCTGTCCAGTGGTTGAGGGAGTTCAAAGCGACAATCGCATTATGCTGTGTCAAATCAAACTTATTGCCATCACCATCATAGAATTCAACATCGACAGCAACTTTAACAGGTTTGTCTTTATCTGTTGAAGCTCCGACTGTCATAGTAACAGTTGGGTCCACACTGACTGCTGCAATCCCTTTACTATCATTTGATGGAAGACTCAAAATCTCATAGCGATAAATCACGCGTTTGATTGGATGCATATCCGTATTTTCACGCATGCTAGACTGATTCAAGTTATCATAAGTAACGACAAATTTATCGCCTTCTTTCACTTGAATGTACTCAGTTTCATTATTGGCCCAAGGACTAGTTGCTACAATATCTGAAGCTTCCAATTTATTGGAATCATACTGATGCACATTGCTTGTATTTAAACGAGCTTGAGCATCACGAGTAAGATATGTGTTGATGCCATCAATGGTGTGAATAGCCCCACCTTCACGTTGGAAGGTCAAATCTTGAACAGTTTCTACATTTTTAAGATCTTGGAAACCATTGTCATTCATGTACTTATCATAGGCTTTTTTAGCATCTTTGTACTGTGCCAAAGCTGTTTGATATTCAGCAAGTTTTGTTTGGTATGTAGCAAAATCTTTGCCGTATTGTTCTAGGTCTACATTGTATTTAGCAAGCTCCACTTCATACTTAGCTTTAGCAGCATCTTCTTCTGCTTTAATAGCAACAAGTTGATCATAGGCTGCTTTATCTTTGTCGTATTGCGCTTTCTTAGCTTGATATTCTTGTAAATCTTTATCGTATTGCGCTTTAGCCGCATTATAAAGAACCATTTCCGCATCATACTTGGCTTTTGCTTCTGCATTGGCCTTATCTGCTGCTGCTTTTTCTGCTACTTTGGCATCATAAGCTGCCTTTTGCTGATTGTACTCTGCTAATTTCTTTTGATAATCTGCTTCTGCTTCCGCATTTCTCTTTTCAATCAATGTGATTTCTTGAGATTTTGTTTCATACTCAGCTTTTGCCTTTTTGTAGTTTTCAACGACTGTGTTGATTTCAGCTGTTTGGGCTTTATTATCTGCTTCTGCTGCTGCGATAGATGGTTGAACTTTTTCAGCTTCTTCTGTAACTGTCACACCTTCTGTAGCTGCATCAGCTTTTGATTTTTCAAGTTCTGGTGATTCTACATAAGTAGTCGTAACTGTTTTATTTCCTTCTGTCACAGTTGTAGATGTCAACTTAGAACTTGTTGCAACAGCTGCATCGCTTGTTGCTGTATCCGTAGTAGTCGCTTCAGTTGCAGGTCCCGTCTCCTCGTCAGCTTTTACTTCTGCTCCGTAAGTGTTTACAGTAGCCAATCCAGCGACGGCCAATGAAACAACACCGACTGATAATTTACGAATTGAAAATTTTTCCTGCTTCGAACACTGTTCACGATAGCTTTTCATTTCCAATATTCTCCTTTTTAGTCAAAAAATCTCACGGTAGGTACAAAAAAATGCTACTACCAGTTAATTACATTGTATCACAATCAACT
>OKMW01000507.1_pt1 | contig 10352 bp, 5 predicted proteins | sample 1612721 | NCBI WGS metagenome assembly OKMW01 (sample SAMN04436815, study PRJEB24849) | human gut metagenome | biome: human gut; feature: NICU; material: stool | host: Homo sapiens | place: USA: Saint Louis, MO | collected 2011-05-01 | reverse complement strand
TGAACGTGAACTGGGGAACTGGAAAGATTTTATCGAAGGCATGCTTCGTAAATGACATTCAGTAAGAATTGCAAGAGCACTAAAATAAGTAAAATAACCATAGTGTGAATTAATCACACAGTAAAAAGGCGGCCGATAAAGCCGCCTTTTTTTATTTCAACCACTTACTCAGGACGTTCCTTTAGCGGGAAGCGGCGACGCACCAGCACAAAGAACAGCGGAACGAAGTAAATGGCCAGGATGGTGGCCGAAATCATGCCGCCCATCACCCCCGTGCCGACGGCATGCTGGCTGCTGGAACCTGCACCGGTGCTGGTCGCCATCGGCAGTACACCAAAAATAAACGCCAGCGAGGTCATCAGGATCGGACGCAGGCGCTGACGGCAGGCGTGCAGCGTGGCGGCCATCAGCTCGTGGCCTTTGGCATTCATCTCGTTAGCAAACTCAACGATCAGAATGGCGTTTTTCGCCGACAGCCCAATGACGGTGAGCAGGCCCACCTGGAAGTAGACATCGTTCTCCAGGCCGCGCATCCACGTTGCGAGCAGCGCACCGATAACCCCAAGGGGCACGACCAGCATGACCGAGAACGGGACCGACCAGCTCTCATACAGGGCGGCAAGGCAGAGGAAGACCACCAGCAGCGAGAGCGCGTAAAGGGCGGGGGCCTGCGCCCCTGAGAGACGCTCCTGGTAAGACATGGCCGTCCACTCGAGACCAAAACCGGCGGGCAGCTGTTGCACCAGTTTTTCCATGGTGTCCATGGCGGTACCGGTGCTGACGCCCGGCGCGGCTTCCCCGACGATTTCAACCGCAGAATAGCCGTTATAGCGTTCCAGGCGTGGCGATCCGCTCTCCCAGTGCGAACTGGCAAAGGCGGAGAACGGCACCATGCCGCCAGCATTATTTCTGACAAACCAGCGGTTAATATCATCCGGCAGCATGCGGAACGGCGCGGCGGACTGGACATACACTTTTTTCACGCGGCCGCGATCCATAAAGTCATTCACATAGCTCGACCCCCACGCCGTTTGCAGGGTGTCGTTGATATCGTTGATCGACACACCCAGCGCCTGCGCCTTACGCTGATCGATATCCACCTGAAGCTGCGGGCTGTCGTCGAGGCCGTTATGGCGAACGCGGGTCAGGCCGGGATCGTTGCCTGCCAGCGCTAACAGCTTATCGCGTGCGGCCATCAGCGCCGTGTGGCCCGCCCCGGCGTGATCCTGCAGCTCCATATCGAACCCGGCTGAACTGCCCAGGCCGCTTATCGCCGGCGGGCTGCTGGCAAAGACGCGCGCCTCTTTGATGTGCGCAAAGGCTTTTGTCGCACGTTCAATGATGGCAAACGAGGTGCCCGTCCGGGTATCGCGTTCGTCCCAGTCCTTCAGGCGGACAAACATGCGGGCAACGTTCTGCCCGTTTCCGCCCGGGCCGGAGCCGACGGTGGAGAAGACCGAGACAACGTTATCTTTCTCTTTGGTGAAGAAGTACTGCTCCACTTTCTGCACCACTTTTAGCGTCTGCTGCTGCGTTGCGCCGCTCGGAAGCTGCACCGAGGTGGTGAACATCCCGCGGTCTTCCATCGGCAGGAACGAGGTGGGCAGGTGCAGGAACAGCCAGACCATGCCGCCCAGCAGCACAACGTAAATCATCATCCAGCGCAGGCTGCGGTGCAGTACGCGACCCACGGCAGATTCATAGCGCGCGGCGTTGCGGTTGAACATCCGGTTAAACCAGCCGAAGAACCCTTTCTGCCCGTGATGCTCCCCTTTGTGCAGCGGTTTCAGAATGGTGGCGCACAGCGCGGGGGTGAGGATCAGCGCGACCAGCACGGAGAGCACCATCGCCGAGACGATGGTGATCGAGAACTGGCGATAAATCGCCCCGGTGGTGCCGCCAAAGAAGGCCATCGGGATAAAGACGGCCGACAGCACCATCGCAATCCCGACCAGCGCCCCCTGAATTTGCCCCATGGACTTGCGCGTCGCCTGGCGCGGAGAGAGCCCTTCTTCGCTCATGATGCGCTCGACGTTTTCAACCACCACGATGGCATCATCCACCAGAAGGCCGATCGCCAGCACCATCGCAAACATCGTCAGGGTATTAATGCTGTACCCGAAGGCGTAGAGCACCGCAAAGGTCCCCAGCAGCACGACGGGGACGGCAATGGTGGGGATCAGCGTCGCGCGGAAGTTTTGCAGGAACAGGTACATGACCAGGAACACCAGCGCGATGGCTTCGAGCAGAGTCTTCACCACGTCCTCAATGGAGGCTTTTACGAAGGAGGTGGTTTCATAGGCGACTTTGTACTCCAGCCCGTGCGGGAAATACTGCGACAGCTCGTCCAGACGGTCTAACACCAGTTTTGCCGTCGCCATTTCGTTCGCGCCGGAGGCCAGCTTAATCCCCAGACCGGAGGCCTGCTTGCCGTTAAAGCGGCTCAGGTAGTCGTATTTCTCCGCCCCCATTTCCACCGTGGCGACATCGCCCAGACGAACTTCCGACCCGTCCTGATTCACGCGCAGGGTGATATTGCGGAACTGGTCCGGCGTCTGCAGCAGGGATTGTGAATTAATGGTGGCGTTCAGGGCTTGCTTATCAACGGAAGGCGTTCCCCCCAGTTGCCCCACGGCAATCTGGGCGTTCTGGGCTTTGATAGCATCCGTCACGTCGGTCGCCGTCATCTGGTAGCTGTTCAGCTTGTTGGGATCGAGCCAGATACGCATGGAGTACTGTGAGCCATAGGCGTCGATATCCCCGACGCCGTTGATCCGGCTGATGGGATCCTGAATATTGCTGGCGACGTAGTCCGCGATGTCCTGTTTATCCATCGAGCCATCTGTCGAGACAAACGCGATGGTCAATATGTTGGTATCGCCGGTTTTGCGCACGGTCACGCCCTGGTTCTGCACCGCCTGGGGCAGCTTGCGCATGGCCGACTGCAGCTGGTTTTGGACCTGCTGCACCGCTTCGTCCGGGTCGGTGCCCGCCTTAAAGCTCAGGGTCACCGTCGCCTGTCCCGTGGCGCTGCTTTGTGAGGACATGTACATCAGGTTATCCAGACCCGTCATGTTCTGCTCGATAACCTGCGTCACGGTATTTTCCAGCGTCTGTGCGGACGCGCCGGGGTAGTTTGCGGTGACGCGCACGTTCGGCGGTGCCAGGTCGGGGTATTGCTCAACGGGAAGTGACGTAATCGCCAGGACACCTGTCAGACACAACAGGATGGCAAGCACCCAGGCAAAAATGGGGCGATCGATGAAAAAATTCGCCATGAAAGTGTGACCTCGTTTTGCTGCACGTCATTATTGTTTATTGCCCGCATAACTTTAGCGGTAAGGCCCAGGTCAAACGTGGAGAAATAAAGGAGATAGTGTAAATTATCATGCGCTTTTCCCTGCGCTTCCCTCTTTACCGTTATTTACCCGTTAACGGCGTGGGCGCCGGAAACGTCACGCTGACCAGCGTGCCGCCGTTTCGCGGCTGCGAGAAGTGCAGCACTCCTCCAAGCCGCTGCGCGCGTTCGCGCATAATGTTCAGACCGTAATGTCCCGGCGGCTCGCTGGCCTCGCCAATCCCGATGCCGTTGTCGCGAATGCTGACGCTGTGCGTACCGTCCGCTGCGGTCACGCAGCTCACGGTGATCTCGCTGGCCTGCGCGTGCTTAATGGCGTTCAACACCGCCTCACGCACGATCTGTAACAGGTGCACCTGCTTTTGCGCGTCGAGCGCCAGCGAGGAGAGGCGGCAGTCGAGATGCAGTTTCGCCTGCGTCTGGCTCTGCAGGGCATCGAGTGACTCCTGCAGCGCCGCGGGTAAATTCGCGTGGTTCAACGTCAGGCGGAAGGTAGTCAGCAGCTCGCGAAGCTGCTGCCAGGCGTTGTTCAGCTCGCGGGAGAAGTCGGTGATAATGGCCTGCGCTTGGGTATTTTCTTCCGGCACGGCGCGTTTGAGCAGCGCAAACTGAATGCGCAGATACGACAGCACCTGCGCCAGCGAATCGTGCAGCTCGCGGGCAATGGTGGCGCGCTCTTCCATCAGCAGCAGCTGCTGGTAATGCTTTTGCGCCTGGTTAAAGTACAGCCCGCGCCCGAGCATGGTCGCCACGCTTCTCATCAGCGGAAGGGGGACGCTGTCCGCCTCGCTTTGCCAGCGCAGCTCGCCATAGAGCGTGTCCTGCATCAGTACCGGCAGGTTTTGCAGAGGGATACCCTCAGCCTCCGTCCCTTCGCATAGCCGCCAGTCGTCGCTGGTGCGCAGTTCCAGATAATTCATCTGCGTATAGTCATGGACAATCTGCAGGATATGCCGGAAACAGTGGCTGTCTATCTGGCCGGTATTGAGCGCCTGCGAGCACTTGAACAGCATGTCGAGCTGCTGGTGGGCTTCGTGCAGGTGCCGCGTCTTTTCCGCAACCGAGGCCTCGAGCGAACGGTAGAGCGTATCGAGCTCGGCCGACATGTGGTTAAAGGCGCGCGAAAGCTGGCCCAGCTCGTTCGGCAGGGCGCTATCCGGCGCAGGAGTGGCAAATTCGCCGCGCTCAATGCGTTCGCTGGCCGCCACCAGGTTATTCAGCGGCAGCACCACCTGACGACGGATGCGTCGCAGGGTAAACAGCGTCAGCAGCAGGATCCCGAGTGCGCCAGCCAGCGAGAGCAGGGTGACCGTTTGAATTTTATGTTCGGTGTAGTGCTGGAGGGCGAGCACAAAGGCATCAATGCGGCCCACAAAATCCTCAATATTGCGTTGATACCACGCGCTGTCGCCGCGGGCGATATGCGCATCCATCTCCTGCCAGGCCACATGCAGCTGCTGATAGCGTGCTTTCACATTGTCCGGGACGTACCAGCGATCCAGCTTCTGCAGGGCAGGCGCGCCGAGCGTCTGTTGCCAGCTCTCGCGATGTGCCGCAAGGGAAGGGCTGTTTCGCTGCATCTCGTAGCCCAGACGATAGCTCTGCATGCGCAGTGAGCCAGCGATGTTGATGGCTTCGGCATCGCGCTGGCTGCTGGCCAGCGTCAGCAACGCGACGGTGCTGCTGAGTACGGATAGGGCAATGATCGAAAAGAAAGCCCAGGCAAGGCTTCCGGAAACGGGTCGTTTAACGGTCACAGAACGGCTCTCTGAATAAAATTGATCTGCCACAGGTTCATTGGAAATAATTGGGCGCTTCAGGCATTTGAACATTGCCCGAACGCACCGTGATGCGTAAATACCATACTCTTATAAAGAGAAAGGTTATTGAACCAAAAACAGGTGTGGTTATGAATCGTTTTATTATGGCTAACAGCCAGCAGTGCATTGGGTGTCGCGCCTGCGAAGTCGCCTGCGTGATGGCGCACAACGGTGAGCAGCATGCCCTGAGCGAGCGCCATTTTCATCCCCGTATCACGGTCCTGAGATCCGGCGAGAAGAGCCACCCCGTGACCTGTCATCATTGCGAAAATGCACCCTGCGCGCAAAGCTGCCCGAACGGCGCCATCAGCAAATGCGATGACAGCGTACAGGTGAATCAACAAAAATGCATCGGCTGTAAGGCCTGCGCGGTGGCCTGCCCGTTTGGCACGATGGAGATTATCGTCACTCCGCTCGACAATGGCAGCGTGAAGGCCTCGGCGAATAAATGCGATCTCTGTCTGACGCGTCCACACGGCCCGGCCTGTATCGAAAATTGCCCGGCGGATGTCCTCTCCCTGGCGACGCCTGCCGCGCTGGAAAACCTGGCGAAATCGCGCCGACAGCGCACGGCCTGCCTGGAGGCGCAGCCCTGGCATGGTGCCGAGGCCGTCAGCGTGGACGCGCCGCGTACCAAACTGCAGCAGATGCAAACGACCCCGCCCCGCGGCGAGCCCGACAAGCTGGCTGGCGCAGAGCGCGTGGGCCATTTTAACGAAATTTACCTGCCGTTCCGGGCCGAACAGGCCGCCCGCGAGGTGTCGCGCTGCCTGAAGTGCGGAGAGCACAGCATTTGCGAATGGACCTGCCCGCTGCACAACCACATCCCGCAGTGGATTGAGCGCCTCAACGCGGGGGATATCACCGGCGCGGTCGAGCTTTCTCATCAGACCAACTGTTTACCTGAAATTACCGGTCGCGTCTGCCCGCAGGACCGGCTATGCGAGGGAGCCTGCACGCTTCGTGACGCGGCGGGGGCCGTGACGATCGGCAACATCGAGCGCTACATCTCCGATCGGGCGCTGGCGATGGGCTGGCGGCCGGATATGTCCGCCGTCACGCCGTCAGGTAAACGTGTCGCGATTGTCGGCGCGGGGCCCGCCGGGCTGGCGTGCGCCGACGTGCTGGCGCGCCGCGGCGTGAGCGTGACGGTCTATGACCTGCATCCGGAGATCGGCGGTTTGCTGACCTTTGGCATCCCGGCATTTAAGCTCGATAAATCGCTGCTCGCCCGGCGCAGAGAGATCTTTACCGCGATGGGGATCCGCTTCGAGCTGAACTGCGAGGTGGGCCAGGACGTGTCGATGTCGCAGCTCAAGAGCGATTACGACGCCCTGTTTATTGGCGTGGGTACCTATCGTTCGATGAAAGCGGGTATCCCGAACGAGGATGCGCCAGGGGTCTACGACGCGCTGCCTTTCCTGGTGGGCAACACGCGGCATGTTATGGGGCTGGAGGCGACGGCCAGCGAGTCGTTCATCGACACCCGTGGCCTGAACGTGGTGGTGCTGGGTGGAGGCGATACCGCGATGGACTGCGTCCGCACGGCGTTACGTCACGGCGCGGCGACGGTCACCTGCGCCTATCGTCGGGATGAGGCCAACATGCCGGGCTCGAAGAAAGAGGTGCAGAACGCCAGAGAAGAGGGGGCGTCATTTGAGTTTAACGTCCAGCCGGTTGAGCTGACGCTGGATCCGAACGGTAAGGTCAACGGTATCCGGATGCTGCGTACCGCGCTCGGTGAGCCGGATGCGCAGGGGCGTCGTCGGCCCGTTCCGGTGGCGGGCAGCGAGTTTGTGATGGCCGCGGATGCAGTCATCATGGCGTTTGGCTTTAATCCGCACGCGATGCCGTGGCTGCAGGCGCAGGGGGTTGAAACGGACGACTGGGGGCGGATCGTGGCCTCGGTCGAGAGCCGCTACCGTTATCAGACAACCAACCCGCAGATCTTCGCCGGGGGCGATGCGGTACGCGGCGCGGATCTGGTCGTCACCGCGATGGCGGAAGGGCGTCATGCCGCGCAGGGGATACTCGACTGGCTGGGAGTGGATGTACCACAACATCATTAATCCGGCGGACGACAAAGCGGGATTCACGGCGTAGTATAGGACGACTCATTGTGCCGTGGAGCCCGTATGACCCTGAAAATTGACGTTATCAAAGACAAAATTCTCTCTGAAAACTACTTTGTCCTGCGTAACATCACCTATGATCTTACACGTAACAACGGTGAAGTGATCCGCCACAAGCGCGAGGTCTATGACCGTGGTAACGGAGCAACCATCCTGCTCTATAACCGTGAAAAGCAGAGCGTGGTGCTGATCCGTCAGTTCAGGGTGGCAACATGGGTCAATGGCAATCCTGACGGACGTCTGATTGAAACCTGCGCGGGCCTGCTCGATGACGATGAGCCGGAAGTCTGCATCCGCAAAGAGGCCGTCGAAGAGACCGGCTTTGAAGTGGGCGAGGTCAAAAAGGTCTTCGAGCTGTACATGTCCCCGGGCGGCGTGACGGAAATTGTCCATTTCTTCATTGCTGAATACAGCGACGCACAGCGCACGCACCGGGGCGGTGGCGTAGAGGATGAAGATATCGACGTGCTGGAGCTTCCTTTTGCCCGAGCGCTGGAGATGGTGCGTTCAGGCGAAATCAGGGATGGTAAAGCGGTGATATTGCTGCAGTATTTACAGACAACCGGGCTGATGAACACCCCTTTCGAACGGATATAGCCTGTTTTTCAGGTATATCTGATAAATCCGATTGAGCAACCCCGGCGGGAACACGAAGATACTGCCCTGTTATGCGTTTTCGTTCCGGGATTGTGTCATTCATGCGCTACAGCGTCTTTTTATTTTCCCTGTTTTGTGTGCTCCTCGCGCCGCAGGTGCGGGCTGCACCCGCGCAGCAAGCCTTCTCTGACTGGCAGGTGACCTGCAATAACCAGAACTTTTGCCTTGCCCGCAACACGGGCGAACACCGCGGTCTGGTCATGACGCTCACCCGGAGCGCCGGGGCGAAAACGGATGCCACGCTGCGTATCGATCTCGGCGGTCTTGATACGCCTTCCGTGAAAGAGCCGGATATTGCCCCGCGGCTGCTGCTGGATAATGTTCCCCTGAAGCTCGACAAACAGCGCTGGCAGCTCACCCCCTGGCATCTGAAAACGGACGATGCGGCCACCATCACCGCCTTTCTGAAAAACATCCAGGAAGGAAAAGCCCTGACTCTGCGAGGCGGTAAGCAGGTGATTTCACTGGCCGGTCTGAAAGCCGCGCTGCTGTTCATTGATGCCCAGCAAAAGCGCGTTGGCAGCGAAACCGCGTGGATCAAGAAAGGTGACGATCCGCCGTTAAGCGTGCCGCCCGCACCTGCCCTGAAAAAGGTGGCGATCGTTAATCCTACCCCAACACCGCTTTCCCATGCCGAACTGAACGATCTGCTGGATTATGGTACCGGCAGGATGAACAGCAGCCAGTGTTCGCTGGATCCTAACCGTCGCGAAGTGCGCGTCACCGCGTTAACCGATGACAAAGCGCTGCTGATCGTCAGCTGCGAGGCGGGGGCCTATAACACGGTCGATCTGGCGTGGCTGGTGTCACGTAAAAAACCGTTCTCTGCCCGCAGCGTGAGGCTGCGTCTGCCGTTTACGCCGTCAAGCGACAGCAGCGAAATCGAGTTGATGAACGCCAGCTTTGATGAAAAGACGCGCGAGCTGACCACGCTCTCGCTGGGGCGCGGTATGGGGGATTGTGGGATCCAGACGCGCTGGCGGTTTGACGGCCAGCGTTTCCGCCTGGTGCGCTATGCCGAGGAACCCAGCTGTGATAACTGGAATGGGCCAGACGCCTGGCCCACGCTGTGGATCACGCGGTAGTTTTTTGCCGGGTGGCGCAGACCGCACTAAATCACGCTCAGCGCCTTCTCTACCACGTTCTCAACGGTAAAGCCAAAGTACGGGAACAGCTTGTCGGCAGGGGCGGACTCACCGTAGCCCCGCATCCCAACAATCGCTCCTTTGAGCCCGACATACTTGTACCAGTAGTCGGCAATACCGGCCTCCACCGCCACGCGCGCCGCGACGTTAGAGGGCAGCACCGATTCCCGGTACGCCTCGTCCTGGGCGTCAAAGATATCCGTGGAAGGCAGGGAGACGACCCGCACCGCGTGGCCTTCGGCGGTCAGTTTTTCCGCCGCTTTTACCGTGATTTCCACCTCGGAACCGGTCGCAATCAGGATCACGTCCGGCTTGCCGCCGCTGTCTTTCAGGATATAGCCCCCGCGGGCAATGTTTTTCACCTGCTCCGGCGTGCGCTCAATCTGCGTCAGGTTCTGGCGTGACAGGATCAGCGCCGTCGGGCCGTTATGGCGTTCTACCGCCAGCTTCCAGCCCACCGCCGCTTCGACCTGATCGCAGGGGCGCCAGGTGCTGAAGTTGGGCGTTAAACGCAGGCTCGCCAGCTGTTCCACCGCCTGGTGGGTGGGGCCGTCTTCTCCCAGACCGATGGAGTCGTGGGTATAGACCATAATCTGCCGCGCCTTCATCAGCGCTGCCATGCGCGCCGCGTTACGGGCGTACTCGACGAACATCAGGAAGGTGGCGGTGTAGGGCACGAAGCCGCCGTGGTGGGCGATGCCGTTGGCGATCGCGGTCATCCCGAACTCGCGCACGCCGTAGTGGATATAGTTCCCGGCAATATCCTCCTTCAGCGATTTCGAGCCCGACCAGATGGTCAGGTTACTCGGTGCCAGGTCCGCTGAGCCGCCCAGCAGCTCAGGAAGGAGAGGGCCAATCGCATTCAGGGTGTTTTGCGACGCCTTACGGGTGGCGATTTTTGCCGGGTTGGACTGCAGGTTTTCAATCAGCGCCTGGGTTTTATCGTCCCAGTCCTCCGGCAGACCGCCGCTCATGCGCCGGGAAAACTCGGCGGCCAGTTCCGGGTACGCTTTTTTGTAGGCGGCGAATTTCTCGTTCCAGGCCTGCTGGGCTTTCTCACCGTCTTCACGGGCATCCCACGCCCGGTAGATCTCTTTCGGGATTTCAAACGGCGGGTATTTCCAGCCCAGCTTCTGCCGGGTCAGCGCCACTTCTTCGTCACCCAGCGCCGCGCCGTGCGCCTCTTCTTTGCCCGCTTTGTTCGGCGAGCCGAAGCCGATGGTGGTGCGGCAGATGATCA
>OKMW01000503.1_pt1 | contig 10440 bp, 7 predicted proteins | sample 1612721 | NCBI WGS metagenome assembly OKMW01 (sample SAMN04436815, study PRJEB24849) | human gut metagenome | biome: human gut; feature: NICU; material: stool | host: Homo sapiens | place: USA: Saint Louis, MO | collected 2011-05-01 | reverse complement strand
TGAAAGTCGAGCCAGAGGCGCTGACCCTGCTGGCACAGCAGGCCTTCCACGACGCCGCATTTATGCTGCGTCCTTCCCATCAGAAGCAGGTCGCCGCCATTCTTAACGACCCGGAAGCGAGCCAGAACGATAAGTACGTTGCCCTGCAGTTCCTGCGTAACTCTGAAATCGCCGCTAAAGGCGTGCTGCCAACCTGCCAGGATACCGGCACGGCGATCATCATGGGTAAAAAAGGCCAGCGCGTCTGGACCGGCGGCGGTGACGAAGCGGCCCTGAGCCAGGGCGTGTATAACACCTACATTGAAGACAACCTGCGCTACTCCCAGAACGCGGCACTGGATATGTATAAAGAGGTGAACACCGGCACCAACCTGCCGGCGCAGATTGACCTCTACAGCGTTGACGGCGATGAGTACAAATTCCTGTGCATGGCTAAAGGCGGCGGCTCTGCCAACAAAACCTATCTCTACCAGGAAACCAAAGCGCTGATCACCCCGGCGAAGCTGAAAAACTATCTGGTTGAGAAGATGCGCACTCTCGGTACCGCGGCCTGCCCGCCGTACCATATCGCGTTCGTGATCGGCGGCACCTCGGCGGAAGCCACGTTGAAAACCGTGAAGCTGGCCTCCACGCGCTACTACGACGCGCTGCCAACGGAAGGTAACGAACACGGCCAGGCGTTCCGCGACGTTCAGCTCGAACAGGAGCTGCTCCAGGAAGCCCAGAACCTCGGCCTCGGCGCGCAGTTTGGCGGTAAATACTTCGCCCACGACATCCGCGTGATCCGCCTGCCGCGCCACGGCGCCTCCTGCCCTATCGGCATGGGGGTCTCCTGCTCCGCGGACCGCAACATCAAAGCGAAAATCAACCGCGACGGGATCTGGATTGAGAAGCTGGAGCACAACCCGGGCCAGTACATTCCTGAATCACTGCGCCAGCAGGGTGAAGGCGACGTGGTCAGCATCGATCTGAACAAGCCGATGAATGAGATCCTGGCGCAGCTTTCCGCGCACCCGGTCTCTACCCGCCTGTCGCTGAACGGGACCATCATCGTGGCGCGCGACATCGCCCACGCGAAGCTGAAAGAGCTAATCGACAACGGTGAGGAACTGCCGCAGTACGTCAAAGATCACCCGATCTACTACGCGGGCCCGGCCAAAACGCCGGAAGGCTACGCGTCTGGCTCACTCGGCCCAACCACGGCAGGGCGCATGGATTCGTATGTGGACTTACTGCAGTCCCACGGCGCGAGCATGATCATGCTGGCGAAAGGCAACCGCAGCCAGCAGGTGACGGACGCCTGCCATAAGCACGGCGGCTTCTACCTCGGCAGCATCGGCGGCCCGGCGGCGGTGCTGGCGCAAAACAGCATCAAGAGCCTGGAGTGCGTGGCGTATCCTGAGCTGGGCATGGAAGCTATCTGGAAGATCGAGGTCGAGAACTTCCCGGCGTTTATCCTGGTGGATGACAAAGGCAACGATTTCTTCCAGCAGATCCAGAACCAGCAGTGTAAAGGCTGTTCACAGCGCTGAGTGCTTCCATACGTCCGGCAAGAGCGACAGCGTTTCAGCGATTGTGCTGCGCTTGTCGCTCCCCGGCTTCCAGATGGTGACCATCGTCTGACCAATCCCCTGGCTGCCCACTTCGGTGTGCAGCCTTTTTACGTTTTGCCACTGCCCGGCGTGAAAATGCGTCGGTAAGAATCCCCAGCCGCAGCCGCGCTCCAGCAGACCGCGCAGCATCTCCGGCTCATTGGTAAAGAGGGTATGCCCGGAAATCTGCAGGCGGCGCGCCACCGGCTCGTCCGAGGCGGGGTGCATGACGACCTGAGGTACCAGGGAGAGATCGAGCAGCGACAGAGGGGAAGCACTGTCCGCAAACAGCCCGCTGGCGGCATAAAAATCCATCTCGATGGCACCCAGGGCCCGCCACTCCATGTCGTTGCCCACGCTGCGGTTGCGCGCCTGGCAGATGGCCAGATCCGCGTCGTTATTCGCCAGCAGCCGTTCCGATTCATCCCGCGAGGCGCAGATAAGGCTCAGGCGGATTTTTCGCACCGCCATGTCAGCAATCACCCCGTGCAGAAAGGCTCTGGGCGTAAAAGGATCGTAGACCAGCGTCAGGTCCTGCGTGGCACCGTGCGGCACCTCTCTGGCAAACGCCTCAAAGGCTTTTACCTGCCGCATCAGGAGGTGCGCCTGGCGCTGAAGCTGTTCCCCTTCGGGCGTGAGCCGCAGAGTGCGGCCGTCGCGAATAAACAGCGCGTAGCCCAACCCATCCTCAAGAAAATCAACCAGATCGCGAAGCGTCGTGCGGTCCTTCTTCAGCGCCACCGCGGCTTTACTGAGGCTTCCATTCTCGGCCACGGCGGTAAATGCCTCGAGCTGTGCAAAAGAGTAAATCAGTCCCGCCACGCTACGCTCCCTCTGTTTTTTAGGGGGATTTTCCCCCACTACGCGTTTTTTATTATAGCCCCGGGGTTTTTAAACTGAAGCCGTTCTTAACCTGTAAGAGACGGATATGAAAAACAGAAAAGTAAACCATGCCCTGCTGGCGGGCCTTGTCTTCAGCACCCTGATCTCCCCTGCGGCAGTGGCGGCCTGTAAAGGCACCGACCTCAGCGCCTGCCCTGCCCCCTTCGACACCACGCTGCCTGACACCCATAAGATGCTCACCTGGAGTCAGGCCGATCGCGTGGTGGGCTTTCGCAATGACTACCGCAACTACACCGGGGATGTTTTCCGCCACGGTAACGCTGTGCCGCTGGAAATGTCGGACAAGCCGCTCACGGACGCACACTATCAGGTCAACGGCAGGCGCTTCGGCCTTAAGGACTACCTCCAGCGGCAGAACGTCAGCGGCATGCTGGTGCTGAAGGACGGCAAAATCGCCTGGAAGTATCTTGGAGAGGGCAATACCGACTCGACGCTCTGGACCTCGCGCTCGGTTGGGAAATCGGTGGTATCGGCGCTGGTGGGCGTGGCCCTCAAAGAGGGAAAAATTCACTCGCTCGACGACCTGGTCACGCGGTATGAACCCGACCTGAAAGGCACCGCGTGGGACGGCGTGACGCTTAAGCAGCTTATCACCCATACCTCCGGCGTGGCCTGGAACGAGGATTACACCAACCCTAAATCCGACTTCGCGCAGCTCACCGAGTGCGAGGCGAAGCCGGGTACCTATGACTGCGTGCGCAAGCTGGTGAAGGGGCTGCGCAGGGCGCACCCGGCCGGAGAGAACTGGTCTTACTCTTCGGGCGGCGCCTGGCTGCTGGGTGACGTGCTGGAGCGGGCCACCGGCATGACGCTCGCAGCCTATCTGGAGAAAAGCATCTGGCAGCCTTACGGCATGGCGAGCGACGGCGTGTGGCATGCCTACAGCAAAGGCCAGCACGACGTCGGCGCGCACGGCTTTAACGCCACGCTGGAGGACTGGGGACGCTTCGGGCAATTTATCCTGAACAACGGTACGTTACCGAACGGTAAGACCATCCTGCCGGAAAACTGGATCCGTCAGTCGTCAGGCTGGACGAAGGCCAAAGGCTCGGTCTCAGACGCCCATCCCGAGGGGCTGTACGGCTATCAGTGGTGGAACAATGAAGTGCCCGCCAACGCCGCGGGCGTAGAGCCGACGGCACAGGATTCGCTGAAAGGTTCGCTCTGGGCGCTGGGCATTTTCGGACAGATGATCGTGGTGAACCCGAAGGAAAATCTGGTCATCGTCCAGTGGTCTACCTGGCCGCAGGCGGAACCGTCCTTCAGCGCCCAGCCGCTGGAAGCCTCTCTGATGTTTAGCGCGATTGCCAGGGCGCTGCGCTAAATGGCCTCCGCCGGGTAATGACGCGGTTACCCGGCTCATTCTGAAACGCGCCTCTGCGCCACATCACAAAATCACAATATCAGAGACTTACAGAATATTGGTGAATAAAAAGCCAACACTTTGTTAAGTTATTGTTGCCATTAATTGTATTTATTCGCCGGATTATATTCATGCAAGAAATGCATCAGTCGATGCGGCATTTGCGCTTATCTAATTCCTCATCCTGATCCAGTTTTCAGAAACAGACGCGTAAAACGTCAACAATAAACTGGAGATAACCATGTTTTCCTCAACCTCACCTGCAACCGTACGGTCGAAGGCGGGCGCGATACTTCGCGTCACGTCCGGCAACTTTCTTGAGCAATTCGATTTCTTTCTGTTCGGCTTCTATGCCACCTACATCGCCCACACGTTCTTCCCGGCGAGCAGTGAATTTGCGTCGCTGATGATGACCTTCGCCGTCTTCGGCGCGGGCTTTTTGATGCGTCCAATCGGCGCCATTGTGCTGGGGGCTTATATTGACAAGGTTGGCCGCCGCAAAGGGCTAATAGTGACGCTTTCCATTATGGCGGCAGGCACCTTCCTGATCGTGCTGATCCCGTCTTATCAAAGTATTGGGCTTTGGGCGCCGCTGCTGGTGCTGACGGGCCGTCTGCTGCAGGGTTTTTCCGCCGGCGCGGAGCTTGGGGGCGTGTCGGTCTATCTCGCGGAAATCGCCACGCCGGGCCGCAAGGGCTTTTACACCAGCTGGCAGTCCGGTAGCCAGCAGGTCGCCATTATGGTCGCCGCCGCAATGGGCTTTGCGCTGAACGCGGTGCTGGAAGAGAGCGCCATTCGCGAATGGGGCTGGCGCATCCCGTTCCTGTTCGGCTGTTTAATCGTGCCGTTTATCTTTTTCCTGCGCCGCAAGCTGGAGGAGACGGAAGAGTTCAGCGCGCGCCGCCATCACCTGGAGATGCGTCAGGTCTTTAAAACGCTGCTCGCGAACTGGCAGGTAGTGGTCGCGGGCATGCTGATGGTGGCGATGACCACCACGGCCTTTTATCTGATCACCGTTTATGCACCCACCTTTGGTAAAAAGGTGCTGATGCTGAGCGCGTCAGACAGCCTGCTGGTCACGCTGCTGGTGGCGATCTCTAACTTCATCTGGCTGCCGGTGGGTGGTGCCCTGTCGGACCGTTTTGGCCGCAAGCCGGTGCTGATTGCCATGACCCTGCTGGCGCTGGCCACCAGCTACCCGGCCCTGACGCTGCTGGCTGACGCGCCAAGCTTCTCCATGATGCTGAGCGTCCTGCTGTGGCTCTCCTTCCTGTACGGGCTGTATAACGGGGCGATGATCCCGGCGCTGACGGAAATTATGCCCGCTGAAGTCCGCGTGGCAGGGTTCTCTCTGGCTTACAGCCTCGCAACGGCGATCTTCGGCGGCTTTACCCCGGTGATGTCCACCGCGCTGATTGAATACACCGGTGACAAAGCCTCGCCGGGCTACTGGATGAGCTTCGCCGCGGTGTGTGCCCTGCTGGCAACCCTCTACCTTTACCGTCGTCGCGCGGTTTCGGTGCAAAACACCGTTAAGTCGCAGGAGGCCGCATGACTCGCACTTCTCGTTATACTGTTACCGCGCTGATGCTGACGTTCCTGAGCGCCAATGCCTGCGCTCAGGAGGTGAAAGTGATGATTTCAGGCGGTTTCAAAGCCGCCCTTGAAAAGCTGGCACAGGAATATGAACGCCAGACCGGCGATACCATCGTGATTATTCCCGGTCCGTCAATGGGCGCTACGCCGCAGGCGATCCCAAACCGGCTCGCGCGCGGCGAGAAAGCCGACGTGGTGATTATGGTGGGTGATGCGCTGGAGAAGCTCGAAAAGGCCAGCCAGACCCGGCCGGGTTCGCGAACGGAACTCGCGGACTCTCCCGTTGGCATGGTGGTAAAAAAAGGAGCGGATATACCGGATATCAGCAGCGACGCGAAACTGCGTGAAACGCTGCTGCAGGCCAGCTCCATCGCCTACTCTGACAGCGCCAGCGGCAGGTACGTCAGCCAGGGGCTGTTCAAAAAGCTGGGCATTGAAAAGGAGGTCGCCGATAAAGCGACAATGGTCGAGCGCATTCCGGTCGCCTCAGAAGTGGCAAAAGGAAAATACGCCGTCGGTTTCCAGCAGGTTAGCGAGCTTCTGCCGGTTCAGGGCGTCACCTTTGTCGGGAAAATCCCTGACAATGTGCAATACATCACGCGCTTCGCGGGTGCGGTCACTCTTCACGCTGAACATCCTGACGAGGGGAAAGCGCTGTTGACCTATCTCGCCTCACCGCCCTCACGCGCCGTCATCGAGAAGACGGGGATGATCCCCGTTACGTCCGGCGATACTGCTCGGTGATCTGCTTTTCCAGTTCAGCCGCAATGTAAGACTGGATGCGCCCCCGGCGCCGGATAAGCCCAACGGTGCGTTTCACTTCCGGCGCCACCAGCGGCAGATGCGTCAACAGCGTGTGCTCAGAGGTAGGCATTGACATGGCGGGAACGGCAGCGATGCAAATCCCCGCCTCAACCATACCGAGCATCGTGGTGACGTGACGCGTTTCGCAGACGCTGGGGCGCCCGGGAATAATATCCCCCAGCATCCGATCGAGCAGGTTACGGTTACCTGACGTTTTATCGAGGGAGATATAATCCTGCTGATAAAACGCCTGCCACGTCAGGTGACTCTTCTGCGCCACGGGGTGATCCTTTCGGCACGCCGCGACGTAGACATCCTCCACCAGCGGGAAAAACTCGATTTCAGACGGCAGGTTTCCTGCGAAGCAGATACCGAAATCCGCCTGGCTGCGGGCCACGGCGTCAATCACATTCCCCGCGCTGCTGTCGATGAGCTTGATGCGAACGCGCGGATACCGAGACTGAAAACGCCGGATCATGTCGGGCATAAAGTAACAGGCTGCGGAAGGGACCGCGGCAACCGCGATCAGCCCCGTCCGCTCTTCGCTGGCCTTATCGACATCCGCCAGCATTGACTCCACGCTGTCGAGCAGCTGCGCAGAGCGCTCGGCAAAGTTTTGCCCGTAGAGCGTCAGCGCCACGCGGCGGGTGGTGCGATCGAACAGCCTGTTTCCCAGCGCGGCTTCCAGCTTTTCAATCCTGCGGCTCAGCGCCGACTGGGATAAGCAGATAGATTCAGCAGCGACACGGAAGTTACCGTATTCCACTAACGCTCTGAAAGCATAAAGATCGTTAAGGTCAAAATTCACGGGCATGGCGTCTGGATGTCCTGTCAGGGAATACGCAACAAAGTCAAAAATAATAGCGTCTTATTGACCTGCCGCAACCGGCCAGGCGTTGAAATACCGATCAGAGGTCGTTGAGATGCAGACGGACGTACCCGGCGCGGTCGGTAATGACCTGCCGATCCTCTTCCGTCATGTCCGCAAGCTGTTTAAAGACAATGCCCAGGCGGGGATTGTTACCGAGACGCGCCTGATTGCGCGCAAAGAAGTCCCAGTAAAGGGCATTGAAGGGGCAGGCCTGCTCTCCGGTACGCTGGTTGTGCTGATACCGGCACCCCTGACAGTAATTACTCATCTTATGAATATATGACGCGCTTGAGACGTAGGGCTTACTGGCCAGCAACCCGCCATCGCCAAACTGGCTCATGCCGAGGGTATTGGGCAGTTCCACCCACTCAAAGGCGTCAATATAGACGCCCAGATACCATTCATGAACCGCCTGCGGCGACAGGCCGCTGAGCAGGCTAAAGTTTCCGATGACCATCAGGCGCTGGATATGGTGGGCGTAAGCCTCGGTGAGCGACTGCCCAACGGCATGCGCCAGGCAGCGCATCTGCGTCTTGCCCGTCCAGAACCAGTCCGGCAGCGGGGCGTGCTGGTCCAGAGCATTCAGTTCCCGATAGCCGGGCATCTGCGACCAGTAGATCCCGCGCACATATTCCCGCCAGCCGAGAATTTGCCGGATAAACCCTTCGACGGCAGGCAGCGGCGCGTGGCCCAAACGCCACGCCTGCTGGGCGGCAGCAACCACTTCCCGCGGATTAAGCATCTTTGTATTCAGCGCAAACGAAATTAACGAATGGAAAAGAAAAGGTTCCTCCGTGTGCATCGCGTCCTGCCAGTTTCCAAACTGCGGGAGCACGTGCGTGATAAATTCATCCAGCCTGGCTTTGGCTTCCGCACGGTTGAGCGGCCAGCGAAAATTGTCGGCCTGCGGTTCGCCGAAGGTCTTTACGCCGCAGCGTTGGATCTCCGCCCATAAGGCGGAACGATCGTGGCAAGGACGCGCGTCCCCCGGCGCGGGAGGCTCGCCGGACCAGCGCTTGCGGTTTTCAGCATCGAAATTCCATTTCCCCCCTTCCGGCTCGCCTTCAGAGGTTAACAGTACGCCGTGCTGACGACGCATTTCCCGGTAAAAGTACTCCATTCGCCAGCTTTTGCGCGACGCAAAGAACGCGCTGACCTGCTCCCGAGTGGTGAAGAAATGCTCGCTGCTGACGCAGGCCGTTTCAACGGAGACCGTCTTCGCCCACGCCTGCAGCTGCGTATCAAGACGCCATTCGTCGGGCTCCTGCCATATCACCCTGCCCGCGCCGTAATGCGCGACAAGCGCGTTGAGATTGTCTTCCAGCGCGCCGCGGTTTGAGTCATCAGAGAGCCGGACATACCTCACCCGATGCCCCTTCTCCTTTAATGCAGAGGAAAACGCGCGCATGGCGGCGAAGATAGCGATAACTTTCTGGGCGTGATGAAGCACATAGTCGGTTTCTGCCCGGAGTTCCAGCATCACGTAAATGATGTTCGGACTGCAGGTATCAAACCAGCTGTGATGCGGATTAAGCTGATCGCCCAGGATCAGACGTAGCTCGGTCAACGGTGGCTCCTGCGACAGCGCTCAGAACAGTATTTAACCTCATTCCAGCATTTCGCCCATTTCTTGCGCCACGTCATGGGCCGCTGGCAGTGCACGCACAGTCGACTGGGCAGGTCCTGCTTGTTACCTTTGAAATCGCTCATCTTTTCAATACCGTACTGATTTATTCACCCCACCTGCGGATAAAGGCTACGACAGACTTCACAAAATGAAGGTGATGCCCGCAAACCGCTACCCACCGCTACGTACGAAATGATAGTTTATTCAGGCTGGATTTGTCGCAGCAGGCGATATTCTGGCATCTTAACCGAATCTGACTTTCCCATTTTTGTTCAAGTGACGAGTTTGCGAGCAAAGCGATGATAAAGTGGCCCTGGAAAACGAATGAGGCTGGCCGGGATGTGGCGCTGCCATGGGATGACGCGCTGACGATCCCTGTTCTGGCTAATCTAAATCCGGATGAACAATCGAAACTGGTTCAGCTGGCGGATCGTTTTTTACAGCAAAAGCGCCTGGTGCCGCTGCAGGGGTTTGAACTCGATCCTCTGAAAAACGCCCGCATCGCGCTGCTTTTCTGTCTGCCGGTGCTTGAACTTGGCATTGAGTGGCTGGACGGTTTCCACGAAGTGCTTATCTATCCTGCGCCGTTCGTGGTGGATGATGAATGGCAGGACGATATTGGGCTGGTGCATAACCAGCGCGTGGTGCAGTCCGGACAAAGCTGGCAGCAAGGCCCGATAATCCTCAACTGGCTCGATATTCAGGACTCGTTCGACGCCTCCGGTTTTAATCTGATTATCCATGAAGTGGCGCACAAGCTGGATACCCGCAACGGCGATCGCGCCAGCGGCGTCCCGCGGATCCCGCTTCGCGAGGTCGCGGGCTGGGAGCACGACCTGCACGCGGCGATGGATAACATCCAGGATGAAATAGACCTGGTGGGCGAAAGCGCGGCCAGCATTGACGCCTATGCGGCAACCGACCCGGCTGAGTGCTTTGCGGTGCTCTCCGAGTACTTCTTCAGCGCGCCCGAGCTCTTCGCGCCCCGTTTCCCGGCCCTCTGGCAACGTTTCTGCCAGTTTTATCAGCAGGATCCGCTACAGCGCCTGCGGCAGAATGAAGCGTCCGGCGGGCATTCGTCCCGCCAGGTCCATTAAGCTTTTTCAGCAGGGGTACGCTCGGTTGACCATACCCCTATGCTCAGGGCTAAAAACAGCAATGCCATCCCCCACGCGGCCACCGTTAAAGACTGCTCCCCGTAAAAGCGCGTCACGACCGGCACCATCAGCGCGCTGACGCCGTAGCCTAACGTGTGGCTGGTGGCGATGACGCCCGCCCCTTTCCCCGTGGTTAGCCGATCGTTCAGCAGCAGCTGGTAGCCCGGCGTGGCCATCGCCGCCCCGAGTGACGTGATAACAATCCCCACGTAGAACAGCGCTAAACCGGCGACAGCCATCAGCCCAAGCCCGGCCACCATCAGCACCGCCGCGATGCAGAGCAATGTCACCGGGCTGAAATGCTGAGGGCGGACCACCAGAAACTGTGCCGCGAGCGTGGCCAGCGCGGCCAGGCTCAGCAGAAGCGCGACATGATGGCTGATCTCCCGGGCGTTACCGTCCAGCAACGGGCTAAGATGCGGTGACAGGCCAATCTGCATCAGGCTCACCAGCGCCGCCAGCAGCAGCGCCAGCAGCAGGAAAGGAAGCATAGAGGCCTGCAGGCGGGTTGTCTGGTGGGCTACCGG
>OKMW01000486.1_pt1 | contig 10902 bp, 9 predicted proteins | sample 1612721 | NCBI WGS metagenome assembly OKMW01 (sample SAMN04436815, study PRJEB24849) | human gut metagenome | biome: human gut; feature: NICU; material: stool | host: Homo sapiens | place: USA: Saint Louis, MO | collected 2011-05-01 | reverse complement strand
CGGCAATCAGCTGGCCGAGTTCCGGGTTGCCGTCGTAGTCGTAGGTCATGTCGCGAATAAAATGCGGCAGCTCGTTGCTGGTGTAGACGCCTGAGAAATGATCCGCGCAGTTGATGTGATACGCGCTGTTCACCAGCCAGTGGGTGTCGAAGACGATAATGGTGTCCACGCCCAGCTCGCGGCAGCGCTTGCTGATCTCTTTATGCCCGTCGATGGCCGACTGGCGGCAGCCGTGGTTTTTGCCCGGCAGCTCAGAGAGGTACATCGACGGGACGTGGGTGATTTTTGCCGCTAACGCTAATTTTCCCATGATCAGATCCCCCACTTTGGAATCGGATGGTCGCCCATGGAGATGCAGACGTTCTTCATCTCCGCGAAGACCTCGAAGCTGTACTCGCCGCCCTCACGTCCGGTGCCGGAGGCCTTCACGCCGCCAAACGGCTGGCGCAGGTCGCGCACGTTCTGGGTGTTAACGAATACCATGCCCGCTTCGATGTTGTGCGCCAGACGCAGCACTTTGCTGACGTCCTGTGTCCAGATGTACGACGCCAGGCCATACTCCACGTCGTTCGCCAGGCGCAGCCCTTCCGCTTCGTCCTTAAACGGCAGCAGGCAGGCCACCGGCCCGAAGATCTCTTCCTGCGCCACGCGCATGCGGTTATCGACATCCGCCAGCACGGTCGGGCGCAGGAAGTTGCCGCCTTTCAGGTGCGCAGGCAGATCGGTCGGTTTGTCCGGGCCGCCCGCCAGAAGGGTTGCCCCCTCTTCAATACCGAGGCGGATATAGCCGGAGACTTTTTCCCAGTGTGGCTTGCTGATGAGCGCGCCAATCTGGGTGTTCGGATCGGTCGGGTCGCCCACGCGCAGGCGATTGGCGCGCTCGGCAAAGCGTTTGACGAACTCCGGGTAGATGCTCTGCTGAATGAAGATGCGCGAGCCGGCGGTGCAGCGTTCGCCGTTGATGGAGAAGATGGTAAACAGAGCGGCGTCCAGCGCGCGCTCGATGTCCGCGTCTTCAAAAATCAATACCGGCGATTTGCCGCCCAGCTCCATGGAATACTTCTTCAGCCCGGCGTTTTTCATGATGTTGCGCCCGGTGGCGGTGCCGCCGGTGAAGGAGACCGCGCGCACGTCGTGATGCCGCACCAGCGCATCGCCTGCCGTCGCGCCGTAGCCCTGCACCACGTTGAGCACGCCCGCCGGAATACCCGCCTCCAGGGCGAGCTCGCCCAGACGGTCGGCGGTCAGCGGGGAGAGCTCGGACATCTTCAGCACCGCGGTATTGCCTAAGGCCAGACAGGGCGCGACCTTCCAGGTGGCGGTCATAAACGGCACGTTCCACGGCGACACCAGCGCGCAGACGCCCACCGGCTGCACCAGGGTGTAGTTGAGCATCTTGTCGTCGACCGGGTAGGTCTTGCCGTTCATCTGCTGGCACACCTCGGCGAAGAATTCGAAGTTGTGCGAGGCGCGCGGAATGAGCACGTTTTTGGTCTGGTGGATCGGCAGCCCGGTGTCGGCGGTTTCCATGGCGGCGATCTCCGGTACGTTCTGGTCGATCAGATCGCCCAGGCGACGCATCAGGCGCGCGCGCTCCTTCATCGGCAGGTTGGCCCACTTCGGAAACGCCTCTTTGGCGGCGGCAACGGCCTGATGGATTTCGGCTTCGCCGCCGGAGGCCACTTCTGCCAGGACCTCGCCGGAGGCCGGGTTAGTGGTGTGGAAGTAGTCGCTGCCCGCGACGTTTTTACCGTTGATCCAATGGTTAATCTTTTTCATTTTGCCGTCTCCTCACTCACAATTCGGTTCACCAGGCGTCCCACGCCTTCCACTTCCACCACCACCTCATCGCCCGGTACCACGTCGGAGAGCCCCTTCGGCGTGCCGGTGGCAATCATGTCGCCCGGCTGCAGGGTCATAAAGTCGCTCAGGTAGGCGATCAGGTACGGGATGCTGAAGATCAGATCCGCCGTGGTGCCTTCCTGGCGCAGCTCGCCGTTGACGAAGGTGCGCAGGGCGAGGTTGTGCGGGTCCGGAATGGCCTCTTTTGGCACGATGTTGGGGGAAATGGGGGTCAGCCCGTCGCGGCTTTTCACCCGCAGGTTCGGGCGGTAGTAGTTTTCGAGATAGTCACGAATGGCGTAGTCGTTGCAGACCGTGTAGCCCGCAACATAGTCCATCGCCTCGGCTTCGCTCACCTTGCGGGCCGTTTTACCGATGACCACCACCAGCTCCGCTTCATAGTGCATGTATTCGATATTGTTCGGGCGCACCGAGGTCTGGTTGTCGCCGTTGAAGGTGTTTGGCGCTTTGATAAAGACCAGCGGCTCGGTGGGCGGCTTGAAGTCCAGCTCGCTGGCGTGATCGGCATAGTTCAGGCCGAGGGCAAACAGCGTGGCGTGCGGCGGCGTGCGGTGCGTAATAGTGACGTCGCGCTCGTCCACCACCGGGTTTTCCAGCGGTGGAAACCCTTCCGCCAGAATACGCACCCGATCGCCCGGGCGGATCTCAACGCGGCTGTGCGGGGTACCGAGCAGGATCGCATCGCCGGGATTAAGGGTGGCGAACTCGCTCAGGGCGCTCAGCAGTTCGGCAGCGTTACGCTGCAGATCGGCGGTGTTCCAGTGGTCCGCTTCGCGGCCGTTGATCTCGGTGATGATGGTCAGGCTATCCACGTTATCAACGGCGACCGGTTCGCCGAGCGGGCAGAATCCGTCGCGGCATTTGGCCTTGATGGCCGGACGGTAGAAGCTCTCTTCCGGCAGGCTCACCTCGTTGGCCAGCGCATATCCGGCGATGTACGCCGCGGCGTCCTCCACGCGTACCTTACTGGCGGTTTTACCGACCACCAGCGCTACCGTGGCGCCGCTCAGCACCGTTTCCCCCTGCGGGAACGGAATGGGGTCGCCCGCGCGAATCACGGTGTTATGCGGTTTGATAAACCACACCGCCGTTTTCGGCGGCGTGTTGTAGGGGGCTTTTTCAAACGCCTCTCGCCAGGCTTCGCGCTGGCTCTGATGGTTGAGGGCGACGGCAAAGACGGTACCTTTCATTCACATACTCCTCAGGCCGGAGGTCCGGTTTGGATTTCATTAATATGTTAATGATCTGGTTTTATGCTTTTGCTGATTATTTCGCAATCAGAAGTGAAAGATTTGTGATACGAATAACAATAAATTTACATATTGGTTTTTATTGATATTAAAATCAGATGGTTAATAAACTTAGTGGGTTTCTGTTAGACTTTTTGACGGAAAACGTGTTGTTTATAAAAGCATCTTTTATGAATTGTTTACGTGTTAATGATGTGAAGGGGAGAGGCTATGCATGATTCATTAACCATCGCGCTGCTGCAGGCGCGGGAAGCGGCGATGTCCTACTTCCGACCGATCGTGAAGCGCCATAACCTGACCGAGCAGCAGTGGCGCATTGTGCGCGTGCTGGCTGAACATCCGTCGATGGATTTTCACGATCTGGCGTTTCGCACCTGTATTTTGCGCCCGAGCCTCACCGGCATTCTGACGCGCATGGAGCGCGACGGTCTGGTGCTGCGCTTAAAGCCGCTGAACGACCAGCGCAAGCTGTACGTCTCGCTGACCAAAGAGGGCAATGCGCTGTATGAGCACGCCCAGGCGCAGGTGGAGGAGGCGTATCAGCAGATTGAGGCGGAATATACGCCGGAGAAGATGAAACAGCTGACGGCGCTGCTGGAAGAGTTTATTGAACTCGGAAACCGACATAACGCAGCGCGGGAAGAAGAGTAAAAACCACAAATTTCAGGATGAATTTCGTAAAGTTTTCCCTTTCCAGGCCGAAAATTCTGTATCTGTCTGAGGAAAGAGAAAACATGTTAAATCGTATCAAGATTGTCACCAGCTTACTGCTGGTTTTAGCGATATTTGGCCTTTTACAACTCACATCCGGTGGTCTTTTCTTTAATGCTCTGAAGAATGACAAAGAGAATTTCACCGTCCTGCAAACCATTCGCCAGCAACAGTCCACGCTGAACGGCAGCTGGGTAGCGTTGCTGCAAACCCGTAATACCCTGAACCGCGCGGGTATTCGCTACATGATGGATCAGAGCAATATCGGCAGCGGCGCGACCGTGAACGATTTGATGCAAATCGCGTCTGCGTCTCTGAAACAGGCGGAAAAAAACTGGGCTGCCTACGAAGCCCTGCCGCGCGATCCGCGTCAAAGCGATGCGGATGCCATGGAGATCAAGCGTAACTATGATATTTACCACGGCGCGCTGGCGGAGCTGATCCAGCTGCTGGGCGCGGGCAAAATCAACGCCTTCTTCGACCAGCCAACCCAGAGTTACCAGGACGGTTTTGAGAAGCAGTACGTGAGCTACCTGCAGCAGAACGACAAGCTGTACCAGATGGCGGTCGAAGACAGCAACAGCTCCTACAGCCAGGCTATCTGGGTGCTGATCGGCGTCCTGATTGCCGTGCTGGTGGTGATTGTGGCCGTCTGGCTCAACATCAAGCAGACGCTGATCTCCCCGCTGAATCGTCTGATCGACAACATTCGCCATATCGCCAGCGGCGACCTGGTGAAGCGCATTGAGGTTCAGGGCACCAACGAGATGGGTGAACTGGCCGACTCGCTGCGTCATATGCAGGGCGAACTGGTGCGTACCGTTGGTGACGTGCGTAACGGCGCGAATGCGATCTACAGCGGCGCGAGTGAAATCGCGATGGGCAACAACGACCTCTCCTCCCGTACTGAACAGCAGGCCGCTTCCCTGGAAGAGACCGCTGCCAGCATGGAGCAGCTGACGGCGACCGTTAAGCAGAACGCCGAGAACGCCCGTCAGGCGAGCCATCTTGCGCTGAGCGCCTCTGAAACCGCGCAGAAAGGCGGCAAAGTGGTGGACAACGTGGTGCAGACCATGCGCGATATCGCGGGCAGTTCGCAGAAAATTGCCGACATTATCAGCGTGATCGACGGCATTGCTTTCCAGACCAACATCCTGGCACTGAACGCGGCGGTAGAAGCGGCGCGTGCGGGCGAGCAGGGCCGTGGTTTTGCGGTGGTGGCAGGTGAAGTGCGTAACCTGGCCCAGCGCAGCGCCCAGGCGGCACGCGAGATCAAGAGCCTGATCGAAGACTCCGTGGGTCGCGTGGAAGTGGGTTCAACGCTGGTCGAAAGCGCCGGTGAAACCATGGGTGAGATCGTGAATGCGGTCACCCGCGTCACGGACATCATGGGTGAAATCGCCTCTGCGTCTGACGAGCAGAGCCGCGGTATCGACCAGGTCGGTCTGGCGGTGGCAGAGATGGATCGCGTGACCCAGCAGAACGCCTCGCTGGTGGAAGAGTCTGCCGCAGCGGCAGCCGCACTGGAAGAACAGGCAAGCCGTCTGACGCAGGCCGTGGCGGTGTTCCGCATTCAGCAGGAGCAGATGAAAGCGCGTGAGTTCGCTTCTGCGAAAACCGTTGCAGCACCGGCGATGGCGCGTAAAACGGTTACCGCTGATGCAGGTGATAACTGGGAAACGTTCTAACGCCGTATGTTGTGCCGGGTGGCGGCTACGCCTTACCCGGCCTACGGTTTGTGGTTTTGTAGGCCCGGTAAGCGCAGCGCCACCGGGCGATATTACAGAGGCAGGCGCATGGCGCAGCGCGTTTCATACGCGAAACCGTGCGCCGTCTCTTCTTCCCTTTTCTGACGCAGTTCAGGCGTCAGGGTCGTCATTTTTTCAAACCCCAGCCGCGCATAGAACGGCGCATTCCACGGGACGTCCCTGAACGTCGTCAGCGTCAGCGCTGTCAGCCCCTTTCTGCGGGCATGGTCTGCCACGCGGGCGATGAGCTGCCTGCCGATCCCTTTTCCCTGCCAGTCCAGATCAACCGAGAGTTCGACAATAAACAGTGAAGACGGATGGGCTTCGGCAAGGATAAACCCGACGGGCTGGTCGTTTGCCAGCGCCAGCCAGCTTAACCCGCGTTTGACATAGCCGAGGTGTTGCTCAGCGGAAATGACCTCGCCGTCGGCAAGCCAGGCGAGTGCCGGGAAGTCACGGAAGCGCCCGGCCGCCGCGCGTTCAATGGCGGGCAGGGCGGCAATGTCGTTGAGGGTGGTGGGGCGAATGCGAAGAGTCATGGCGGCAAGTATAGCCTGACCCGTCGACATTATTCCGAGCAGATCAGCACCGGCGAATAGAAATTGCTGATCACCAGCGCGTCTTCCGGCGTGCGCTCGATCGTCAGAAGCCTTTTATTGCCCAGCGTCAGGCCGGCAACGTATTTTTCAAAGACCCCGGGCGGCATGGCGTCATGGCTAAAACGCTCCACTTTTTGAATAGCGATCTCATACAGTTCGCCCTCCACGTGACGCCATTTAAACATCTCCTGGCGGGAAACCTCCCAGCTGCGTGGGGCATTCACCACGCTGCCGTTAACCGTGATGTACCCGGTTTTGTCGGGATGAAAACGCATAATGATCTCACCGTCAAAGGTGAAATCGTGGTTGTCGCGCCGGTCGGAAAAGGTCAGGTTTCCGTCGCAGGCCACCGACAGCGGGGGCGTGTGAAAGTACCACGCCAGCACGGTGCCCAGCAGCAGCAGGTTGAGGATCAGGGTTAGCCAAACTTTTTTGTGTCTCATCATCACCACTCGTAATAGTAAAGCGTACGACAGGCGCTGGCTTTACCCTGCGTGAGGGAACATTGGGAGAGCACCAGCCGCCCTTCGTGGCCGTAGAAAAGCGTTCTCTGAATGTGCATGTAGAAAATTGAATTTTTCAGGCACGGAAGATGGCCGTCCTTCTGAAGCGTTTGCGCCAGCGCTATTGCCTTCCCGTGAAATACGTCCGCCAGCGGCGTAAAGGTGTAGACCGGGCAGGTGCCGATATGCGTCAGCAGATGGATCTCCCTTTGTGAATTTTCTGGTTTGATCAGCACGATCCAGAGGCATAGCGCAACGACGACCAGCGTGAGCGCGCCGCAGAACAGCCATTCAGGGCGAACGCGCCATGCAGGTTTCGCCGTTTCGGCGGTCGGTGGAGCCTCCTCCAGCGGAGTGACCGTAACGTCCGCGCTGAGCATAAAGCCCGTTTTCGGTACGGTAACGATAAGCAGCGCGTCGGGAAGCAGGGCCGCCAGCATCTTGCGCAAAATGCTGATGTACTGGTTTAAGGAGTTGTTAGATCCCTGAAGCCCTCGCCGATCCCAGACTTCCTGGAGAAAGGTTTCCCGTTCAACCACGTTCCCATGATGCTGAACCAGCAGCTTCATGATGGTATTGGCCGTACAGGTGAGGAGCTGCGCATCCTCATCCGGCGCATTGATAAGAGAAACAGAACCGTCCTCGTCGTTATAGACGATGGCGTCAGCAAGCAGGTATTTCATAAGTTGTTGTAATAAAAACAGAGATAAAAAATAAAAAGAGAAGGTCTACGCCTTCCGGGCTGCATTGCTGGCTATTTTAACGCCACTGTTACCGATAACATTGATCCAGACAGGATTTTGGGTGGTTTAATAAGTCAGCGTGATAATCACGTCATCAATAAATTCCCCGGTACCGGTTAGCGGCTGTGCCGGGACCTCGCCGTAAACGGTGTAGTTCTGGGTGCCGCCAGCGGGATTGGTGACCTGCAGCGCATCGCCGCTGCTTTGATCTCCCCAGCGTTGCGTGGCCGCCTCATCCTGCCAGAGCCCGTAGCGCAGGCACTGGCCCTCGTTGTTGCAGAGCTGCCGCTGATTACCGCTGGCATGGTTGCCTTTGCCCATGGCAAGGGTGAATGCGGTTCCGGCCGGGCAGCGCGTGGTCAGGGTGGCGGTGGAACGCGTCGGACGCAGGGTCGCGGTGCTGGTCAGGGTGCCGAAGTTAAGGGGCGTCACGCGCTCGATGTAGCATCCCTGGCTGATTTCGGCCTGCGCGCTGGTGCCGCCCTGCACTTGCTCCCCCTCTGCGGAACCGTCCGAGCAGTTTTGCAGGGCATCCTGACGCAGGGCGCTGTGCCAGGCGATGCGCAGATTCATGTTGTAGTTGTAATAGTGGTAGGCCGGAAGCTGGCTTTGCCCTGCCGGAATGGTAGCGATAAGCGGAAAGGTACCGCTGACGTTGGCATTGCTTTGCGCGGCCAGAGTCTGCTGAATCAGGTTCCCGCTGCTGGCAGGCCCCAGCTCCTGAGAGCGTGCTGCGCCGTTCAGCAGGCGGAAGAGGAGGGTGTACTGTTTTCCTTCCTGGTCCCCCGGCGAGATCATCTCAAAGGGCGGGGCGTCTACGCTGCTCAGGCAGACGTTGAGATATTCCGTCCTGCCCTCGTTGTCGGCCTGGCAGCTAAACTTGACCTCGGTGTTGACGGAGGTGGTATTGCCCGCCACGACGTTGCCAAAGTTAATGGCGGGCATGGAGGTTATCCAGCAGGCTGCCGCCATCGCCTTTACGGACAGGACGAGCAGCAATAATAACGGCGCTCTTAATGACACAGTTGTTCTCCCATATTCTGTATAGATGACGCGGTACGGGGCGCCGGAAGCGCGACCCGGCACTCTCCCTCACCGGTCTTCACCACCAGTTCACCCGGCAGGGGCGGATCTTCAAGCCAGATAAAGCCATCGCGGCCCACGATGGTGGCACCCTGCGGCGTTGACACGACGCTGCCCAGCGGGAGCGGCCTGCGGCGGCTGTCGACCAGCCGGGCCTGAACCGTGACGGCGTGATGGACGTTAAAATCGACTTTGACCGCGCTGTTGTTGCCCGGCCTGGCATGCATGTCGGTGACGGGGGCGATCACATCGGCAGGCAGATCGAGCGGGTTAATGCTGACTTTGCTGTTGTGGTAGCGCGGCAGGTCGGTTAGCAGAAGATAACCGTCCTCATCCGTTTCACCGGCCGGGCGGTTTTCCAGCATCACCGGTACGTGCCCAATGCCGTGCGTGGAGACCAGCGCCATGCCCTGCTGGATGTAGCGCAGCGCGTGCAGGCTGCCGTCCAGCAGCGTCAGGCTCCCTTCGGCTGAGGCGTACTGGTTGCGCTGGCTGGCACCTTGCTGCAGCCCAACGTGCCATTCGCCCGCGCGGCCCAGATAGCCTGCGTCTGCATATCTTTCACGTCGTTCGCCAAAGCCCTGGCCCAGCTCCCATGACCAGCCGCCGGCCTCATCGTCCGGCTGGTGGCGGTAATCCATGCGTGGTTTATCCCGGCTGGCCTGAACGGAGAGCGTGTCCTCGCGACCCAATGGGACGGAAAGCAGTAGCTGAACCTGACTCGACGCATCCGTAAACGAGCGGGTATAGCTCAGCGTGGTGGAGATGTGTGCCGGCAGCGACACCGACCAGGAGGCATTGAGGTAGCGCTGCGTGCTGCCCTGAATGTTCTGCTGTACCCAGCCCGCGCCCACGGTGCCGAAGTGGGGGACGGACTGGCTTACCCAAACGCTGTCGCTGCGTCTGACGGGGGCGGCACCGCTCATGCGGGCGTTGTCGGCGAAATCCGCCTCGGTGCGGACGGTGCTGGCAGAAATGCCCGTTCCTCTGCCGTTCCACTGCCAGCCGAGGCCCCACTGAACGCCCTGACCGTAAGGGCTGTCGCTCACGGCAACGTGCTGGCTAACCACCCCCACGGCGGGAGAGACCAGCCAGTCTGCGCCCGTGCCCACGTTGTGCAGCCTGCGCTGCTGCTCCGTATGCAGCGCCAGCGTCAGGTGATTATTCACTCCATAGCGCCAGCCCGCGTCCAGCAGCGGCGAGGCGGCATAGTCGTCGGAGTGCAGGGCGTAGTTTTCCCGCATCCAGCCGATGTCCAGCGAACCGCTGCTGAGCCCTTCCGCCAGCATGCCCGGCGCGCCGTAGAGATCGAGCTGTACGGTGCGACGCTGGCCGTTGATATCGGTAATCACCACCTCCGCCTGCCCGCTTCCGGTGAAGGAGGGCAGGGTATCCAGCAGAAAGTCACCCGGCGTGACGAGCTGGCTGCTCTGCTTAAGGCCGTCGATATACAAATCGACCGTGGAAGGCAGTACGGCCGTGTCGCTGTAGCGGCTGCGCGGTTCAGTATTGAGTTGCGGATTGAGCTCAAAATTACGTGCCCAGTGCAGCCCGCCAAAGCGCACCTGTCGGCTCCAGCGGGCGCCGGTGGTGATGCTGTCGCCCAGCGCCAGCGTGGTCAGCGAGTCGGTGTTGTCCCACTGCCAGCGGGTTTCGAGACGCGTGTGGGTCGGTCGACCGGCGCTGTTTTCCTCCCCGGCATGGCTTGAGAAACTGCTGCTGAACGTTCCGGGTAATCCTCCGGATGCGGTCAGCATGGTCTGGGCGTTGAGCTGGCGCTGCCCCTGCGCATCGCTGGCGTAGAGCGCGTATCCGAGCGTATAGGCGCTGACGGGTTGCGCATCAGGGTAGCGATACATCGGCGCGGGCTTTGAGGCGGTGAGATGCTGCTGGCCCTCGAGTGCGTCTGCCTCTGCGGTAATCGACACCTGCTGGGACAGCACGTCGAGATTAACCTTCAGGCCCGGCAGGGACGTCAGCTCAACCCATTCGGCGCGATCGTCCGGGGCGTGAAGCCCCAGCTTTTTCATGTCGCTGCGGCTTATCCATAACGCATTATTCACCACCCGGCAGGCCCAGAGCTCGCCTCGCGGGGCGTGGTTTACGGTAATGGCCAGCCATTGTACGGTGTCGGCGGGTTCAGTCCGGGCTGACAGCATGAGCGGTAGCCAAAACAGGAGCGCGAGAAGCGAGCGGGCGCAGGGGTATCTGGCTGGCATGGTGGTCTTCATTGAGATAGACGCGCAGCGTGCTGAGCGCGTGACGTGAAGCGTGTTTAAGCGGCAAAAGGGCGGTTTGTCCCGGGAGCACATAGCCCGCCAGGCCTTTAATCGACCCGACAACCTGCCCATCGGCCGTCAGGGCCTCAAGGTGGCTCAGACGGATGTGGCGGTTTCCGGCAT
>OKMW01000478.1_pt1 | contig 11081 bp, 11 predicted proteins | sample 1612721 | NCBI WGS metagenome assembly OKMW01 (sample SAMN04436815, study PRJEB24849) | human gut metagenome | biome: human gut; feature: NICU; material: stool | host: Homo sapiens | place: USA: Saint Louis, MO | collected 2011-05-01 | reverse complement strand
TTTAATCAGCGAGTCAGCTTGGGAAGAAATGACCTGCTTATTCGCACCTTCCTTAGAAGTTAGATGATATTTTTTGGTCAAGGGATGTTTATCATAAAGCGAAAGAGTCAGGGGGAGGTAACGCCTGGCCCTAAATAATATCTGAATTCAACCCAAGGTAGCTTTATTGCTCTCGGTCATCACATGTAGAAGGAATATTCCATAAGCGACCCTTTTATTATTTTCCTGTTGAATATTAATTAGCGAATTAATCCCTCCGCCAGGAATATTTATATTTACCTTAAATATAAATAATAATAAAAATATCACCGCAATCGATATACCCTCAGTAGCGCTGAGTCCAGAATCTCCCCCGGCAACTGCCAGATACCCGGAGGAGCGCCCCGCCCCACCCGGCCATTGCCAGGCGCTGCATTACCCCGTATTTTGGTTTCCCGCTCCGCTGTGGGCGGGTATCAGGGCGAACGAGAGAGAGAAAATGAAACCACTATTTGTCTATGGGACGCTCTGTCCCGGTCGCAGCAATGCGCATATTCTGGAGGCGATCGGGGGCGAGTGGCGTCCCGGCTACGTCACCGGCACCTTTTACGCGCGCGGCTGGGGCGCAGCCGCCGATTTCCCGGGGATCGTCCTCGACGCTCACGGCCCACGGGTCAACGGCTATCTGTTCCTGTCCGATCGGCTGGCGGCGCACTGGCCCATGCTGGACGACTTTGAGGAGGGGTACGATCGGGTGCCGGTGGAAGTGACCACCGACGATGGACAGCAGAACAGCGCCTGGATTTATCAGCTTCAGCCCCGGGGGTAATCCCCCGCCGCGCTGCGCGGCATGGTACAGCAGCCCAGCGCGATCGCGAGTCTGGCGTCGTTTCTGCCAATGCAGGTATACTTGCCAGATGTTTCCTCAGTTTCAGACACGCAGATGACAAAACTCACCTTACAAGAGCAGATGCTCAAAGCCGGCCTGGTCAGCAGCAAAAAAATGGCTAAAGTCCAGAGGACGGCGAAAAAATCCCGCGTTCAGGCCCGTGAGGCCCGGGAAGCGGTGGAAGAAAATAAAAAAGCCCAGCTGGAGCGTGATAAACAGCTTAGCGAGCAGCAAAAGCAGGCGGTGCTGGCGAAAGAGTATAAAGCCCAGGTGAAGCAGCTGATCGAGATGAACCGCATTACGGTCGCCCGGGGCGATATCGGCTTTAACTTTACCGATAATAATCTGATCAAAAAAATCATGGTCGACAAGCCCACCCAGACCCAGCTGATTAACGGCCGTCTGGCGATTGCCCGCCTGGCGGTGGATAACAAGCCCGAAGGTGAATATGCGATTATTCCGGCGGTAGTGGCTGAGAAAATTGCCCAGCGCGACGCCAGCAGCATCGTGTTGCACAGCGCCCTGAGTCAGGATGAGCAGGATGAAGACGATCCGTACGCCGACTTTAAGGTGCCCGACGATCTGATGTGGTAACCCCGGGCTTTCCCGCCGCGGGCGATCAAAACGGGCTCGCCTGCTGGATGTGCATCGGCTCATGGCTGACGGGGTGGACAAAACGCAGTTCGCTGGCGTGCAGCATCAGCCGCGGAGCGCATTCCGTGCCGGGCAGCTCCCGGCCACCGTACAGATCGCAGCCAAGGATCGGATAGCCCAGCAGCTGGCAGTGAATACGCAGCTGATGGGTCCGTCCGGTCTCCGGGGTGAGCGTCACCCGGGTTAACTCCAGCGCCCTCTCGCCTTCTCGCGCCTGATACAGGCGGTCTATGACCCGATAGCGCGAACGCGCCGGTTTGCCGTGGCGGGCGCAGAGCGCCATGCGCGGGAAACGGGCCGGATCTTTGGTGATTGCCGCCTCCACTATCCCCTCGTCTTCCGCCAGGTGGCCGCACAGCAGCGCCGTATAGACCTTGTCCACCGTGCGCTGGCTGAACTGTTGGCACAGCAAGGCGTTAATGCCCTTGTTGCGGGCGATCACCATCAGGCCGGAGGTGCCGAAGTCCAGGCGGTGCACCAGGGTGCAGCCCGGAAAGCGCTGAACCAGCCGGTGATGCACGGAGTCGAGGTTGCGCGGATCTTTGCCCGACAGGCTCAGCAGCCCGGCGGGCTTATTGATCAGCACCAGGTGTTCGTCCTGATACAAGAGGGTGATCTGTTCGCGGCACGGCGGCGCGACAAAGGTATCGATAATGGTGGACATCAGGCGGCCCGAAGAAGGAGTGGCTGGCGATAGTACCTCATTTTGCCCACCGGCACGATGCTGGCGCACAATCCGCCCTCGCGGCGGCGTCATTTATCACCCACACTTATCGCAAAGGCATGGCCTGTACAGGCAATGTGCTTTACACTGCGCGCTGCAAAATTTGTGTTAACCAACGAGTAATACGGTAATGGCGATGAACGGAACAATCACAACGTGGTTTAAAGATAAAGGTTTTGGATTTATCAAAGATGAAAACGGCGAAAATCGTTATTTTCACGTGATTAAGGTCGCCAATCCTGATCTTATCAAGAAAGACGCGGCGGTGACTTTCGAACCTACCACCAACAATAAAGGGCTGTCGGCCTACGCGGTGAAGGTCATTCCGGAAAGCAAATATATCTATATTGCCGGCGAGCGGTTGAAGCTGACCTCCATCAAATCCTATGTGGTGTACCGGGAAGAAGAGCCGGTCGAGACCCGCGTCGATAAAGAAAACGCCGTGCTGTCGGTCGGGCTGCTGATGAACAGCATCCGGCCAAAAGCCACGGTGCAGCCGGGAGAGATGCGCTCGGTGAAAAAGCTGGCGATCACCACCTTTCAGGGGACAACCCTGATCTTTTCGGAAGACGAAATCGATATCGATGCCACGGTAAAACTGCTTAAGGTGTAAGCCCTGGCGCGCGGTTTCCCGCGCGCCCGAAGTCCTGCCCGATATGCTACCCGCCATCGCCCCTCGCCGGACGGGGCGATGGCGCCAGAGAGCCGATAAGGATGCCGCCATGCCCGTAAATTTTGACTTCAACGATCTCTACGCCTTTCGCGCCCTGATGGAATATGGCAGTTTTCGGCTGGCGGCCGAATCCATCTGCCTGTCGCAGTCGGCCCTTAGCCGACGCATCGAAAAGCTGGAGACGGCGCTGGGCAACCGGCTGTTCGATCGCACCACCCGACGGGTGACCCTCACGCTGTATGGGCAAAATTTTGCCGAACGTTCGGAGCAGCTGCTGGCCCATGTCGAGACGGTGCTGGCGGATATCAGCCAGGTCAGCAAGGCGCGCACCGGGCTGGTGACGGTGGCGACGGTGCCTTCCGCCGCCTACTACTTTATGCCGGAAATCATCCGCAGCTTTCAGGCGCGTTATCCCCAGGTGCGCATCCGGTTGATTGACAGCAGCGTCGGGAATGTGATCGAGGCGGTCAGCAGCGGACAGGCTGACTTTGGCCTCTGCTTTGCCAAAAACCTGCCAGCCAGTATCGAATTCACCCCTCTTGCCGACGACCGCTATGTGGCCGCCTGTCGGCACGATCATCCGCTGGCGCGCAAGACGCACCTAAGCTGGCAGGCGTATTTTGAACAGGATTATATTGGCCTGGATCGGGTCTCCGGCAACCGGACGCTGCTTGACCGGGAGCTGGCGCATCTGACGCCGGCGCGGCCAAGTATCTGCGAAACCCGCCACGTCACCACGGTGATGAGTTAGTTTTAAAAATCGACAAATATCGTCCAGGAGCGCCATTTTCAATGGCTGGATGTAGTGATCAACATGCGTTGTTTGCAATATTTGGCGGATTTCACTGACTTCCCATGCCCCATCCATGCCCCATCCCAATGACTACACAGCGGCTGGTAGGTACTTATATAGCGTCTTCACATTCACCCCAATCACATCTGCGATCTGTTGCCGGGTAGCGCCGTTCTCCAGCATTCGGCGGCACCGCTCCACCACTTCTTCAGTCATTATCCGGCGGCGGCCGCCGACTCTCCCCTGCTCCCTCGCAGCGGCTAAACCGGCACGGGTACGCTCGACGATCAGCTCTCTTTCCATTTCCGCCAGGGCGCTCATGACGTGGAAGAAAAAGCGGCCTGCTGGCGTACTGGTATCAATGCTGTCGGTCAGACTACGAAAGTGAATACCTCTATCCTGCAGCTCTGAGACCAGAGTGATGAGGTCACGAACACTACGCCCCAAGCGATCCAGCTTCCAGACCACAAGAGAATCACCTGGTTTTAAGCGACGAATAGCACGCCTCAGCCCTGGTCGTCTGGCGTTTTTCCCGCTCGCTGTATCTTCGAAAATCTGCTCACATTCTGCGCGAACCAGCGCGGTTTTCTGCAAATCGAGGTTTTGATCGCCGGTAGATACCCGCGCGTAGCCAATCAGCATTATGCAACCCTTTGAAAAAGCTGATTGTAAATTGCCGACATTATTCGCGTAAACCTGGGTTCAGGCGAAGGCTTTAAATACATCGGGCAGGTTGCCAGTTATGCGGCACTAAAAACTGTCATACCTGAGCGTTCCGGGCAGAGAATACTTCTGGGATCCTATTACGCTAACGAATCAACTGGCGGAGGTGAGTTCGTGGCTCGTGCTGGTACAGCGACAGATGACGGCGGCACCATCTGCGTACCGACTGGCTCATCAACGTGGTACTGGCAGCGGGTTGGTGTTGTCGATTTCGACGTAACCTGGTTCGGCGCAATCGGTGACTCAAACACCGCTAATTCAGCGACAAATACTGTAGCAATTCAGCGAGCAATTGATGCCGCCGACTCCGCCGGTATTGCCAGTGTTACATTTCCAAAATCTGCTGGGTTCTTTGCCTGTGGCACGATATATATGAAGCCAGGCGTTTCTCTCGTGGGTGCAGGACGCACAAGGGGGCTGCTTGGGGCGATAGTGTATTTAAGAGCTGGATCGAATGCCGTTATCGCTCCGGAGATCAAAGGTCTCTGGCATAAGCAATGCCATTTTTATCTCTGGGATCCAGACTCTCCCAACACCATGGTTAGCAATATCAAAATACAAGGTTGTCTTATTGATGGGACTAACCTGTCCGGATCTGGGAAGTTTTCCGGCGATGCTGTTGTGATAAAAAATACGACTTTCGACGTACATATCCGTGACACCTATATCCAGAATTATTCAGGAAATGGACTCAGCATAATAACAGACAATGCAAGTACCGGTTATTTGGCTACGGGGGTTTACACGACTCTCAATGTGGTAAAAATATTCAACTGTGGGATGGGTATATATATCAAAAATGCTCCGGCGGACTCTCTTGATCTGCATTTGGTTGAAGTTTTGCTTGACCACAACGGTTCTAATTTATTCCTGGATATGAGTGGCAGGGTTACTGGAATGGGAGAGGCGCACGTGTATGCTCGCGCCTGCCGGTTCGAGTGGGCCACGAATTACGCGATCTACAACTACGGTGGCTTCATTAACTTCGATGGATGGTCGCTCGCGCCATCCTCCGGCGGGCAGAAGATTTTTACCAATTCTAATGGTAAAACGTTCATTAACGGGCGCTTGTCTGGGGTTGCTGAAGGTGAGGATGCCTCTCTTGACGGAAATCTTGTCGCACACCCTGGGATAGTTTCAAACCTGACGTATGATAAAGCTAACCCCGTCGTTTCTTTGATGCTGGATAACACTACGCGCGGATCGACACTGAAGTTACAAGCACTGAAGCTCAGCTTCCAGTTCAATGGGGCATCAGGTTTTACATTTCAAAATTTAGTGTCGTATGCCTCGGGTAACGCGCCAAGGTTTGGCATTGGCGGACTGTACGATACTTCTGTCAGCCAGGCTGTCGTAGATGCAACTCCAGTTTCGGTCGGTAGCGGCAATGCGTCTATTACATCATACACACAGAATTCCAGCATTAGCCTGATTTTTGGTGGAGGGAAAAAATTCGCGTTCGTTGGGATGGTCTCAGTTAACCGCAACACCGCTGGGCGCGCAGTTACCGCAGCTATACAAACTGATGCAACCGGTGGGATTATCGCCATTGTTCTCCACGATGCAACCACTGGCGCATTCGTCAACCCGCTGACACTGACAGGCAATATACAGGTCAGTTTTGTAATGTTCGCTGATTTATAAGGAGGTGCAAAATGTCGTTTTCTATTAATCGAACCGTTTCCGTGTTGCGAACTACGGACACTGGAATTCCGCTAAGCCCGGAAAGCGAAGATATAAGTCTGACATTCAAAGTTTCTGGGTTAACAATATCCGAGGCAGGGAATATGGCGGTGGTAATGGTAAGTGCTGACGCTGGTGCGACCTATCAGTTCTTTGAGAACGCTAATATCGCCGACCCTTCAGTTACGTCTCTTGAAGGTGAAGAGAAATATATACGAACAACATCAAAGCATCAGTAAGCTACATTAAAAACAACAACTTAACACCCCGCCAGTTGTGCGCTGGCGGGTACATTAAAATAAGGGTTTCGCAGTAGAGGTTTTTTCTATCGCCTCCGTTAGTTTAGACTCATCATCAGTTAAACTACTGACACTAAAATATCTGATGAGCAGCTGGTAATTGAGAACGCTGTCGCCAATAAACGCCATTGCCTGCGCTGTAAGATTCGTATCCATCCCCAGCAAATTCATTAAGGACAATACAATTTGTTCTTTTTCTGTCAGTTGATTCATTTCTCCTGGCATGGTGATTCCTTTTTATTCTAGCTCACTCTTTTTGAACTATGTAATATGAAATGTAGTTTAAGCATTTTTTACTACTTAATAGCCATTGCAAGTATAGGATGTAATACTTTCAATATGTTATTGGAAATAGCAAACCCAAGACCTGTTGTTATGTGAATTCGCATGGTTTTTAGAATGTGATTAACTGTTTCAAAATGATTTATTTCACCTATAATTATTCCAACATCTGCTTTATAACGCTCTAAATCCATTAACTCTTTAGGGTAAAGTGCATTTTTCCTTGATATAATACCCATGCATTCACCATTTATATTAAATAATGGGCCACCGCTATTCCCATGATTTATGGAGGAATCAACCAAGATAAGGTCATCATGAATATTTGATATAAAAGCTGAGGATAATGATTTCCTACCTACCCCCATTGGATATCCGATCACAAATGCCTGCTCCCCGACACTGCAAGCGTTACTACTTGCGAAAATGATAGGTTTCCCCATAGGGGATACATACTCAATAATTGCAACGTCGTTTATATCATCACGAAAAACAACTCTACATACCAATAATTTATTTTTATCTTCCTTATAAATTCCGGGACGGACACCACTTATGTTTGGAATGCAGTGCGCACAAGTTAAAGCAAATCTCCCATCACCAATAAGGCTTGCTGTTCCAAACTCAACTGGAGAATTTCTTTCATCAATACAAACAACCTTAACAACAGAGGATTCAACTTTTGAATACACTTTCTGAAATGTCATATCTCCTTCCTGCAATTTTCAGTAATGCATTAACAGATTATTCATATACTCAATAAATTGCTGAGCTTAATATCGCTTCAATTTATAACCCACAGAGAAACACCAATACATCACTTCTTGTACGCTCCAATTCACGACACGAAAATTCAGTAACCCTTTAATTTACTTACCATTAATGAAAATCAATATAAGCAACCAGGTAAATATATACCACAAAAAAAATAAAAAGTCTTCATTTTTATGAAAAAATTAATTTGCCGCCGATATGTTCCTTGAACACGCGAAACAAAAAACTCTGTATCTATGTTGTTTTAAAGAACACAATGACTAATCACGCCAATAAACCACCTACAGCAGCATGAATAATCACAGGTCATCTCAAAATATTCCTTGTGGAATCAATATGATTGTTTAATCAATCAATACGATTGACATTAAGATTTATCATTTACATAAGTTATTAACTAAATTGCTCCATATTAAAATCAATCTCCTGACCATAATTTAAGGTTTCTCCAACCAATTTCTTGTCATCATATTCAGGAAAATTCACTACATGTAATAATCCTCCGGCGTCACTTTTAACTTCAACTCGTGAAGCGCTAGTTAATGAAATATCATTTATCATCATTGTATTTGCATTATAAAGCAAATGACTGCCTATCTGATATACCTCAGCAGCATTTGGTTTGAAAATCAAAATATACATATAAATACCTTTATTAATTAGTTAGTTGATGAGTGCCCGCACAACTTTGCATTCAGCCCAACATTGCACGCGGACAAAGCCACACCGCTGATATTGATGATTCGAACGTACGCCTGCGTTTTCGCACTGTTGATATAAACCTGAACAGCCACAACAGGCATTGACCCGGCGTATCCGACTGGCGTCACGTCCAGTGTGTAGTTCGTCCAGTCAGCAATAGAAATGCCAAACAGTGTCGTCACATCTTTTTCAGAATACCCGCCGGCACTTATTGGCCCCCACGCGACAGCTGAGGATGTGGTATGGAATTTCACCCCACCGTCGAGGTTTACCCTGTTTTTTGCTTTTCCGTTTCCCGTACCCAAATACAGCCGCCGGGAATACGTATCGCCATAATCATCCACTCCCCAGGGTATAACTGATGCAGAAACCGAGTGGATAAACGACCATACACCAGATTGCGTATCGCGCCGCCGGGCAATAGGGGCGTTACCCGATGCGAATATTGAGTAGTTGCTTGCGTCATATATTCCCAGCCCGGTCACGGAATCAAAAATGCGCTGGCCGTACTGCCACTTGGCTACGCCATCTCGCAATCGCTGAACACGAACGCCGTCAGACCCAGACGACCCGGATAAATCACCAGCGCCCGCAATGTAAACCCCGCAATAGTTTCCGGCCCCATCCAGCACACCATCTACATTCGTGTCGACTTCAATTCCGTAAACCTCGTCCCCAGCCTTCAGATTGTGAGCATTTGTCAGGATATTCATTCCCCACAATTTCTGCCGTTCACAGTTAAACGATTCTATCGCAGCCATCAGAGCGACGAACGGCTCATAATTCGGCCCGCTGGACAGCGTGTCATGGACAGCCATTTCAACAGCCATAGTCTGGTGCTTTACCGACGTTCCATCGATATTCACAGCGCTATATTGTTTTGTTCTGAACGTAGTGCCTGATATTTTGTGGTTCGGGTGCGTTGTTAGTCTCGGCAGAAAATTGGTATTCGTGACTGTAATTCCCGGGGAAAAAATAACAGTGCACGGCTCGGAGCGATCAAATTCTATCGCGCTGGTTAGAGTGACATTGGCATCAAAAGTGATGTTGCTGGATTCATCGAAAGCAGCCTGTACAGCATCCTGGTCGGACAGCCCCTGATTTTTGTAATAACTGATCGCGACAAGAGGTTTATTACCTAACTTTGCGACCAGTGAGGTCCCTTCGCCTGAACCCAGGTTTGAGCGAAGAGCCGCATCACCAATATTCGACCATTTCCCCGTTGGGTTTTCAGCTGACCACACACCACCATCATTCTCTGGAGAATCTCCGGCAATGACGTGTTCAAGCTCTCCAAGGTATTTGTACCAGGAGCCATTGTAGTAAACGATTTGCTGGCGATTATCGACCGTGAGGCCAGTCGCCCAGTTTCCCAGCTCCTGCCAGCCAATAGATGCAACCGCCTGCTCGCCACGCCCCGTGATATACGTGATGAAGCGGCTGAAGATCATCTCCATGCCGTGCCAGGTTTTGCGCAGTACACCAAAGCGATCAGGTAATGATTCCGATTCCCGGCCATTGACTAACTGATCGAGGTTAGTTGCATTCTTAAGCAATACCTCTGGTGATGACGAGCCAAGTTTTTCGATGTTGGCCATACATTGTGCTCCAAAAATGAAAAAACCCGCCGAAGCGGGTGAATTGATTTTTTTGAAATTGCTAAGCTACGTCGCCAGGGTATGTAGCGTCGTCGTATGCGTAAAAAATTTCTTTATATTCCGGGGCTGTGACCTGGCAAGTACAGTCATCAGACGGGACAATTTCCTGAACGATACCGTGCCGCGCCCCCTTCTCACTGTCACAAAACAACAGGCGAGGTAATTCAACATCCGGATCATCCATAATCCAGTCTTCCGGGTGCAGGTCGTCGTTGTACGGTATAGTAAGGGTGAAGTCATCGACACGTGTCGGCGTTAGCAAACGAGTCGACGGCCGCCCCCCCTGAAACTGAATCCAGCAGCGCGGATTAGCATAGCTCCAGTCAAGAAGCTCAGTGACTGTTAACGTGATAACTTCATCATCGAATGTCACGCCTTCTATCAGACAGCTGATTGTTTTACCCGTCGGAATATCATCAGAAAGAATGATGTGATCGCCAAACTGATAGCACCAGCCAAGAAGCTCAGTTGTGCATTCATAGGTCCTGCGCTGGTGCAGATATTTCATGAGCCTGCGCATACCTATCCGGTAAGCACGATCTGCAGTCATTACAATGCCCAGCGAGTACGACTCCACTTTGCGTGGCACAGGATTATCAGCTGTCCGACACTGAACGATTTCCTCCGCCCAGGTAACCGGATTAATATATGTGACGTCAACACCATCATAATCATCATCAGAAGGGGCCCTGAATGATGTCTGCATTTCCTCTACCGTATCCTGGGGAGTGATGATCCCGGTCCAGGTTTTGATACCTTCGCGCCCGGCAGATAAGAGCCCATCTGATAGCAAAAAATAGCTCATGCCTGCTTCGGTGATTTTGTCGAAAATATCTTTCGCTGAAGCACTGTCGCTGCTTGCCTCATAGTCAAAATATTCTCCCCTCGGCGTCCACCAGGCAGTTTCAAGAGCATTTATTGCAGAGGTGTCGAGCTGATTAGCATTAAATCCAAGACTATTTGCCACATGACGGAATGCGCCGCTTATAGTTCTGTTACCTCCACCGTCATATTCACGGGTAGCGACCACGCTGACGCGCCTGTCAGACTGTGCCGCCAGCTTCCCCCCGGTTTCAACGGTAATTGCCCAGGTTGTTATGCCTGAGTAGGATACCGGTCTAGCAAGAAGCCTCCCTCTCAAAGCCTGCCAGTACATATTGTCGCGCGAGTTATTACTGCCCTGCTCATTGCGTCGACGACAGCGAACTTCCACCAGCCCCGGAGAACTGAGGGTGATCCGCTCAGTGA
>OKMW01000448.1_pt1 | contig 11945 bp, 10 predicted proteins | sample 1612721 | NCBI WGS metagenome assembly OKMW01 (sample SAMN04436815, study PRJEB24849) | human gut metagenome | biome: human gut; feature: NICU; material: stool | host: Homo sapiens | place: USA: Saint Louis, MO | collected 2011-05-01 | reverse complement strand
CAACTTTATTCCCGGCGCGCAGCAGGCTGCTGGTGCAGGTGAAGCGGTTTCCGCGCCCCGGGCGAAGATAGTCGACGCGCAAATCAATGGTGCCCATGCGCGCCAGACGCTGGCGAAGTTCGTCTTCGTTGATGGTGTCATGGCGCGTCAGCGTACTGCCCACGCAGACCAGTCCTGCCGCCACGTCCAGCGCGGAGGCAATCACGCCGCCGTGTAAAATACTTTGCGCCCAGTTCCCGACCATCATCGGCTGGTTATTGAAACTCAGCTGGGCAAAGTCTTTCTCGTAACGCTCCAGCTCCAGTCCCAGCGCACGGTTAAACGGCATATGGTAAACAAATATCTCGCCCACGAGTTTTAACACTTCTTCGGCGGTAAGCATGGCTGACATGAGGCATCACATCCTTATTGTTAACGAAATGTTGATTTTATGCCTCAGCAACAAGGAATGCTACTTTCAGAAACGAGGATGCAGCAGTTGTCGCAGAAGTCTGTAGAATGTTCGCCACATAACTATTCAGGTAATTTTACTCTTTTGCAGGAGAACACCACCGATGCGGACGTATCTGGCCTGGTTACTGGCGGCGATTTCGCTGCCCCTCACAGCCTATGCGCAGGAAGCGACAATTAAAGAGGTGCATGATAAGCCTGCCGTGCACGGTAGCATTATCGCGAACCTTCTTCAGGAGCATGACAATCCGTTCACGCTCTATCCGTACGACACCAACTACGTGATTTACACCCAGACCAGCGACCTCAACAAAGAGGCGATAAGCTCCTATAACTGGTCTGATAATGCGCGTAAAGATGAGGTGAAGTTCCAGCTCAGCCTCGCGTTCCCGTTCTGGCGCGGCATTCTGGGGCCGAACTCGGTGCTCGGTGCGTCTTACACGCAGAAGTCCTGGTGGCAGCTCTCTAACAGCGGGGAATCCTCGCCGTTCCGCGAAACCAACTACGAGCCGCAGCTGTTCCTCGGCTTCGCAACGGATTATGAATTCGCCGGCTGGACGCTGCGTGACGTCGAAGTGGGCTTTAACCATGATTCTAACGGCCGTTCCGATCCGACTTCCCGTAGCTGGAACCGCGCCTATACGCGCCTGATGGCGCAGAACGGTAACTGGATGGTGGAGGTGAAGCCGTGGTATGTGGTCGGCAGCACTGATGACAACCCGGACATCACCAAATACATGGGCTACTACCAGCTCAAAGTCGGCTATCAGCTGGGCGATGCCGTACTGAGCGCGAAGGGGCAGTATAACTGGAATACCGGTTACGGCGGCGCGGAAGTGGGCTTAAGCTATCCTATGACGAAGCACGTTCGCATCTATACGCAGGTCTACAGCGGTTACGGCGAGTCGCTTATCGATTACAACTTCAACCAGACCCGCGTCGGCGTGGGCGTGATGCTGAACGATATTCTCTAGGTTGCTCGAATGTTTTTGCGTTAAACGTTGAAGTTTCTCTCTCAGGCGCTGAAAATAGCGCCTGTTTTATTTTTCGCATATGGGGTTAATGTGGCGCAGGCGGAAGTATTGAATCAGGAGTCGCTGGCTAAACAGGTTTTGCATGAAACCTTTGGCTACCAGCAGTTCCGCCCTGGCCAGGAAACCATCATTGAAACGGTGCTGCAAGGCCGTGACTGCCTGGTGGTGATGCCGACCGGCGGCGGTAAGTCCCTCTGTTATCAGGTGCCCGCGCTGGTGCTTAACGGCCTGACGGTCGTGGTATCCCCGCTCATTTCGCTAATGAAAGACCAGGTTGACCAGCTGCTCGCCAACGGCGTCGCGGCGGCCTGTCTGAACTCGACGCAAACCCGGGAGCAGCAGCAAGAGGTGATGGCCGGGTGCCGCACCGGGCAGATCCGCCTGCTGTATATCGCGCCGGAACGCCTGATGCTGGATAACTTCCTCGACCATCTCGCGCACTGGAATCCGGTTCTGCTGGCGGTGGATGAAGCGCACTGTATCTCCCAGTGGGGACACGATTTCCGCCCGGAATACGCCGCCCTCGGCCAGCTGCGTCAGCGCTTCCCCGAGCTGCCGTTTATGGCGCTTACCGCCACGGCGGATGACACCACGCGCCTGGATATCGTTCGCCTGCTGGGGCTGAACGACCCGTATATTCAGGTCAGCAGCTTCGACCGCCCGAACATCCGCTATATGCTGATGGAAAAGTTCAAGCCGCTGGATCAGCTCCTGCGCTACGTGCAGGAGCAGCGCGGCAAGTCCGGCATCATCTACTGCAACAGCCGCGCAAAGGTGGAAGACACCGCTGCGCGTCTGCAAAACCGTGGCTTTAGCGCGGCGGCATACCATGCCGGGTTAGAGAACCACATCCGCGCCGACGTGCAGGAAAAATTCCAGCGCGACGACCTGCAAATCGTCGTCGCGACGGTGGCGTTCGGGATGGGGATCAACAAGCCCAACGTGCGCTTTGTGGTGCACTTCGACATTCCGCGCAATATCGAATCCTACTATCAGGAAACCGGTCGCGCCGGGCGTGACGGTCTGCCTGCAGAAGCGATGCTGTTTTACGATCCGGCCGATATGGCGTGGCTGCGTCGCTGTCTGGAAGAGAAGCCGCAGGGCCAGTTGCAGGATATCGAGCGCCACAAGCTCAACGCGATGGGCGCGTTTGCCGAAGCGCAAACCTGCCGTCGTCTGGTGCTGCTCAACTACTTTGGCGAAGGGCGACAGGAGCCGTGCGGCAACTGCGATATCTGCCTGGCCCCCCCGAAACAGTACGATGGCCTGATGGACGCGCGTAAGGCGCTCTCGACCATTTACCGCGTGAACCAGCGCTTCGGGATGGGCTACGTGGTGGAAGTGCTGCGCGGTGCCAATAACCAGCGTATCCGCGACATGGGCCACGACAAGCTGCCTGTCTACGGTATTGGCAAGGACCAGAGCCACGAGCACTGGGTCAGCATCATTCGTCAGCTGATCCACCTCGGCTTTGCCACGCAGAACATTGCTCAGCACTCCGCGCTACAGCTGACCGAAGCGGCGCGTCCGGTGCTGCGCGGTGACGTTGAACTGAAGCTCGCCGTGCCGCGTGTGGTCGCCCTCAAGCCGCGCGTGATGCAGAAATCCTACGGCGGCAACTACGACCGCAAGTTGTTCGCCAAACTGCGCAAGCTGCGTAAGGCCATCGCTGATGAAGAGAACATCCCGCCATACGTGGTGTTCAACGACGCGACGCTCATTGAGATGGCTGAGCAGATGCCGCTCAGCGCCAGCGAAATGCTCAGCGTTAACGGCGTCGGTACGCGCAAGCTGGAGCGCTTCGGTAAAGAGTTTATGGCGCTCATCCGTTCCCACGCTGATGGTGATGATGAGGAGTAGTCAGCCGGGCGAAAAAGTGCCAGGATGGTGACTCACTGTATTATTTCCCCGCGAGCTAATTATGTTAATGCTATTTCTCACCGTGGCGTTAGTGCACATCGTTGCGCTGATGAGCCCGGGACCTGACTTTTTCTTCGTGTCGCAAACGGCCGTCAGCCGCTCCCGCAAGGAGGCGATGATGGGTGTGCTCGGTATCACCATGGGCGTTATGGTCTGGGCGGCAGTTGCGCTGCTCGGTCTGAACCTGATCCTGGCGAAGATGGCCTGGCTGCATAACATCATTATGGTCGGCGGCGGGCTGTACCTGTGCTGGATGGGCTACCAGATGCTGCGCGGGGCGCTGAAAAAAGAAGAGAAAAAACCGGAAGAGCCAAAGGTCGAGCTGGCAACGGGCGGCCGCAGCTTTGTAAAAGGGCTGCTGACCAACCTGGCGAACCCGAAAGCGATTATCTATTTCGGCTCCGTGTTCTCGCTGTTTGTGGGAGATAGCGTCGGTGCGGGCGCACGCTGGGGCATCTTCCTGCTGATCGTCGTTGAAACCTTTGCCTGGTTTACCATCGTGGCCAGTCTGTTCGCCTTACCGGCGATGCGCCGCGGCTACCAGCGTATTGCGAAGTGGATCGACGGCTTCGCCGGCGCGCTGTTCGCCGGCTTCGGCATTCATCTCATCATTTCTCGCTAAGCATGACGCGCTGACGCAAGCAGCGCGCCAACCAGCATAAACAGCGAACCAAAGACTTTATTCAGGGCCTTCATCTGCTTAGGCCCTTTAATCCACGCCGCAATCCGCTGCGCCAGCGTCGCGTAACCAATCATGACGATAATATCGACGATAATGGTGGTCGCGCCCAGCACTACGTACTGCATCACCTGCGGCTGATGCGGCACGATAAACTGCGGGAACAGCGCGGCGAGGAAAACGATGCTCTTCGGGTTGGTCAGGTTGACGAAAACCGCACGCTTAAACAGATGACCGCGGTTTTGCGTCTGCGCGAGCGTATTCAGGTTAATGGAGCCTGCCGCGCGCCACTGCTGGATGCCGAGCCAAATCAGATAGGCCGCCCCGGCCCATTTCAGCACTTCAAAGGCCAGTACGGAGCGGGAGAACAGGGTGCCCAGACCAATCCCGACCAGCACGATATGAATGCCCAGCCCGGTCTGCAAACCGGCAATGGACGCCGCCGCGCCGCGATAGCCGTGGTTGATGGAGGTGGTCATGGTGTTAATGGCGCCCGAGCCCGGTGAAAGGCTAAGGATGATGGATGTCAGCAGGTAAGCGAACCACCACTCGAAGGTCATTTGAAACTCCCGAATTGTCTGTTTTTATGCCACAATACGCTATTGTTGAGTCATTTTGTGACCGGTTACGAAAAAACGATATTCCTTGGCTTAGGTGAGTAGAAACCCAATGTTTCAGCAGAAAAAGGACTGGGAAACACGAGAAAACGCATTTGCTGCTTTCTCCATGGGGCCGCTGACCGATTTCTGGCGCCAGCGTGAGGAAGATGAGTTTACGGGCGTCGGCGATATTCCAGTACGCTTTGTGCGTTTTCACGACAAGAAAAATGACCGGGTCATTGTGGTCTGCCCCGGACGTATTGAGAGCTACATCAAATACGCCGAACTGGCCTATGACCTGTTCCATCTGGGCTTCGATGTGCTGATTATCGATCACCGCGGGCAGGGGCTGTCAGGGCGCCTGTTATCGGATACCCATCGCGGCCACGTGGATAACTTCAGCGATTACGTCGACGATCTCGCCGCGTTCTGGCAGCAGGAGGTCGAGCCAGGCCCCTGGCGGAAGCGCTATATTCTGGCGCACTCAATGGGCGGTGCGATTTCAACGCTGTTTTTACAGCGCCACGCTCACCAGTGCGACGCCATTGCGCTCACCGCGCCGATGTATGGCATCGTCATGCGCTTTCCTGACTGGATGGTACGCCATATTCTCGACTGGGCTGAGGGCCATCAGCGCATTCGGGAAGGCTATGCCATCGGGACGGGACGCTGGCGGGCGCTGCCGTTTGCGATGAACGTGCTGACGCACAGTCGCCAGCGCTATCGTCGTAACCTGCGTTTTTATGCCGATGAGCCCCGCCTGCGCGTGGGTGGCCCGACATATCACTGGGTACGGGAAGGTATCCTTGCCGGTGAGCAGGTGCTGGCTGGTGTCGACAACGACGACACGCCAACACTCCTGATTCAGGCGGAAGAAGAGCGTGTGGTGGATAACCGTATGCATGACCGCTATTGTGAACTGCGCGCTGCCGCCGGTCACCCTTGTGAAGGGGGAAAACCGCTGGTCATTAACGGCGCGTACCATGAGATCCTTTTTGAAAAGGACGCTATGCGCTCAGTCGCGCTCAACGCCATTGTTGAATTTTTCAACAGGCATAACTGATTATTGTTTTCCACCAGAGGTTGAAATCCCTATGTACCAGGTTGTTGCATCTGATTTAGATGGCACGCTGCTTTCCCCTGACCACACGCTGTCGCCTTACGCGAAAGAGACCCTGAAGCTTCTGACCGCCCGTGGCGTGAACTTCGTATTTGCCACCGGCCGCCACCACGTCGACGTGGGGCAGATCCGCGATAATCTTGAGATCAAATCGTACATGATCACCTCCAACGGTGCGCGTGTGCACGATACCGACGGCAACCTGATCTTTACCCACAACCTGGATCGCGATATTGCCGCCGATCTGTTCGGCGTGGTGCACAACAACCCGGCTATCGTTACGAACGTTTACCGCGACGACGACTGGTTCATGAACCGCCACCGCCCGGATGAGATGCGTTTCTTCAAGGAAGCCGTATTCAACTACTCCCTGTACGAGCCAGGCCTGCTGGAGCCGGAAGGGATCAGCAAGGTGTTCTTCACCTGCGACAGCCACGAAGAGCTACTCCCGCTGGAACAGGCGATCAACGCCCGCTGGGGCGATCGCGTCAACGTCAGCTTCTCAACCCTGACCTGTCTGGAAGTGATGGCGGGAGGCGTCTCCAAAGGGCACGCGCTGGAAGCGGTCGCGAAACGTCTGGGCTTCGAGCTGAAAGACTGTATCGCCTTTGGTGACGGCATGAACGATGCTGAAATGCTGTCGATGGCGGGTAAGGGCTGCATCATGCAGAACGCGCATCAGCGTCTGAAAGATCTGCACCCGGAGCTGGAGGTGATTGGTTCTAACGCTGACAACGCGGTACCGAAATACCTGCGCAAGCTGTTCCTTGAATAATCTTCATTCGGTTGTTTATTGCTCAGTTGTCAACTAAAGAGTTCGCTACAATGCCTGTCCTTCTTTCTGAGAGACAAGCATTGTGGCGCTACTCATTATCACCACTATCCTGTGGGCCTTCTCCTTTAGCCTGATTGGCGAATACCTTGCCGGATCGGTCGACAGCTACTTCTCGGTGCTGATGCGCGTGGGGCTGGCGGCGCTGGTGTTCCTGCCGTTTCTGCGCACGCGCGGGCAGTCGCTGAATACGATTGTGCTGTATATGCTGGTGGGGGCGATGCAGCTCGGCATCATGTACCTGTTCAGCTTCCGGGCTTACGTCTACCTGTCCGTCTCGGAATTCCTGCTGTTCACCGTGCTAACGCCGCTCTATATCACGCTGATCTACGATTTGCTTAGCAAGCGCCGCCTGCGTTGGGGATATCTGCTGAGTGCGGCGCTGGCGGTGATTGGCGCAGCAATTATTCGCTACGACAAAGTGAGCGATCACTTCTGGACCGGGCTGATGTTCGTCCAGCTCGCCAATATCAGCTTCGCCATCGGCATGGTGGGCTACAAACGCCTGATGGAAACCCGTCCGATGCCGCAGCATAACGCGTTTGCGTGGTTCTACATGGGGGCCGCGATCGTCGCGGTGGCGGCGTGGTTTATGCTGGGTAACCCGCAAAAGCTGCCTACCACCACCGTACAGTGGGGTGTTCTGGTCTGGCTGGGCGTCGTGGCTTCCGGGTTGGGGTACTTCATGTGGAACTACGGCGCGACGCAGGTCGACGCCGGTACGCTCGGGATCATGAACAACGTACATGTTCCTGCAGGGCTGCTGGTCAACCTTGCCATCTGGCAGCAACAGCCGCACTGGCCGAGCTTCCTTATTGGGGGAGCGGTGATCCTGGCTTCGCTGTGGGTCCATCGACGCTGGGTCGCTCCGCGCTCCGCACAAACGGAAGATGGTCGCACGCGTGGTTCCGCGCTGAGCGAATAAACGCTTCCGTAATCGGCTGACGTTGCTCGCCATCGCGCACGGCGGCGTACAGCCGGCTCCACAGTCCTTCACCCAGGGTTTTGGTGACCACCAGGCCCTGGCGTTCAAAACTCTCCACCACCCAGTGCGGCAGCGCCGCGATACCCATGCTGGCCGCCACCATTTGAATCAACAGCAAGGTGTTATCCACGCTTTTCAGCTGCGGGCTAATGCCAGCGGGCTGCAGGAAGTGGCGCCAGATATCCAGACGACTGCGCTGCACCGGGTAAATCAGCAGCGTTTCCGTTGCCAGGTCTTCCGGCGTGATGCGCGTTTTGGCCGCCAGCGGATGGTCCGGTGCCAGCACCAGGCGCACCTCATAATCAAACATCGGCGAATAGTGCAGGCCGCTGCGCGGCAGAATATCGGACGTCATCACCAGATCCAGCTCGCCCTGCTGCAGCGAGGGCTGCGGGTCGAACGTCACGCCGGATTTAAAGTCCATTTCCACCTGCGGCCACTTCTGGCGGAAGTTCTCAAGCGCGGGGGTCAGCCACTGAATACAGCTGTGGCATTCAATGGCGATACGCAGCGTGGTCTGCTGCGGTTCGTTACACGCCTGCAGCGCGCTGGCGATCTGCGGCAGAACCTGATTCGCCAGCTGAAGCAAAATTTCGCCCTGCGGCGTAAAGCGCAGCGGCTGGCTCTTACGCACAAAAAGACGGAAGCCGAGGCGTTGTTCCAGATCGCTGAACTGGTGAGAAAGGGCGGACTGGGTCTGGTGCAGCGTGGCCGCCGCTGCCGCGAGCGATCCGCAGTTCCGCAACGCTTGCAGCGTTTTCAGGTGTTTTATCTCGATCATGAAAGTCCTTCACTTCGCCATGAACATTTTGCGCTTGAGGAATATACAGTACCTGCCAATTATAGAAGTGTAAACATCTGGACGTCTAAATAACGAATTTCTACAAGGGGTATGCCATGACAATCCGCACTCACACTCTCGGTTTCCCTCGCGTTGGCCTGCGTCGCGAGCTGAAAAAAGCGCAAGAAAGCTACTGGGCGGGGAACGCCACCCGTGAAGAACTGCTGGCGGTGGGGCGCGAGCTGCGCGCCCGTCACTGGGAGCAGCAGAAGCAGGCGGGGATTGACCTGTTGCCGGTGGGCGATTTCGCCTGGTACGACCATGTTCTGACGACCAGCCTGCTGCTTGGCAACGTGCCGGCTCGTCATCAGAACAACGATGGATCGGTGGATATCGATACCCTGTTCCGCATCGGCCGTGGCCGCGCGCCAACGGGTGAGCCAGCGGCAGCGGCGGAAATGACCAAGTGGTTTAACACCAACTATCACTATATGGTACCGGAGTTCGTAAAAGGTCAGCAGTTCAGGCTGACCTGGACGCAGCTTCTGGATGAAGTGGACGAAGCGCTGGCGCTGGGCCACCAGGTGAAACCCGTACTGTTGGGGCCGGTGACCTATCTGTGGTTGGGGAAAGTCAAAGGCGAGCCGTTTGACCGGCTCAGCCTGCTGAAGGACATTCTGCCGGTCTACAAACAGGTGCTGATTGAACTGGGCAAGCGCGGCATTCAGTGGGTGCAAATCGACGAACCCGCGCTGGTGCTCGAGCTGCCTCAGGTTTGGCTTGATGCTTTCAAACCGGCTTACGATGCACTCAACGGACAGGTGAAGCTGTTGCTTACCACCTACTTTGAAGGTGTGACGCCGAACCTCAGCACCATCACCAGATTGCCGGTGCAGGGTCTGCACGTTGACCTGGTGCACGGCAAAGATGACGTCGCAGAACTGCACAAGCGCCTGCCAGCAGACTGGCTGCTCTCCGCTGGCCTGATTAACGGTCGTAACGTCTGGCGTGCCGATCTGACCGAGAAATACGCGCAGATCAAGGACATCGTCGGCAAACGTGAGCTGTGGGTGGCCTCGTCCTGCTCCCTGCTGCACAGTCCGATCGATCTGAGCGTGGAAACCCGTCTCGACCCTGAAGTAAAAAGCTGGTTTGCCTTCGCCCTGCAAAAATGTGAAGAGCTGGCGCTGCTGCGCGATGCGCTGAACAGCGGCGACACGGCGGCGATTCGCGAATGGAGTGCGCCAATCCAGGCGCGCCGCCACTCGGCTCGCGTGCACAACCCGGCAGTGGAAAAACGTCTGGCGGCCATCACCGCTCAGGACAGCCAGCGCCAGAGCCCGTATGAAGTCCGTGCCGAAGCCCAGCGCACCCGCTTCAACCTGCCCGCGTGGCCAACCACCACTATCGGTTCCTTCCCGCAGACCACCGAAATCCGCGGCCTGCGTCTGGACTTCAAAAAGGGGAATCTGGATGCGAATCACTACCGCACCGGGATTGCCGAACACATCAAGCAGGCGATTATCGAGCAGGAGCGGCTGGGGCTGGACGTGCTGGTGCACGGCGAGGCCGAGCGTAACGACATGGTGGAATACTTCGGTGAACACCTGGACGGGTTCGTCTTTACCCAGAACGGCTGGGTGCAAAGCTATGGCTCCCGCTGCGTCAAGCCGCCGGTGGTCATCGGTGACGTCAGCCGTCCGGAGCCGATCACGGTTGAGTGGGCGAAGTACGCCCAGTCCCTGACCGACAAGCCGGTAAAAGGCATGCTCACCGGTCCGGTGACCATTCTTTGCTGGTCCTTCCCGCGTGAGGACGTAACCCGCGAGACCATCGCGAAGCAAATCGCGCTGGCGCTGCGTGATGAAGTGGCGGATCTGGAAGCCGCAGGCATTGGCATTATCCAGATTGACGAACCGGCGCTGCGCGAAGGTCTGCCGCTGCGTCGTAGCGACTGGGATGCCTACCTGAAGTGGGGCGTGGAGGCGTTTCGCATCAACGCCGCGGTGGCGAAGGACGACACCCAGATCCACACCCACATGTGTTACTGCGAATTCAACGACATCATGGATTCGATTGCCGCGCTGGACGCTGACGTGATCACCATCGAGACCTCGCGTTCAGACATGGAGCTGCTGGAGTCGTTTGAAGAGTTCGACTACCCGAACGAAATCGGTCCGGGGGTGTACGACATCCACTCTCCGAACGTGCCGAGCGTGGAGTGGATTGAGTCGCTGCTGAAAAAAGCGGCCCAGCGCATTCCGGCTGAGCGTCTGTGGGTGAACCCGGACTGCGGCCTGAAAACTCGCGGCTGGCCGGAGACGCGTGCCGCGCTGGCGAACATGGTGAAGGCGGCGCAAAACTTGCGTCAGGCTTGATGATGCGTAGGCCCGGTAAGGCGTAGCCGCCACCGGGCTTTTTTTTACGCTTTTTTACCGCCGTACTGGCTGAACCACGCCAGCATTCTCTGCCAGCCGTCTTTGGCTGATTCCGCGTGATAGCTCGGACGATAATCCGCGTTAAACGCGTGCCCGGCATCCGGATACACCACGATCTCCGCCTTCGCATTGGCCGCACGGAGCGCATGGCGCATGGTCTCTACCGAATCCAGCGAAATACCGGTGTCCAGACCGCCATACAGCCCTAACACCGGCGCATTTAACTCCGTGGTGATATCCACGGGATGTTTCGGTGAATTGAGCGTTTTTTCACCTACCAGTTTACCGTACCAGGCCACAGCGGCTTTAAGCTGCGGGTTATGCGCGGCATACAGCCAGCTGATGCGTCCGCCCCAGCAGAAACCGGTGACCAGCAGACGATGGGGATCGCCCCCGTTGCGCGCCGCCCAGCTGGCGACGTGGTCGAGATCGGCCAGCACCTGCGCGTCCGGGACTTTGCTGACCAGGTTGCTAAGCAAGGTGGGAATATCGCTGTAATCGTTCGGATCGCCCTGACGGAAGTAGAGCTCTGGCGCAACGGCCAGATAGCCTTCCAGCGCCAGCCGGCGGCAGAGGTCGCGAATGTGTTCGTGAACGCCGAAAATTTCCTGGACCACGATTACGATGGGCAGCGGACCGTCTGCCGATTTTGGTCGTGCGTGGTAAGCAGGCATATTCTCTCCCTGCGAGGGAATAGAGGTCTCACCCGCCGTGATGGCCTCTTCAGACGTTGAGACGATGGTTGAGGCATGCGGGGCCGCAGCAGGTGCAAAACCGGTTTTTTCAGTCATGGCATTCTCCGTACCAATGAGTTAGCGCAAAGGTAAATATAGTCACCAGGTTAACAACTCACAGTGCCTTAAACGGTCTATCTTTTGTGCAGCACCTGACGATATAACTTGTTAATGTGATGTAAATCACCTTTTTATGGAAATTCAATGCAATCATTTTCATTCATGGTGAGATGTGTCACGAAATTATGCTTTCCGCTTCTGTAAAGTACCGTTTTACTTCTTCTGACTAACCGACCCACAGAGGAGTCACCTATGTCTAAGTCTGATGTTTTTCATCTCGGCCTCACTAAAAACGATTTACAAGGGGCTACGC
>OKMW01000446.1_pt1 | contig 11992 bp, 9 predicted proteins | sample 1612721 | NCBI WGS metagenome assembly OKMW01 (sample SAMN04436815, study PRJEB24849) | human gut metagenome | biome: human gut; feature: NICU; material: stool | host: Homo sapiens | place: USA: Saint Louis, MO | collected 2011-05-01 | reverse complement strand
CCTACGTGTTCGAGCCATTTGTAGGCCGGGTAAGGCGAAGCCGCCACCCGGCTTTTTCATGCCATTACGCTTCCTGCTTTACCAGTTCAGCTTCAGCTTCCGCGTCCCGCGCACCTTCATTCTGCGACAGCATGGCGGTCGCAATACCATTACCCAGAACGTTAATTGCGGAACGGCCCATATCCAGGAAGTGGTCGATCCCCATCAGCAGCAGAATACCGGCGACCGGAATGTTAAAGCTTGGGATCGTCGCAGCCAGCACCACCAGCGAGGAGCGCGGTACGCCCGCAATCCCTTTTGAGGCCAGCATCAGGGTCAGCATCAGCACCGTCACCTCAGAGAAGCTCAGATGAATGTTGTACGCCTGCGCAATAAACATCGAGGCGAAAGAGCAGTACACCATCGACCCCACCAGGTTGAAGGAGTAGCCAATGGGCAGTACGAAAGAGGCGATGTTGCGCGAGCAGCCAAAACGCTCCAGCTGCTCCAGCGTTTTAGGGTAGGCCGCTTCAGAACTGCTGGTGGTAAACGCCACCAGAACCGGATCTTTCAGCATGCTGACCAGGCGGAACACCTCTTTTTTCAGCACCATGTAACCCACGGCCAGCAGCACCATGCAGGTGAGAAGAATGGCAACATAGTAGCCGCCAATAAAGGAGGCATAGTTCAACAGAATGCCCAGGCCCTGCGTGGCGATGACGGAGGAGATTGCCGCGAAAATGGCCAGCGGCGCAACGTACATTACGTAGCCTGTGACCTTCAGCATAATATGAGAAACCACGTCCAGCGCGGCCACCAGCGGGGCGTTGAACTTCTGCCCCAGCGACGCGCCGCCAATGCCAAAGAACATTGAGAACACCACAATCTGCAGGATCTCATTGTTCGACATCGCCCCCGCGATACTGGTCGGAATGGTGTGAGACAGGAACGCTTTCAGCGTCATGCCCCCAACGGCCAGACCGGTATCCACCGCCTCGGTCGGGACGGTCAGGTTCAGTCCGCTGCCCGGATGCTCCAGCGTGACGATAAACAGGCCGACCAGAATTGAGAGCACGGATGAGCTGATAAACCATACCATCGCTTTGCCGCCCACGCGGCCAATGGTGGAGGTTTCGCCCAGCTTCATAATGCCGACGGTGAGCGTACTGAAGACCAGCGGCGCAATGACCATTTTGATCAGTCGCAGGAAAATATCGGTCAGAAGGGTAATATTATCCGACCAGGCTTTGATGGCATCCGCAGATGCATATTCATGAATTGCTGCCCCTGAAAGAATACCCGCCAGCATGAATATCACGATGAAGAGTGTGAGTTTGTTTGCACTTGCCACGAAAAAAGACCCTCTATGCGCTTCAGATGTAGCCCGCACCGATACATATAAATTTTTTATTACGACGCGGGAAATTATTCGGCACATAAATTGACGCAAAGCGTAGGGGGATACAACTCCTTTTTAAGTTTTATTAATTTTGTTGTTATTGCCCTGACGATATATTGTGATCTGCATCACACTTTAATGGATATATTCTCTCCTGATAGCATGAAAATGCTGAAAAAAATAATTTAACTCTCTGTTATTTAAGGCAATAAGAAGTCAATAAGACAAAGTGCTTATGCGTTAAGGGGCAGGTGGTCGAAGCGATATCCGTAAACTAAATTCTCAATAACCCCCCTCAGAGGAACATTAAGCGGGGCTAACATCTTGAACGACAAAAATAAAACGTGGCAAGGGAACGGAGACGTCTTCTGGAGGGTGGTAAATGAAAAGAAAACTCCTTTTGATCTGCGCAGGCACCTTACTGACTGCGACAACGGCCCATCAGGCGCTGGCCGTCACCAGTAGCGGCACCATCGGCGCGACGCTGACGCTCACGAACGGTTGTCTGATAAACGGATCGCCCACGCAAAACGGCATTAACTTCGGGACACTGGATTTCGGCACCCATCCCGCAACGTTTTCCACTCTGACCACGCAGCTCACCGGCGCCAGCGGCGGAAACACCTTCACTATTCAATGTACGACCGCCAGCTATACGGTGGCGATCACCGGCAACACCAACTCCACCGCACCCGGCACCGTTGTCGGCACCCCGGGAACCCCTGCGCGCTATCTGGTTAACACCGCCAACGCGGCACAGGGCGTGGCATACAGCCTGTACAGCGACAGCGGGTTTAACAGCGTGATTGCCAATAACACCGCGCTGCCGATCGCCTCTACGGCCGGAGGGGTGGACAGTTACACCCTCTACGGGCGTATTACCGGCGGCGGTAACAGCGTGACGGTCGTCCCGGGCACCTACACCGACACGATTAACGTCAGCGTCACCTATTAGTCCTGCACCGCCATGAAGGCAACTCTTACTGGTCTGCGCATATGCGCAGAGGGACACGTGCAGCCTTTTTTCGCGCTGATCGTCGGATTGCTGATGGCGCCCGCGGCGGAGGCGGTGACGTCACAGTCCTTTAAGGTGAGCGCGACGATTGTTCCGGGATGCGCGGTGGCCACCGGCAGCGGAGGGGTTCTCGGGACGCTGGATTTTGGCACCCATAACGGCGTCGAGAGCGCACCGGTAAGCACCAGCTTTGTGCCAAACGGGGCGTTGTCTATCGCCTGCACGCCGGGCGTGGCGCTGAGCATGAGCATTAATGGCGGACAGAATTATTCAACCGTTCGCCGCATGAAGCGCTCGAACGGCGCCGACGTGGTGGGATACCGGCTTTACAGCAGCAGCTCGCTGGCCGCGAACAGCGAAATTGGCGTCAACCAGGCGATACCGGTGACCTATAGCAACAGCAATAACATCGCGCTGCCGCTTTTTGGCGTGGCGCTACTGACCGGATTTAGCCCGGCAGGAACGTATTCCGATCAGCTCACCGTGACCTTGTCATGGTAATAAAGGGAGAGTGTTGATGAAGCCAGTTTTCAGACCTGTTTGTCTGGCGGGCGCGTTGGGAATGGCTGTGGCAACCGGTCAGGCGCAGGCGGCAGCCACCATTCTGCTCTGGCCTATCGACCCGTGGCTTGCGGCAGACGCCAACGCCACGGAGCTGTGGATCCAGAACCAGGGAAACAGCGCCACCACGATGCAGGTGCGAATTGTGCGCTGGAAGCAGGAGGACGGACACGAACGCTACACCGCGCAGCAGGATGTGGTCGCCAGCCCGCCCATCGTCACGATTGGCACAGGCAGCAAGCAGCTTATCCGTCTTATTAAGCAGGCCCGCGTTCCCGCAGGCGTCGAACAAGCCTACCGCATTATCGTGGATGAAATTCCTCAGCCTGATGCCAAAGCAGAACCCGCCATCGGCCTCAAGTTGCAGATGCGTTACTCCATTCCGCTGTTTGTGTATGGCCAGGGGATCCCGACAATAAAAGAGGGGGCGCATCACGCGCTGGTGGAGACCCGGAACCTGAGCTGGCGGGTGACGCGAGCGGATGGGCAGCCGGTACTGGAGGTTCGGAATCGGGGGGATGTCCATGTCAGGCTGAGCCAGGTGGCGCTGGAGCAGGGAGGGCAGAAACGCACGGTCGCGGAGGGATTGCTGGGTTACGTACTTCCCGGCAGCACCCGCAGCTGGCCGATACCCGCAGGCGTTCGTCAGCCAGAGCGGATGAGCGCGCAGATTAATGCCAGGGAAGCACAATGGCAGTCGACGCCCGTCAACTGAAGCCGGCGATGATGATACTGCTTTGCGTCAGTTCCGCGACCTGGGCTGAGCCCGGCGATGACAGCCTTCCGCCGCCGCCCCAGGCACAGGCGATACATGATGAAGCGGTCTTCCAGCTTGCCCTCGTGCTCAACCACTACGATACCTGTCTGGTCGTGCCCGTGACGCAGCGCAAAGGCGCTTTCTTTATCTCCAGCGCTGACCTGCTGCGCGCGGGGCTGCCCCCGGAACATGTTCCTGCCGGAGAGGTGAATCTCTCATCGCTTTCTCAGGTTCGGGTGGAGTACGACAGCGCCGGACAGCGCCTGCTGCTGACCGTTCCCCGGGACTGGGTCGCATCCCGCGTGACGCCGTTCGGCGCGCAAACGGCGCAGGCCAAACCGCACTTCGGGCGCGGCGCGCTGCTCAATTACGATCTCTACACCAACCACACGGAGCATATCGGCGGACAGGCGTCCCTCTGGCATGAATTCCGCTATTTCAATGAGAACGGCTCGTTTTCCTCCACCGGCTATGCCCGGGAAAATTTCACCGGTAACGACGGTCAGCAGGAAGGGTATGTCCGCTATGACACGACCCTGCTGTTCACTAACGAGGATGACGCAATGAGCTGGAGCGTCGGGGACGTGATCAGCGATGCCCTGAGCTGGAGCTCCAGCGTGCGGATGGGGGGGATCAGCGTCGGGCGAGATTTCTCCCTGCGCCCTGACCTGGTGACGTGGCCGCTGCCCGAATTCGCGGGGGAAGCGGCGGTACCCACCTCGGTGGATCTCTTTATCAACGGCTATCGGTCCGGCTCAACCCAGCTTCAGCCGGGCCCCTTCACCCTGACCAATCTGCCCTATATCAACGGCGCCGGGGATGCGGTACTGGTCACGACGGATGCACTGGGGCGCCAGGTCAGCACCACGCTGCCGTTTTACGTTTCCAGCGACCTGCTTAAAAAAGGGCTGAGCGACGGCGCCGTGACGCTGGGCAGCCTGCGGCGTAATTACGGTATCAAGAATTTTGACTACGGCCCGGCGGCAGGCAGCGGCTCGTATCGCTACGGGGTGACCGACTGGCTGACGCTGGAGGGTCATGCCGAAGGGGCGCAGGCGCTGGCGCTGGGCGGGGCTGGGACGGTGATTAAACTCGGCCAGTTTGGCGTGGTGAATACCTCTTACTCGCAAAGCCGCATGCGCGGGGAGGCGGGCGGGCAAATCAACTGGGGTTACCAGTACAGCACCAGCGAGTTCAGCGTGGCCACCCAGCACACGCGTCGGGACCGCGGCTTTGGCAATCTGGCCCTGTACGACCAGCCTACGGTGTATGACGAGAACGATAAACCCATCGCCAGCTTCAGCCGCAATACGGACCAGTATTCTCTGACCTTCAACCTGGGACAGTACGGCAACATCGGCGCAGCCTGGATTGGCGTGGAGAGTTTTGACAGTCAAAAAACCGAGCTGCTTAATCTCTCATGGAGCCGTAATTTGTGGGGCGCGAGCAGTATTTACCTCGCCGGGAGCCGGGACCAGCAGCGGGGAGACTGGACGGTCGCGCTGTCGCTACAGGTGCCGCTGGGGGCACGCGACAGCGCCGCGTTCACCGTCGAAAACACCCCGGATGCGGGCAACACCCAGCGCATTAACTACAACCATTCCATGCCGTCTGACGGCGGCTTTAGCTGGAACATGGCCTGGGCCAACCAGTCAAAATCCAGTGACTATCAGCAGGGCACGCTGGGCTGGCGTAATAACAATATTGAACTGCAGGGCGGCGGCTACGGCGAAAGGGACATGATGACCTGGTGGGGCGAGGCGATGGGCGCGATTGTTCTGATGGACGGCGAGCTGTTCGCGGCGAATAAGATCAACGATGCGTTTGTGGTCATCAGTACCGACGGCCATCCGGACGTGCCCGTCAGCTATGAGAACCAGCCCGTTGGCAAAACGAATAACAACGGTTACCTGCTGGTCAGCGGGGTGTCGGCGTATTACCCGGCAAGCTACCGCATTGATACCCTGAACCTGCCGGCGGACACCCGGCTGAAAGAGACCGAGCGGCGAATTGCGATTCGGCGTCACAGCGGCTATCTGGTCGATTTCCCGATGGAGCAAGAGAGAGTGGCAAGCGTCATCCTCCACGATGCGCGCGGCCAGGCGCTGCCGGTGGGAAGCCAGGTCCGGCGTGCCTCGCGCAGCAATGTGGTTGTGGGGTATGACGGTATTGCCTGGCTGGAAAACCTTAGCGATGTGAATCCGCTGGAGGTGATCGCGCCTGACGGAAAACGCTGCAAGGTCACCCTGACCGTGGGAGCCAACCCGGAGCACAAGCTGCAAACCTACGGTCCGCTGGTGTGCCGGGAGGCGCCATGACGCGCCTGCTGTTTATGCTTCTGCTGCTGGTGGCCAGCGGCAGTTGGGCTGACTGTCGAGTCAGTACGGTTAACGCCGCGTTTGGGAGTGTAACCTCATTCGCGCTGAGTGGTTCTGGCGAAGTGGCAACCACCGGAACACTGGTCGTAGCCTGTGATGCGCTGGTGAACTTGCTGACCGGGGACACCATCACGCTGAATTTTGTCTCAGCTACCGTTTCGGCCAATGGTCGTGCGACCATGAAGCGCACCGACAACGCGGCCATCACCGATGTGATCCCGACACGCCTGTGCGGGCAGTCGGGCTGCGCTAACAACAGCGAAGTGCAGACCAGTAAAACCTATACCTGGGACAGCAGTACCTTGTTAAATCTGATCGGCGGCAAACAATACAATATCCCTCTCTATTTCCGCACGGTACCGGGGCAAAATGTGACCGCGGGTCCTTATCAGGTGACGCTAAACTTCGATATCACCTATAGAGTCTGCTCGGTGGGCGTGCTCAACACGTGTTTGTCGGGACTGCAAACCGGAACGAAAGGAACCAGCATCACGTTGGATATGACCGTCACCAACGACTGCAGCGCCATGACCACGCCGGACGTCAACTTCAACAGCGCGCCGCTGGTACAAAGTTTCCCCACCGTCTCACAGGCGATTGCCGTCACCTGTACCAAAGGCAGTACCTATACCATCGGCATTAACAACGGTGCTAACGCGCTGAATAACGTGCGCCGGATGGTAAGCGGCAGTAACTACCTCAGTTATGACATCTATAAAGAAGCCACGGGTAACCGCTGGGGCGGCAGCGGCAGCGAACGCTAGACCAGCGCGACGTCGTCGCAGGTCAGTACCGACGGTCTCCTGCGTACCTACAACTACACCGCGAAAGTGCTGACTAATCAGGCCACACCACCCGCCGGAACCTACACCGATACGCTGATTGTCGACGTGGCTTTCTAACCCCGCGCTTTTCCCTTTCTCAAATGTAAAGTTCCTGTTGGCTGTGCCGATAACACCGTTAATAAATCTATGAGAAGGTGTTGTATGTTGAACCGTATCCGCGTTGTCACAATGCTTATGATGGTGCTGGTCATTTTCGCACTACTTCAGCTTATCTCCGGCGGGCTTTTTTTCTCGTCATTAAAACAGAACCAGGACAGCTTTGCGGCCTCGAACGATCTCCGCCTGCAGCAGAGTGAACTCACCTCAACGTGGGATCTGATGCTGCAAACGCGTATCAACCTGAGCCGCTCGTCCGCGCGCATGATGATGGATCCCAACAATCAGCAGAGCAGCGCGAAAACCGATCTGCTGAAAAATGCCCGGGCGACACTTGCGGATGCCGCAAAGCATTACGAGGCCTTTAAGAAAATCACCCCGCAGCCTGCGATGGAGCAGGTGAGCCAGAATATCGACGAAAAATACAACGCCTACCATGCCGGTCTGGCAGAGCTGATTCAGTTCCTGGAAAGCGGCAACATGGACGCCTATTTCGCGCAGCCGACGCAGGGGATGCAAAACGCCCTCGGCGCGGCGCTGGGGGAATATGCAAAGGTCAGTGGCGATCTGTATCACTCCGCGTTTGCTGAAAGCCAGAATGACTACCGCTTTGCGAAATGGCAGATGGCGGTGCTGGCGCTGGCGCTGGTCATTGTGCTGATCGCGGTCTGGTACGGCATTCGCCATATCCTGCTGAACCCTCTCGGTCGCGTCATCGCCCATATTCGTGACATTGCCGGCGGTGACCTGACCAAAACGCTGACCGTGTCCGGGCGCAATGAGATCACCGAGCTGGCAAACAGCGTTGACCATATGCAGCGTTCGCTTATCGATACCGTCGCCAACGTGCGTAGCGGCACGGATGCCATCTATACCGGCACCAGCGAAATTGCGATGGGCAATAACGACCTCTCATCGCGCACTGAACAGCAGGCGTCCGCCCTGGAAGAGACGGCGGCCAGCATGGAGCAGCTCACCGCGACCGTGAAGCAGAACGCCGATAACGCCCGCCAGGCGTCTCAGCTGGCGGAAAGCGCCTCCGAGACGGCGCAGCGCGGCGGCCGCGTGGTGGATGGCGTGGTGAAAACCATGCACGACATCGCCGAGAGCTCGAAGAAAATCGCCGACATCATCAGCGTTATCGACGGCATTGCCTTCCAGACCAACATTCTGGCGCTGAACGCCGCCGTGGAAGCGGCGCGCGCGGGCGAACAGGGACGCGGGTTTGCCGTGGTGGCCGGGGAAGTGCGCAACCTGGCCAGCCGCAGCGCCAACGCGGCAAAAGAGATCAAATCGCTGATTGAAGATTCCGTCTCCCGCGTCGATACCGGCTCCGTGCTGGTGGAAAGCGCCGGGGAGACCATGAATGACATCGTGAATGCCGTCACCCGCGTGACGGACATCATGGGTGAAATCGCCTCTGCGTCTGATGAGCAGAGTCGTGGTATCGACCAGGTTGCCCTGGCGGTATCGGAAATGGATCGCGTGACACAGCAAAACGCCGCCCTGGTGCAGGAGTCCGCTGCGGCGGCCGCTGCGCTGGAAGACCAGGCGAGCCGTCTGAAGATGGCCGTCTCGGCGTTTCGTCTCGCTTCACTCGCTGGAAACACGGTCACCCCGCAGGCGACGTACCGCGCGCCAGCCGCTGAAACGGCTGCAAACCGTACGCGTACCGCGACGACCGGACAAGATGAAAACTGGGAAACATTTTGACTGACAATTAAACCGCGGCTGCTTGCTGCTTGATGGGAGCGTGGATGTTAAATCGTATTCGTATCTCGACCACACTGTTTTTGATTCTGATCCTTTGCGGTGTGTTGCAGGTTGGCAGTAACGGGTTGTCTTTTTGGGCGTTTCGCGATGGCTATCAGAATTTGCAGGACGTTGAGGCGAGTAATCAGCAGCGCTCCGCACTGGCACAAACCCGTGCCGTGCTGTTGCAGGCAAGCACTGCGCTGAACAAGGCGGGAACCTTAACCGCGCTAAGTTATCCGCCGGATGACATTAAGGCGCTGATGGCCACCGCACGCGACAGCCTGAAACAGGCTGACGCACAGTTTAAGGCCTTTGCGGCACAGGCCACCGGCAGCGAGAAAGAGAAAGCGCTGAAGGCCGCCATGAAGACCCATTTTGAACAGTGGTACAGCGATCTCGACCATCAGGCGACGTGGCTTGAGAACAACCAGCTGTCGGATTTTATGACCGCGCCGGTTCAGGCCTCGCAGGCGGCGTTTGACGGCAGCTTTGACGCATGGCAGCAGGATATCAATCAGTCTGTTCTGCGCGCCGGTGAAGCAAGCCGCACCAGCTATCACATGTCGGGCGTCATCTTCGGCGTGATGGTGATTCTGGCGGGCTTGCTGACCGGCGCCGCGCTGCTCTGGTCACGCAAAATGATTGTGCAGCCGCTGGCGATTATCAGCAGCCACTTCGACAGCATTGCGAAAGGCGACCTGGCGCGTCCGGTGGCGGTGTTCGGCAAAAACGAAATTTCGGCGATCTTTGCCAGCCTGAAGGCGATGCAGGGATCGCTGCGGGAAACGGTATCCGACGTGCGTCAGGGCAGTTATGCCATGCACACCGGGATCTCAGAGATTGCGGCGGGTAACAACGATCTCTCATCCCGCACCGAGCAGCAGGCGGCCTCGCTGGCGCAGACGGCAGCCAGTATGGAGCAGCTGACCGCGACGGTTAGCCAGAACGCCGATAACGCGCGTCAGGCATCTGACCTGTCAAAACAGGCGGCGATGACGGCGAAGAAGGGCGGCGACCAGGCGTCCCATGTCGCCAGCACCATGCAGGAAATCGCCACCAGTTCACAGAAAATTGGTGACATCATTAGCGTGATTGACGGTATCGCGTTCCAGACCAACATACTGGCGCTGAATGCTGCCGTTGAAGCGGCGCGTGCCGGGGAGCAGGGGCGCGGGTTTGCGGTGGTGGCGGGTGAGGTGCGTAACCTGGCGAGCCGCAGCGCCAACGCGGCGAAAGAAATTAAGGTGCTGATTGAAGAATCGGTGTCACGGGTTCAGCAAGGCTCTGCCCTGGTGGATACGGCGGCACAAACCATGCACGAAATCGTCACCTCCGTGACGCGGGTGAACGACATCATGGGCGAGATTGCCTCGGCGTCGGATGAACAGCGTCGCGGGATTGAGCAGGTTGCTCAGGCGGTCACCCAGATGGATCAGGTGACGCAACAGAACGCCTCGTTAGTTGAGGAAGCGGCAGCGGCAACCGATCAGCTGGCCAGCCAGGCGGATCGTCTGACCGGGCTGGTCGCGGTATTTAATGTGAAAGAGCACGTTGAAGCAGTAACAGAAGTCGGGCGGTCGCAGGCCGTGCCAGTTGTATCCTGAATGTAATTAAGAAGGCGCTATGACATCACCAATGCCCCCTGGGCAAACGTCATTATTGTTGCAGATGACACAGCGCCTCGCGCTGTCCGACGCGCATTTTCGTCGGATATGTCAGTTAATCTACCAGCGTGCGGGGATCGTGCTTGCGGATCATAAGCGGGACATGGTCTACAACCGTCTGGTGCGGCGCTTGCGTACGCTGGGGCTGGATGATTTTGGCCGCTATCTGAGCATGCTCGAGGCGAACCAGAACAGCGCAGAGTGGCAGGCTTTTATTAACTCGTTAACCACCAACCTGACGGCATTTTTCCGGGAGGCCCACCACTTCCCGGTCCTGGCCGAGCATGCGCGCCGGCGCACCGGGGAGTATCGCGTCTGGAGTGCGGCCGCCTCGACGGGTGAAGAGCCGTACTCGCTGGCGATCACCCTTGCCGATACGCTGGGGATGGCGCCGGGACGCTGGAAGGTCTACGCCAGCGATATCGATACCGAAGTGCTGGAGAAGGCGCGTAACGGTGTTTATCGCCAGGATGAACTGAAAACGCTGTCGCCGCAGCAGCTGCAGCGTTATTTCATGCGCGGCACGGGCCCGCATGAAGGCCTGGTACGCGTACGCCAGGAGCTGGCGAACTGCGTCGAATTCGCGCCCGTTAACCTGCTGGATAAGCAGTACAACGTGCCGGGGCCGTTCGACGCCATTTTTTGCCGTAACGTCATGATCTATTTTGATAAAACGACGCAACAGGACATTTTGCGTCGGTTTGTTCCGTTGCTCAAGCCTGACGGTTTACTGTTTGCCGGGCACTCGGAAAACTTCAGCAACCTCGTGCGTGAGTTTAGCCTGCGTGGGCAAACGGTATATGCGCTGAGTAAGGAAAAAGCATGAGTAAAATCAGGGTATTGTCCGTCGATGATTCAGCGCTGATGCGTCAGATCATGACTGAAATTATCAATAGCCACAGCGACATGGAGATGGTGGCAACCGCCCCCGATCCGCTGGTAGCGCGGGATTTAATTAAAAAATATAACCCCGACGTGCTAACGCTGGATGTCGAGATGCCGCGCATGGATGGCATAGATTTCCTCGAAAAATTAATGCGGCTGCGGCCCATGCCGGTGGTGATGGTCTCCTCCCTGACCGGGAAAGGATCGGAAATCACCCTGCGCGCGCTGGAGCTGGGAGCGGTGGACTTTGTCACCAAGCCGCAGCTCGGCATTCGCGAGGGGATGCTGGCGTACAGCGAGATGATCGCCGAGAAGATCCGCACCGCGTCGCGGGCGAAGCTTGCCGCCCACACGCCGATGGCCGCGCCTGCGACCCTGAAGGCCGGTCCCTTACTCAGCTCGGAAAAACTGCTGGTCATTGGCGCGTCAACCGGAGGAACAGAGGCAATTCGTCATGTACTCCAGCCATTGCCGCTCTCAAGTCCGGGTATTCTGATCACGCAGCATATGCCGCCAGGCTTTACCCGTTCGTTCGCCGAACGCCTGAACAAGCTGTGCCAGATCAGCGTGAAAGAGGCGGAAGACGGCGAGCGCGTGCTGCCGGGTCACGCCTATATCGCCCCGGGTGACAAGCACATGGAGCTGGCGCGCAGCGGGG
>OKMW01000439.1_pt1 | contig 12235 bp, 7 predicted proteins | sample 1612721 | NCBI WGS metagenome assembly OKMW01 (sample SAMN04436815, study PRJEB24849) | human gut metagenome | biome: human gut; feature: NICU; material: stool | host: Homo sapiens | place: USA: Saint Louis, MO | collected 2011-05-01 | reverse complement strand
GTCATTTATACGCCTGCGACCGTACCGCCAGCCTGATTACCGTTTTCAGCGTTTCCCCTCATAGGGCAGAAAGCCGAGCAGTGTATTCAGCAAAGAGCTTTTCCCGGATCCGCTCTGGCCGACCAGCACCACGCGAGCGCCGGCGGGCAGCGCAAAATTAAGCGGCCCCGCCAGAACTTTACCTTCCGGAGATTTGATCACCAGGTCGCGCGCTTCCACGCTAATCAGATCGTTGTCATTTAACGTTTTCTCGCCACGCTCTACCTGGGTCAGCGGCGTTTCCATAAACGTTTTCAGGCTGTCTGCGGCGCCCACGGCCTGAGCTTTGGCATGGTAGAAGGTACCCAGGTCACGTAACGGCTGGAAAAATTCCGGGGCGAGGATCAGCGTCAGGAATCCCGCCATCAGCGTGACGCCCGCGCCATAGTGGCCGAAGTTCAGCTCGCCAAGGTAAGAAAAGCCAAAATACACCGCTACCAGCGCAATGGAGAGGGAGGTGAAAAACTCCAGAACCCCGGAGGAGAGGAAGGCCAGACGCAGGACTTCCATGGTGCGTTGGCGAAAATCCTGCGAGGCGTCGCGAATATTATCGGTTTCTGCCTGACCGCGATGAAAAATACGCAGGGTTTCCATGCCGCGCAGGCGGTCGAGGAAGTGGCCGCTGAGGCGGGCCAGCGCCTGGAAGTTACGCCGGTTGGCGTCGGCGGCGCCCATCCCGACCAGCGCCATGAAAAGCGGGATCAGCGGGGCGGTGCCGAGAAGGATCAGCGCGGCGGCCCAGTTAATCGGAAAAATAGTAATAACGATCAGCAGCGGTACGCAGGCCGCCAGCGTCATCTGGGGCAGGTAGCGGGCATAATAGTCGTGCATGTCGTCGATTTGCTCAAGAATAAGCGTTGCCCAGCTGCCGGCCGGTTTGCCCTGGATCCACGCCGGGCCTGCCTGCTGGAGGCGGTCAAGAACCTGGCGGCGAATTTCATAGCGAATATGCTGCCCGGCCTGAAAGCCGACCCGCTCACGCAGCCAGACCACCCAGGCGCGTAGTACAAAGATCAGCACCAGCAGCGTGAGCGGCAGCAGCAGGGCGGTCGCTGGAATATTCTCCATCACCATCCGGTGCAGGATCCGCGCCAGGAACCAGGCCTGCGCCACGATCAGCAGACCGCTCGCCACGCCAAGCAGGCGGGAAATCATCAACCAGCGACGGGAGATAATGCTTTGCTGTTTTAACCAGCGGGTTAACTCTTGTTGACGGGTTTTATTCATTGCGCGCTTTGCAGGTGTCGTTATCGGAGTATTGGGCACGGCAATGTTACATCGCAGCAAAAATAAAGGCGACTTTTCGTCGCCTTCTTTACCTTTGTTACTGACTTGTAAAGATTATTTGCAAGCGTCAGCCAAACCGTCGAGGTAACGCTCCGCATCCAGCGCCGCCATGCAGCCGGTGCCCGCAGAAGTGATGGCCTGACGATAGATATGGTCCATGACATCGCCGGCGGCGAACACGCCCGGGATGCTGGTCTGGGTCGCGTTGCCGTGGATACCGGACTGCACTTTGATGTAGCCGTTCTCCAGCTCCAGCTGGCCTTCAAAGATGGCGGTGTTCGGGCTGTGGCCGATGGCGACAAATAAACCAGCCACTTCCAGGGACTCGACATTGTCGCTGTTTTTGGTATCGCGCAGACGCAGGCCGCTGACGCCCATCTGGTCGCCGGTCACCTCTTCGAGGGTACGATCGGTATGCAGCACGATGTTGCCGCTTGCCACTTTATCCATCAGGCGTTTGATGAGGATTTTTTCCGCACGGAAGGAATCGCGACGGTGGATCAGGTGTACCTCAGAGGCGATATTCGACAGATACAGAGCCTCTTCCACTGCGGTGTTGCCGCCGCCGATCACCGCCACTTTCTGGTTGCGATAGAAGAATCCGTCGCAGGTAGCGCACGCGGAAACGCCGCGGCCCTTGAAGGCTTCTTCGGAAGGCAGGCCCAGGTAACGGGCGGAAGCGCCGGTGGCGATGATCAGCGCGTCACAGGTGTACTCGCCGCTGTCGCCTGTCAGACGGAACGGGCGGTTTTGCAAATCGACGCGGCTGATATGGTCGAAAATGATCTCGGTTTCAAATTTTGCGGCATGCTCGTGCATGCGCTCCATCAGCAGCGGACCGGTGAGATCGTTCGGATCGCCTGGCCAGTTTTCCACTTCCGTCGTGGTGGTCAGCTGACCGCCTTTTTCCATCCCGGTGATCAGCACCGGCTGCAGGTTGGCGCGTGCGGCATAGACCGCCGCGGTGTATCCCGCAGGTCCAGAACCAAGGATAAGCAGTTTACTGTGTTTGGCTGTGCCCATGAGATCCCCATAATAATTGGCATACATTGGGCTGGGATTGTAGGGAATTTGTTGTCGTAAAAAAAGAGCACAGCGATTTTGTTAACGATGTGTGCAATAGAAGCTGCCAATGAATTGGTGATTTTCCCGGCAAGGAATATAACTATTTCTACTGTCGGCGGGACAATTATAAGACGAAAAAATGAGAATCAACCAGGGCGGATGATGAATATCTGGCATCTTGTACTAAAAATCGATGTTTTGCTTTGACAATCACCTGTGCTTTTGCGAAAACATTCAAGGAAGAAGAAAAGCAGTATTTAGCGTGCGGCGAATTTTCATGCACGCAAATGCCATTTTTATCCGGGTTAACGAAATCTACGCATGGTGTGGACAGACGCCATGCGTGATGTCGGTGACTGCCGTCAGGCAACGGGCTTCTCACGTACCCCTGGGTTACCCAATGTCGTACGGGTGATAACAGGATGGGCTCTGGCAGTGAAGGCTCAGAGCCGGAACAGGAGTAGGGAAGGAATACAGAGAGACAATAATAATGGTAGATAGCAAGAAGCGCCCTGGCAAAGATCTCGACCGCATTGATCGTAACATCCTGAATGAATTGCAAAAAGATGGGCGAATTTCTAACGTCGAGCTTTCTAAACGGGTGGGACTTTCTCCGACGCCTTGCCTTGAGCGTGTGCGTCGTCTTGAAAGACAGGGTTTTATTCAGGGCTATACGGCGCTGCTCAACCCGCATTATCTGGATGCATCACTTCTGGTATTTGTTGAGATTACTCTGAATCGTGGCGCACCGGATGTGTTTGAGCAATTTAACGCCGCAGTGCAAAAACTTGAAGAAATTCAAGAGTGTCATCTGGTTTCCGGTGATTTCGACTATCTGTTGAAAACCCGTGTACCGGATATGTCAGCGTATCGTAAATTACTGGGCGAGACCTTGCTGCGCCTGCCGGGCGTTAACGACACCCGTACCTACGTGGTAATGGAAGAAGTCAAGCAAAGTAATCGTCTGGTTATTAAGACGCGCTAACACGGAACAGGTGCAAACTCGACGTAGTTTGATTACACTCCTGTTAATCCATACAGCAACAGTGCCGGGGAGTCCCGGCGCTGTTGTCCGTTTTAGCAGCAGGCAGGAAACAGCCTGATACCTGGAGAGCCTTTCTTGAGCCAGGAATACACCGAAGACAAAGAAGTCAAACTAACCAAACTCAGCAGCGGGCGCCGACTCCTTGAGGCGATGCTCATCCTTTGCTCCCTCTTCGCCATCTGGCTGATGGCGGCACTACTGAGCTTTAACCCCTCGGACCCCAGCTGGTCGCAAACGGCATGGCATGAGCCTATTCATAATTTAGGCGGCGCCCCCGGCGCGTGGCTTGCCGATACCCTCTTTTTCATTTTTGGCGTCATGGCCTACACCATCCCGGTGATCATCATCGGCGGATGCTGGTTTGCCTGGCGGCATCAGGAAAACGACGAATACATTGATTATTTTGCCGTTTCCCTTCGCCTCATCGGTGCGTTAGCCCTGATCCTGACCTCCTGTGGTCTGGCGGCGATTAACGCCGATGATATCTGGTACTTCGCCTCCGGCGGGGTGATCGGCAGCCTGCTGAGCACCACGCTGCAACCCCTGCTGCACAGCAGCGGCGGCACCATCGCCCTGTTGTGTATCTGGGCGGCCGGGCTGACGCTGTTCACCGGCTGGTCGTGGGTCAGCATTGCGGAAAAGCTGGGCGGCGGCATCCTGTCCGTTCTCACCTTTGCCAGCAACCGTACCCGTCGGGATGATACCTGGGTCGATGAAGGCGAATACGAAGACGACGAGGAAGAGTACGACGACGAAGAGGCGGTCAGGCCGCAGGAATCGCGTCGCGCCCGTATCTTACGCAGCGCGCTGGCGCGGCGTAAGCGTCTGGCCGAGAAGTTTACCAACCCTATGGGTCGTAAAACCGACGCTGCGCTTTTCTCCGGCAAACGGATGGATGACGGCGAAGAGGTGGTGCAATACAGCGCCAGCGGGGCGCCTGTTGCCGCCGACGATGTACTGTTTTCCGGCGCCAGCGCCGCGCGTCCCGCAGAGGATGATGTGCTGTTCTCCGGCGCCAGCGCCGTGCGCCCGGGCGATTTCGACCCTTACGATCCGTTGTTGAATGGCCACAGTATCGCTGAGCCGGTAAGCGCAGCGGCGGCGGCTACTGCCGCGCCGCAGGCGTGGGCAGAATCACCGGTGGGCCATCACGGCGCTGCGCCAGCTTATCAGCCGGAAGCCAGCTATCCGCCGCAGCAGGCCTATCAGCCTGAACCCGCTCCGTTCCAGCAGGCTGCTTATCAGCCGCCAGCGGGGCAAACCGCACCGCAGGCGTATCAGCCTGAGCCAGCGCCGTATCAACAGCCGGTTTACGATCCGCGTGCCGGTCAACCTGCGCCGCAGGCCTATCAGCCTGAGCCAGCGCCGTATCAGCAGCCGGCTTACGATCCGTATGCCGGTCAACCTGCGCCGCAGGCCTATCAGCCTGAGCCAGCGCCGTATCAGCAGCCGGCTTACGATCCCTATGCCGGTCAACCTGCGCCGCAGGCCTATCAGCCGGAGCCAGCGCCGTATCAGCAGCCGGCTTACGATCCGAATGCCGGTCAGCCCGCGCCGCAGCCGTATCAGCCGGAGCCAGCGGCGTATCAGCCGCAAAGCGCGCCAGTTCCCCCACCGGAGCCAGAGCCCGAGGTTGTGCAGGAGGAAGTGAAACGTCCGCCGCTCTATTATTTCGAGGAAGTGGAAGAGAAGCGGGCGCGCGAACGCGAGCTGTTGGCCTCCTGGTATCAGCCAATTCCTGAGCCGGAAAGTCCGATTGCCACTAAACCGCTGACGCCGCCGACCACTGCGTCCAAACCGCCAGTGGAGACAACCGTAGTCTCTGCGGTAGCGGCTGGGGTGCATCAGGCTACCGCCGCCAGCGGCGGCGCGGCGGCAGCAACCTCGTCCACTGCCGCATCCGCTGCGGCTACGCCATTGTTCAGCCCGGCGTCCAGCGGCCCACGGGTTCAGGTGAAAGAGGGCATCGGTCCAAAACTACCGCGGCCCAATCGCGTGCGTGTTCCTACGCGTCGGGAACTGGCCTCCTACGGCATCAAGCTACCGTCGCAGCGGGAGGCGGAACAGCGCGCGCGGCAGGCGGAGCGCGATCCGCATTATGATGATGAGCTGCTCTCGGATGAGGAAGCGGATGCTATGGAGCAGGATGAACTGGCTCGCCAGTTCGCCGCCACCCAGCAGCAGCGCTACGGTCATCGCTGGGAAGACGATAACGCGACTGATGACGATGAGGCCGACGCCGCGGCGGAAGCGGAGCTGGCGCGTCAGTTTGCCGCTACCCAGCAGCAGCGGTACGCTACCGAGCAGCCGCCGGGCGCCAACCCGTTCTCGCCGGCAGATTATGAATTCTCGCCGATGAAAACGTTGGTCAATGACGGCCCGAGCGAACCGCTGTTTACGCCGACGCCGGAAGTCCAGCCGCAGCAGCCGGCCCAGCGCTATCAACAACCGGCGGCCGCTCCGCAGCAGAGTTATCAGCCTGCGCAGCATCAGCCGATACACCAACAGCCTGTGCCGCCGCAGCCGCAATCCTATCCGACTGCGTCGCAGCCCGTACAGCCGCAACAACCGGTTGCCCCGCAGGGGCATCAGCCTGCCGCCCCTGCGCCGCAGGAGAGCCTGATCCACCCGCTGCTGATGCGCAATGGCGATAGTCGACCGCTGCAAAAGCCGACCACGCCACTGCCGTCGCTGGATCTGCTTACCCCGCCGCCGAGTGAAGTCGAGCCGGTGGATACCTTTGCTCTCGAGCAGATGGCACGCCTGGTGGAAGCGCGACTCGCCGATTTCCGCATTAAAGCGGATGTGGTGAACTACTCACCGGGGCCGGTGATCACCCGCTTCGAACTGAATCTGGCGCCTGGCGTTAAGGCCGCACGGATCTCTAACCTGTCACGGGACCTGGCGCGATCGCTGTCAACGGTCGCCGTGCGCGTGGTGGAGGTGATCCCGGGCAAACCGTATGTCGGGCTTGAGCTGCCGAATAAAAAACGCCAGACCGTCTACCTGCGTGAAGTGCTCGACAACGCCAAGTTCCGTGATAACCCATCTCCGCTCACCGTGGTGTTGGGTAAAGACATCGCTGGCGATCCGGTAGTAGCCGATCTGGCGAAAATGCCGCATCTGCTGGTGGCCGGTACCACCGGTTCCGGTAAGTCTGTTGGCGTCAACGCCATGATCCTCAGCATGCTCTACAAGGCGCAGCCGGAAGATGTGCGTTTCATTATGATCGACCCGAAAATGCTCGAGCTGTCGGTCTACGAAGGAATTCCGCACCTGCTGACGGAAGTGGTCACCGACATGAAAGACGCCGCCAATGCGCTGCGCTGGAGCGTCAATGAGATGGAGCGCCGCTACAAGCTGATGTCGGCGCTGGGCGTGCGTAACCTCGCGGGCTACAACGAGAAGATCGCCGAAGCCGCGCGCATGGGACGTCCGATCCCGGATCCGTACTGGAAGCCTGGCGACAGCATGGACGCCGTACATCCGGTGCTGGAAAAACTGCCGTACATCGTGGTGCTGGTGGATGAATTCGCCGATCTGATGATGACCGTCGGCAAAAAGGTGGAAGAGCTGATCGCTCGCCTGGCGCAGAAAGCGCGCGCGGCGGGGATCCACCTGGTGCTGGCGACACAGCGTCCGTCGGTAGATGTTATTACCGGCCTGATTAAGGCCAACATCCCGACGCGCATCGCCTTTACCGTGTCGAGTAAAATTGACTCACGTACCATTCTCGATCAGGGCGGCGCGGAATCGCTGCTGGGTATGGGGGATATGCTTTACTCCGGGCCGAACTCTACCACGCCGGTGCGCGTCCACGGGGCGTTTGTGCGCGACCAGGAAGTCCACGCCGTGGTTCAGGACTGGAAAGCCCGCGGTCGCCCGCAATATGTGGATGGCATTACCTCCGACAGCGAAAGCGAAGGCGGCGGTGGCGGCTTCGACGGCGGGGAAGAGCTGGATCCGTTGTTCGATCAGGCAGTCAACTTTGTGACCGAGAAGCGCAAAGCGTCGATTTCCGGGGTTCAGCGTCAGTTCCGCATCGGCTATAACCGTGCCGCGCGTATTATCGAACAGATGGAAGCGCAGGGTATCGTCAGCGAGCAGGGCCATAACGGTAACCGCGAAGTGCTGGCGCCGCCGCCCTTTGAATGAGTGCAAAGTTGGGTAAATAAGCGCAAAATCAGCCAATTCTTCTGTCCCGCCGCCGCCGGCGGTCCTACAGTAGGGGCAGAAGAGGCTCCCGCGTCGGGAGTGACGCACATTAAGGAAGAACAATGAAAAAACTCGCAATCACCTGTGCATTACTGTCTGGTATGGTCGTCAGCCAGGTCTGGGCAGATGCGGCCAGCGACTTAAAAAGCCGTCTTGATAAAGTGAGCAGCTTCCACGCCAGCTTCACGCAAAAAGTCACCGACGGCAGCGGTAACGCCGTGCAGGACGGGCAGGGAGACCTGTGGGTGAAACGCCCGAACCTGTTTAACTGGCATATGACCCAGCCGGATGAGAGCGTCCTCGTTTCGGATGGTAAAACGCTGTGGTTCTATAACCCGTTCGTCGAGCAGGCCACGGCGACCTGGCTGAAAGACGCCACCAGCAACACGCCGTTTATGCTGATAGCCCGCAACCAGTCCAGCGACTGGCAGCAATATAATATCAAGCAAAATGGCGATGATTTTGTGCTGACGCCAAAAAGCGGTAGCGGCAACCTCAAGCAGTTCACGATCAACGTCGGTCGGGACGGCACTATCCATCAGTTCAGCGCCGTCGAGCAGGATGATCAGCGCAGCAGCTATCAGCTGAAATCGCAGCAGAACGGCGCCGTCGACGCAGCTAAGTTCACCTTTACGCCGCCGAAAGGGGTGACGGTGGACGATCAACGTAAGTAGAGGCGAAAGTGAGCAATCTGTCGCTCGATTTTTCCGACAACGCGTTTCAACCTCTGGCCGCTCGCATGCGGCCAGAAAATTTAGCGCAGTATATTGGCCAGCAGCACCTGCTGGCGCCGGGTAAACCCCTGCCGCGGGCCATTGAGGCCGGGCACCTGCATTCGATGATCCTCTGGGGGCCGCCGGGTACCGGCAAGACCACTCTGGCGGAAGTGATTGCCCGCTACGCCAGCGCCGATGTCGAACGGATCTCAGCGGTAACCTCCGGGGTGAAAGAGATTCGCGAGGCTATTGAGCGCGCGCGGCAAAATCGCAACGCCGGCCGGCGGACCATCCTGTTTGTTGACGAAGTGCATCGCTTTAATAAAAGCCAGCAGGATGCCTTTCTGCCGCATATTGAAGACGGCACCATCACTTTTATTGGCGCGACCACCGAAAACCCCTCCTTTGAGCTTAACTCGGCGCTGCTCTCCCGCGCTCGCGTCTACTTACTGAAATCGCTCACCACCGACGATATCGAGCGGGTGCTTGACCAGGCGATGAACGATAAAACCCGCGGCTACGGCGGCCAGGATATCATTTTGCCGGATGAGACCCGCAGGGCTATTGCCGAGCTAGTGAACGGCGACGCGCGGCGAGCGCTGAATACCCTGGAAATGATGGCCGATATGGCCGAAAGCGATGACTCGGGCAAGCGGGTGCTGAAGGCGGAACTGCTGACCGAGATCGCTGGCGAGCGCAGCGCGCGCTTTGATAACAAAGGCGACCGGTTCTACGATTTGATTTCTGCTCTGCATAAGTCGGTGCGCGGTAGCGCGCCGGATGCGGCACTTTACTGGTACGCGCGGATCATCACCGCCGGCGGCGATCCGCTGTACGTTGCCCGCCGCTGTCTGGCGATTGCCTCGGAAGATGTCGGCAACGCCGACCCGCGGGCGATGCAGGTCGCCATTTCGGCGTGGGACTGCTTTACCCGCGTCGGGCCGGCGGAAGGCGAACGGGCGATTGCCCAGGCCATCGTCTATCTGGCCTGCGCGCCGAAAAGCAACGCGGTGTACACCGCCTTCAAAGCGGCGCTGGCCGACGCGCGGGATCGCCCTGACTACGACGTTCCGGTGCATCTGCGCAATGCGCCGACGAAGCTGATGAAAGAGATGGGCTACGGCCAGGAGTATCGTTACGCTCATGACGAACCCAACGCCTACGCCGCCGGCGAGCAGTACTTCCCGCAGGAAATGGCGCAAACGCGCTATTATCACCCGACAAACCGGGGGCTTGAGGGCAAAATTGGCGAAAAGCTCGCCTGGCTCGCTGAACAGGATCAAAATAGCCCGATAAAACGCTACCGCTAATTGAGGCGTTGCGGTAAGGTTATTACACTATTTCCGTGGTCGTAGTCTGCGGCCACTTTTCTTTTTTAATTCGATAAGCACAGGATAAGCATGCTCGATCCCAATCTGCTGCGTACCGAGCCAGACGCAGTCGCAGAAAAACTGGCACGCCGGGGCTTTAAGCTGGATGTAGATAAACTTCGCGCGCTTGAAGAGCGTCGTAAAGTTCTGCAGGTGCAAACGGAAAACCTGCAGGCGGAGCGTAACTCCCGATCGAAATCCATTGGCCAGGCGAAAGCGCGCGGGGAAGACATCGAGCCATTACGCCTGGAAGTTAACAAGCTTGGCGAACAACTGGATGCTGCAAAATCCGAGCTGGAAACGCTGCTGGCGGAAATTCGCGATATCGCGCTGGCGATCCCGAATATTCCTCATGATGATGTGCCGGTTGGTCGCGACGAAAACGACAACGTTGAAGTTAGCCGCTGGGGTACGCCGCGTCAGTTCGATTTTGAGGTGCGCGATCATGTGACGCTGGGTGAAATGCACGGGGGGCTGGATTTTGCCGCCGCCGTTAAGCTCACCGGCTCGCGCTTCGTGGTGATGAAAGGGCAGCTGGCCCGTCTGCACCGCGCCCTGGCGCAGTTCATGCTGGATCTGCACACCGAACAGCATGGCTACAGCGAAAACTATGTCCCGTACCTGGTAAACCAGGATACCCTGTATGGCACTGGCCAGCTGCCGAAATTCGCTGGCGACCTGTTCCATACCCGTCCGCTGGAAGAAGAGGCTGACAGCAGCAACTACGCGCTGATCCCGACGGCGGAAGTGCCGCTGACCAACCTGGTGCGCGATGAAATCATCGACGAAGACGATCTGCCGATCAAAATGACCGCCCATACGCCGTGCTTCCGCTCTGAAGCCGGTTCCTATGGCCGCGACACCCGCGGTCTGATCCGTATGCACCAGTTCGATAAAGTTGAAATGGTGCAGATCGTCCGCCCGGAAGACTCTATGGCCGCGCTGGAAGAGATGACCGGTCACGCCGAGAAAGTGCTGCAGCTGCTGGGCCTGCCGTACCGTAAGGTCGCGCTGTGCACCGGCGATATGGGCTTCAGCGCCTGCAAAACCTATGACCTCGAAGTATGGGTTCCGGCGCAAAACACTTATCGTGAGATCTCCTCCTGCTCCAACGTCTGGGATTTCCAGGCGCGTCGTATGCAGGCTCGCTGCCGCAGCAAGTCCGATAAGAAGACCCGTCTCGTTCATACCCTGAATGGTTCTGGCCTGGCAGTAGGTCGTACGCTGGTGGCGCTGATGGAAAATTATCAGCAGGCTGATGGCCGTATCGAGATCCCGGAAGTGCTGCGCCCGTATATGCGCGGCCTCGAATATATCGGCTAAACTTCTCACTCCTTCTTTTAAAAGCGCCTGCGGGCGCTTTTTTTACGCCCTTATTGATACCGGGCAATAATCCTTGCCGCGAATGCAGTGATACTCCCTTTGGATTAAACCAGCATAAAAAACCAATAATATCGCAAAGCATTATATATATGTCTATATAACGCTTGTCAGTTTATTGTGAGCAACCAAAGCGAGTATCCATGAAAATTAAAGCCCCTGATGCTTTACTGGCTGCTGAGGTAAGCCGCCGCGGTCTGATGAAAACCACGGCAATAGGCGGCCTGGCGCTGGCCAGCAACGCACTAACGTTACCCTTTACCCGACTGTCGCATGCTGCCGATACGCCGGCGCCCGCCAGTGAGAAGGTGGTCTGGAGCGCCTGCACCGTCAACTGCGGTAGCCGTTGCCCGCTGCGCATGCACGTGGTGGATGGCGCGATTAAATACGTCGAAACCGATAATACCGGTGACGATAACTATGACGGTTTGCATCAGGTCCGCGCCTGCCTGCGTGGGCGTTCAATGCGCCGCCGAGTCTATAATCCGGACCGTCTGAAGTACCCGATGAAGCGCGTTGGTAAACGCGGTGAGGGCAAGTTCGAGCAAATCAGCTGGGAAGAGGCGTTGGATACCATCGCCAGCAATATGCAGCGGCTGATTAAAGAGTACGGCAATGAATCCATCTATCTGAACTACGGCACCGGCACGCTCGGCGGGACGCTGACCCGCTCCTGGCCGCCGGGGAAAACGCTGATTGCCCGTCTGATGAACTGCTGCGGTGGCTATCTCAACCATTATGGCGACTATTCATCAGCGCAAATTGCTGCCGGTCTGAATTACACCTACGGCGGCTGGGCGGACGGCAACAGCCCATCGGATATTGAAAACAGTCAGCTGGTGGTGCTGTTCGGCAATAACCCCGGCGAAACGCGGATGAGCGGCGGCGGGGTGACGTACTACCTTGAACAGGCGCGGCAGAAATCCAATGCCCGGATGATAATCATCGATCCGCGCTATACCGACACCGGCGCCGGGCGTGAAGATGAATGGATCCCGATTCGTCCTGGGACCGATGCGGCACTGGTTTCGGGCCTCGCGTGGGTGATGATCACCGAGAATCTAAGGACCTAGATCGGAAGAGCGTCGTGTAGGGAAAGAGTGTAGATCTCGGTGGTC
>OKMW01000419.1_pt1 | contig 12910 bp, 10 predicted proteins | sample 1612721 | NCBI WGS metagenome assembly OKMW01 (sample SAMN04436815, study PRJEB24849) | human gut metagenome | biome: human gut; feature: NICU; material: stool | host: Homo sapiens | place: USA: Saint Louis, MO | collected 2011-05-01 | reverse complement strand
CCCCCTTACAGGGGGCATTCTAGAAAGCCACCTTCTAAGAAGGTGGTCTTTTACTTTGTTTTATTCCTTCGCCAGCGGCGTGTTAACGATGTCTGTTTTTGTCTCGCCCTGAATCGACGCAATCCTGCTTTCGACCTCTTTCACCTGCTGCGGGCTGTGGAGCAGGGTATAGGTCAGATCAAACTGCGCGCTGGCACCCGGCTGCAGCTGCTTAACCCGCTTCTGTTGGCGTTCAATCGTCACGGGGTAGGCGTAGCTGGTACCCGGTTCGATGCCCGTGACATAACCCTGCTTCAGCGTATCGGTGTTTTTCCATAAGGTCAGCACGGGCAGCTGGCGCGTATCAAACTGGATGGATGCGCCTTTATCGCCGGCTTTATTGACCACCGCCGCGAGCGTTTCGTGGTTGTTGTCGGCGAGCGGCTGAATGTTAAAGACCATCTCATCAAAGCCTTTTGTCGGCCCGGCATAGGTTTGCCAGTCGTTAACGCCCGCTTTGGCGTAGTCATTGAATGGGCTCACGCTCGCCGCTGGCGCAAGGAAACGTGCGCCTTCTTCGAGGATCGGCGTCCCGAAGTTGCTGTGATAGATGATTTGGTAATCGTGAGGGTAATCGGCATGGTTAGTGAGAACATCATGCAGGCTGAACTGGTTGGTTCCGGGAACGTAGCGCAGTTCGGTCATGGTCTGCAGATCCGCTTTTTTGAACGTGCTCTCTTTGATCAAACCCCGAACGCGGATCTCATGCGGGGCGGCATCCGCCACCTCAACTTCCACCTGTGATACCGGGGTATTCCCGGCCCTGCCGTGAAGGGTGTAAATTTGCCCGTCCGCCGTGACAGGGTGACCTGTCCACTCATAGCCACAGCGCACCATCATCTCGTTGAAACCATCCAGCCAGCCGAGACCGTTGCGGCTCTCAAGATTGATATAAGCCGGATTCACGACCTCTTTGACGGGGGAATCCCACCCCAGTCGGGTGCCAAACCCTTCAACGTGCAGAAGGTTCATGCCGCGGGTCGGACTCAGCGTAATTGTCAGGCCATCTTTACTGCTAATAACGATGACTTTACTGCCTTCCTGCTTGCCGCCGTGCAAGACTTTTTGCTCAATGCTGAACGTCTGATCTTTAACTTTCAGCTCATCACTGGAAATCTTCCAGTTTCCTTTCTCTACGCTGCTTTCAGCACTTGTCAGCACCCAGGTTTTAGCCGCGGCATGGCCAGAAACCAGGACCGCCAGGAGCGTAAAAGCGAATTTGATCTTCATAGTTTATCCTTTTTGCTGAAACGATTATTTACTTTCGTAAGCAAATCTAATGTTTAGACAAAAAGGGAAATGTGATGGGCTTCACTGAGGTTAAAATTAGGTGATTTTAACAATTAGAATGCGTTAATGATCACGCGGAAGTCACATGTTGCTGCCTTTATTGCATGATTTTTGTGATCGATGAATATTTTGGCTTTAACGATTCAGCTATTTTCTAATAAAAAACCCCGCCGAAGCGAGGTTGAGAATAAGTTGTATAGAATGCTAAGGACTTATTATGCTTTCAGCACGTCCAGCGCGGCAGTGTAGTCCGGCTCGGTGGTGATTTCGTTAACCAGTTCGCTGAAAACGACAGTGTCGTTTTCATCAAGAACCAGTACAGCACGTGCTGCCAGACCTTTCAGTGGGCCTTCCGCGATGCTGACGCCGTAGTTCTCGAGGAAATCAGCGCTGCGCAGGGTGGAAAGGGTGATAACGTTGCTCAGGCCTTCGGCACCGCAGAATCGGGACTGGGCAAACGGCAGGTCAGCGGAAATGCACAGCACCACGGTGTTGTCCATTTCAGTCGCCAGCTGGTTGAATTTACGCACGGATGCGGCACAAACGCCGGTATCAATGCTTGGGAAAATGTTCAGTACTTTGCGTTTGCCCGCAAACTGAGCCAGTGTGACGTCAGACAGATCTTTAGCCACCAGAGTAAAAGCCTGCGCTTTGCTGCCAGCCTGCGGAATGGAACCTGCTACAGCAACCGGGTTGCCCTGGAAATGAACGAGTTGTGACATAGATATCTTCCTGTTTACAAATAGTTAACGTCGTGGCTAGTGTATGTCATCCGCAGTTAGCACGGCAAACCAATTTTCTGCCTTTCCGGCCTGCAAGGAGTCAGTGATGAGAAGCGTTAAGGTCTATGAAGAAGCCTGGCCATTGCATACCCCGTTTGTGATCTCTCGCGGCAGCCGAAGTGAAGCCAGCGTGGTTGTGGTCGAAATCGAAGAAGAGGGGGTTAAAGGCGTCGGGGAATGTACGCCTTACCCGCGCTATGGGGAAAGTCTGCCATCCGTGATGGCGCAGATCATGACCCTGGTACCTGACCTGCAAAAAGGCCTCACGCGCGAGGCGTTACAGCAGCGCTTATCCGCCGGGGCGGCGCGCAACGCCATCGACTGTGCGCTCTGGAGCCTTGAAGCCGCTAAGCAGCAAAAATCGCTGACGTCATTGCTGGGCGTGGCCGTGCCGGAATCGATCGTGACCGCGCAAACGGTCGTGATTGGGGAGCCCGAGCAGATGGCCGCCAGTGCGAAAGCGCTCTATGACGCCGGGGCCACGCTGTTCAAAGTGAAGCTCGACGATCGTCTGATCAGCGAGCGGATGGTCGCCATTCGCTCGGCGGTGCCGTCAGCCACGCTCATTGTTGACGCCAACGAGTCGTGGCATCCCGAAGGGCTGGCCGCGCGATGCCAGCTGCTGGCCGATCTGGGCGTGGCGATGCTGGAGCAGCCTCTGCCGGCAAAAGAGGATGCGGCGCTGAAGAATTTTATCCATCCGTTGCCCGTCTGTGCGGATGAAAGCTGTCATACCCGTGAGAATTTGAGCGCGCTTAAGGGCCGCTATGACATGGTCAATATCAAACTCGACAAGACTGGCGGACTGACTGAAGCCCTGGCCCTGGCGGCGGACGCCCGGGCGCAGGGGTTCGCCCTGATGCTGGGATGCATGCTTTGCACCTCGCGGGCGATCGGTGCGGCGCTGCCGCTGGTCAATCAGGTCCGTTTCGCCGATCTGGATGGCCCGACGTGGCTGGCAGTTGACGTTTCACCGGCGCTTAATTTTACCAGCGGCGTACTTCACCTCTGAGGCTGCCAGCGCAACAGATCCATCATTGCCTTTAAGTATTTTTCGCTGGCTTCGTCGGAGGAGATCGCCGGGAACTCAGCGGTAATGCAGGGCAGGCTCAAGTCGGCGCACCAGCTGCCGAATGAACCGGGTGTCTCATAGCCCACGCTGGTGACGAGCGGGAGGGCGAACGCCTGGGCCAGCCACGCGCCCAGGTCAGAGTGGCGCGGATCTTCAATACAGGCCAGCGGATCGTGAAAGGAGACAACCCAGGCGGGGTGGATCTTATGGATAAGCTGGCACAGCGCCTGCGTTTCCGGCTCCGATCCAGGTTTATCGCCCGTGAGCAGCACCACGTCCCGCTCCTCGGCGGAGCTGTTCCAGCGATATACCGTTTCCCCTGCGCGCCAGTTTGCCGCCGGGAAATTACGGTTCAGGTCGACGCCCCGCGCATTCGCCCGTAATCCCAGCTGACAGCCGTCCGGATTCACGGCAAGAATCACGTGGTGACGTCGCAATGCCGGGGTCAGCGTCCGCAGCGCGCACGAGAGCGTGACGACAGACGAGTTCTCATCTCCGTGCGTGCCGGCAATAACCAAACCGCTGTCGCGATCGGCATCGGGGGCCGGGAACCAGATCAGCGATGCACCTAAAAATGAGCGGCCATATTGTTCAGCGCCCGGAGGGAAGGCGCCGCGTTCCGCGCGGGGTCGGGTGGTTGCCATACGATATCCTGATAACGAAGTCTCTACAGGCAGTGTTGTGCAAAAGCCGCTGTTAATCAAATAGTTTCCTTAACGGCTGAGAATTGCCTTAAATCACTATTCAGGCGTAAGTTGTTTGCATTTCTTACTGTCGAAACAAATAATTACGCATCTGCTTTTTACCTGAATTTTTTAAAGGGGATCTTATGAAGCATCCTGTTTCGCGTCTTTTTGCCGCACTGTGCCTGTGCGGACTCTCTTCACTCTCATACGCTGCTGATGTGCCACAGGGCACGGTGCTGGCGCAAAAACAGGAGCTGGTCAGACACATTAAAGACGAACCGGCTTCGCTCGATCCCGCAAAAGCGGTGGGGTTGCCAGAGATTCAGGTGATTCGCGATCTTTTCGAAGGGCTGGTAAATCAGAATGAGAGAGGGGAACTGACTCCGGGCGTGGCGACGCGCTGGCAGAGCAACGATAACCGAATCTGGACGTTCACCCTGCGCGATAACGCAAAATGGTCTGACGGTACGCCGGTTACCGCGCAGGATTTTGTCTACAGCTGGCAGCGTCTGGTTGACCCGAAAACCACGTCTCCGTTTGCCTGGTTTGCGGCGCTGGCAGGCATCAGCAACGCGCAGGCCATTATTGATGGTAAAGCGGCGCCAGATACCCTGGGCGTGACGGCGGTGGATGCCAGAACGTTGCGCGTCCAGCTGGATAAACCGCTACCGTGGTTTAGCAACCTGACGGCAAACTTCGCCTTCTATCCGGTGCAAAAAGCCAATGTTGAAAGCGGGAAAGAGTGGACGCGTCCGGGAGCGCTGGTCGGTAACGGGGCCTACGTTCTGAACACGCGCGTGGTGAATGAAAAACTGGTTGTCGTGCCGAACACCCACTACTGGGACAATGCGAAAACTGTCCTGCAAAAAGTGACCTTTATTCCGATTAATCAGGAATCGTCCGCCACGAAACGCTATCTGGCAGGGGATATCGATATTACCGAATCGTTCCCGAAAAACATGTATCAGAAGCTCCTGAAGGATATTCCTGGCCAGGTGTATACGCCGCCTCAGCTCGGGACCTATTACTACGCGTTTAACACGCAAAAGGGGCCGACGGCCGATGCCCGGGTTCGTCTTGCGCTGAGCATGACTATCGATCGCCGCATTATGGCGGAAAAGGTACTGGGTACCGGCGAAAAACCGGCCTGGCATTTCACCCCTGACGTGACGGCGGGCTTCACGCCTGAACCTTCGCCGTTCGAGCAGATGTCCCAGCAGGAGCTGAACGCTCAGGCCAAAACCTTGCTCCAGGCCGCAGGCTACGGCCCTCAGCGTCCGCTGAAGCTGAACCTGCTGTACAACACGTCGGAAAACCACCAGAAAATCGCCATTGCGGTGGCGTCCATGTGGAAGAAAAACCTCGGTGTGGATGTCAAGCTGCAAAATCAGGAGTGGAAAACCTACATCGACAGCCGCAACACCGGCAATTTTGATGTGATCCGCGCGTCATGGGTGGGGGATTACAACGAGCCCTCGACCTTCCTGTCCCTGCTGACCTCAACCCACAGCGGCAATATCTCGCGCTTCAACGACCCGGCTTACGATAAAATAATCCACCAGGCGACGCTCGAAACCACGGCGAAAGCGCGTAACACGGATTACAACATGGCGGAGAAAATCCTCATGGAGAAAGCGCCGATCGCGCCTATTTACCAGTACACCAACGGTCGTCTGATTAAGCCCTGGGTGAAAGGGTATCCCATTAATAACCCGGAAGACGTGGCGTATAGCCGGACGATGTATATTGAGAAGCACTGACGGTTAATATAAAACTGGCGCACCTAAGCGCCAGTTTTACAATGCATGATGCCGCACGACGCTTCTTGGCAGCGATGTGGCGGGACCTGTTATTCTAATAACGCACTAAACTTCGCCAGCCACTGCGGATGGGCGGGCCACGCGGGAGCCGTCACCAGGTTGCCGTCGACATGTGCCTGATCGATGCCGATCGTGGCATAGTGTCCCCCCGCGAGACGGACCTCAGGAGCACAGGCCGGGTAGGCGCTACAGGTACGGCCTTTCAGGATGCCTGCGGCAGCGAGCAGTTGAGGGCGCCGTGGCACACCGCTGCAATCGGTTTGCGCGCGGCGTCAAACGCCTGTACCAGCTTTAACACATCCTCATTTAGCCGCAGATACTCGGGCGCTCTCCCGCCGGGGATGAGCAGCGCGTCGTAGTCCTGCTCCTTTACGGCGGAAAAATCGGCGTTGAGGGTAAAGCGGTGACCGGGTTTTTGCTATAGGTCTGGGCGCCGTCGAAATCATGGATTGCCGTTATGATGTAGTCGCCCTTCGGTTTGTCGGGGCAGACGGCATCCACCTGATGACCAACCATCTGTAACGCCTGAAAAGGCACCATGGTTTCGTAATCTTCGGCATAATCGCCCACCAGCATCAGGATCTTCTTGCTCATCATTCCTCTCCCTTGTCATTAAAGATGATTAAGATATAGCCTGGCGTGGCTGAAATGCCGGAAATAAAAAAGCCCGTCAGAGCACGGGCAACATAAGCAAGTGAATAAGTGATTCGTTATCAACGTAGTTGGAGGATAACGACGCGTATCTTACGCGGCCGTCAGGCTGGCAGATACCTGACAAATCCGGTAGGTGAAACACGATATTAAACGTGCGTTAAGGGGCGTCGAAGGTCGGATAAAGACTATTTTCGAGAAACTCGACGAGATACCAGATTTCCCCGCTAAAAATAAACCAGAAGCCAAATATAATAAGGAGCAAAATAATTAAGGTGAGTATTATTTCTGTTTTGCCCATTGCAGATATTACCCACCTGACGTTAATTTATTCGAGGCAGGCATTGTAGCGGGGCTTTCCCGTATACTCCAGTTTCATGCTGCAAGGACTTTATTGCGCCCATCATTTTTAGCGCGATACAGCGCATCGTCTACACGCTTAAACAGCTCATCAATCGTCTCCCCCGGGTTATGTCGCGCCACGCCAATGCTGACGGTAAACCGTGGTAAGCCCGGAATCGTAATGCGGGCAACGGCTGCACGGATCGACTCGGCAATCTGCAACGCGGTGTCGAGAGAGGTATGCGGCAGCAGGATGACGAACTCTTCGCCCCCCCAGCGGAACACCATGTCGTTCTCCCGACTACAGGCTTCCAGCGTTCGGGAGAGGGCAATAAGCACCTCATCGCCCTTCAAATGACCAAACAGGTCGTTGATGTTTTTGAAGTGATCGGTGTCCACCAGCAGCAGGCTAAACTGCTGCTGGGCAGGTCGATTATTGAGATTGTTGGGGTCGGTAATCGCGTAGAACTGGCGTCGGTTGAGTAACCCGGTCATGGAGTCACGTAACGCGGCATGTTCCAGCTCTTGCTCCAGTCTTTTTTGCTCGGTGATATCGTGGATGATGCACAGCATCAGCTTGTCACCGTAGATCTCAATGGGTCCGGCATACGTCTGAACATGGCGGGTGGAACCATCGGCAAGGCGGTGAACAAAGTTGAGCGGCTTATGGCCGCCGGGCAGCGCGGCAATCGCGGTCATAATGGGCATCACGTCTCGCCCCAGGGTATTGATTTCCCAGGTATGCTTGCTGCACATACCATCATGCGAGTAACCGTAAAAATTGAGCGCAGCCAGGTTGGCATCAACAATCTGACCATCGCGGGCAGGATCGATTAACAGCATCGGCGCGCTGTTGGTTTGAAAAAAACGGGCGTAAAACCCCTGTTTTTTTCGCCGGTAGGTTGCGGAGCGGCTGGCCTTCAGTCCTGAGAGGATATGTTGGGCGATCCCCTCGAAGACAATCACATCTCCCCAGGGGGCGTAACGGGCAAGCGAGAGACGACAGCTTAACGGCGTATCCAGCCCATCCCGGCTTCTTATTGTCCAGATTTCGACGATCTCCTGCTCGGTTTTCAGTTCAGGTACATACATCGACAGGAGAGCTTGTGCATTCGCGGAATAGATGCCTTTACGCAGCTGATCGAGCGTCTTATCTCCCATAAGCTGCGTTGCGACCACGTTCGCAAAAACGATCTCTTCCGAAACGGGTGAAATAAGCCACACGGGTGTTTTAATAACGTTCAGCGCTTCAAAACCGTTTTGCGACATAGGCATTTCCTGTTCATCGGCTTAATACGCCTGACAATCATGACAGACGTGACTCGTGTGTTCTGCTTTGAAACATACTCTACTAAACCCCGTCAGGCATGGTTTTTTTGTGAAATAAATGCGGCGTCCGTTTGAATTTTATTAAGGGGGATAATTTGACTTTCTGAGTTTATCTGCAGAAGCAGCCACGGCACCTGTTCGGCAGGTAAGGGGCGTGAGAAGAGGTAACCCTGCAGGTAGTCGCAGCCGAGACGGGTGAGAACCGCCTGCTGTTCTTCCGTTTCAATCCCTTCTGCCACCACGTTCATCTCCATGGTGCGGGCGATACTCATAATGGTTTCAACCAGCTTGTAGGTTTTTTCATTTCCCAGCATCGACGTTACAAAGCTTTTGTCAATCTTGAGCTCTTTTGCCGGCAGCACGCTCAGCATCAGCAGGTTGGAGTAGCCCGTACCGAAATCATCAATCGAGACGGTGATCCCCGCATGATTAAAAGCGTTGAGCAACTCAATGCTGCGGTCGAGATTTTTCAGCGCGGTGCTCTCCGTGACCTCAAGGATCAGCCTGGACGGGGACAAGTTATATTTTTCCAGCATCGACGATACGATGTGGAAAATGTCCGGCTGCTCGAACTGGACGGGGGATAAGTTGAGCGATAACGTCCACTGGCTGAACCCTTGTTCAGTCCAGAAATGCAGCTGTCGGCATGCCGCTTCAATGGCCCAGTTGCCCACCGGAATAATTAAGCCGGTTTGCTCCAGCGAGGGGATAAACAGACCAGGCAGCACAACGCCTTGCTCAGGGTGCCGCCAGCGCAGCAGGGCTTCAAAACCATGGATAGTCTTCTCTTGCGCATACCAGGTTGGCTGGTACCACAGTTCAAACTGATCGCGCTCAAGCGCCTGAGAGAGCTCCTGAAGAAAACCGGGTTTTGCCGGGATTGCTGTCGACATCTCGGTTCTGTAACGCGCCCAGCCGTTGCGGCCGTCGTCTTTGACGTGATGCAGGGCTGCATCTGCTTTGAGTTTCAGTTCATGCAGCGTTTCGCCATCCTGAGGATAGAGGCTGACGCCCGCACTCATTGTCGTGTTAAGCGTATGACCACAGATCGAAAGAGGACGTCGCACATCCTCGAGCAGCGACGCGAGCAGGGCGTTGAGTTTGTCGTCGTCACATTCCGGCACCAGCAGGATAAAAGCGTCTCCTCCCAGCCTTGCCAGGGTCATTTCACGCGAGAGCCGGGAAGTGATGCGTTGTGCGACGGTGATCAATAACTCATCGCCGACGCTGTGACTCCAGGTATCGTTGACGCGTTTGAAGTGATCGACGTTCAGGAAAATAACGGCAAATTGCCTGTTGCTCAGCAACGCGCTGCGCAGGCAGTCCTGCATGCGGAGATCCATCTGATGGCGATTCGCGAGTCCGGTGAGCGCATCAAAGCGCGCCTGGAGCTCAAGCTGCCGATTGAGTTGTCGAAGATTATCCGTCAGCCGGCCGGTGCGCCGGTGAGAATCGATAAGGGAAATAATTAACATCACACCAAGCAGGCAGAGCGTGGTGACAGAAACCCAGATGGATAACCCCAGCTCGCCGATCCCGCCGGGGAGGGTATGCGACATTTCCGGGTAATGCGCAGCGCTCATGCCGGTATAGTGCATCGCACAAATGGCGGCACCCATGACCAGGGCGGCGAGAAGGCGCTCGATAAAAACCCCTTTGTCTCGCAGGCGGAAAGCCAGCCACAGCGCCGTGCCGGACGCCACCACGGCAATGACCACCGACAACCCCACAATACGGCGATCCCAGATAATGCTGCCATCCAGCATCAGGGCAGCCATACCGATATAGTGCATAGATACCACGCCTGCGCTCAGGATAGCCGTGGCAACGATCGGTCGAAACGAAGAACGTTTTTTTCCCGCGACGGCAATATCAAGGGCCGTGGTCGACGCAATAATCGCGACGCCCAGAGACGCAAGGGTTAACCAGAGGTCATAGCGCATCATCATCGGCATCTGCATCGACAGCATGCCGATAAAGTGCATCGACCAGATGCCGATCCCCAGCGTCATACCCCCGGCAATGCGCCAGAACAGGGCAGCCTTTCGGCTGGAAAGGGGGATCTTTCCGGCACTGTCCAGCGCCACAAAGGAGGCGATAAATGCCACCAGATAAGAGATAGCGATTAACACAGGGTCCCACGATATATTGAGCATTATGCAATCCCACGACTGAGAGGGTTTCCGATTTCGCCTGCCGGGCACATCTTAATCTGGCAACGAACATGCGCATTCAAACAATATTAGTTATTTATCGTGAAGCATGACCAGTCATATTAATACTCTACATCGCATTAAGAATATAAAATATATTCTCATTGTTAACGTATTAAGCATTGCTAAACAAGAGCGAATAAAAGTAGCAAAGCTCCTTAAATATAACGGCGATTGTATCGGTTCGCCGCAGCGGATGGTATCGCTTAACGTGGCGGCAGACCAGTATCACAGCATGCTGCGAAGAACATTTTCACTAATACGCTTTTTCCATCTGACTTAAGCTAAATCCCAGGCTGCTAACGGCGAAACAACAAACCCGTGAAGTTTCCTAGGAAAAACGTTTGTGCCAATGCTATAAGTCTAGATGCCGACCAAAATATAAAATGTGGGTATCATCATGCTAAGAAATATTAGTGTCCGAACCTTTATTATCGGGTTCCTTTTATCGCTATTTTTAGTAAACGCAGGTGTCGTTGTTCTAATTTCCAGCAAGCCCTCTCTCTTTATTTCCCTTAACGCTATCAATTTCGTTGCGCTATTTTTGCTTTGGGTCTATATGACCCGGTATCTTGTGACGCCGATCAATACGGTGAAGAAAAGTATTGAAGAGGTGACTGCCGGCAACCTGGGGGTTTCTATCCCGGAGTTTGGCAATAACTGTGCGGGGCGACTCATTCCCGGGATCAACAGCCTGTCCGGCAACATTGCGACGCTGGTGCGTGAGATCAGGGCGTCATCGCAAACCGCCATGACCTTATCGGATCAGCTCTCAACACGTAGCGCTCAGCTCTCGGTCAAAACCGAACAGCAGTCCGCGTCTTTAGTGCAAACCGCAGCCAGCATGGAGCAAATGGCGGCGAGCACTAAAAATAACGCCGATAACACCCGCCTGGCGAGTGAACAGGCGAATATGGCGACGCTGCAGGCGCGTAAGGGCGGGGAGCTGATGGGGCAGGTTGCCAACAATATGCAGTCCATTACCGAATGCGCCCAGCAGATGACGGAGATCATTTCGCTGATTGACGGCATTGCGTTCCAGACCAATATTCTGGCGCTCAACGCGGCAGTTGAGGCGGCAAGAGCGGGCGACCATGGAAAAGGTTTTTCTGTCGTTGCGGAAGAGGTCAGAAACCTGGCGCACCGCAGCGCAGAGGCCGCGAAGAATATCAAAGCGCTGATTGAAGTCACCAGCAGTAACGTCACGCAGGGCGCGACCGTGGTGTCGCAGGCAGAGAAGAATATGCATGAAATCGTGACGGGCTCGGGAAACGTCAGTCGCTTAATGGATGAAATCTCCGCGTCGACGTCTGAGCAGGAGAAAGGTATTTCCCAGATCACGCTGGCGCTATCGGAGCTGGAGCGGGTCACGCAAAGCAACGTGGCGATGGCGGAGGAACTCAACGGCTCCTCGGATGTACTGCGCAATCAGGTGATTGAACTCCAGGCCCGCACGCGGAATTTTAGATTGGATCACGGGTCTTCGTCCCCATTACCGACCGGCTCACCCTCCTTCCTCCAGCAGCCAGAACACTCTCTCTGAAAGCGACACGAAGCCTGGCATGCCAGGCTTTTTTCATACATCTGCCCACCCAGCTCAATTCCCGAGCGATTTCAGCGCGATGGAATACATAGTTGTTGCTTAACCCCTCATGAAAGCTAGACTGACACCGAAAGAGTTAAAAAGGTGGAGGTGCTGTGGAAAGCATTAAAGGATCTGAACTTAACGTTCCTGACGCAGTTTTTGCGTGGGTGCTGGACGGCCGCGGCGGTGCCCGACCGCTGGAAGATAATGATGTGATCGACAGTGCGCATCCCTGCTGGCTGCATCTGAACTATACCCATCCGGACAGCGCTGACTGGCTGGCGTCGACCCCGCTCTTGCCCAATAACGTGCGCGATGCGCTGGCGGGTGAAAGCCTGCGGCCCCGCGTAAGCCGCATGGGTGACGGGACGCTGATTACCCTCCGCTGTATTAACGGCAGCACGGATGAACGTCCGGATCAGCTGGTGGCGATGCGGGTCTATATGGACGATGGGCTGATTGTCTCCACCCGACAGCGTAAGGTCCTGGCGCTGGATGACATCGTCAACGATCTGAAAGAGGGCACAGGGCCGATCGACTGCGGCAGCTGGCTGGTGGACGTCTGTGACGCGCTTACCGATCACGCCAGTGAGTTTATTGAAGAGCTGCACGACAAAATCATCGACCTGGAAGATAACCTGCTCGATCAGCAGATCCCGCCGCGCGGTTTTCTGGCCTTATTGCGCAAGCAGCTGATTGTTATGCGCCGCTACATGACGCCGCAGCGCGACGTGTATGCGCGGCTGGCCAGCGAAAGGCTCGCCTGGATGAACGACGACCATCGGCGCAGAATGCAGGATATTGCCGACAGGCTGGGCCGCGGGCTGGATGAAATTGATTCCTGTATTGCCAGAACGGCGGTGATGGCGGACGAAATCGCGCAGGTGATGCAGGAGTCGCTGGCGCGAAGAACCTATACGATGTCCCTGATGGCGATGGTGTTTTTACCGAGCACGTTTCTGACCGGGTTGTTTGGCGTCAACCTGGGCGGAATTCCGGGTGGCGCTTATCGCTACGGTTTTACGGCGTTTTGCGTGATGTTAGTTGTTTTGATTGGGGGTGTTGCATGGTGGTTGCATCGTAGTAAATGGCTGTAAATTT
>OKMW01000411.1_pt1 | contig 13087 bp, 9 predicted proteins | sample 1612721 | NCBI WGS metagenome assembly OKMW01 (sample SAMN04436815, study PRJEB24849) | human gut metagenome | biome: human gut; feature: NICU; material: stool | host: Homo sapiens | place: USA: Saint Louis, MO | collected 2011-05-01 | reverse complement strand
GACCTTCAAAAAGCAGTTCAAGTTGAAGAAAAATTGGCGCGTGAAGCTGCGACTCAAGCAATCAAAGACCAAGTCACAGCAGTTTACGAAGAAAAATATGCAGACCATGAAGAATTTGACCGCATCATGCGCGACGTGGCTGAAATCTTGGAACAAATGGAACACGCAGAAGTGCGCCGTTTGATCACAGAAGACAAGGTTCGTCCGGATGGTCGTAAGGTCGATGAAATCCGTCCTTTGGATGCACAAGTCGACTACCTTCCTCGTGTGCACGGTTCAGGACTCTTTACGCGTGGACAAACGCAAGCCCTTTCTGTCTTGACATTGGCACCAATGGGTGAAACGCAAATCATCGATGGTTTGGATCCAGAGTACAAGAAACGCTTTATGCACCACTATAACTTCCCACAATACTCTGTAGGGGAAACAGGGCGTTACGGTGCACCTGGTCGTCGTGAAATTGGTCACGGTGCTCTCGGTGAACGTGCCCTTGCCCAAGTATTGCCAAGCTTGGAAGAATTCCCATACGCCATCCGTTTGGTAGCAGAAGTATTGGAATCAAATGGTTCTTCATCTCAAGCATCTATCTGTGCGGGAACACTTGCCCTTATGGCTGGTGGTGTGCCAATCAAGGCGCCAGTAGCAGGTATTGCCATGGGTCTGATCTCAGATGGAAACAACTATACCGTATTGACAGATATCCAAGGTTTGGAAGACCACTTTGGAGATATGGACTTCAAGGTTGCTGGAACTCGTGACGGGATCACAGCCCTTCAAATGGATATCAAGATCCAAGGGATCACTGCAGAAATCTTGACAGAAGCGCTTGCCCAAGCCAAGAAAGCTCGTTTTGAAATCCTTGATGTCATCGAAGCAACCATTCCAGAAGTGCGTCCAGAATTGGCGCCAACTGCTCCGAAAATTGATACCATCAAGATTGATGTGGACAAGATCAAGATTGTCATCGGTAAGGGTGGAGAAACCATCGATAAGATCATCGCTGAAACAGGCGTTAAGATTGATATCGACGAAGAAGGAAACGTATCGATCTACTCGAGCGACCAAGATGCGATTAACCGTGCCAAGGAAATCATTGCTGGTTTGGTGCGTGAAGCCAAAGTGGATGAAGTCTACCATGCCAAAGTAGTTCGTATCGAGAAATTCGGGGCCTTTGTCAACCTCTTTGACAAGACGGATGCTCTCGTTCATATTTCTGAAATGGCTTGGACGCGCACCAACCGTGTCGAAGACTTGGTAGCGATCGGCGATGAAGTCGATGTCAAGATTATCAAGATTGATGAAAAAGGTCGTGTCGATGCTTCTATGAAAGCACTATTGCCACGTCCACCAAAACCTGAGCATACAGAAGAAAAAGGTGAAAAGGGTCCTCGTCATGGCGATCGTCCTCGTCACCACAACAAAGACCACAAACCTAAAAAAGACTTTACCATTACACAAAAAGATTCAGAATAATCATTAGAAAAGGAGGAGCACGGTATGGGATGGTGGCGTGAAACCATCAATATTGTAAAAGAAAATGACCCAGCAGCGCGTACCTCGCTGGAGGTCCTTTTGACCTATCCGGGCGTCAAAGCACTGGCAGCTCACCGTGTTTCCCACTTTTTGTGGAACCATGGTTTTAAGCTTCTAGCTCGGATGCACAGCCAATTCTGGCGTTTTTGGACCCAGATCGAGATCCATCCAGGTGCGACCATTGCTTCGGGTGTCTTTATCGACCATGGAGCGGGCCTCGTTATCGGGGAAACAGCCATTGTTGAAAAAGGCGTTATGCTCTACCACGGGGTGACCCTTGGGGGAACAGGAAAGGATGTCGGCAAACGCCATCCAACGGTACGTGAGGGAGCCTTGGTTTCCGCCCATGCTCAAGTCATCGGCCCGGTGGAAATCGGAGCCAAGGCCAAGGTCGGAGCAGGAGCTGTCGTGGTCTCAGATGTACCAAGTGATGTGACCGTTGTCGGTGTTCCTGCCAAGATTGTACGTGTACACGGTCGAAAAGATGAACCGGTCATTCACCAAGAAGAAGAAAAACGCGAATACTACATGAACAAGCTGGAGCATGCCAAGGAAGCTAGCCATCGGTCTTCGAGCTTGTAAGGAGATCGCTACGTGATTCAATCAACCAATACATTGAATGACCACCAACTACTGGAAGCAAAGGCCCTTATTGCCGTCTGTCGGAACTATGACGGAACTTTTCGGGATCCTTATCTCTCCAATATGCTCAATTTTGATCCCGATATGCCGGCCTTTTTCCTTTATTACGAAAAAGGTGAACTTGTTGGCCTATTAACCGTCTATGCGGATGACCCAGATGTGGAAGTAGCGATCCTGGTCCACCCTAATCACCGTCGTCAGGGAATTGCGCGTGCTTTGTATGGAAGTTTTGAGAAAGAAACGGCATCTTATCCAATTGAGTCTGTGACTTTTCAGACAGAGCGTATTTTTCTAGAGAATCATCCTGATTTTGCCAGCAATTGGGGACTGGTTGAGGATGACGAAACAGAAACCTGGTTAGGTAAAGATAGAAGACCATATCCGTTAGTAAATGATTCCAATCTGGAAGTTTTGTTAGCAGATCGTTCGTATCAGGATCAAATTAGTCAGTTAAAATTTCAGGCATTTTCAGAGGAACATGAATCGAGAGAAGTTGTGGATAGATATGTCGCCAAAGCTCTGAAAGATCCAGAAAGTCGCCTGTATATTTTGCTAAAAGACGGTCAGGTTATCGGGACTTGCACGGTTGATTTATCAAGTAATACCAATTACTTCTACGGTTTAGCAATAGCTGAACTTGAACGCGGAAACGGCTATGGAAGCTATTTGGCAAAATCCCTCGTTAACCAACTCATTGAGCAAAATGATAAGGAATTTCAGATTGCAGTGGAAGATAGCAATGTAGGTGCCAAACACTTGTATGAAAAGCTTGGCTTTGTCAAACAGACTCAGGTGGTTTATTTGAACCCAAAAGAGTAGAAACAGAAAGGAAATGAAGCGTGTTAAAAATTTATGATACTATGTCTCGTGATCTGCTAGAATTTATCCCCATCGAGGAAGGAAAGGTCCGCATGTATGTTTGTGGACCAACGGTTTACAACTATATCCACGTAGGGAATGCCCGTTCAACGGTAGCCTTTGACACGATTCGTCGCTACTTTGAGTATCGTGGCTACGAAGTTGCCTACATTTCCAACTTTACAGATGTGGATGATAAGATCATTAACCGTGCCAAAGAAGAAGGCATTACTCCACAGGAAGTGGCTGACAAGTACATTGCGGCCTTCCGTGAGGATGTAACGGCTCTTGGAGTGAAACCTGCAACCCGCCACCCTCGTGTGGTCGAGTTTATGGATGACATCATCCGTTTTGTCGCTGATTTGATTGAAAAAGGCTATGCCTACGAGAGCCAAGGCGATGTCTATTTCCGTGTGGAAAAATCCCACAACTATGCAAAATTAGCCAATAAAACCCTAGAAGACTTGGAGTTAGGTGCTTCTGGTCGGACAGATGAAGAGACTGCCCGCAAGGAAAATCCAGTCGATTTTGCCCTTTGGAAAGCTGCGAAGCCGGGTGAAGTTTCTTGGGACAGTCCTTGGGGACCTGGTCGTCCGGGTTGGCACATCGAGTGTTCGGTCATGTCAACGGGGATTTTAGGCGATACTATTGATATCCACGGTGGTGGAGCTGACCTTGAGTTTCCGCATCATACCAACGAAATTGCTCAGTCTGAAGCTAAAACAGGCAAGACTTTTGCCAATTACTGGATGCACAATGGCTTTGTCAATATTGATAATGTCAAGATGTCCAAGTCCTTAGGCAACTTTATCACCGTGCATGATGCATTGAAGACTATCGACGGCCAAGTGCTTCGCTTCTTCTTTGCAACCCAGCACTACCGCAAGCCCATTAACTTCACAGAAAAAGCGGTGCGCGATGCGGAGACCAACCTCAAGTATTTGAAAAATACCTATGAGCAACCGTTCACAGGAGAAGTGGATCCAGCAGACTTACAAAGCTTTGTGGACAAGTTTATCGCGGCTATGGATGAAGATATCAATGCGGCAAACGGCATCACTGTCGTCTTTGAATTGGCTAAATGGATCAATTCAGGTCACTACAATCAAGACGTCAAAGATGCCTTGACCAAGATGTTAGAAGTCTTTGGAGTGGTCTTTGTCGAAGAAGTATTGGATGCGGATATTGAAGCCTTGATCACTGAACGTCAGGAAGCGCGGGCTAAGAAAGATTTTGCGCGAGCTGATGCCATTCGTGATGAATTGGCTGCGCAAGGAATCAAGCTCTTGGATACAAAAGAAGGTGTAAGGTGGACACGTGATTGATGTCAATCTAATCAATGGGATTGCCCTTGCCTTTGAGGGAGATGCGGTCTATTCCATGTATATACGCAGACACCTGATTTTTCAAGGGATGACCAAGCCCAATAAGCTTCACCAGGCTGCCACCCGCTATGTCTCTGCTAGAGCTCAGGCTAGCTTGATTGAAAGCATGTTGGAGCAAGAAATTCTGACGGAAAAAGAGTTGGAGATCTACAAGCGCGGTCGCAATACCAATAGCCATACCAAGGCCAAAAATGCGGATGTCGTGACCTATCGCATGTCGACGGGCTTTGAGGCTGTCATGGGCTATCTCCATATGACGGGGGAGCTCTCTCGTCTAGAAGAGCTGATTGACTGGTGTATCCAGCAAGTAGAAGAAGGAAGAAAGCAGTGAAAAATATCAGAGAGTGGTTTCCTCATGCAGAGGTGACGGATCAAGCCAATCCACCAGCTGGTTATGTAGCCATTCCCCTTCAGGCTCATCAATGGCTGCTGCTGAAGGAAGAAGAGCTAACCGAGCGAGAAAAACAATTGATTTCCTGGTTGGGAGGTGAAGAAGAGGTTGCCCCTAATCCTTGGTACCAGTACCTGATTGATGGAAAGGGAGAAGCCCCTCAAGTCATCAAAAAAATGCAGCTCGTCTATTGCCACATCTCGCATTCAACAGCGGAAGGGACGGTTTCTTGGCTAGAGATGATGCAGACACTCTTACCCAATTTCCGAGCAACCTTGCAACTGAGTGGGCAGGACTATGTGCTCATTCTGGACCAAGACCAGTCTTTACCTGTGGCCGATATCTTAAAAGATACTGTCTCTGCCATGGAGTATGACTTTACTATTCGCTTATCCATTATGGTCGGGCAGGTATGGACAGAGTCGAAAGATGGAAAATTGTCTCCTGTCATCCGAGCAGAATGGGCAGCCTTTAGAGCCTGGATCCGAGAAGGACACCAAGGCGTCTACCGCTTTTCTCAACTCTATCTCTGGGGAATCGAGCAGGCAGATTTAGATCTCCATCCTATCAAAGAAGCTTTGCATCAGTTGATCGGGAGTCAAGACCAGTTGCAGGATATCATTGTTGCACTTTGGGATAACGGAGCAGTTGTGACCAAGGCGGCTCAGCAACTTTATCTCCATCGGAATTCCCTTCAATACAAGATTGACAAATGGGAAGAGCTAACGGGTCTCCAACTGAAAAACCTGACAGATCTAGCTCTTTGTTACCATTTAGTCTTGCAAGATGTCATTTAAACGGAATCAATCGAGAGTTTTGTGCAACTTGCACAAAACTCTTTTTCTTTTTTGTGAGACTTGCCATAGATTTGTAAAACGTTTTCATTTACAATAGAACTATAAAAATCAAAGGAGTACCATCATGGTAGAATTAAATCTTAAAAATATTTACAAAAAATATCCAAACAGCGAACACTATTCAGTTGAAGACTTCAACTTGGACATCAAAGACAAAGAATTTATCGTTTTCGTAGGTCCTTCAGGATGTGGTAAATCAACGACTCTTCGTATGATCGCTGGTCTTGAAGACATCACAGAAGGTGAATGTTCAATCGATGGCACTGTTGTAAACAACGTGGCACCTAAAGACCGTGATATCGCCATGGTATTCCAAAACTACGCTCTTTACCCACACATGACTGTGTACGATAACATGGCCTTTGGTTTGAAATTGCGTAAATACAGCAAGGAAGATATCGACAAACGTGTACAAGAAGCAGCTGAAATCCTTGGCTTGAAAGAATTCTTGGATCGTAAACCAGCTGACCTTTCTGGTGGTCAACGTCAACGTGTGGCCATGGGTCGTGCCATTGTCCGTGATGCAAAAGTGTTCTTGATGGACGAACCTTTGTCAAACTTAGATGCTAAACTTCGTGTATCCATGCGTGCTGAAATTGCGAAAATCCACCGTCGTATCGGAGCTACAACGATCTACGTAACCCACGACCAAACAGAAGCGATGACATTGGCTGACCGTATCGTTATTATGTCTGCTACTAAAAACCCAGCTGGTACAGGTACTATCGGACGTGTAGAACAAATCGGTACTCCGCAAGAAGTGTATAAGAACCCTGTGAATAAATTCGTAGCTGGATTCATCGGAAGCCCTGCCATGAACTTCATTAACGTGAAATTGGAAGGTGGACACATCGTTGCCAATGGATTGAACTTGAAAGTTCCAGAAGGTGCTTTGAAAGTCTTGAAAGAAAAAGGCTATGATGGTAAAGAATTGATCTTTGGTATCCGTCCAGAAGACGTGAATACAGAATCTGCTTTCCTTGAAACATTCCCAGAATCAGTAGTAAAAGCAACCATCTCTGTATCTGAATTGCTTGGTTCTGAATCTCACTTGTACTGCCAAGTTGGTGACAACGAATTCATCGCTAAAGTAGATGCGCGTGACTACCTTGGAACTGGTGAAACCATCGAACTTGGATTTGACTTGAACAAAGCTCACTTCTTCGACAAAGAAACTGAAAAAACAGTATACTAATAAGTGCTGACACTGTAGAGACTGAGACGATATGTCTCAGTCTCTTTCATTTTAAGGAGACAAAACATGGAAAAAGACTGGTGGAAGGGGAAGGTCGCTTATCAGATCTACCCAAAAAGCTTTAAGGATAGCAACGCTGATGGTGTTGGGGATTTGAAAGGCATCACGGAGAAACTCGATTACCTTCAAGACTTAGGGATTGACATTCTCTGGTTATCTCCTATTTACAAGAGTCCGTTTATTGACCAGGGTTACGATATTTCCGATTATTATGCCATTGATCCTATTTTTGGAACGATGGAAGATATGGAAGAGTTGATCGCTGAAGGCAAGAAGCGAGGCATTTCCATCATTATGGACTTGGTAGTCAACCACTGCTCCAGTCATCACGAGTGGTTCCAAAAAGCTCTAGCGGATCCAGATGGTCCTTATGCAGATTACTTTTATTTCATCGAAAGTGACAAGGAACCAAACAACTGGGAAAGTTACTTTGGAGGCAGTGTTTGGGAGCCGGTTCCTGGCACTAATAAATACTATCTCCATTCTTTCCACAAGGATCAGCCAGACCTCAATTGGCAAAATCCTGTCTTGCGCGATGAGATTTATAAGATGATTAATTGGTGGTTGGACAAGGGAATTGCGGGCTTCCGGATTGATGCTATTATCAATATCAAAAAGGATTTAGAATGGCGTTCGCTTCCGTCCGATCGTGACAATGGCCTGGTCCCAGTGCCGGAATCGCTGGTCAATGCCCAACCGATTGAACCATTCTTGCAAGAGTTAAAAGAGCGTACTTTTGCCAAGTACAATGCCTTCACTGTAGGGGAAGTTTTCAATGAAACCGATGAAGAGTTGCACTTCTTTATTGGAAAAGATGGCGTTTTCTCTTCCATCTTTGACTTCAAACAAACCATGCTGGGGCAGGAAGGAAAAGGCTGGTTTGACCATAGTCTTCCAACAGCAGATGAACTCAAGGAAAGTATTTTTCAAGCGCATGAGCGTGCAGATAGTATTGGGGTTCTATCGACCATCATTGAAAACCACGATGAGCCTCGTGGGGTGTCCCACTATATCGCAGAAGGTCCGGTAAACGATACCAGTAAAAAAGCCCTGGGGACCATTCAGGTTTTACGTAAGGGAATTCCTTTTATCTATCAAGGCCAAGAAATTGGAATGGAAAACCAAGTCTTTGAATCGGTGGAGGATTTTGATGATATTGCGACCATCAATGGTTATCATGTTGCGAAAGAAGCTGGTTTGAGCGAGGAAGAAGCCTTAGCAGCGATTGCCAAATATAGCCGGGATAATGCACGGACACCGATGCAGTGGTCAGCAGAGCCAGGATTAGGCTTTAGTGATGGAACAGCCTGGTTGATCAGTCCCAAACCAAATGTTGCCATCAATGTGGAAGACCAGGAAAAGGATCCCAATTCTATCTTGAATTATTACCGGCAGCTGACGGCCTTGTATCGCCATCCTCTCTATGGAAATACTATCCGGTTTGGAGATATGATCCCAGCGTATCGGGACCGTGAAAACATCATCGCCTTTGAACGCCGTGGGGACAAGCTTCTCTTGGTTGTCAGCAATTTCCAAAATCGCCAGGCCACCTTGGAGTTGCCAGCTCCGATTAAAACAGTCGTTTTAAATAATACAGCAGGATTATTCCAAGAAGGAGACCAAGTGCTCGAATTGACCCCTTACCAAACGGTTGTGTTGGAATTGGCAGAATAGAAAAGAACCTTCGCATCTGCGAAGGTTCTTTTCATGTCATCCAGGTCTAAATCTGGAACTTACTCAACTTCTTTCTTTTTCAAGAGGAGGAAGCCTCCGCTAACGGCTAGCAAGAAGCCTGAAAGAACGAAGTGTGCGGTTGTGTCTTCTCCAGTTTGTGGCAATTGTGCCTTGGCTGGACTTTCTTGGAAGCTTTGTCCTACTTGGTAAGTCAAGGCTTGCACACTTTCTTCATTTTTAGTTGTCATTTCTTTTTGTGGAAGGAGGACTTTAGGAGTATCCTTCTTGGCTAAGATTGGCTGTGGATTGGTTGTTTGGTTATGAATTGGAACCACCACTTGATCTGGTTCTTTAGCTGGAATGTAATCCATCAAACTTGCCAACTTGCTGCCAAAGATCGCATTGGTTACCCAGCGGAAGAAGTGAACAGGGTGTTGACGGTTGGTTGGATTTCCTGCATAGACAAAGAGTGGTTGTCCCATCAGTTCTCCAGAGATGGCCATGACTTTGTTAGCCAGAACATCGTTATGTGGCCACCAACCTGCAATATAATAATCGCTCGGAGCGATGCTCATCAAGGTCTTGAAATGCTCTGGAACCTTTTCAATCCAGTTTCCTGAGTTGGAGTAGAAGAGGGTATTCTTCTTGTATCCGCTGGTCAATGGATCCTGATCATCAATGATGGCTTTCATTAATCCTTCGTAGTCACTACCGCCTTTTAGTTTTTCAGCGTCAAATCCTGTAAGAACTCCCAATTTTTCCAATTTTTGCATGGCTTCCCCACCAATGACCAGGGTTGGTTTCTTACCAAAGATGGAAGCGTCAAAGCGGTTGCTTTCCAAAATAACAACATCCGCTTCTTCTGGCGTATTGACGATTTGGAAGCCTAATTTTTCAAGGACCAGACTAGTATGAGCAGGCGCATCTACTCCAGCCCAATTATAGTGGTAGTTCGGAGAGTAGACCTTCATCGGTTTCAAGGTTGGTCCGCTTGGCACCTTGTAGAGGGCATCCCCATAAATGGCATAGTTTGGCAGGAGCGAAGCAAAGGTATCGCGGTCAACGATGTAGCCATCGTCTGTTAGGTAGACGGATTTTCCTTGTGCAATAGCCTGGTTAACCGCTTTAACGGCACTGGCTGAGGTATTTGCAATCACATAGTAAGGAGCTTTTGGATCGATCTCAGAGGTACGAGTGGCGCGGGTGGTGGTGACTTCTCCTAATTTTCCGTTGAAAAGACCATCCGCAAAGACAGGTTCGGACTTGAAGCCTCTCATATCTGGGAAGTTGACCAGCAACTCTGCGTACATCGCAGCCCAGGCAGATTCGTTGGAGCCCTTGTAGAGAATGTGGTTGGCATAGCCACGTTTGGCTTGGGCCATGTCAATGACTAAGTCCCCTTTTTTATAGTTGCCAATATCTTCTTTGAGTTCCTTGACGAGGACACCATTGCGTTTGAAGTAGTCGATCATATTGAAGGCTTCTTGGGCATCGTTGTCTTTGTCGAGGCTCATTGGGATGACGTAGTAGTCTGGGAAGAATTTCGGACGACCATTTTTCACACGTCCAACGATTTCCCCATTTGGGCCAACCAGTTCATTTTCAGCTTTTGGATCTTCGGTTTTATTGAGACCGCGCAGGTAGAAGTTGAGACGCATCTCAAGGAGACGGTCCGGATCTTGGTTGAGGAAGTCAATTCCGCCTAGGAAAGCATTGCGACCTGCTTTGTAGGATTCTTCATTTCCTTCTGGAATTTCGATGGTATGGCCTAAGATTCCATGGTAGACAGCATAAACCCCTGTATAGCCAGAGAAGGAGTCATCCCAGCCATCGCCCCAATCCAGTTTTGGAATGATGTAACTATTGTATTTAGAATTGGCAACTCCTGCCCGTCCCATATGATGGGCATTTTCTAGCATCAGGTCTGACAGAAGATCGTATTCGAAGTTCGGATCATGTGGTGGCGTTGCAGGTTCGATCAAGAATTCTTTGATAAAACCGTGTAAGTCGTAGAGAGCGATCGGATTCCATTTGTTGATCATTTGGATAACCGTGCGAACTTCAGGGTTGGTTTGGTAGCTAGCATCCCGGTTTGGATCGAGTCCGTTTGCTAGGGCCCGCAGGTTGAGAGCATCCCCATCTGGGTTTTCCGTGAAGTCAAATAAGAAAATGAATTTATTGAGCAAGGTTGGAATATCTAGAGTGACAGTTTTAGCATTTCCAGCTTCATCTGTAGTGTTAAAGGTCACCTTTTCCTTAGTCGCAAAGGTATTGAAGAGGCCTGTGATGATATCAATGCCTGGCTGTTCATCCGCGTGGGTGTTGTGGACTAAGACAGGTAATTTGTAATCCAAGGTCTTGTCCTTCAGAGCTGCCAGCATTTCGCTTGGCTTGGTCAAGGCTGTAGGGTTGGTACTAGAAAGGTAGTGATCAATGCTAGCTTGGTCCTTGCTCACGATCCCCATCTTCATATCCCGGCCTTGGGCACTCTTACCAAGGGTTTCCAGCTGCACTAAACGATCGGGTTTCGCTTCTTCCTTGGATTTTTCGATAGCAGCTAGCATCTCTTCATGTGTATGGTAGTCTTGGTAAGGTCGAAAAACAAGGGTCTTATTGATGGTGATCCCTAAGTCTGCATTGGTTCCGACTAGCTCATGGTTGCCGATGTAATTGCGATAAGTCCGGCGAATATTATTTGGGCTACGAAGACTGAGATCTTCACCAAAGAGATCCTGCACGTCAATGTGGAGATCCAGATCATTGCCGTTTGCGGTCTCTGTGATCGTAAGGAATGGATCCTTGCTCAGTGTTCCTGTCTCCATATCCCAAGTTTTCCACTCAGAGAGAGGCTTATTGTCTAAGGTCCAGTTGATCTTGCCAGCAGCTTGAGCTTTTTCTTGGACTTTGTCATCAATCGTACTCTTTTCAGAGAGATAAATGGTGCTATCCGCCAATCGAGTCGCTTGGTCAGCGGTTGTTGTCGCACGGTTAGTGCTTGGACTAGCGGCTGGAGCAACTTCTGTAGTAGAAGCCACATCAGAAGTCGCTGCTCTTTCTGCAGGACTAGCAGGAGTTACTTCTGTGGCTGTAGCCGGACTGGCAGTATCAGCTGTCACAGGTTGCTCAGTAGTAGGTGTCGCTTCAAGGACCGTGCTTGGTTCCGTTTGAGGCGCTTCTACGCTATCGGCTGAAGCTTGGCCATGACCGATAACGGAAAGCAAGACAGCCGCTGAGAGACTGAGTGTCGTAGTGTACAAATGTTTCTTATACGAAGACTTCATATAGAAGGCCCTCCTTAAAAAAGTTATTTTCCAGTTCTAGTATACCATTTTAGGAAATCGTTTACAACAAAACCCCGAATAAAAAAGCCTTTGCATCTTGCAAGGGCCTTTTTGTCTATTCTGTCTCCTTATGAAATTGTTGGTAAAAATCAACCTTGACCTGGATGAAAGTTTCTAAGTCTCTTAAGAGTTGGAGCAAGGTGGCGCGTGTTTCGAATTCTTCACGGGTCTTGGGAAGAGGGCGTTCGCGGAAGATGGCCAAATACTGACTAATATCATCTAGAAGATCTTGGGCAGGATTTTCCTGACTTAATTGTTGGGCCGTCTTCTTAAAAAGTTGAGCAAGGATCATGCTTTCACTCGCCGCCAACTGACAGCGATTGACGTTTTCTGCCATATCTCGCAGAATATCGTTTTGCCGCTTGCGCATTTCGAAGTAGTGAATATGGTAGTTGGTTTGGTGAAAGAGATGGTTGGAATGGTCCAGATAAACTAGATTCAAGGCATCCTGTAGGATGCTGTCCAACTCCTTAATCAAGCGAGCATCATTGCGACCATCCCCTTTACCAAGTAATTCCGCAAAACGACCAAGGATCTTTTTCAGTTGGTCTTCAACAACATCATGGTAATGATCGATCGCAGCCTGATTAGAAGGCATATAGAGATTGGCCAGCAGGGCAAAGCTGGTCCCTATCAAAAAGAGAGCAAGTTCATTGAGCAAGAGTCCCCAGGAAGTAGACTGCTCAATCAAGAGGTGGGTGACCAGCACCGTGCTTGGCGTGATGCCGATCTGCCAGCCCAATAGAAAGGCACAAGGGACATAGAGAGCGATAAAGACTCCCAGTGCCCAAAGGTTGAACCCTAAAAAGGAAAAAGCGAGACTTCCGATAGCAAGGGCCAGTAAGGTCGACATAAAGCGCTGGTAGGCTTGCTTGATGGTGCTGCGACGCGTATCAGAGATACTCAAGATGGCAATGACGCCAGCTGAGATGGCATAGGTCAAGCCCAGAGCATAAGCAAGGGCCGCTGCTAAACAGGTGGCCAAGGTGAGCTTGATGGTTCGTTGAAAAAGAGGCATGGCTTCCTTTCTAGTTCGGTTCGTTCATTGAGATAGATTTGATTTCATTATATCATGAATTGGCCTCTTCCTCCTTTCTTGTGGTATACTAGTTTTATGGAAAATAACGATATCGTATACGGTGTCCACGCAG
>OKMW01000409.1_pt1 | contig 13155 bp, 10 predicted proteins | sample 1612721 | NCBI WGS metagenome assembly OKMW01 (sample SAMN04436815, study PRJEB24849) | human gut metagenome | biome: human gut; feature: NICU; material: stool | host: Homo sapiens | place: USA: Saint Louis, MO | collected 2011-05-01 | reverse complement strand
CGACCCGGCTGGTATTTACTTCGGCCTGACGCGCGGCAAGGCGTGCGGCGCGGTCGGCCTCCAGCGGGGAAATAAGGGTTTCCATCAGCGTCTGGAAATGCGGTTGTTCCTGTAAAAGCGCGTCGATGACCGCGCAGCGCTCGGCGTGCGCTTTATCACGCCCCAGCACGTAGCCGTAGCCCAGCGTGCCGCTGTGCAGGCGGATCGCTGCGCGGGTGAGGGTGGCATCCCCGGCGAAGAAGCGCTCGCCGGTGCCGCCCATGCGCGCCTGGATCTGAACGAGGCCGATCTCCGGCGCGCGGAGGAGGTCGTACCCGGGAGCCAGGCTAAGGGCGTTCATGCGGGCAGAGAGCGCAGCAGGCTGGCTGTGGGCCAGCACGCGCATCCAGCGCTGTCGGGTGGCGGTGTCGAAGTGCATTCAGTGCTCCATGGTGAATTCGATCATGTCGGCGCGGGTCAGGCTGACGGAGTATTCCGTCGCGTCGATCTCGCCGTCACGGTGGTTGAGGGTGCGCACGCAGAGCAGCGGGGCCATATTGGGGATCTCCAGCACCTTGCTCTCTTTCGCCTGCGCGCGGCGGGCGCTGATGCGCGTCTGGGTGCGTTTCAGCGCAATGCCTGTCGCATTCTGGAGAAAATCATGCAGCGAACCGCTGGAGAAATTCTGCAGCACCGGCCAGAGGGTGAGATCCGCGAAGTAGTGATCGATCTGGCACACCGCGACGCCGTTGACCCGGCGCAGCGTGCGCAGGTGGATGACGTTGTCGCCCTCCTGAATACCCAGCGCGTCCGCCACGTGGCTGGAGGCCGGGCGTAATACCGAGAGCAGCTTTTCGCTGGTCGGGTGGCTGCCCTGATCCAGCAGGTTCTGGCTAAAGCGCGCCTGGGCGTTAAGCGGGTAGTCGAACGGGCGCATCAGCACCAGCACGCCCACGCCCTGACGGCGCTGGACCCAGCCGCGCTCGACCAGCTGGTCAATGGCGCGGCGCAGGGTGTGTCGGTTCACCTCATAGCGGTCAGCAAGCTGCTGCTCGGCAGGAAGGTAGTCTCCGCAGCGGTAGTGCGTGCGCAGCTCCACTTCGAGCTTTGCCGCGATCTCTTGCCAGCGGGTGGGGTAACTGGTCGGATGTCTGGATAAGTGCATAGAAAACAAAGCCTCGCTTCTCAGATGAAGTGCTTACGCAAACGTTGAGAGAGGAAATCCAGCAGGCTGACGGTGACGATGATGAGCACCATCAGGGCGCAGGTTTGCTGGAACTGGAAACCGCGAATCGCTTCCCACAGGGTGACGCCAATCCCGCCTGCGCCGACCATGCCGACGACGGTGGCGGAGCGGACGTTGGACTCAAAGCGGTACAGGGAGTAGGAGATCAGGAGCGGCATCACCTGCGGCAGGACGCCGTAAAGGATCTCTTCGATTTTATTGGCGCCGGTGGCGCGAATGCCTTCCACCGGGCCGGGCTCGATGGCTTCGACCGCCTCGGAAAGCAGCTTGGAGAGCACGCCGGTGGTGTGAATGAACAGCGCCATGACGCCCGCGAACGGACCGAGGCCGACGGCGACCACGAACAGCATCGCAAAGACCATTTCGTTGATCGCCCGACAGGCGTCCATCAGGCGGCGCATGGGCTGGTATATCCACCACGGCACGATGTTTTCAGCGCTCATCAGGCCAAACGGAATGGAGAGAATAACGGCCAGCGCGGTGCCCCAGACGGCGATTTGCAGGGTGACCGCCATTTCACTGAGGTAGTCCTGCCACTGGCTGAAGTCCGGCGGGAAGAAGTCGGCGGCGAAGGTCGCCATATTGCCCGCGTCTTTGAAGAGCAGCAGCGGGTCCATTTCCGCGCCCTTCCAGGAGATAACCAGCACCGCCAGCAGGATGGCCCAGCTTATGAGCGAGAACCAGCTGCGCTTCGGCGGCGGGAGGGTGATGGTTTGCATGTGTAACTCCGCAGGTCTTTGTGTGCCGGATGGCGCTACGCTTATCCGGCCTACGATCCAAAATGTAGGCCCGGTAAGCGCAGCGCCACCGGGCGAAAAGCGTTACTGCACCGCTTTATTCACGCTGGTCATCGCGCCGAGCGCGGCGGTCAGGCGGTCGAGGTCTTCAAGCTGGGCCTGAATCGCGGCCACTTTGCTGGTCTTCTCCTCGTCCTTCAGGCCTTTGTTGTCCTTCACGCCCTGCATCTCTTTAAACAGCGCCAGCTGGCGAATCGGGACCAGCTGCAGGTCGCTTGACGGGCGGAACGGTGCCCAGCCCAGACGTTCGAGGACCGCTTTCTCTTCCGGCGTTTTGCCATAGGTCATAAAGAAGTCGTACACCTTGTCCTTGGTGCTTTCGGACAGGTTTTTACGCCACACAATCGGGTCGCCGGGGATCAGCGGGGATTTCCAGATAACCTTCAGCTCTTTCAGCTTGTCCGGTGCGGAGGTCTTCAGCTTGTCGAGGTTCTCGGTGTTGTTGGTGGCAACGTCCACCTGCTTGTTGGCCACGGCCAGAGCGTTGGTTTCATGGCTGGCGTTTACCGTGCGCTTGAAGTCGCTGGCGGAGGCGTTGTTTTTGGCGAAGACGTAGTAGCCAGGGACCAGGTAACCCGAGGTGGAGTTCGGATCGCCGTTGCCGAAGGTCAGCTCTTTGCGTTTGGCGAGCATGTCGTTGAGGTTGTTGATCGGGCTGTCTTTGTTGACGATCAGCACGCTCCAGTAGCCCGGGGAGCCATCTGCCGCGACGGTCTGGGCAAAGACCTGGCCGTTCGCGCGGTCCACCGCTTCCATGGCGGAGAGGTTGCCGTACCAGGCGATGTCCACTTTATTAAAGCGCATCCCCTGGATGATGCCCGCGTAGTCCGGGGCGAAGAAGGCGTTCACTTTGATCCCCAGCTTGGTTTCCATATCTTTCAGGAACGGTTCCCACTGAGGTTTCAGGTTCTGCTGTGATTCCGTCGAAATAATGCCGAAGTTCAGCGCTTTTTCCTGCTCTTCCGCATACGCCGGGCTTAACAGGGTGCTGAGGCTGAACATGCTGGTAAAGGCCAGCGCGGCAACGGCTTTGTAGCTCATGTACTTTCCTCGGATCGGGTTTATTTAAGCAGCCTGCGCGTTCTCTTCGACGCGGTTAATGCTGCGGTAGAGATGGTCAAAACGTTCGTTATCAAACTGATGGCTCGCGCCATCAAAGAACACGTGCCCCTGACGCAGGGCGACGATGCGTTCGCAGTAGCGCAGGGCGTAATCCACCTGATGCAGCGTGACCACCACGGTAATGCCGTCGTTCTGGTTAATGTCGCGCAGGGTCTCCATCACGATGCGGGCGGACTCCGGGTCCAGCGAGGCGATGGGTTCGTCAGCAAGAATGATTTGCGCTTTTTGCATCAGCGCGCGCGCAATCGCCACGCGCTGCTGTTGTCCACCGGACAGGGTGGAGACGCGCTGGTGGGCGAAATGCGCCATGCCGACGCGGGTCAGCGCCTGTAAAGCTTCCTGCTTCTGGGAAGGGGTGAACCAGCGCAGACAGGTGCGCCAGAACGGGGTGCTGCCGAGCGCGCCAATCAGCACGTTCTCCAGCACCGTCAGGCGGTTTACCAGGTTGAACTGCTGGAAGATGTAGCCCGTCTGGGCGCGGCTCTTGCGGATATCGCTCGCCAGACGCCCGGCGCGCTGTACGGTATTGCCCAGCAGCTCGACGTGGCTTTCCGGCGTTTTATCGCCGGTGATAAGCCCGCTCAAATGGCGCAGAAGGGTGGATTTACCCGAGCCGGAAGGCCCGAGAAGCGCCACCATGTCGCCCTGCCGGACGGTCAGATCAACGGCATGCAGAGCCTTGTTATGATTGAAGGTCTTGCTCAGTTTCTCGACGCGGATGACAGTTTGCATGTGCTGGGCCTCACGATAAATGTGGCCTCATGCTGGCGCATCAATGTGACATTTGGGTTAAGTGCAGGTTGCGGGAGTTTGAAGAGTTGAGCGGAGTTTGATGACAATCATCGTAGGCCCGGTCAGCGCAGCGCCACCGGTCGCTGTTGCCGGCTGCGCTGCGCGTGTCCTGCCTACGACGTTTGTTGCTTGACGACGTTAATCATCCACGGCACGCCGTATTTGTCGGTGACTTTACCGAAACCGTGCGCCCAGAAGGTCTCCTGCCACGCCATGTCGATATTCCCGCCATCGGCAAGGTTGTCGAACCAGCGCTTGCCTTCATTGACGTCCTGGGTGTCGAGAACCAGCGTAAAGCCCGCGTACTGCGCGTTGCTGCCGGGCGGCATCCCGTCGCTCATCATGATATCGCTGCCCGCAATGCGGACGTTGGAGTGGGCGATAGCCGAATCCGGAAACTGCATACCGGACGGACAGCCTTCTTCGCTGTTATCGCTTTTTGGCATTTCGCCGAAGGTAATTTTATAGAGAAGTTCTGCGCCGACGGCTTGCTGGTAAAAGGCGGTGGCCTCAGCGCAGTTGCCGGCGAAAGAGATGTAGGGACTTAACGGCATAATCTTTACCTCACGTAAGAAAAGCCCGTTAAGTGTAGTTCCCGAACGCCCGGTAAGCGAAGCGTCACCGGGCGGGACAATCAGTTCTTTTTCACGAACTCAGATTTCAGTTTCATCGGACCGAAGCCGTCAATTTTGCAGTCGATATTATGATCGCCTTCAACCAGACGGATATTCTTCACTTTGGTGCCGATCTTCAGCATGGAAGAACTGCCTTTCACCTTCAGGTCCTTAACGACGGTAACGCTGTCACCGTCCGCCAGCAGGTTGCCGTTCGCATCTTTTACGATGAGCGCATCAGCATCCTGAGCCGGCTCGGCATCATTCCATTCATGAGCGCATTCCGGGCAGATGAACATGCCATTATCTTCATAGGTGTATTCAGAATTGCATTTTGGGCAGTGTGGGAGAGACATATCGGTATCCTCAAAAGTGTAAACGCGCTGGAAAGTGCCAGCTAAATGACGGCAGGGTGCCGAAAAAGGCGGCAAGTATAGCGCAAATCCACACCGTTGTCGGTGATATTGTGAATTAAAAAAGCCAAAAAGCGTATCGGGAGTGACACGTTCTGTCAGTCAGTTACGCGAAGCTTATGTCCATTAACACGGTGGGAAGAAATGACGATAAATATATCGAATATTTTATTGCAGCAAATTGCTACGCTCTGCCATTTCGGATAAGGTGAAGCGACACATTGTTATTTATCTCCGGACTTTGCTGCCATACATATCTTATGGCAGTGGTGCATTACCTCTCTTTTTAGGTGGGTAAATAATGGTGATATATCCTGAAGTTTCTTAAAAATGGGCTACGCTTTTTTCTTTTGGCTATCAGGCCTGGAGAAGAGTTCTACACGCCATGCAAGGATAGGGAATTATTCCTGATTATCTTCAATCAGTTATATTTCGGCGAACATGTTTTCCACACGTGATCATATAAGCCTGAACAACATAATTAAAACCAGTGGCTTAATAAAAGTAATAAATTTGCGTTAAGGAAAGGCTTTTATCATGCACACACAGACCATTTTTGAATTAAGCCAGGAAGCCGAGCGTTTGTTACAGCTTGCCCTGCAAAATCTTGATACGTTGAAATCAATGCCCACTGAGATGCTGGAGAGCACAGAGGCTGCTATTACTGGCGAAACAAACAGCGTTTTACCTTTGCATTTTAGCGCGCGCGGTGTCGACGCCCAGCAGGCGATGCTGAATAATGAATTACGCAAAATAACCCGGCTGGAAATGGTCCTGGCCATTGTTGGCACCATGAAAGCGGGGAAATCGACCACCATTAATGCGATTGTGGGTACCGAAGTGTTGCCGAACCGCAATCGTCCAATGACGGCGCTTCCGACGTTGATTCGCCACACGCCGGGTCAGAAGGAACCGGTGCTGCATTTCTCTCATGCCTCCCCGATTGATGAATTGATCCAACTGCTTCAGAAACAGCTCTGTGATTACGACCGCGGGAAGCTGGCTCAGCGTCTGGAAATTGATAAAGACATGAATACGCTGCTGGAGCGCATTGAAAAAGGGGAAGCGTTTGAGAAGCATCACCTGGGCGCGCAGCCGATATTTCATTGTCTGAAAAGCCTCAACGATCTGGTGAGACTTTCCCAGGCGCTGGGTGTGGAGTTTCCGTTCTCTGAATATACGGCTATTGAACATATCCCGGTGATTGAAGTGGAGTTCGTGCATCTTGCGGGCCTGGATGCCCACCTCGGGCAGCTGACGCTGCTCGATACGCCCGGGCCGAACGAGGCCGGACAGCCGCATCTGCAAAAAATGCTCAGCGAGCAGTTGTCCCGCGCATCGGCGGTGCTGGCCGTAATGGATTATACCCAGCTTAAATCCATTTCTGATGAAGAAGTCCGCCAGGCGATTTCCGCGGCGGGAAAATCGGTGCCGCTGTATGCGCTGGTCAATAAATTCGATCAGAAAGATCGCAATAGCGATGATGAAGAACAGATTCGGGCGATGATCTCCGGCACCTTAATGAAAGGCAATATTTCGCCCGGCCAGATTTACCCCGTGTCGTCCATGTGGGCGTATCTGGCGAACCGCGCGCGCTATGAGCTAAGTTCGCATGGACGACTGCCGGATCATCAGGAGCAACCCTGGGTGCAGGATTTTGCCGAAGCCGCACTCGGACGTCGCTGGCGTACGGCGGACCTGGACGATATCGACCATATCCGACATTCTGCCGATTTGCTCTGGGAAGATTCGCTCTTCGAGCAACCGATACGGAAACTGATTTACGCCGCCTATGCCAATGCCTCGCTCTACGCGCTGCGTTCGGCCTCGCATAAGCTTCTTAACTACGCGCAAAACGCCCGCGAGTATCTCGATTTCCGCTATCAGGGGCTGACGGTGGCCTTTGAGGCGCTGGAGGTGAATATCGCACGTCTGGAAGAGGACATGGCGCTTTTGCAGACGCGTCAGCGCGTGGTGAGCGATGAGGTGAAACACGAGGTTGAGGAAGCGCTGAACGCCACCGCGGACTTTATGGGATCCCAAAAAACCGCGCTTCACCAGGCGATTGACCAGGTGTTCAGCACGCCCCCGATTCTTGATTCGGCAGGCACCGAACGGCAGCAACTTCGCGGTGAGAGGGTGAGGCAGCTGGTGCTGGACGATGAAGGGCAGGCGCAGATTGCGCTGAGTAAATTACGCGCCTCCTGCGAGCGGGTGATGCTGGATGCCCAGACGAAGATCGGCCGGGAGCTGGCGTTACGTTTCGATCAGCTGGAGTCCACGCTGGCGCGTTCTCTTAACGAAGCCATGCGTCCCATTGAAACGCGTATTAAAGAGCATCTGAGCCATGCGGGTTTTCGGGCGCGGATCAGCTTCCCGGCGTTTCAGGCAAGCCAGCTTAACTTCAATACGCGAGCGCTGTTTAACGATGCGATTGCGCAGGACGACAGCCGGGCCGCCCCGCCTTCCGGCGGGAGCAGCATGCGCGAAACGGTCTCTCGCTGGCTCAATAATCCTGGCTGGGGCTGGGACGAGTATGTGGAAACGCGCACGCGCTATGTTATCGACATTGCGCAGCTACATGACAAATTTAAGCAACATATTGATCAGTTTTGTGAACAAATACGTAAAGCTTTGTCCGCGCAGGTCGATGTCTCTGTTACGGCAGGAATGGCGACGTTCTTTGCAGAATTTTCGTTGTGCCTGACCGGGTTACAGGAAAGCTTGCGTGATAGCCTCGCAGTGCGTCAGCAAAATGAGCACTCAACCCGAGCGCTCTGCCAGTTGTTGAAGCAAAGCATCACTACTGCGACGTGGATACAGGAAGATACCCGACTGTTACGCGATGATATTCAAACTCTATTCGCGGCAGAGCAACCATGACAACACCACTACTGGACGGCCCCGGGCGAACGCTGGAGTGTATTAATCCAAAATTTATGGTCGATCTGGTGCAGGGGGGAGACGCGGCGCGTCATCCTCGCCTGGGACCACAGCAGCTGCAGTTTCGCGAGCGTTTGACGCAGGAAATCATGACGTATACCCGGCTACGCCCCTGGGCGATGGCGGGGATGCTCAATGAAAATGCGGCGCTGCGCCTGGGGCTGGCGGAAAAGCTGGCCGGGATGCTTGATCCGGGCCATCTCGCGCTGACGCTGATGGCAGAGAAGCTGATCGCGCTGCGTCAGCAGACTCACCCACGCACCCTGCAGTCTCCCGGACTGACGCAGCAGTACGCCGATCTCGTGTCTCATTTTACCCAACGCGCAGCCTGGAAAGAAAAGGCGCTGACCCAGCGCGGGCTAACGGTGCAGGCAGGTGAGCACAGCGAGCAAATTTTTACCCGCTGGCGGGCCGGACATTATGATGGCTGGTCGCTGGCCGGACGCTGTTTTATCGTTCTGGAAGAGCTGCGCTGGGGAGCATTTGGCGACGCATGCCGCCTCGCGAAAGAAGATGTGGCGGCCATGCTTAAGGATAACCTGCGCAGCATGGCGGCTAACTATCTGGCGCAGGGCATTAATGCCTCACCCACGACCCGCCATTTTTATCACCAGTGGCTGACTGCGCCTGCTTCTCCCGGATCGATCGATCATAAAGACATGCTGGGCTGGCTGGGGGACTGGTGTCAGGCGGATAAGCATCCGGTGAGCTGGTCAGTGACGCAAAACTGGCAGACCGTCGCACTGGGGATGCCGAGGCTCTGTTCGGCAAAACGGCTGGTGGACGGGATGGTGGAAGAGATTTTTGGGTAAATCCCTTACCCCTCACCCTCTCCCCGCAGGGAAGAGGGGAGGGTTTGGTGCGGTGTGTTAATGGCGGAGTTCGACCGCTTTTCGTTCGATATTCTGCTCGGGGGTATTGGCGTAGCGTTTCGCATATAGCGCCGTGATGATCGGCACCAGTAGCGCAGTGACAATCACGCTGGCGGCAACCAGCGCCGTCGCTGAAGCGGCTACCGGTTCGAAGGCCGGGTTAATCTGGGCAATAATCACCGGGTTGGCGACGGCAGCGCCTGCGGCTGAAGAGGCGGCGACGCCCGCCGTGCCGTTTCCTCCCCCGATCACGCGGTCGGCAACGATCAGCGGAATACCGGTAATGACGATTACGGCGACACCCAGCACAATACCCAGCAGGCCGGTATCAAGGATAACCTTCAGGTTGATGGTGTTCCCCAGCGCAAAGCCGAAGAACGGGATCAGCACCGGCGTGGCTTTGCTGAAGAAATCACGCAGATCGTGATCGAGGTTGCCAAGGGCAAAGCCGATCAGGAAGGGCAGGATTGCGCCGACAAAGTGGTGGGGTTCAAAAGAGGCCAGGCCAGCTGACCCCAGGATCAGCATCGTCATCAGCGGGCCTGATTCGAGAGACATCAAGACAAATGCGCCGGACTCTTCTTTCGTCCCGTACTGGTTCATCAGGCTGGCGTACAATCCGCCGTTAGTCATATCCATCGCGGAGACAATCGCCAGCACCGATAACCCCGCGAAGAACCCGGTCTGAATTCCATTCTCCGGGATGAACATCGCGCATATCATCGCCACCGCCCAGGCTACCGCTATTTTGGTTATTACCAGCGTGCCGGATTTCCGTAATACGGTACCGGTCGCCCGCAAATTAATGGATGCACCGATACAAAAAAACCAGACGGCAAGAATTGGAACCGTGCCCGTTATCATGCCTTTTGTGAAACCACCAAAATATGCCCCGGTATCAGGGGCAAGGGTATTCAGGATGGCGCCCAGCACCAGCGGAACCAGCATCATACCGCCGGGTATGCGTTCTATCGTGGCTTTAATCTTCATGGACAATCCTCACATCTGACCCCGCAGGACGGGCGTTCGGTGTTAAAAATTAGTCAATAAATTCAATTGATTGGCATTTGTGTTTGAGAGGTGCTTCTCGATTACCCTGCCAGGAAAATAAATGTTTTCTCTCGATTAACTTTCTTAGAAAACACATGAAATGCTGTGTTCGGATTTATCATGCGATCATTGGAATATTGATTCAATCAAAATAAAACATTGTTTTAGTTATCTTTGTCACATATTCAATGTAAAACTATCGGCGGCTTCCTGATGAAGAAAATTTATGTAAATTGAATGTGAGTAAACGTGGTTTGTTTTTTTGTTGCGAAAGAACTCATGACGTGCGTGAGAGAGCTCATGAGGCGGGGATGAGAAAGGGCTTATTTGCACTGATTGACAAATACCGGACTGAGTTGACCTGATGCTGAAATATGTGTGAAGTTGATCACAAATATAAACGCTGGTAGGGTAAAAAGGTCATTAACTGCCCAGGCAGGCGTCAACAGGTTCGGTTGTATCGACGTAAAACGTCAATGTAAGTAAACCTGCTACGCTTGAATAAGGCGATTCGCATGGAGCGGATCCCATGGTTCACAGAACGCACACTGGACTGTGAAACAGACAGGGCCGAGTCAACGAGGATAGCTATGCTGAGAAGGAAAAAGATTAAACCCATCACGCTTCGCGACGTCACCATTATTGATGACGCCAAACTGCGTAAAGCGATTACCGCAGCCTCGCTCGGTAATGCGATGGAATGGTTCGATTTTGGTGTCTACGGCTTTGTGGCCTATGCGTTAGGTAAAGTGTTTTTCCCCGGGGCCGATCCCAGCCTGCAGATGATTGCGGCACTGGGTACGTTCTCCGTTCCCTTCCTGATTCGCCCGCTGGGTGGTCTGTTCTTCGGTATGCTCGGTGATAAATATGGTCGTCAGAAGATCCTGGCTATCACCATCGTCATTATGTCGATCAGTACATTCTGTATCGGCCTTATACCGTCTTACGCCACTATCGGCATTTGGGCACCGATTCTGCTGCTGATCTGTAAGATGGCACAGGGCTTCTCCGTGGGCGGTGAATATACTGGCGCCTCGATCTTCGTTGCCGAGTATTCTCCTGACCGTAAGCGCGGGTTTATGGGAAGCTGGCTGGACTTCGGCTCCATTGCCGGTTTTGTCCTGGGCGCGGGCGTGGTGGTGCTGATTTCAACCGTGGTGGGGGAAGAGAACTTCCTCGACTGGGGCTGGCGTATCCCATTCTTCCTGGCACTGCCGCTGGGGATCATTGGTCTCTACCTGCGTCATGCGCTTGAAGAGACGCCTGCGTTCCAGCAGCACGTTGATAAGCTGGAGCAGGGTGACCGCGAAGGGCTGCAGGACGGTCCGAAGGTATCGTTCAAAGAGATTGCCACTAAGCACTGGCGAAGCCTGCTGGTCTGTATCGGTCTGGTGATCTCCACCAACGTGACCTATTACATGCTGCTGACCTACATGCCGAGCTATCTGTCGCATAACCTGCACTACTCGGAAGATCACGGTGTGCTGATCATTATCGCCATCATGGTGGGTATGCTGTTTGTGCAGCCGATTATGGGCCTGTTGAGTGACCGCTTTGGTCGTCGACCGTTCATTATTCTGGGAAGCGTTGCGCTGTTTGCCCTCGCCATCCCGGCATTTATTCTGATCAACAGTAATGTACTGGGGCTGATTTTTGCCGGTCTGCTGATGCTGGCGGTGATCCTTAACTGCTTTATCGGGGTGATGGCCTCAACGCTGCCCGCGATGTTCCCGACCCATATTCGCTACAGCGCGCTGGCCGCGGCCTTCAACATCTCGGTGCTGATTGCCGGTCTGACCCCGACGCTTGCCGCCTCGCTGGTGGAGAGCACGCAGAACCTGATGATGCCTGCTTATTACCTGATGGTGATCGCGGTGATTGGTTTGATTACCGGTATTACCATGAAGGAGACGGCGAATCGCCCTCTGAAAGGCGCAACGCCTGCGGCATCGGATATCCAGGAAGCGAAAGAGATCCTCCGTGAGCACTACGATAATGTAGAGCAGAAGATTGAGGATATTGACGCCGAGATTGAAGAGCTGCAGAAAAAACGTTCCCGACTGGTGGATCAGCATCCACGCATCAACGAGTAACAAAAAACCCCGCCGCTGGCGGGTTTTCTTTTATTAGCATCCTGCGGCGATGTAGTCACCATTGGCGCTGATGGGGATCACCGTCAGGAACAGCACCGTCGCGAACAGGATCAGGACTATCCCTCCGGCTATTTTGACGGTCGGCACCAGCCATTTTAACGAGGCGCTTTCTCCGAACCAGGCCACCGTGCGTTCGCGGGCGTAACGTACAGCCAGTGAAAGCCCCATAATAGAGAGCGCGGTTCCCAGCGACATGGTCATGACTGCGGCCATCCCCCAGGTAACAATGCCCAGCGCGTTCGAAAACATCAGAATCATAATCGCCCCGCTGCACGGGCGTGCGCCAATCGCCAGTATCACGCCCAGACGGGTTTTCCAGTCGCCCTGCGTCAGGTCTGCACCTACGCCGTGATGACCGCAGCCACAGTGTTCGTCGTGCTGATGAAGCGGCTTAATGGCAGAGACAGACATCCTGCGCGGGCGCAGGCTCTTCAGCGCCCGGTAAATGACGAATGCGCCGAATGCGCCAATAAGCACTGCGCTGATCTTCTCCACATACCAGCGGCTGGTACTGATATCCCCAGAGGCGAGGTTAAATCCTACCGCCAGGATAAAGACAAACAGAATAGCGCTGACGCCCTGCATCAGGCTGCCCAGGAAAGGGACGACCCGGGCGGCCAGCTCGCTTTCCTTATTGGTAGTCAGATAGGTCGTCACAATGAATTTTCCGTGCCCGGGGCCAATGGCGTGGAGTACGCCATAAAGGAAAGCCCCCGTTAACAACCATAATCCGCCGCTGTACTGGTGGTTATTCAGCTGCAGCAGGTACATCACCAGATAGCGGTGAAGCGTAATTTGTGTGGCGAGACACCACTGGATAAAGGCGTTCCAGTGCGCATGCAGGGTAAAACCGGCAAAGAGAATTGCCAGCAGCATCAACCCAGCGGTAGGGAGACGCCAGTCACGGGTGAGGCGTTGTGTGGTCATGAAGCGGCCTGCACAGAGAAGAGTATTTGCCGCCAGTATAGTTGATCTTCCCGCTCAGTTCGTGGGATCGCATTGGGATTCGTGCAGAATTGTGGATAACTTTGTGCATAAATGGGTATAAGGAGGGGTTTTGCTGGGGAATGCAGCAGTCAGTCATTTTTTTGCAACTTTTCGGTTGCGGTCGTTCGCGAACTCCCTATAATGCGCCTCCATCGACACGGCGGATGTGAATCACTTCACAGACAAC
>OKMW01000389.1_pt1 | contig 14262 bp, 16 predicted proteins | sample 1612721 | NCBI WGS metagenome assembly OKMW01 (sample SAMN04436815, study PRJEB24849) | human gut metagenome | biome: human gut; feature: NICU; material: stool | host: Homo sapiens | place: USA: Saint Louis, MO | collected 2011-05-01 | reverse complement strand
TGCGCTCCGGATGAATATGATGATCTCATATCAGGAACTTGTTCGCACCTTCCCTAATGCAGTATGATTTAGGTCAGAATCCATACCTACAATATCAATAAAAGGTTTGTTAATATTTCCGCCCTGATAACGGGGGCCAGTAAGAAATTGCTTTCCATCAATTTTGAGTTTTCGTTGTAAAAAATATTCCTGACATAATCCAGTTTCTCTCCAGGGAAATCGCGCCGAGAAACTTCTATCTGTACACCTCGATTCCTGCTCTGACAACCATTGTTTTAACCATGAACGTAGAGTAACTTCAGGCACAGGTAGCCTAGCATATTGAGATAGCATGTAAGATAGCATAAAAAATATTTTGCCCTTGGATGTAAAAATGTTTTTTTAAACAAATCAGAATAGTTCTACTCTCACTTTATTACCAATTATAGCTGGCACGTCAGCACCTTGCTCAATGCGGACCTTTCGCTCGATAGCTTGTCCGCTCCGCGCCAGAAGCGAACAGTGTTATGAGTGGTCAGTGATAAAACGTCAGCCCGTTGACATTGCCTTACAGCACCTCAACCACTTCAAATTCTTCTGCGATCAACTCCATATCTTCAGAAAAATGACCTTCAGAGCTGAAAAATCTCTGATGCTCTTTCTTCCAGTATTCAAGGCTTAAATCGCCTTCACCTTCTTTGCGGGCGAACGCTTCAGTGACATCACAAAAACGAACCAGCTGCATCGAAATCAGTCTGATCACGCAGACTGGAACATTCTGACCATCAAGAATAATGTTATAACTCCCGATTCTCGGGGCGGATTCTTCCTGCTGGTAAGAGGCAAAAGATCCGCAAGAGGCCGTTTGATCCCTTTTTTGATCAGGTCAGCAAGCTCGTTACCCAGTTGCGGACTGTCACCCATTTGCCAGGCATCTGCGCCGGGATATTTCTTTTTTATTTCCTCAACCTCAACCATGAAAATTCCTTCGTTATCGTCAATGAAAAGAAAAGCTATCCCTTTTTTAACATGAGCGGTCCCAACATAATAGGCGATATCATTCTTTAGATAGTGTGGTCCGTTCTTCGCTCAAAACTGACCTTGATCGATAACTTCGGCTGGCTGGACAATGCGTCGATTCCATTCTCGATGAGCCGAATCGGCGCCATTGTCTCCCTGGGTATTGCGCTGTACTTGATTTACTCCAGCAGCAGGGCAAAAGCCGCAACGGTGGAAATCCCCCGTCGGCCAGTAGCGCGGGAAGCTGACGATTATTGCCAGCGTTTCAGCAGCAGGCTGGCGTTAACGCCGCCAAAGCCAAAACCGTTCGACAGCGCATAACGCATCTTCTGCGGGCGGGCCTGCAGCGCCACCAGGTTCATGCCTGCCGCGTCTTCATCGGGGTGATGCAGGTTCAGCGTCGGCGGCACCACCTGGTCACGCAGCGCCTGAATGGTGAAGATGGCCTCGATCCCGCCGGCCGCGCCTAACAGATGGCCGGTGGCGGATTTCGTCGAGGTAATAGCGACCGGATGGACGCCAAACAGCGTTTTAATCGCCGCCAGTTCACCTTTATCACCGACCTGCGTCGAGGTGGCGTGGGCGTTGATATGATCAATCTCTTCGACGGTCACCCCGGCCTGGCGAATAGCGATCTCCATGGCCCGACGTGCGCCGTTCCCGTCTTCCGGGCCTGCGGTCAGGTGATAAGCATCTGCGCTGGTGCCGTAGCCCACCAGCTCGGCCAGCGGCGTGGCCCCGCGCGCCAGCGCGTGCTCCAGAGATTCGATCACGATAAGCCCCGCGCCTTCTCCCATCACAAATCCATCGCGGTCGCGGTCAAAGGGGCGGGATGCGCTTTCCGGCTGGGCGCTGTAGGCGCTGGACAGCGCCCTTGCCGCGGCAAATCCGGCCAGGCTAACGCGATGAATTGCCGCTTCCGCGCCGCCGCAGAGGGCGATGTCCGCCTCGCCGCTGCGGATCATCCGCGCCGCATCGCCGATGGCCTGGGCGCCTGCCGCGCAGGCGGTGACCGGTGCGCCGATGGGCCCCCGGAAGCCGTGGGCGATAGACACATGCCCGGCGGCCAGGTTGGCCAGAAAAGAGGGGATAGTGAACGGCGAGAGACGACGCGGCCCGCGTTCATCGGTGGTATGTACCGCATTGGCGATCTCGCTGAACCCGCCGATCCCGGTGGCGATCACCGTGGCAGTGCGTTCCTGTTCGGCCTCGGATGCTGGCGACCAACCGGCCTGGGCCAGCGCTTCGCGCGCGGCGACCAGCGCAAACTCAATAAAGCGATCCATCTTTTTGCGCTCTTTCGCCGGGATGGTCGCCAGCGGGTCGAAGCCGTGCAGCGGATCGCTGTCAATGGACGGCACCTGGCCGGCCACTTTGCAGGGAATATCCGCGACCAGCTGCTCGCTGAGTCGGGTGATCCCGGATTTACCTGCCAGCAGCGACTGCCAGACGTGCTGTACGCCGCAGCCCAGCGGGCTGACAATCCCCATCCCGGTGACGACAATGCGTTTAACGGAAACGCCCATAGTTAACTCTCCTGTAGTATCAGTGTGCCGGCGGCTTTTTCATCAAGGGAACCAGCAGCGCGGCAAGTAAAAAACCCATCATGATGAGGTAGAACGCATCGGAAAAGGCCTGGGTTCGCGCCTCCCGTAGCGCCAGCGCGGCATCCGGTGAGATCCCCGCGTGGCGAAGTTTGCCGCGCTGCGCTGAACAAAATCCTGGCGTTATTCAGATGGCCGCCAGAACGAGGACACTTTTCTTACTGGTCGGATTCATTGCTGGCATCTCTGTAAGGTTCAGGCTGGAATTTTTGCCCACTATCGCCTTCGCGTTTGCGCAGCAGATATTCATGACGATATTTCATCAGCGGCGAGGCGGCGGGGCCCGGCACCATGGCGTATTTACCCGGGATAATCTCTTCCCCAGTCGCTTTATCCACCATGACTGGCTCCACGTGGCGCTGGGTTGCCATTTCCACCAGCTGCATCTGACGCCCTTCGGGGGCGAAGTGGCGGTTACCCCATTCCGCCAGCGCCAGCAGCACCATGCGGAAATCGCGGCCGCGCGGCGTGAGGTGGTATTCGTAGCGCGGCGGGGTGCTGCTGTAGCACACCTTCTCCAGCAGTCCGTCATCGACCAGTTCCTTCAGGCGGCGCGACAGAATATTGGGCGCGACGTTGCTGCTTTTCTGAAATTCGTCGAAGCGGGTAAAGCCCGCAAAGGCGTCGCGCAGGATCATGATGCTCCAGCTGTCGCCGATGCGGCCCAGGCTGCGGGCGATGGGGCAGGGAGCGCGGCAAAGCGGTTCATTTTTCATGGGAGGTCCAGGTAGCAGGTGGCTTTTGCCAGCAAATTGACATAGTCACTATCAAAATGCAAGTTACTCTTCATGGTACCCGGAGAAGAAGCTGCTGCCGTTTCGCTACGCCGTTTCACCTTTGAATGCCGAAAACTGGACAGTCGCCGCCGCCTTATATCTGCTTGACCGTAATAAGAGATAAATATCGCTGATGGCAGATGAAACATTTTAATAATGATAAAAATCGATGTGCTGGGTAATGACCTTTATTGGGGGATACGATATAAGGTATGGCGACACTCAAATTAACATTCTCATAACTTATAAAGGTTAAATAAATGAAGCAGGTAGGTATTGTTGGTTGGCGAGGGATGGTGGGCTCAGTATTGTTGCAACGCATGATCGAAGAAAATGATTTCGACGATATTACAGCGCATTTTTTTAGCACCTCCAGTGCGGGTGCCCCGGGCCCGGTTATTAATGGTAAAAGCGACAGGCTGAAAGATGCGAATTCCCTTAGCGCACTCGCCGAAATGGATATCATCATCACCTGTCAGGGCGGGGATTATACCAAAGCCATCTATCCAGCGTTAATTAACCATGGCTGGCAAGGTTACTGGATTGATGCGGCTTCGGCGCTGCGGATGGATGAAAAAGCCTGCATTATTCTCGACCCGGTCAACCGCGAAAATATCGATAGTGCGGTAAAAGCGGGAATTAAACTGTTTGTCGGCGGCAACTGCTCCATTACGCTGAGCCTGATGGGGTTGGCCGGGCTGATCAAGGCTGACCTGATTGAATGGATGAGCGTGATGACCTACCAGTCTGCCTCCGGAGCGGGCGCCAAACAGGTGCGGGAATTAATCGCGCAAAGCGCGTATATCAGTCAGCATTTATCTGCGGATGAACTGACGGCATCAGGTTCCGTGCTGCCTTTAGTCAATAAAGTGAGTGAGTTGATTAATAGCGCTGGCATGCCGGTGGAGAATTTTGGCGTACCGCTGATGGGCAGCATCATTCCGTGGATCGACAGCGATCTGGGCGATGGAAACAGCCGCGAAGAATGGAAGGGCGAGGCGGAAACTAATAAAATTCTTGGCCTTGCGCCGGGTACCATCCCGGTCAATGGTTTATGCATTCGGGTCGGGGTGATCCGCTGTCACAGCGCGGCGATTACGCTGAAACTTAAACGTGAGGTCAGCGAAGCAGAATTTGCTGAGTTAGTCACCCATTCCCATCCGTGGGTAAACTATGTCCGCAATAATAAGCAAGAGAGTGTCAGTAAATTGACCCCGGCTGCTATTAGTGGTTCGCTGCAGGTAGGTATTGGCCGCTACAAGAAAATGTCGCTAAATAATGACCCAGTCTACTCGGTGTTAACGGTTGGCGATCAGCTATTGTGGGGCGCTGCGGAACCCCTGCGCCGCATGTTAAATATCCTGCTGGGCAAAATATAGTTACGGTCATCCGGGGAAAGCCCTCGCGCGCAGGCGGTTAAGACAAATGTTTAACGAAGCGTTTGCGAACCTCCTTGTAGCCGTTATTTTCATAAAATTGATGCGCTCTGATTCTTTTTTCACTACTTGAAAGCTCGATCTGAGCGCATTGTTTATCACGGGCGAGGCGCTCTGCGGCCTGGAGAAGCTGCTGGCCTATCCCTGATCCACGTGACGATTCCTCGATGACCAGCGCGGAAATTAATGCCCATAAACGGTTCTCATGTACCGGTAAAATAAAATTGATAACGATTACGCCACACACGGCGTTTTCTGTTTCCGCCACCAGCGCACTCATCATGCTCTGCGGGGCAGTGATGCGTTGCGCTAAGATCGCCGTCTCCGTCTGATAGCCCAGCTGCAGAAATAGCGTTTGCAGCGAGGGGATATCTTTTGCTTCCGCAGCTCTGATGAACACCATGATATTCGACTCCAAATAGCGTGTTACCGGACCGGAAGCGGGCCGGTGGATACCTTAGTCTCCGGTCCGCTCCCGTATACTCCACTCAGTCCATCAGACTGACCTGGGCGGCGACAATCCGCCAGCCGTAGGGGAAGCGTACCCAGGTCTGCTGCTGGCGGCCCAGGCGCGCGCTGCCTTCGCGGGTGAACTCGGTGCTGCACACCGCCATATCCGCGCCAAAGGTGGTAATGGTGGTATGGCGCAGATCGCGGGCCAGACCGGCGGCGGGGCGGGCGGCGCGAAAGGCGCGGATCGCCTCGATGCCATACAGATTTTCGCCGGCTCCCAGCCGTACGGTGCGCGGGTCGTGCCAGAACAGCGCATCCAGCGCCTCGATGTTATTGCTGACCAGCGCCTCTTCATACTGATAAAACGCCGCCGTCACCTCGGCGAGGATCGCCGGGCGGTCTACATTATCCAGATTGATCATGCTGCACTCTCCGCCACTCGGGCATCGGTAATGCCCATCGCTTCCAGCGCCCGCGCGGCGCGAAGACAGGCTTGTTCGTTAAACGGCGCGGCAATCAGCTGCAGGCCAATCGGCTTACCGCTGGCGGTACGCAGGGGCACGGTCACCACCGGCAGCCCGAGGAAGGAGATCGGCTGCGTCAGCATTCCCATGCTGGCGCGCACCGGCAGCGGCTGGCCGTTAATCACTATCTCCTCGGCGCCAATCGGCGTAGCGCTGCATGGGGTGGCCGGGGCGATCAGCACGTCGGCCTGGCTGAACAGGGATTTCATTGCCTGACGGGCATGACGGCGAAAACGCTGAGCCTTCAGATACCACGCGGAGGGGATCATCGCGCCGGCCAGCAGCCGCTCGCGGGAGTGAGGTTCAAAGCGCTCGGGCGAGTGGCGAAGATCCGTCAGGTACTGATTGCCGCCTTCGCTGGCGCTGATGATAAAGGCCGCCGAGCGGGCCAGCGCGGCATCCGCGAACTGCAGCTCGCTGTCGGCGCCCAGCGCGTGGGCGACCCGATCCACGGCCGCCCGGGCGTCGTCATCGCACCAGGTGGTGAAATAGCCGCCCAGCCGCGCGCAGCGCAGCCCCTCCAGTCCGCGTTCCAGCAGATTGCCGGTGCGCTCGCTGGCTTTATCAGCCTGAAAGTCATCGGCCGGGTCGCGCCCCTGCAGGGCGTCATACACCGCGGCGAGGTCGGCTACCCGGCGGGCAAAAGGACCAATATGATCCAGACTGGCGACAAACGGATGGCTGCCAGAGCGCGACAGGCGCCCGAAAGTGGGTTTCAGGCCAAAGATCCCGCACAGCGACGCGGGGACGCGGATCGAGCCGTTGGTGTCGCTGCCGAGGCTGAAATGAACCAGCCCGGCCGCCACCGCCGCGGCCGAACCGCCGGAAGAACCGCCGGCGATCCGCGACAGATCGTGCGGGTTGCGCGTCGCGCCATAGTGGCTGTTTTCGGTGGTGAAGCCGTAGGCGTAGGCGTCCATATTGAGCATCCCGCTGAGCAGGGCGCCGGCGCTGTGCAGCTGGCGCACCGCCCAGCTGTCGCTGGTCGCTGGCGGCCGGTCGCTCAGCAGTTCGGCGCCGGCGAGGGTGGTATGCCCGGCGACATCAAACAGATTTTTCACTGCGTAAGGAATCCCTGCCAGCGGCGGCAGGGGGCGCTTTTCCCGGCGCAGGGCGTCGATGCTGTCGGCCTCCGCCAGCATGCGCTGGGCGGTGACCTCGGTCCAGGCGTTGATCTGCGGATTCACGCGGGCGATATCGTCCAGCGTCTGGCGGGCGATCTCCCGGGCGCTCAGTTCGCCATCGTGCAGCGCACGCTGGAGATCGGCAATGGTGAAGTGTTGAAGAGTCATGCTTTATACACCCCCGCAATCTCCTCGCGCGGCCCGAGGGGATAGTCCATCAGCGGCTGCGCCATGGCGGCGATGCGGGCAAACTGGCGCTCCAGCTCCTTACGGCGCGGCGCATCCAGCTCCATATCCAACAGGTGAGTCATCTGCGTCAGATACTCGCTCCAGTCTGGCTGTGTGGTCATGGTCTGCTCCTTAGTACCCGGCGGCGGCGCCGTTGCTGCGTGGATCGGTCGCCCCTTCAAGCAGACCGTTGGGATGGCGGACAATGGCCCCGGCGTGGCCCATCGCTTCGCTGAAATCGGCCAGCACTTCTACGTCGTGCCCCAGCTCGCGCAGGCGCGCGATACAGGCGGGGGCAAAGCGTCCCTCCAGCTTCAGTGAGTCGGAGGACTGGCCCCAGGTGCGGCCCAGAAGCCAGCGCGGACGGGAGATGCTCTCCTGCAACGGTACCCCCTGCAGGATATAGCGAGTAAACAGCGCCGCCTGCGTTTGCGGCTGACCGTCGCCGCCCATCGAGCCATAGACCATCACCCGGCCATCGTTCAGGCGGGCGGCGGCAGGGTTGAGGGTATGGAATGGCTGTTTGCCAGGGGCCAGCGCCAGGAGATGCTGCGGATCGAGGCTGAAGGCCGCCCCGCGGTTTTGCCAGACGATCCCGGTGTCCGGGAGTACCACGCCGCTGCCGAACTCGTGATAGATACTCTGAATAAACGACACTGCCAGTCCGCTGTTATCCACGACGCCCATCCAGACGGTATCGCCCGGGCCTTTGCCGCCGCCCCAGGGGGAAGCGCTGGCGTCGTCGATGCTGTCGGCCAGCGGCTGCAGGGCTTCCGGGGTGAGCAACTGCTGTACATCCACATCCAGATGGCGTGGATCGGTGATATGCGCATCGCGCAGGGCAAATGCCCGCTTGGTGGCTTCGACGATACGGTGCACCGTTTGCGCGTCGTCGGCATCGGCCATCTTCAGACGGTCGGTGATGCCAAGGATCGCCAGCGACACCAGTCCCTGCGTCGGCGGCGCAAGATTCCACAGCGTGCCCTGCTGGTGCTGGAGCGTCAGCGGCCCCGGACGCCGGGCGCGGTGGGCCTGCAGGTCGCCGAGGGTGATCGGCATCCCCAGCGCGGCCATACCCTGCGCGAGACGCTCGGCCAGCGGCCCGCGATAAAAGCTGTCGAGACCGTCGCTGGCCAGCATGCGCAGGGTACCGGCGAGGGCGGGCTGGCGGAAGCGGCTGCCGGGCCGCGGGGCCTCGCCCGCTACCAGCCAGGTTTCGCTGAAGCCCGGCTGATGGCGCAGCTCTTCCAGTTTGCTGGCGGGCCTGCGAGGCAGTGACCGGAATGCCGTCTTCGGCATAGCCGATCGCATCGGCCAGCAGGCGGGCCACCGGCAGCGCGCGGCCGGTTAAGTCCCGTGAAATACGCAGCGCCTCGTCCCAGCCGCTGACGGTGCCGGCGACGGTCAGCGCGGCCTGCGGTCCCCGGTGGGGAATATGCCGCTGTCCGGCGTAGGCCTCGAGGGTCGCCAGCGATCCGGCGGCCCCGCTGGCGTCAATGGCGATTGGGTCTCCCTCAGGCGGCACGATCAGCCAGAAGCCATCGCCGCCGAGGCCATTCATATGGGGATAGACGACGGCGATGGCCGCCGCGGCAGCCACCATCGCTTCAATGGCGCTGCCGCCCTCGCGCAGGATCGCCAGCGCGCTCTGACTGGCGAGGTGGTGGGGGGCCACCGCCATGCCGTGGGTCGAAACGTTGCTACTGTGCATAAATTATCCTTTCTGAACGAATCACCCGCAGAACACTGCAAAAGCTGTTCCATCTCTGAACGTTTCGTTTCATTGATAAAAACGATGACCAGAATTTTCCCACTGGCACGCTATGTGTAAGGCATAGCAGATACAGTATGATGAGGAATGGATGATGAAACGAAAGTTACAGGGGCGCTATGCAACAACTCGATGAACGACTGAAAGGGCAATACGCCTCGCTGTCGCCGCAGGAGCAGCGGGTGGCGGATTTCATCTTTGACCACTTTGACGACCTGATAAGCTACAACAGCGCCGAGCTGGCGCAGCTGAGCGGCGTGTCGAAAGCCACCGTCAGCCGGCTGTTTAAGCGCCTCGGTTACGACAAATATAAGGATATGCGCGATGAACTGCGCACTCTGCGTCAGAGCGGGATGCCGCTCACCGACCAGCGCGACGCGGTGCAGGGTAACACGCTGCTGGCGCGCCATTATAAGCAGGAGATGGCAAACCTCACCCAGTGGGTCAACGCCCTCGACGCCCGCCAGTTCGCTGAGGCGCTGACGGCGATGGTGGCCGCCCGCCGCATTGTGGTGATTGGCATGCGCAACGCCTATCCGGCGGCGCTGCATCTGCGCCAGCAGCTGCTGCAGGCCCGCGGCCAGGTGCTGGTGCTGCCCCAGCCGGGTCAGAGTCTCAGCGAAGAGCTGGTCGATCTGACCGCCGATGATCTGGTGGTAATGATGGCGTTTCGCCGCCGGCCGCGAATAGTACGCCCGCTGCTGCAGCAGCTGCAGCGCGACGGGGTGCCGGTCCTGTTAATGTGCGAGCCGCAGGCCCATAGCCTGTTTCCGCTCTCCCGCTGGCAGCTCTGCGCGCCGCTGGACAGCGTCTCCGCCTACGATAGCTATGCCTCGGTCAACAGCCTGATCAATCTGCTGGCCAATGCCTTTCTCCATGAAACGCTCGACAGCGGTCGTCCGCGCATCCACGATATCGCCACGCTTTACCAGCAGCTGGACGAGCTGGAACAACGCTGATGGGGCGCCAGCGTGGTGCTGTGCATTATTATGGTGCAATAAAAACCACGTGATGGCGCCGCCGCTCTCTGAGCACTTTTCCGTTAACGCTTGTCCTTTCTCACTTTTTGTTTTAATTCCTCGCCAACCCTCGCCTCGTCTGTATCTGGCACATTAGTTGCAAAAACAGATTCAAAGAATCTTTTGTTTCATGCTAACGTAACGGGTAAACATCATGAAGAAACTGTTGATCGCGCTGGCCGGGGCCGCTTGTCTCCTATCGTCTGTTTCTGCCGCGCAGGCTGACCAGCTCCAGGATATTGAAAAACGCGGCGTCATCCGCATTGCCGTACCCCAGGACTTTCCACCGTTCGGCTCGGTGGGCACCGACCTGCAGCCGCAGGGGTATGACATCGATATGGCGCGCTATCTGGCGAAATCGATGAAGCTCAAGCTGCAGCTGGTCCCGGTGACCAGCGCCAACCGCGTGCCGTATCTGCAGACCGATAAGGTGGACCTGGTGATCTCCAGCCTCGGCAAGAACGCCGAGCGCGAGAAGGTGATCGACTTCAGCCGCGCCTACGCCCCGTTCTTCCTCGGGGTGTTTGGCCCGAAAGGGGCGGAGCTGAAGGACGCGGCCGCGCTGAGCGGCAAAAGCATCGGCGTGACCCGTGGGGCGGTGGAAGATATGGTGCTGACCAGCGTGGCGCCGCAGGCGGCGCAGATTAAGCGCTACGAGGACAATAACACTACGCTGTCGGCTTACCTGTCCGGTCAGGTGCAGTATGTCGCCACCGGAAACCTGGTGGTGGCGGCTATCTCCCGGCAGAACGCCGACAAAGCGCCGGTCCCGAGCTTTATGCTGAAGGACTCGCCGTGCTTTATCGGTCTGAAAAAGAACGAACCGGCGCTGAAGGCGAAAGTGGATACCCTCATCGAGCAGGGCATTAAGGACGGCACCCTCAACGGTCTGTCTGAGAAGTGGCTGAAAGCGCCACTGCCTGCCAACCTCGGCGCGTAAGGTCTGGGGATGACGGAGCAACTTCATTTCTCTGAGCTCTGGCCGCACTGGCCGGAGCTGCTGGCCGGCCTGTGGGTGACGGTGCAGTTGACGGTGCTGGCGACGATCGGCGGACTGGCGATCGGCATCCTTGGGGCGGCGATCCGCAGCGGTCGCCCGGGAATGCTCAGCCGGGTATGGGGCGGATATGTGGAAATCATCCGTAATACGCCGTTTGTGGTGCAGCTCTTTTTTATCGTCTTTGGTTTACCGAACCTCGGACTGAAGATGACCGCCGGTGAAGCGGCGCTGCTGGCGATGGTGGTCAACCTCGGCGCCTATAGCACCGAGATCGTCCGCGCCGGTATTCAGGTGACGCCGAAGGGCCAGTGGGAAGCCGGTCGCGTGCTCGGGCTTAGCCGGACGCAAACCTTCGTTCGCGTCGTACTGCCCCCGGCGCTGCAGCGGATTTATCCGGCGCTGGTCAGCCAGTGCATCATCGTGATGCTCGGCTCGTCAGTGGTGTCGCAGGTCTCCTATGAGGAGCTGACCTTCGCCGCCAACCTGATCCAGTCGCGGACATTTTTGAGCTTTGAGGTCTATCTGGTAACCACCGGGATCTACTTAGCGTTATCGATAGCGATGCGCCAGCTGCTGATGGCGGCGGGGCGTAAATGGCTGGGGGTACAGGCCTGATGACCACTTTTACTGACTGGGACATTATCCGCAACCTGCTGCTGGCCGGTCGCTGGACGGTGCTGCTGTCGCTGGTCGCGTTCACCGGCGGGGCGCTGGTGACCTTACCGTTACTGCTGCTGCGCCTCACCGGCGGACGCCAGGTGAAACGGCTGATCCGCGGGTATATTGAGCTGTTCCAGGGCACGCCGCTGCTGATGCAGCTGTTTCTGGCATTCTTTGGCGTGGCGCTGTTCGGCGTTGACGTCTCGGCGTGGACCGCCGCCTCGGTCGCCCTGACGCTCTACACCAGCGCCTTTCTGCTGGATATCTGGTTCGGCAGCATTCGCGCGCTGCCGAAAGGCCAGTGGGAAGCCTCGCGCTGTCTCGGGCTGAGCTTCGGCCAGACCCTGTACCGGGTGGTGGCGCCGCAAGCGCTGCGCATTGCCATCGCGCCGACCGTCGGGTTCGCCGTACAGGTGATCAAAGGCACGGCGCTGGCATCGATTATCGGCTTTGTGGAGCTGACCAAGGCAGGGACGATGCTGACCAACGTCACTTATCAGCCGTTTAAAGTGTTTGCCCTTGTGGCGCTGGGCTATTTCATTCTGTGCTATCCGCTGTCCCGCTACAGCCGCTATCTGGAGAACAAATTCAATGCCTCTCATCACCATTAATCAGATGCAGAAGTACTACGGCGACAACCATGTGCTGAAGGGCGTCGATCTGGATATCGACATGGGGGAAGTGATCTCGATCATCGGCCGCAGCGGCTCGGGTAAAAGCACCCTGCTACGCTGTATCAATGGTCTGGAGGGCTACCAGGAAGGAAGCATCAAGCTCGGGGGCATGACCATCACCAACCGCGATTCCCAGGCCCGGGAGATCAGCCGCTCCATCGGCATGGTGTTCCAGAACTTTAATCTCTTTCCGCACATGACGGCGCTGGAGAACGTCATGCTGGCCCCGCGGCGGGTGCTGAAGAAGTCCCTGGTAGAATGCCGGGAGCTGGCGCAGCGGATGCTGGAGAAGGTCGGGCTCGGCGACCGTCTGGATTACTACCCGGCCAACCTCTCCGGCGGCCAACAGCAGCGCGTGGCCATTGCCCGGGCGCTGGCCATGTCGCCGAAAGTTTTACTCTGTGACGAAATCACCTCGGCACTCGACCCGGAACTGGTGGGTGAAGTGCTGAAGGTGCTGGAGCAACTGGCGGCGGAAGGTATGACGCTGATCCTCGTCACCCATGAAATGAATTTTGCCCGCGAAGTGGGCGACCGCGTGGTGTTTATGCATCAGGGACGCGTCTGGGAGCAGGGCGACAGCAAAACGCTGTTCGCCAGCCCGCAGACCAGCGAACTGAAACAGTTTATCTCCTCGGTGCGCGGTCTTAACTAACGTAAGGAATGGCAGATGGATATCACTCAGTTTTCGCAAATTAACCCGCCGCAGCGCCTGCTGATGGGGCCGGGGCCGATCAATGCCGACCCGCGCGTGCTGCGCGCCATGTCGAGCCAGCTGGTTGGCCAGTACGATCCGGCGATGACCCACTACATGAATGAAGTCATGGCGCTGTACCGCGGCGTGTTTCGCACCGAAAATCGCTGGACGATGCTGGTCGACGGCACCTCGCGCGCCGGGATCGAAGCGATTCTGCTGTCGGCGATCCGTCCCGGTGACAAGGTGCTGGTGCCGGTGTTCGGCCGGTTTGGTCATCTGCTGTGCGAGATCGCGCGTCGCTGCCGGGCAGAGGTGCACACCATCGAGGTGCCGTGGGGTGAGGTCTTTACGCCGGATCAGGTTGAGGATGCGATCAAGCGCGTGCGGCCGCGCCTGCTGCTCACCGTGCAGGGCGATACCTCCACCACCATGCTGCAGCCGCTGGCGGAGCTGGGGGAGATTTGCCGTCGTCACGCTGTGCTGTTCTATACCGACGCCACCGCGTCGCTCGGCGGTAACCCGCTGGAAACCGACGCCTGGCAGCTGGACGCGGTGTCCGCCGGGATGCAGAAGTGCCTGGGCGGTCCTTCCGGCACCTCGCCCATCACCCTCAGCCCGCGGATGGAAGAGGTCATCCGCCGCCGCCGCTGCATTGAGCAGGGGATCCGCACCGATGCCCATCACGATGGCGTCGACGAGATGATCTACTCCAACTATTTCGATCTCGGCATGGTGATGGATTACTGGGGGCCGGAGCGCCTTAACCACCATACCGAAGCGACCTCGGCGCTGTTCGCCGCCCGGGAGTGCGCGCGCCTGATCCTCCAGGAGGGACTCGACAACGGCATCGCCCGCCACAAACTGCACGGCGATGCGCTGCTGAAGGGCATCCAGGCGATGGGGCTCGAGACCTTTGGCGATCTGCGGCACAAAATGAATAACGTGCTGGGGGTGGTGATCCCCAACGGGGTCAACGGCGATCAGGTACGCAAACTGATGCTGGAAGATTTCGGCATTGAAATTGGCACCTCGTTTGGTCCGCTGCACGGTAAAGTCTGGCGCATTGGCACCATGGGCTATAACGCGCGTAAAGACTGCGTGATGCAGACGCTCAGCGCGCTGGAAGCGGTCCTGAACTACCTCAGGTTCACCACCACTCAGGGCGCGGCGATGCAGGCGGCCTGGGATCACTACCGCACCGAGGCCACCCTATGAGTGACACCGTCCGCCAGCAGGCGGAGAGAGAGGCGGCCGCCAGCCGGGTGATGGCGCGTGCCGATCGGCTGGCCGCCCTCAG
>OKMW01000340.1_pt1 | contig 16431 bp, 15 predicted proteins | sample 1612721 | NCBI WGS metagenome assembly OKMW01 (sample SAMN04436815, study PRJEB24849) | human gut metagenome | biome: human gut; feature: NICU; material: stool | host: Homo sapiens | place: USA: Saint Louis, MO | collected 2011-05-01 | reverse complement strand
CGTTCTTGGCGCGCAATAACCAAACGAGAAGAACATGTTTAAATTCCTGAATGCTTGACCTTTTTCGCCCGCCAGCGTTTCCGGGAACGCTTCGATCACCACAGGGACTTCATACTTTTCAGCCTGCGCACGCATCTTTGACACCAGAAGCGAGGTTGACATGCCCGCTGAGCAGAACAGGTAGATATGTTTCTTTTCCATCGTAATTTCCCTCTTGTATGACTACCTGCCGTCGCGTTCTCACTCGACTCGCTGTCCCGGCAGACAGGTAGTTTGCGTACTGTTGTTTATCGTTGGAGTGAGTATACGCAATGGTACAGGCAGGGGATAATTCTGAACAGACTCAAATTGTCTCTCATTGACCTGGCTTGTTGACTACCCTCACATTTCGGGCAAATAATTCGCGAAATGAAATAAGATTTTCCGATGCATAAAAAAACCGGCCTCAGGGCCGGTTTGTTAACATCCTCAGGCGAGCAGGGTGACTACGCCTTAGGTGCCTGCGGGTCAGTATCGTATTCAGCACAGGTCTGATAGCCGGAGTTGATCACATGACCGGTATCATCCAGGGCGACAAAGTAGGTTTCTGCCTTACCATCACGTTGACCCAGGATGTAGGTCTGGCAGGTCCCTTTCGCATGAATCATGGTGACTTCGGAAGAAGGTTTACCGGCAATCGCAGCGACCTGCGAACGGGTCATCCCTTTTTTGACATCTTTTACTACGGGCTGCGTAAACTGATCCTTGGTGCGATCGTAAGCCGTACACCCTGCCAGCATAGTCAGTACCGCCGCTGCGCTAAGAATTCCTGCTACGTTCTTGTTCATATTCCGTCCTCTTGTTTATCAGCGTGTTATCTAAGCATGGGATAAAAAGTACTATTGTTCAACTTTGTGCGTTACGCCAGACGAATTTCGGAAAATTCTAATAAAACAACGATAACCTGCTAAAACGGCGTAAATTAGCGCACTCGAAACTGTGATCCTTGTCGTTTTACGTCCAAAGGGTTAGTTTTAACAGTTAACACATTCTGTTTATGGAGAGCGTGATGACTCTGCAACAAGAGATTATCCAGGCGCTGGGCGCGAAGCCTGCGGTAGATGCAAATGAAGAGATCCGCCGCAGCGTGGATTTTTTAAAAGCGTATTTAAAGAAGAACTCTTTCCTGAAATCTCTGGTGCTGGGCATCAGCGGCGGCCAGGATTCAACGCTGACCGGTAAGCTCTGCCAGATGGCAATTTCAGAGCTGCGCGAGGAGACGGGAGATGAAACCCTGCAATTTATCGCCGTGCGTCTTCCATATGGCGTACAGGCGGACGAGCAGGATTGCCAGGATGCAATCGCCTTCATTCAGCCTGACCGCGTGCTGACCGTAAATATTAAAGGCTCCGTGCTGGCAAGCGAGCAGGCGCTTCGCGAAGCGGGCATTGAGTTAAGCGATTTTGTTCGCGGCAACGAGAAAGCCCGCGAGCGCATGAAAGCGCAGTACAGCATTGCCGGGATGACCAAAGGCGTCGTGGTCGGCACCGACCATGCGGCAGAAGCGATCACCGGTTTCTTCACCAAGTACGGCGACGGCGGCACCGACATCAACCCGATCTTCCGCCTGAACAAGCGTCAGGGTAAGCAGCTGCTTGCCGCGCTGGGCTGTCCTGAGCATCTGTATAAGAAAGCGCCGACGGCCGATCTGGAGGACGATCGCCCTTCCCTGCCGGATGAAGCGGCTCTTGGCGTCACCTACGACAACATTGATGATTATCTGGAAGGCAAAAAGCTGGATGAAGGCACCGCAAAGATCATCGAAGGCTGGTATCTGAAAACCGAGCACAAGCGCCACACGCCAATTACGGTGTTTGACGACTTCTGGAAATAAACGCAAAACGGTAACCCCGTTTTGTAGGCCGGGTAAGGCGTAGCCGCCACCCGGCTCTTTTTTAACCAAACCCTCTCTGCTACACTGTATGCCTGAACAGTATATGGAGCAGTATGTGAGCAGGCGTCAATCCGCCCCGCGTCTTGAGTTTGAAGCGGCGGCTATCTACGAATATCCCGAGCACCTTCGTCCCTGGCTTGAGGCACTGCCTAAACAGCCGGGTGTGTACATCTTTCACGGTGAAAGCGACACGCTGCCGCTTTACATCGGCAAGAGCGTTAACATTCGCAGTCGGGTGTTATCCCATCTGCGTACCCCGGACGAGGCCGCCATGCTGCGCCAGTCGCGACGCATTACCTGGTTCCAGACGGCGGGAGAAATGGGCGCGCTGTTGCTGGAGGCGCGGTTGATAAAAGAACAACAGCCGCTGTTCAACAAGCGCCTGCGCCGCAACCGTCAGCTCTGCTCCCTGCAGATCAACGAGGGCAAGCCGCAGGTCGTCTACGCGCGCGACGTCGATTTTTCTCATGCCCCGAATCTCTATGGGCTGTTCGCCAATAAAAGAGCCGCACTCCAGGCGCTGCAGACGCTCGCGGACGAGCTCCAGCTTTGCTACAGCCTTTTGGGCCTGGAGGCGACCACGCGCGGACGCGCCTGTTTCCGATCCGCGCTGAAGCGCTGTGCCGGTGCCTGCTGTGGGAAAGAGAGCGTTGAGGCGCACCACGCCCGGCTCCTCGCCGGTCTGGCGGCCATCAGCGTGAAGTGCTGGCCCTGGGAAAGCGCCGTTGCGCTAAAAGAAGTGGGTGACGCGATGACCCAATATCACATCGTCAATAACTGGCTCTGGCTGGGCGCTGTCGACGATATCAACGACGCGGCAACCCTGCTGCGCACGCCCGCCGGATTTGACCACGATGGCTACAAAATTCTCTGTAAACCTGTGCTGGCCGGTAAGTTTGAAATCATTGAGCTCAATGGCCTGGCAGCCACGTGATTTCGCTGAACAATAAGGTACCCTGAGCCTCCAGCAGACGCAGCGTGTGGGTACCCTCCTCCCAGCTGGCGCCCTGATCGGCCGTCAGCAATTTATCACCCAGCTGCCACGCCCCGCTTAACACAAACACCACGCCCCCGCGTGTGCCAAAGGTGGTAAAGGTACGGTCAGCCACGCGCACCTTCGCCCGGCAGCAGTCGCGACGGGTCATGATGTTGAAGTCCATCGCCATCCGCCCATCGGCCAGCAGCGCTTTCACCGGCAGGTCGCCGGCAAAGCTGTAGGGCTGATGGTGCTTCAGGGTATGGAAGAACGCCTGGCCCGCATCCAGCGTCACCTCCCCGCCTTCCAGCAAGGTAATAACCCGATCGACGCCGGGAAAAGAGGAAAATTCGCCGTTGCTGGCGATAGTCGCGATACTGGCGCGCCAGTGAAAATCACGCGTCGCGGGAGGGAAACAACAAATCTCACGCGTTTCACCCGCACCATTGCGCCAGAGGCTGACCGGCATCTTACGGATATCAAAGAACTCCATCACCACTCCTGAATGGCACAACCCGTGCCAGGGCAAGGATATTGCTATCGTTGCTGTCTTGTTTGTTATCGTTAGGTATTCACAACACAGTATCGGCAGCAGAGCGGGCAGGCCTTAGCGGAACGTTAATAAAAATTCTAACGCCATGACTCTACAAACATTCTCTGATGCGACTACAGGAGCATACCGCGCTGGCGACGGCAGACAAGAGGGCAGGAAAGAAAAACCGCCGGTCCTGTCCACAGCGATTGCGCTTTTGTGGACAGGATCCCGGCGGTCTTAAGAGAGTGAACCGATTATTCGGTTGGTGCTGGCATTTTACCTTCCATCGCCGGACGTTCTGTCAGACGCTTCTCAAAATTCGCATTAAATTGTTTTTTCTGTTCCGGGGTCAGAATGTTGTAGATCTTGTTCTGGGTTTCCAGGTGAGCCAGCATACGGGCTTTGTGCTGCTCGGCCATTTTGTCGATCTGCGCTTCGGCTTTCGCCTTGTCGAAGCTGTCGCTGGCGATGATGTCATGCATGGCACGACGCTCTTCCAGCGGCGGACGCTTCATCTGCTCACGTTCGCTCTTCCGGATATCGCGGATCTGCTGTTTCTGTGCATCCGTCAGGTTGAGATCCTTAAACATCATCATCTCGTTGTGCATACCCGGGCCTTTATGATGCATCATCATTTTGCCTTCAACAGGCGCGGCAGCGGTGGTGGTCGCAGTATCTGCGGCGAACGCCATGCTGGTAGCGCCCAGAGCCAGGGTAGAAGCAACAAACAGTGCAGTAAACTTACGCATAATTTATTTCCTTTCTTTCAGTTATTCTTCGGCGCTATGCCGTGTTGACGAGATTAACTTTAAGGGGTTTATCGTCAATTAGTCAGAGCAACGGTAAAACAATGAAAGTGTAAAAAACAAATTTTCGCCAAATGTGGAGGAAATAAGGATAAAGCGTGGAGAGTTGCAACCAAAAATATTCAATGCGATGATTTTAAAGCGATTTAGCAGAAGTATAACGGAGTAAAGGTGAATAATAAAGCAATTCACCAGGAATATTCTGCAAAACACGTTCACGCGCTTTAATTGCTAAGAAACGGTATTTAACTTCCCCTCCCGGATGATGAGAGGGGAAAGGTTCAGGATATTTTTTCCAGCATCAGCCCGGCACGCAGGCCAAACGCGACGGTTGGGTTAGGGAATAAAACATACTCGGTGGTTTTCTGCACCTCGTAACGTTCCTCACCGTCCTCGGCCAGCAGCGCCCCTTTGCGGAACGGGGTGAAGTTGAGGGTGTGTGCGGCCATGTGGAGCAGGAAGGCGTCGCTGCGGCGCGTGATCTGCTGTACGACCCGGTAACGCTCAACGGTCTGGTGCGTAGGCTCGGGAGCCGACCCGCCCAGCAGCGCCCGCAGGGCGAGATGCGTTGGCGCAAAGCGGGTGAGATCGTTTTCCCCAAACGGCAGCGCTTTCCCCAGCTCCAGCGTACAGGACAACGCACCAAAGTGCTCACAGGTGAAGTGCGTAAAGGTTCCGCCCGGCGACTGGTGAAACACCAGCGCCTCCAGCCCGGCATCTCCCAGCCAGCTCAGGAAATCTTCCTCCCACGGCTGATTGCGCTGCGGCAGCACGCCGAAGCGGACATGGTAGGACGCGCGGATGGCCGTATGCAGATCCAGATGCCAGCGCACGGGCCCCGCCGCGGCAAAGAACGCGGTCACCACATTCTCCAGCCACGCCGCCCGCGCCGTTTCGTCACTCTGCGGAAACTGCGACCAGCGCCCGCCGAACATGCGGTTAATGTCGCTCACCAGATACCGTTTATTTTGCGCCAGCGCAGGGGGATTGCCGAGCACCACCAGCACGCGGCACTTCAGGGCAATTTCATTGCGATACAGCGCGCGCAGCAGCAGATCGACAATCTCAACGGGCGCCGTTTCATTCCCGTGAATGCCCGTTGAAAGCAGCAGCGAGAGATCGCTCTTTGCGGTCGGCGTCAGCTCAAGCACCCCGCGCCCCAGCCACCGCCAGCGAAATGAGGGGCCATCCCCCTCTTTCTGTTCCGGCGTTTCATCGGCCAGGGTCAGCGCCAGTAAATTTTCCATACCCACTCCTTTAGCGCTGGAACGGATAAACCGATCCCAGCTGCAGGATTGTCGACAACGCGTCCAGCGCCTCGCGACCTTCGCGCAGAAGCTGCGGGTCAACCAGATCGGCCTGCGTTAGACGGTCGCGATAGTAGCGATCGACCCAGTCATTCAGGCGCGTAAAGAGCGTATCGTTCATCATGACCGCCGGGTTAACCGCCTGCATTTCGTCCTGAGTCAAGACCACGCGCAGACGTAAACAGGCTGGACCACCGCCGTTGGCCATGCTTTCACGCAGGTCAAACACGCGCAGTTCGTCAATCGGGTTATCCGCCTTCACCAGCTCGGTCAGGTAGCGCCATACGCCCTGATGATCCCGGGACTCCTGCGGCAGGACCAGCATCATGCTGCCGTCATCGCGGCTGAGCAGCTGGCTATTGAACAGATACGTTTCAACCGCGTCCTGCACGCTCACCGCCTCCGTTGGCACCTGGACAGGCGTGAAGCCGCGCACGCGCTCATGCAGCGTGGCGAGCAGCTTTTCCTGATGGGCAAACGCCTGCTCGTGGCAGAACAGCACCTGGCGGTTAGAAACGGCAATCACGTCGTTGTGGAACACGCCCTGGTCGATCACATGCGGGTTCTGCTGGGCAAAAATCACCTGGGAAGGATTCACCTGGTTCAGGCGGGCAACCGCCTGGCTGGCCGCCAGCGTCTGACGGGCAGGATAACGGGTTGGCGCGACGTGGCCCCCCTCTTCTCGCCCGTAAATAAACAGCTGCACACCCGGCTCGCCATAATCGCCCCCCAGGCGGTTATGGTTGGCCGCGCCTTCGTCGCCAAACATCGCCACCTGCGGCAGGGCCTGATGCACCGCGAAATGGGCGTCCTGGTTGAAAATGGCGCGCAGCACGCGCTCGGTGGTTTCCGCTTCGGTGGCGCGGTGAAACTTGTTATTCAGGTTCGCCACCGTCAGGTGGACTTTGCCATCCAGCGTATCGGCTGACGGCGCGACGGTGGCCGCGTTGGCGACCCACATCGAAGAGGCGGAGCTTGCCGCCGAGAGCAGATGCGGCGTCTGCGTCCCCGCTTTTTCGACCACCTGCTCATCGGTACCGCTAAAGCCGAGCTGACGCAGTACCGCCACGTTCGGACGCTCCTGCGGCGGGATCACCGCCTGCGGGAAACCGGCATCCGCCAGCGCTTTCATCTTAAGCAGCCCCTGCTTCGCCGCCAGCTTCGGGTTGGAAACCTGAAAACGGTGCTTCGTGGAGGCTTCATTTCCAAAAGAGAGACCGGCGTAGTGGTGCGTCAGCCCCACCAGCCCGTCAAAGTTGACTTCACGCGCTTTCATGACGGTCCCCTCCGGTAAAGTCCAGCCCCGGATTAAGCGTCTCCGGCAGCGTCAGCGCCGGGGTTTCCAGGCTCGCCATCGGCCAGGCACAGTAATCAGCGGCATACCACGCGCTGGCGCGATGGTTCCCCGACGCGCCCACGCCGCCGAACGGCGCGGTGCTCGCGGCCCCGGTCAGCGGTTTATTCCAGTTCACAATCCCGGCGCGCGCTTCCAGCAGCAGTTGGTCAAACTTCTCGCGATGCGGCGAAATCAGCCCGCTCGACAGACCGTAGCGGGTGTTATTGGCCATTGCGATGGCGTCGTCAAAATCGTCATAGCGCCAGACGCACAGCAGCGGACCAAAGACCTCTTCATCCGGCACGTTGCTCGCGCCGCTCATCTCAACGATGCCCGGCGTCAGCAGCGAGGCACCCGGCTGAACCTGCTTCGGCTCGAGCAGGGTTTTCGCGCCGCGCGCGACGTGGTCCTGCCAGGCCTTCAGCACGTTCAGCGCGGCCTGCTCGGAAATCAGCCCGCCGATAAACGGCTGCGGATCGGCATCCCACGCGGCTGGCACCAGACGCGCGCTCACCTCAACCAGACGTTTGAGGAACGCATCCCCCTGCGCGCTCCGTTTCACCAGCAGGCGGCGGGCGCAGGTGCAGCGCTGTCCGGCGGTAATAAAGGCGGACTGAATCGTCAGGTGCACCGCGGCGTCGATATCGTCAGGGTCTTCCACAATCAGCGGGTTGTTGCCGCCCATCTCGAGAGCAAGGATTTTTTCCGGCTGCCCCGCCAGCTGGCGATGCAGCTGATAGCCCGTCCCGGCGCTGCCGGTAAACAGCAGGCCGTCGATATCGCTCAGCGCGCTCAGCGCCTGGCCGGTTTCGCGTCCGCCCTGCACCAGATTCAGCACGCCCGGCGGCAGGCCAGCCTGTTCCCACAGCTTAACCACCGCCTCGCCGGTTAATGGGGTGAGCTCGCTCGGCTTGAAAATCACGGTATTGCCCGCCAGCAGCGCGGGCACAATGTGGCCATTCGGCAGATGCCCCGGGAAGTTGTACGGACCAAACACCGCCAGCACGCCGTGCGGACGGTGGCGCAGCGTGGCCGCGCCGTCCGGCATCTCGGTGTGCTGTTCGCCGGTGCGGGTGTGGTACGCCTTCACCGAAATGGCGACTTTGTTGATCATCGCTGTCACTTCGGTTGCCGCTTCCCAGCGCGGTTTGCTGGTTTCAGACGCGATGATGCGCGTCAGTTCGGCCTTATTGGCCTCCAGCAGCCCGGCAAACTTTTCAACAAGCGCCTGGCGCACGGCGAAAGGCTGTTTTGCCCACGCCGGGAACGCGCGGCGAGCGGCATGGCAGGCTTGTTCCACCTGCGTGGCGCTGGCGTCGTTCCCCTTCCAGAGCACCTCTTTTCCTACCGGATTGGTCTTTACGCGCTGTTCGCCTTCGCCCGTGACCCAGTCACCGTTAATCCATAATGTCATGCTGTTTTCTCCTCAGGGCAGAGACGCACCAGGCGAACCGTATCGCCGGCGTTACATTTCAGGGCATCCAGTTCTGCAGCCGTCAGCACCAGACGTTCACATTTCGGGTTGGTCCGCACCAGCATCGCACGGAAGTTGGCGTAATTTTCGTTTGCCACCAGGCATGCCGGCCAGTCGCCCGGCGCGGGCTGGCCTTCAGAGACCTCAACCAGCCGGCTCTTACGGATCGCGCGTACGCGGTCGATATCGCACTCAAGCGTAGGCCCGCCGTCAAAGATGTCGACATAGTTACGGTAGCGGAAGCCCTCTTTCTCCAGCACCGCGCGGGCAGGCGCGGTTTGCGGATGCACTTCGCCGATCACCGCCTGCGCTTCCGGGCTGAGGAAATGGGTATAGATAGGATGCTTCGGCATCAGTTCGGCAATAAAGGCTTTCTGACCCGTGCCGCAGAGATAGTCCGCCCGGCTGAACTCCATCGAGAAGAAGCGCTCGCCCAGGCTCTCCCAGAACGGTGAATAGCCGGTGTCGTCGATCACGCCGCGCATCTCCGCAACCACCTTTTCGTTAAAGCGATCGCGGAAGGCGGCCATAAACATAAAGCGCGATTTGGAAAGCAGGTAGCCGTTGCCCTCCTTGCGCCACGCCGGGTCGAGGAACAGCGTGCAAAGCTCGCTGGCGCCCGTGTGGTCATTGCAGAGGAACAGCGTCGGCAGCGCGTTATAGACGTTCAGCTCTTTCGAGGCATGAACCATGGTGCCGACGCGGTAGTTGTACCACGGATCGTTAAGCCCGACGGCCACTTCGATGGCGCAGATCCCGGCCACGGTCCCCGTGTCGGTGTCTTCCAGCACGAACACATACCCCTGTTCGCTTTTTGGCAACGTCCCCTGCCAGGTTTGAAGGGCGCGCTCAATGCGCGCCGACAGCGTTTTTTCATCGGCAGGAAGCGAGGTCAGCCCGCCTCCCGTCTTACCGGCAAGCTGCATGAGCCCGGCGAGATCGCCGCGCTCAACGGGACGGATGACCATCATGATGACACCCCGGATTTCACCTTTTCACACGCCAGCGCAAAGCGGTCCAGACCGGTTTGCACCTCTTCCTCGCTGACAATCAGCGCGGGAGCAAAACGCACGACGTTGGCACCGGCAATCAGCACCATCACGCCCACTTTCGCCGCTTCCTGTGAAATAAGTTTAGCTTTTCCGGCAAACTCAGCGGTGAGCTCGCAGCCGATTAACAGCCCCAGACCACGAATTTCTTTAAACAGGCCAACCTTGCTGTTGATGGCATTCAGGCGCTCAACAAACCAGTCGTGGCGCTGCTTAACGCCCTTCAGCACCTCAGGGGTGTTAATGATGTCGAGCACCTGACCGGCAACAGCGGTGGCCAGCGGGTTGCCGCCGTAGGTGGTGCCGTGGGTGCCGACGGTCATCACGCTGGCGAATTTATCGGTGGTCAGCGTTGCGCCAATCGGGAAGCCGCCGCCCAGCGCTTTGGCGGTCGACAGCACGTCCGGCGTGACGCCGTAGTGCATATAGGCATACAGCTCGCCGGTGCGGCCCACGCCGGTCTGCACTTCGTCGAAAATCAGCACCGCGTTATGACGATCGCACAGCTCGCGCAGCCCCTGCAGGAATTCCTTTTTCGCCGGAAGCACGCCACCCTCACCCTGCATCGGCTCGACGATCACCGCACAGGTGGTGTCGTTAATCAGCTCGCTGGCAGACTGCAGATCGTTATAAATACCGTGACGGATATCCGGCGGCAGCGGTGCGAAATCCTGCGAGTAGGAAGGCTGGCCACCCGCGCTGACGGTAAAGAGCGTCCGTCCGTGGAAGGCATTTTTAAACGCCACGATACCGCTCTTGTGGGTTCCAAACTTATCGTGCGCATATTTGCGCGCCAGCTTCAGCGCCGCTTCGTTGGCTTCCGCCCCCGAGTTACAGAAAAAGACTTTTTCGGCAAACGTCGCGTCGATCAGTTTTTTGGCCAGGCGCAGCGCAGGCTCGTTGGTAAAGCCGTTGCCGGTATGCCAGAACTTCGCCGCCTGGTCATTGAGCGCCTGACGCAGCGCCGGGTGCGCATGCCCCAGCGCGTTCACCGCAATCCCACCGGCAAAGTCGATATACTCTTTACCCTGCTGATCCCACAGGCGCGAGCCTTCCCCACGAACCGGAATAAAAGCCGCCGGAGCGTAAACCGGCATCATCCATTCATCGAAATTTTCACGCGTAATTGACAGAGACATAGCGACCTCATCCGGTAAATAAAAAGTTATTTGAATGTTAAATAATTGAGTGTTTGCACTGTGAATGTAGATTGCAGCCTTCGTGCCAGCCAGCGATAAAAATGCATAAACGGGTTGAGAGGACAGAATATCAATAAGTTACAACATGGAGTTATTCACTGTTAGTGCATAAAAAGTGAATATTTTTACGACAAGCGGCGCTTTGCCGCATGAAAATCAGAAAGAGTATGCACAGGCCAAATATAATTCTGGAATTGTGATCGCTCGCGAAATTTATCGGCCATTTACGCCCTCTTTGGGGGCGAAGCGCGTCAGAATGGTGCAAATATTGCACCACCGGCATTATCTGTTGCAGTTATTGGTCGAAGCCGGTAACAGTTGACGCAAATTCTGCTACCATCCTTGCACTATTCACCTTGCATTGGCAGCGACTATGAAATTTGTCTCTTTTAATATCAACGGCCTGCGTGCCCGCCCTCATCAGCTTGAAGCTATCGTTGAGCAACATCAGCCAGATGTGATCGGCCTGCAGGAGACAAAGGTTCACGACGACATGTTCCCCCTCGAAGAGGTGGCGAAACTCGGCTACAACGTCTTTTATCACGGTCAGAAAGGTCACTATGGCGTCGCGCTGCTGACCAAAGCGCCGCCGGTTTCCGTGCGTCGCGGCTTCCCGGGCGACGGTGAAGAAGCACAGCGTCGTATTATCATGGCGGAAGTCCCTTCTGCGATCGGCAATATCACGGTCATCAACGGCTATTTCCCGCAGGGTGAGAGCCGTGACCATGAGACCAAATTCCCGGCGAAAGCGAAGTTTTATCAGGATCTGCAGGACTACCTGACCACCGAACTCAAAAAAGAGAATCCGGTGCTGATCATGGGCGACATGAATATCAGCCCGACGGATCTCGATATCGGTATTGGCGAAGAGAACCGCAAACGCTGGCTGCGCACCGGCAAATGCTCCTTCCTGCCGGAAGAGCGTGAGTGGATGGAGCGCCTGCTGGGCTGGGGCCTGGTGGATACGTTCCGCAATGCCAACCCGGAAACGCAGGATCGCTTCTCCTGGTTTGACTACCGCTCCAAAGGCTTTGACGACAACCGCGGCCTGCGTATCGATCTGCTGCTGGCCAGTTCCCCGCTGGCCGAGCGCTGCATCGAAACCGGGATCGACTACGACATCCGCAGCATGGAAAAACCGTCTGACCACGCGCCAGTGTGGGCTAAATTCAAGCTGTAATGACGCGTGAACCTTTCAAAAACACTCTTCCTGTGCGCCCTTCTGGGCGCCTTTATTCTGGCGTTTATCATGCTTCCGCCGGGAACCCTCTCCCTGGAAGGGATTAAAACGCACCAGCAGGCATTACTCTCCTATGTCGACCACGCGCCGCTGCGCAGCGCGCTGATCTTCTTTGCGGTCTATGTGGCGGTCTCCGCCCTCTCGATCCCCGGCGCGGCGATCCTGACCCTGCTGGGCGGGACGTTGTTTAGCCTGTGGGAAGGCACTGTGCTGGTCTCGTTTGCCTCCACGCTTGGGGCCACGCTGGCGATGCTCGCCAGCCGCTATCTTTTGCGCGACTGGGTGCAACGGCGGTTTGCCAGGCAGATGGGTACGGTGAATACCGGCATGGCGCGCGACGGCGCGGGCTATCTTTTTGCCCTGCGCCTGATGCCGCTGTTCCCGTTTTTCCTGGTGAATTTGCTGATGGGGCTGACCCGCATGGGAGTATTTCGCTACTGGTGGGTCAGCCAGGTCGCCATGCTGCCCGCGACGGTGGTCTTTCTCAACGCCGGGCGCGAGCTGGGAAAAGTGACCTCGCTGCGCGATATTTTGTCGCCGGGCATGCTATTCGCCTTTACACTACTGGGGTTATTGCCGTTGGTCACCCGCCGGCTGTTTTCCCGTTATCTCCCGTCTGCTAAAAAGTGAGGCATTATGCGCCGTGTGCGTTTTTGCGCGTTTCTGACCGGGCTGCTGCTGGCGGCCCCTCTGTATGCCGCCGACGGCTGGCAGGCTATTCAGCAACAGGCCAAAGGCCAGACCGTCTGGTTTAACGCCTGGGGCGGCGATCCGGCGGTCAACAGCTATCTGGAGTGGGTCAGCGGCGAGATGCAAACGCACTATGCCATTACCCTTAAAATTGTCCGTCTGGCGGATGCTGCCGACGCGGTAAAACGTATTCAGACCGAAGCCGCCGCGGGGCGCAAGACCAACGGCTCCGTTGACCTGCTGTGGGTTAACGGCGAGAACTTCCGCACGCTGAAAGAGGCAAACCTGCTGGAGACCGGATGGGCGCAGACGTTGCCCAACTGGCGCTATGTTGATACCCGCAAACCGGTTACGGAGGATTTTGCTATCCCCACAGACGGCGCGGAATCGCCATGGGGCGGCGCGCAGCTGACCTTTATCGCCCGCAAAGCCAGCATGCCGACGCCGCCTGTGGATCCTCAGGCGCTGCTGGCGTACGCGCAGCAGCATCCGGGCAAGATCAGCTATCCTCGCCCGCCCGATTTTACCGGCACGGCATTTCTTGAGCAGCTGCTGATGACGCTAACCGCTCACCCGGAGGCGCTGCAAAAGGCCCCCGATAGCACCTTTGCCGAGGTCACGTCCCCGCTCTGGGATTATCTGGACACGCTCCACCTGCTGCTGTGGCGCGAAGGGAAAGATTTTCCCCCTTCTCCTGCTCGGATGGATGCCCTGCTTGCCAGCGGCAGCCTGAATCTGTCGCTGACCTTTAACCCGGCCCATGCGCAGCAGAAAGTGGCGAGCGGCGAACTGCCCGCCGACAGCTATAGCTTTGGTTTTCAGGGCGGGATGCTCGGCAACGTCCATTTTGTGGCGATTCCGGCCAACGCCAGCGCGAGCGCGGGGGCGAAAATGGTCGCCAATTTCCTGCTGTCGCCGCAGGCGCAGATCCGCAAAGCTGACCCGGCCATCTGGGGCGATCCGAGCGTGCTGGATGCGAAAACGCTGCCCGAAGAAGAAGCCAGACAGCTGCTGGCCCACACGCCTCAGGGGCTGCCGAAGGTGCTTGCCGAGCCGCAGTCCGCCTGGGTGAACGCGCTGGAGCAGGAATGGCTGCGTCGTTACGGCACCCGCTGAGCGGGCTCGTCTGGCTGGCGATGGCGGTGATTTATCTGCCGATCCTGCCCGCCGGCACCATGCTGCTTGCCCCGGCGTTTTCGCTGACAAACTGGCAGCGGCTGCTGAACGATCCGCAGCTCCCGCAGGCGGCCGTCGCCACGCTGGTCTCAACGCTCATCGCCACGCTGGGGGCGTTGTTCATTGCTCTTCTCCTCGTCAGCCTTCTCTGGCCCGGTAAACGCTGGCGACGTCTCACAACCCGCCTGCCGTGGCTGCTGGCGATCCCCCATGTGGCGTTCGCCACCGGCGCGTTGCTGCTGTTTGCCGAGGGCGGACTGTTTTATCAGGTCTGCACCGTCTGTTCGCCGCCGTTTGACCGCTACGGCGCCGGGCTGGGGCTGACGCTTGCGGTCAAAGAGAGCGCGTTTGTCCTGTGGGCCATTTATGCCGTACTGCCGGAAAAACGGCTCGCGCAGCAGAAGATCGTCCTGCAGACGCTCGGCTACGGGCGATTTCAGACGCTGAGCTGGCTGATTCTGCCAGCTATCGCGCCCGTCCTCGGGGCAGTCATGCTGGCGGTGCTGGCATGGTCGCTGTCGGTCGTGGACGTGCTCGGGCCGGGCAACCCGCCGACGCTGGCCGTGCTGGCCTGGCAGTGGTTAAGCCAGGGCGACGCACAGCAGCAGGCAAAAGGGACGCTGCTGTGCCTGCTTCTCCTTCTGCTGCTGGCCGCGCTTGCCGCTCTGGGATACGGACTCTGGAAGGCATGGGTTCGCACACTTGCGGACCTCACCGGAACGCGTCCCCGGTCGCAGCGCGTCCTGCCTGAGCGGGCACTGAGCGGGTTTCTGCCCGCCTGCGGCGTCCTGTGCGCCGCGGTACTGCTGATGCTGGCGCAACGGGATGACGTTGGCCCGGTGGGAACCAGCCTTTCCTTCGGTCTGCTTTCAGCCCTGATTGCCCTGGTCGTCGGGTTACTCTGGCTGGAGTGGGGCCCGCAGCGCGGCACGCTGTGGGTATGGTTACCGCTCGCCCTTCCGGCCCTCCCGCTCGTCACCGGCCAGTATGCCATTGCGTTGCACCTGGGCATCGACGGGCACTACGCCGCCGTGCTCTGGAGCCACCTTCTGTGGGTATTGCCGTGGATGCTGCTGGTACTGCAACCCGCCTGGCGCCGGATCGATCCCCGGCTTATTCTCACCGCCAGAACCCTCGGCTGGCGACGGACAAAAATCTTTTTACTGCTGAAATGCCCGCTGCTGGTGCGCCCTGCGCTACTGGCCTTTGCCACCGGCTTTTCCGTCAGCATGGCGCAATACATGCCGACGCTGTGGCTGGGCGCGGGGCGTTTCGCCACGCTGACCACCGAAACCGTCACGCTCAGCAGCGGGGGCAGCATCCCGATTCTCGCTAACCGGGCGCTGGGATTACTGCTGGTCACGGGCACGGTATTTGGTCTTGCCGCCCTGCTATCCCGGCTCGCGGGCCGCTACCGACAAGGGTTACGTTAATGCTGAAGGTAAAAAATCTCACCATCGAACCGCTTTTCCGCGAGGTCAGTTTTTGCGTGCCCCGCGGGGAGATCGTCACCCTGATGGGGCCGTCCGGCAGCGGAAAGTCGACCCTTTTTGCCTGGATGGTCGGCGCGCTGTCAGACGATTTCCAGGCGCGGGGCGAACTGTGGCTCGACGCGCGTCGCTGCGACGCGCTTCCCGTGGAGTCCCGCGGGCTGGGTATTCTCTTTCAGGACGCACTGCTGTTCGATCAGTTCAGCGTCGGGCAGAATTTGCTGCTGGCGCTGCCTGAGCGCATCACCGGACGCGCGCGTCGGGAGGCGGTCGCGCAGGCGCTGGATTCCGCCGGGCTGAGCGGCCATTACGCCAGCGATCCGGCCACCCTCTCCGGCGGGGAGCGCGCCCGGGTCAGCCTGCTGCGGGCCCTGCTCGCGGAGCCGCAGGCGCTGCTGCTGGATGAACCGTTCAGCCGCCTCGATAAAGCGTTACGGGCCACGTTTCGGGCATGGGTATTTGACGCCGTCCGCGCGCGCAATATTCCGGCGGTGCTGGTCACGCACGATGAGGACGATATTCCACCCGGCGGCGAGCTGATTGAGATTTCTCGCTGGCAATAATGTGCTAACGCAATGTTTTCCGATTCGGGAGAGACGACAATGCCCCCCTCTTTTACTGACGTCAGGTTATGCGATGAAACGTGTTTCTCAACTGACCGCGCTGGCCCTGCTCTGCGGCCTCGCTTCCTTTTCCTCGCTGGCGGCTGATATGCCCAACGCCATCACGCTGTCTCAGCTTCAGGCACAGCACGGCACGCCTGTCGACACACGCGCCAGCGCCTTCTATAACGGCTGGCCGCAGACGCTTAGCGGCCCCTCCGGGCATGAACCCGCCGCGCTCAACCTTGCTGCCGCCTGGCTCAGCGCCATGAGCGACGAGCAGATTGCGCTGTGGGCAAAACAGCATCAGCTTACCCCTGCGACGACCATCGCCCTGTACGGCGACGAGAACGATAACCAGGCGGTGAAAGCCCGCCTGGAGAAAGCCGGGTACCGCCACGTTTCGCTGCTCAGCGATGCTCTGCAGACGCCCGAGCGCCTTCAGCGCCTGCCTCACTTTGAACAGCTGGTTTACCCGCAGTGGATCCACCGGCTCCAGCAGGGTAAACCCGTGGCTGCCGCACCGGCGGGCGACTGGAAAGTGATTGAGGCCGCCTGGGGTGCACCGAAGTTTTACCTGCTGAACCACATTCCCGGCGCGGGCTATATCGACACCAA
>OKMW01000317.1_pt1 | contig 17930 bp, 20 predicted proteins | sample 1612721 | NCBI WGS metagenome assembly OKMW01 (sample SAMN04436815, study PRJEB24849) | human gut metagenome | biome: human gut; feature: NICU; material: stool | host: Homo sapiens | place: USA: Saint Louis, MO | collected 2011-05-01 | reverse complement strand
GTAGGAAAATGTAAATATTCTGTCTAATATATTAATAATCTCAAATGATACTTTAGAAATATGAATATCGAGCTGCGTCATCTCCGCTACTTTGTCGCCGTCGCCGAAGAGCTGCATTTTGGCCGCGCGGCGGCGCGGCTGAACATCTCTCAGCCGCCCTTAAGCCAGCAGATTCAGATCCTGGAGCAGCAGGTCGGGGCGCGCCTTCTGGCCCGCACCAACCGCAGCGTGAGCCTGACGGCGGCGGGTAAGCAGTTTCTCATCGACAGCCGACAAATTCTGAGCATGGTCGAGGACGCCGCCGCCCGGGCAGAACGGCTCTATCTCGGGGAGACCGGAGAGTTGCGCATCGGGTTTACCTCGTCGGCACCGTTTATCAGCGCCGTCTCGGAAACCCTGTCGTCATTCCGTCGCCATTTCCCTGATGTTCATATTCAAACGCGCGAGATCAACACCCGCGAGCAGATCGTGCCGCTCAATGAAGGTTCGCTGGATCTGGGGCTGATGCGTAATACCCAGCTGCCGGACTCGCTGGCGTGGGAGGTGATCCTGCGCGAGCCGCTGATGGCCATGATCCCGCACGATCACCCGCTGGCGTCGCGTCCGGCGGTTTCGCTGGCAGACCTTGCAAACGAGCCGTTTGTCTTTTTTGACCCGCAGGTCGGAACGGGTCTGTATGACGATATCCTGGGGCTGATGCGCCGCTACGATCTTGCCCCGGTCATCACCCAGGAAGTCGGGGAAGCGATGACCATTATCGGCCTGGTCGCCGCCGGACTGGGGGTGTCTATTCTTCCGGCCTCCTTTAAACGGGTACAACTGCGCGAAATGCGCTGGGTGACCATCGCCGAAGAGGATGCCGTTTCAGAGATGTGGCTGGTCTGGGCAAAACATCGCGAACAGAGCCATGCCGCGCAGCGCTTCAAACAGCAGTTGATGAACGCCTCCGCCGGGCGGCATTTTCAGGGAAAAGTGGGCAAAAATGTGCAGTAAATCACATGGCTAAGTAAATATTTGACGGCAGCCCTGCAAGTGCTTCACCATAGCCAACAGTTTATTTCGAAGCTCGAAAATAAGGGAGTACGAGGTGGTCGCTGATAGTCAGCCAGGGCATATTGATCAGATTAAGCAGACCAACGCTGGCGCGGTGTATCGCCTGATTGATCAGCTTGGTCCGGTTTCGCGTATCGATCTCTCGCGCCTGGCACAGCTGGCACCCGCCAGTATTACCAAGATTGTCCGCGAGATGCTGGAAGCGCACCTGGTTCAGGAGACGGAAATTCAGGAGCCGGGCAGCCGTGGCCGTCCGGCAGTCGGGCTGGTGGTGGAGACGGAAGCCTGGCACTACCTGTCGCTGCGCATCAGCCGGGGGGAGATCTTCCTTGCGCTGCGCGATCTCAGCAGCAAGCTGGTGGTGGAAGACCGTCTTGATCTGCCGCTCAACGCTGAGGAACCGCTCCTCGACGCGATTGTTTCGCATATCGATCGCTTCTTTATTCGTCACCAGCAGAAGCTTGAACGCTTAACGGCCATTGCCATCACCATGCCGGGTATTATTGATACCGAAAATGGCATTGTTCACCGCATGCCGTTTTACGACGATGTTAAAGAGATGCCGCTGGGGGAAGTGCTGAAAAACCATACCGGCGTGCCGGTCTATATTCAGCATGACATCAGCGCCTGGACCATGGCGGAGGCGCTGTTCGGCGCGTCACGCGGGGCGAGGGATGTGATTCAGGTGGTTATCGATCATAACGTCGGGGCAGGCGTCATTACCGACGGACGTCTTCTCCACGCCGGAAGCAGCAGTCTGGTGGAAATTGGCCATACCCAGGTCGACCCATACGGTAAGCGCTGCTACTGCGGGAACCACGGCTGTCTGGAGACCATTGCCAGCGTGGAAAGCGTGCTGGAGCTGGCGCAGGTCAGGCTCAGTCAGTCCATGAGCTCCTCGCTGCACGGACAACCCCTCACGGTGGATTCTCTCTGCGCCGCGGCGCGTCAGGGCGATCTGCTGGCGAAGGACATCATTACCGGGGTGGGGAATAACGTTGGCCGCATTCTGGCGATTATGGTGAACCTCTTCAACCCGCAAAAAATCCTTATTGGCTCACCGCTGAGCCAGGCGGCGGAGATCCTCTTCCCGGCGATTACGGCCTGTATTCAGCAGCAGTCGCTTCCCGCCTACAGCCGGAACATTGCGGTAGAAAGTACCCAATTTTCCAATCAGGGCACGATGGCCGGCGCCGCGCTGGTCAAAGATGCCATGTATAACGGCTCGCTGTTGATCCGCCTGTTACAGGGTTAACTCTTTTTTGCAGATGTAAGAAAAATTGCGCTATCTCAAGCCGGGTAGCGCACGCATCCCGTAGACTTCCTCCACTGAATTATTTACCTGGTTTATATTTTCGAAGCATACCCAAGAGGTGGAGTGAGTCATGCTTAAGCGTTTCTTTGTTACTGGTACAGATACCTCTGTCGGCAAGACCGTTGTATCCCGCGCATTGCTGCAGGCGCTGGCAGCAAGCGGTAAACGCGTGGCAGGGTACAAACCGGTCGCAAAAGGGAGTAAAGAGACGCCAGAGGGATTGCGTAATAAAGACGCCCTGGTACTGCAAAGCGTCTCGTCACTGGAACTGCCTTATCACGCGATCAATCCTATTGCGTTAAGCGAAGAGGAGAGCAGCGTGGCGCACAGCGGCCTGATTAATTACCCTCTGCTGTCCAACGGTCTGGCGAGCCTGTGCGAGAAGGTCGATCACGTGGTGGTGGAAGGCACGGGCGGCTGGCGCAGCCTGATGAACGATCTGCGCCCGCTGTCGGAATGGGTGGTGCAGGAACAGCTTCCGGTGGTGATGGTAGTGGGGATCCAGGAAGGGTGCATCAACCATGCGCTGCTGACGGCGCAGGCGATTGCCAATGACGGCCTGCCGCTGGTTGGCTGGGTGGCCAACCGCATCAACCCTGGTCTGGCGCACTATGCGGAGATCATCGACGTGCTGAGCACCAAACTACCCGGACCATTGGTGGGTGAACTGCCTTATCTGCCTCGCGCCGAGCAGCGCGAGCTAGCGCAGTACATCGATCTCTCTGCCCTCAGTGGCGTGTTGACCGTAGATCGAGTCGTGGCGTAACGTCCGCGACAGCACGGACGCCAGCACGCAGGCGACCAGCAAACCGGGCAGTAAAAAATATTGCCCGGTCATTTCACAGACCATCAGCGCCGACATAATGGGCGCATGCGTGGTCGCGGCGAGTAGCGTCGCCATCCCCGCCAGCCCAAGCAAAATCGCCGTCTCAGCGCCCGGCAGCCACAGCGCGAAAAGCTGTGCAAACAGCATGCCCGTCGCCATACCGACAAACAGCGTGGGCGTGAATACCCCGCCCGGCGCGCCCGATCCGCTGCTCGCCAGCACCGCCAGCAGTTTACAGATAAAGACGCCTGCAACGATCGACAGCAGCGGTGGGGCGAGCAGAAAAGCCTGCACCACGCTATAGCCGTTCCCCCACACCTTCGGCGTCAGAAGAGACAGCAGCCCGACGATCGCACCGCCGAGCGCCAGCTGCCACGGCGGCGAAAGCTTAAGGCGCAGGAACAGCCCGTGGCTGAACGCCATCAGCCACATCAGCAGCGGTCCGCAGAGACCCGCCAGCAGCCCCATGGCGACCAGCAGGGCATAATCAGTTGCGGTGAGTGTGCCGCTCAAATGGACCGCGTAGAGCGTGCCGGTTCCCGGCGCCAGGAGCTGCGTGGTGAGAAGCGCCACTACCGCCGCGATAACCACGGGCCCGAGCGAGGCCAGCATCAGGGTGCCAAACAGAATCTCCGCAATGAACAGGCTTCCGGCTAACGGAGCATGGTAGGCGCTGGCCATCCCGGCCGCGGCGCCGCAGGCGATCCATAACTTCCATTCAGATTTGGGCGTAAAGCGCCGGGCAAAAAAGGAGGCGGCGAGGGCGGCAAGCAGGATCATCGCCCCTTCACGCCCGATGGCGCTTCCGCTTGCCACGACAAGCAGCGAGGCAAGGGATTTCACCAGGCTGGCGCCGTAATCAAACTGACCGTCGCCGGTCTCCAGCGCTTCCATATAATCGGTGGGGGCATGAGGCCGCTGGGCGGTCAGCCGTTGCCATCCCCATAGTAACAGTCCCGCAGCCAGCCCGCCCAGCGCGGGCGTCAGCGCGCGCCGCCAGGGTGAGAGCGACGCGGCGGCATTCACCAGGCTGCCGCTGTCGTTGCTGAGAAGCAACCACTCCAGCAGATACATGCTGTGGCGGAACACCGCAACGGCCAGCGCCGCCAGCACGCCGGTGACGGTAGCAATCAGCAGTCGACGAAACATCGCGCGGATGTCGGGGTACGTATGAAGACGTTGCATGGGTCGCGAGTAAACGGGAAAGATACAATATTGTGGCGGGAAATCGCGGGGTTAGCAAAAGGTATGCGTGCGGAAAAGCCGGGCAATGCCCGGCCGGAAAGATTAGCTCTCGCTATGTATATTCAACGCCCGACGCGTACGACCTGAACTGAGATACTCGGCTATATAGTCCTGAGAAATCTCGCCGTTGTAGCGCCCGTCCTCATCCACGATCGGCATCCAGCTGGTGTTGCTCTCATACAGGCGTGACAGCACCACGCGCAGGTTGTCTTCGGCTTTGCCGGTCATGCGGAACGGATGCAGGATGTCGGCGCAGGTCCCGCTGGCGTTACGCGCTTCGCGACGCTTCACAAAGCCCAGCGGCTTGCCGTGCTCGTCCACCACGGTGATGGCGCGGATATCGTTATCATCCATGGTGGCAAAGGCCTCTGGAAGCGGGGTAGAGCCACGTACCGTGATAGTGGGCTGCTGGTCGGTGACGTCGCCCGCCGATACCAGCAGCAGACGCTTCAGCGTGCGGTCCTGGCCGACAAACGAGCCAACAAACTCATTCGCCGGTTTCGCCAGCAGTTCGTCCGGGCTGGCGCACTGGACGATTTTCCCCTGCCGGAACACCGCAATACGGTCGCCAAGCTTCAGGGCCTCATCGATATCGTGGCTGACCAGCATGACGGTTTTTTTCAGCTTGCGCTGCATCTCGAGGAACTGGTTCTGGATCACCTCGCGGTTGATCGGGTCCACCGCGCCGAAGGGTTCATCCATCAGCAGCACCGGCGGATCCGCCGCCAGGGCGCGGATCACGCCGATGCGCTGCTGCTGGCCGCCGGACATCTCGCGCGGGTAGCGATTCAGGAACTTATGCGGATCCAGCGCCACCATATCCATTAGCTCTTCGGCGCGGGTTTTACAGCGTGCTTTATCCCAGCCCAGCATGCGCGGTACGACGGTGATGTTCTCTTCGATGGTCATGTTCGGGAACAGGCCAATCTGCTGGATCACGTAGCCAATGTTGCGGCGCAGGGTGACGGTGTCCATCCCGCTGGTGTCTTCGCCGTTGATCAGGATCGTCCCGCTGCTCGGCGTAATGAGGCGGTTAATCATCTTCAGGGTGGTGGTCTTCCCGCAGCCGGACGGGCCGAGCAGGACGCACATTTCCCCTTCGGGCACGTTCAGGTTGACGTTGTCGACGGCCTTAAAGGTCTGGCCGTGCTTCTGTGAAAAGTGTTTGGTGAGGTTTTCCAGTTTTATCATTATCGAATCCCCTTCGGAGTCAGAACCACCTGCAGACGGTGCAGCAGCCAGTCGAGCACAATCGCTAAAAGACAAATCATCAGCGCGCCCGCAATCAGCATGCGAATATCGCTTCCGCCGATGCCGTTGAGCAGCAGCAGGCCCAGACCGCCCGCGCCGATCACGGCGGCAATCGCCATCACGCCGATGTTCATCACCACGGCGGTGCGGATCCCGCCGAAAATCACCGGCAGCGCCATCGGAATTTCGACCCAGCGCAGGCGCTGCCAGAAGGTCATGCCGATGCCGCGTCCGGCTTCACGCAGGCCCGGCGGCAGGCTGTGGAGCGCCGTATGGGTGTTACGCACAATCGGCAGCAGCGAGTAGAGAAACACCGCTGTGATCGCGGGCAGGGCGCCAATCCCCTGACCGATCAGCGAAAAGAGCGGGATCATCAGGCCAAACAGCGCAATGGACGGAATGGTCAGCACGATGGTGGCAATCCCCAGCACCGGCGTCGCCAGCCACCTGTGGCGAACAATCAGAATGCCGAGCGGGACGCCGATGAGAATGGCTAAGCCCACGGCCAGCGCCACCAGCCACAGATGCTGCAGCGTGAGGGTTAACAGGTAGTCCCAGTTGTCCAGAATGTAGTGAATCGTCTCCATAGCGCCTCCTACAGCAGCTGTTTGCTACGCAGGAAATCACGGGCGACCTGCTGCGGTGACTGATGGTCGATATCCACCTTCTTGTTCAGTTCGGTGATAACGTCGTTGTTGAGCTGGGCCGAGAGGGTGTTGAGCGCCTCTTCCAGGCCCGGATTGGCCTCCAGCGTGTCCTTACGGACCACCGGGGTGACGGCATAGCTCGGGAAGAAGCCTTTATCATCTTCCAGCACCTTGAGGTCGAAGCCCTTCACGCGACCATCGGTGGTATAAATCAGCCCGGCGTCGACGAAACCGTCGCGCACCGCGTTATAGACCAGACCAGGGTCCATCTGGCGGATCTGCGGGCGGTCCAGGTCCATCTTATAGGCGGCCTGAAGCGGCTTCATACCGTCGCTGCGCCCGGCGAATTCCAGGTCTAAGCCCAGCAGCCAGTTTTTGTCCGGGTTGGTTTTACGGATCTGCTCAATCTTCGCCACCATGTCCGACATGGTGTTGATATGTTCCGCCTCGGCGCGCTTGCGCTGCATGGCGAACGCATAGGTGTTGTTCATGTCGGCGGGCTTGAGCCAGACCAGACCGTGCTTCGCGTCCAGACGTTTCACCGTCTCGTAAGACTCCTGGGGCGACATGCGCTTGTTGATATGGTTAAAGATGATTAATGACGTGCCGGTGTACTCCCAGGTCATATCAATCTGTTTGTTGATCATCGCGTTACGGGAAATCACCGTGGCGATATTGGTTTGCGGCTGCACCTGGAATCCTTTCTTCAGCAGGTACTGCACGGTCATCGCCGAGAGAATGTGCTGCTCGGTAAAGCTCTTGGTCGCCAGAATCAGCGGGGCCGCCATCGCCTGGCTGGTGAACAGCGCCGCGGCACACAGCGCCGTCAGTCCGGAAAACAGTCTCATAAAAGCTCCTTGTTATTGTTATCGAGCGAGATGGGGACTCATCACGCGACCCAGCGCCGCCAGCAGGGTATCGAGGATCAGGGCGAACAGGGCGGTGGCCGCCGCGCCGAGGATCAGGGTCGGGAAATCGTTCAGGTAAATGCCGGGGAAAATCAGCTCGCCGTAGCTGCTGGCACCGATCAGGAACGCCAGCGGTGCGGTACCGACGTTAATGGCGGTGGCGATGCGGATCCCCGAGAGCATGACCGGCCAGGCGGCAGGCAGCTCCACCTGGCGCAGACGCTGCCATTTGGTCATCCCGATGCCGTTTGCCGCTTCCAGCAGCGATGGCGGGACCGAGCACAGCCCGGCATAGGTGTTGCGCACGATTGGCAGCAGCGAGGCGAGGAACAGGGCGATGATGGCCGGCGTATCGCCAATACCAATCACCACCATCGCCAGCGCCAGCACGGCCAGCGGCGGCAGGGTGTTGCCGACATTAAAGATTTGCATCACGTATTCGGCGATACCCCGCGCGGCCGGGCGGCTCAGCAGAATACCGGCCGGAATACCCACCAGCAGGGCAAAGAACATTGATGAGAAAACCAGAATCATATGCTGTTGCCCGAGATAGATCAGGTCAACCTGACGCGCTTTGATGGTCTCCAGCCCGATCCCCCAGACGAGGAGGGCGAGAACCACGATAATGGCGCCGACAAACAGCAGCGAACGTTTGAGTAATGGGTGCATTGCGGTGTGTCTCCCTGTGCGCATGCGTTATAGCAACCACCGGTTGCCTGTTGTTATGCCATGTTTCGGCAGGGGTAATTGACCTATAGCAAGCGTTTGGGAAGGGTTCCAGCGAAGGGGGAAAATCAGTAACCCTATGAAACTAGTGGCAACCTGAGGTCAGGCCTTATGGCATAAGGCCTGATTGTGGGGCGGGCAGAATAGTCCTAAAGCGAATATTTAGATGTGACAGTGTCACATTTAAAGGGCTTTTATGCCGAGTACAGGTCATTACCTTCATAGAGGGGCACGAACCCGTCGAACCCGCGACGAGACGGTGATAATTGAAACGGTGGCGACAAACGCGAGCATCACCCCCAGCGCCAGCATGGCGTTAAAGCCAATCCATCTGAACAGCAGCAGCCCCGCAATACCGCCCGTAATGAACGAAAACAGGGTGGTTAAGTGGGTTTTTAGCTGACTTTTTTGCGCCGCCGTATCTTTGGAGTAATCCCTGCGCAGCATCGCCACCATGACGGAGGCCAGGGAAATCCCCGCGTCCGTCAGCGTGCCGGTAATGTGCGTCGATCTTACCCGTCCGCCGGAAAGCTGCGTGGAGGTGGAATTATGAATGCCCATCAGAAAGCAGAGAAAAAGAATAATCTCGCGATTGCTGGTGAGCGCATGGAAATACATTTCGTAGAAGGAAACGCCTGTCAGTAATATCCCCTCGACAAAAAGGATCTGGCAAAAAACCAGCCTGACGTTATGGATAATTCCCCATATCACAATCGTGCGCGCAATAATGGCGCCAGCCACAAAAGAGAGAATAATCGAGCCGAAGAAAATCATATCGCTCAGATCGGTAGAAGAAACTTCGCTGGATAACTGTGAGGTGTTGCCGGTCATGTGTGAGGGGAAAAAGCCAAATGCCCCGAGGGCGATGGCGTTCAGCAAACCTGCTGAGGTCGCCAGCCAGAGAGCAAGCCGGCGATCCTCCTGGTGCGTTCGTTCTTTCTTGAGTTTAATCAGCAAGAATACCTCCGGGTTGAGCTTTGCCTGACTATTCAGGCTAGCAAAGCGGTGCAACGGGCTGTCCAGGATATGGCTTAATTATTATTCCCTCTGACGACAATCAGGGTTTCGTAATTAAATAAAACAGCCTCGTTGCGGTATTCATTCAGGCATTAAGTTTTATATCATGCCGTTATTGCCGTGACGCAAAAATGCCGGACGCTGGTTAAGGCGCTCGAACCAGTCCTCAATGGCGGGCACGTCTGGCTTATCAAACGGCGTCATTTTCCAGCGATTCACCGACAGCCCAAGCACCACGTCCGCGAGGGTAAACGTCTCGCCCGCCGCAAAGGCCCCGGTGCGCTGCAGCTGGTTTTCCAGAATGGTGATGCAGTGGTTCCACTCTTTGATTCCCGCCGCAATGCGCTCAGGGTCGTTAAAGTCCGGGTTTTTACGCCCCAGCGCCGGGAAGACATAGCGCCAGGCGTTGTTAAATTCAGTGGCCTGCCAGTCCATCCAGCGCTCAACGTTGGCGCAGGCCTGCGGTTTTGCGGGCAGCAGATCGTGACGTTCGGCCTTGCGCGCCAGATAACGGCAGATGGAATTGGACTCCCACAGCACGAAATCGCCATCTATCAGCACCGGCACCATGGCGTTGGGGTTCAGGGCGCGAAAGGCATCCGTTTCCGTCGAGGCAAAACCGCTGCCGTAATCTTCCTGCTGATAGGCTATGCCCGCTTCTTCGCAGGTCCAGAGCACTTTACGAACGTTGATGGAGGTGGTTTTGCCGAGGATGGTGATCATTGCGCAGGTGTCCTTTAGAGGATGTTATTGTTTAAAAACAATACACGATCGGTGAAGAAAAGCGTCAAAAAATCATCCGGCGCGTTATTTGTGAAGACGCGAAAGCAGAAACGTTAGCGCTGCCGCAAAGAGGAGCACTATGCCACTCAATGCAAACGAGCTCTGCCAGCTATAACGATCGAAGGCTATACCGCCCGCCGTTGAGCCGAGCGCAATGGCGAGCTGGATCACCGCGACCATCAGTCCACCGCCGGCTTCAGCATCCTTCGGCAGCGTTCGCGCAATCCACGTCCACCACCCCGTCGGCGCTGATGTTGCCAGCATCCCCCATAGGCCTGACAGCAGGGCCACAATCCACACGTTATGCCCGGCGAGAATCAACGCGACTGCGATGACCGCCATCAGTAGAGGGATCGCGATCAGCGTTATGTAAAACGCGGCATTAAGCACCAGGGCAACGAAAAGGGTGCCCACAAAACCTGCAACGCCTATGGTGAGCAAAATTAGCGACAGCCCGGCTCCGCTCACACGGGTGACGGTTTCAAGGAACGGGCGCAGATAGGTAAACAGCGCAAACTGCCCCATAAAGAACAGGCCGCAGGCCAGCAGACCAACGGAAACGGCAGGCTGGCGGAATAACCGAAAAACACTTCCTCGTGATGTACCGTTTTTACGCGCGTTCATGTCAGGCAGGCTTAAACACTGCCAGATGAACGCGACTATCGCCACGGGCACCAGACAAAGAAATGCGCCGCGCCAGCCAATAGTGGCCCCAAGATAGCTGCCAAGCGGGGCGGCCACCACCGTTGCCAGCGCGTTACCGCCGTTGAAAATGGCCAGCGCGCGCGCAACCTTATGCGGCGGAACAAGGCGAATGGCCGTTGCGGCAGACATGGACCAGAACCCGCCTATAGCGATACCGATCAGCGCGCGGCCTGTCATGTAAACCAGATAGTTTGGGGCGAAAGCGATAATCATCCCCGAGAGCGCCATCAGGAGCGTCATGCCCAGAAGAAGGTGTTTGCGGTTTATATTCCCGGCAAGCCGGGAAAGGAAGAGGCTGGTCAGCACCGCCAGCGCGCCGGAAATCGCGATCCCCTGGCCAGCGAGACCCTCCGTAACGCCCAAATCTCTGGCAAGGGGAGTAAGCAGGCTGACGGGCATAAATTCCGAGGCAATCAAGACAAATACGCACAGGGTCATGGCAAAAACGCCACTCCAGTGTGCATGCTCTATGTTCTGTGATGTGGTGCGGCTCAGTGTAGGCATAGTCAGATTTCACAAAGAGCCACCCGTATAAGGCGGGTGGCGTAGAGGTTTATTTCAGGTTGGTTTTGAAGAACTGCTCAAACTGGCCGAAGGGGATCTTCCCGGCAGCATTATCGTAGAGATCGACATGGTTTGCGCCCGGAACAATCACCAGTTCCTTCTGCTTGCTGCCGACCGCTTTAAACGCATCTTCCGCAAAGTAGCGGGAGTGTGCCTTTTCACCGGTTACGATAAGCGTTGGGATAGTAATTTCCCTGCCGTAGCTCAGCAGCGGCATATTCATAAATGATAATGGCGTGGTCGCGGTCCACGCGCCGGTGGAGTTGACGGAGCGCGCATGGAAGCCGCGCGGCATACGGTAGTAGTCAAAGAATTCTTTGAGTACCGGATTCGGGTTGTCAGGTAACGCCTCCGGCAGAATACGTTCAGCTGCCGTCACCTTGCCGTTCTCATCGACATAAATGTCATGGCCGCCGTGCGCGAAGGTACCGTTCTCAGCATCTTTCCAGCGCTGTGCGTTCAGATACTGCAGAACGGCACGGCGGTCAGACGTTGAATAGCGATCTTTCTCGTCGCCCACGCCGTGGCCCATCGCCCGGCTCATGTCATACATCACGCTGGTGGCGACCGCCTTCACGCGGGTGTCCATGGATGCTGCGTTGAGCGCCATACCGCCCCAGCCGCAGATGCCGAGAATACCAATGCGGTTACGATCAACCTCTTTCTGCAACCCGAGGAAGTCCACCGCCGCGCTAAAGTCTTCGGTGTTGATATCCGGAGACGCTACGTTGCGCGGCTGGCCACCGCTTTCGCCCGTATAGGACGGATCGAACGCCAGGGTCACAAACCCATTTTCTGCCAGGGTTTGCGCATACAGGCCGCTGGACTGCTCTTTGACCGCGCCAAATGGCCCGCTGACCGCAATCGCCGCCAGCTTGCGGTCGCAGCGGTTTTTGGGAAGATACAGATCGCCTACCAAAGTGATCCCGTATCGGTTCTGGAAGGACACCTTACGGTGATCGACTTTGTCACTTTCGGCGAAGGTTTTATCCCATGTGCTCACCATCGAAACAGGCGCGTTTGGGTTGGTGGTTTCTGCATAACTCATTGTTGTTACTCCACTTAATGATGCACATAGCAGCATCGCAACGGACAGTTTTTGGGTAAATGTTTTCATATAAATGAACCCTGGGTTGTTGTGTTGCGGTCATTATAGTTAGCAGAAATAGTGCTGATTAGAGGGCGAAAGCTGCTAGGATTCATATCATATTGTTATAAATGGGTGGAGATGATGGCGAAACGGGAAAACTATAATGAGCTGTACCTGTTCATGCAGGTGGTACGGGAGGGGAGCTTCACGGCGGCTGCGCTTCGGCTTGGGCTGGCGCAATCCGGGATCAGCCGCTCGGTTCGCGAGCTGGAAGAGCGATTGGGCGTTCAACTTCTGGTCCGCACCACGCGCAAGCTCTCGCTCACCCATGCCGGGGAACAGCTTTATCAGACCGCCGAGTCTGCATTCGATACGCTCGATACGGGTTTGGCGACCCTGGCACACTATCGTCAGACGCCGTCCGGCACGGTGCGTATTAATGCCAGCCAGCACGCTATCGATAAGTGTCTGCTGCCAAAGCTCGCCATTTTTAAACAGCGTTACCCGGACATCAGGCTGGAACTGATGAATGAAAGCCGCTTCGTCGACATTATCGCCGAGCGGTTCGATGCGGGTGTCAGACTGGGGCCGGAAGTGGGGCAGGGAATGATTGCAGTGCGTATCACGCCTGATATGGAAATGGCCGCGGTGGCTGCCCCGGAACACTTCAGACGCTACGGTTTTCCGCAGACGCCAGCCGATTTAGTGGCTCATCCCTGCATTGCCTACCAGTTTGCCGACGGTAGTGACTATCAGTGGGAACTGGTGCAGGACGGGAAAAAAATCACCCATCGGCCAGAGGGGCAATGGGCGCTGTCTGACAGCTACATGGAAGCCGAGGCCGCCCGGCTGGGGCTTGGGCTGGCCTATGTCCCGGTTGAGCTGGTGGCTGACGATCTGGAGCGCGGAACGCATATCCGGGTGTTGCAGCGCTATAGCCTGCGCATGGACGGGTTGTATCTCTATTATCCGCACCGCAACGTGTCGCCTGCCCTGAGGGCTGTGATCGATACGCTGAAAATTTAGGGCGATATAACATCACGAGAGCGGACATTCAAACTGCCCGCCTGTGAGCTATGACTAAAAATAAATCAGGACCGCTGTGGTGAGGCAAATTTTGCAGCAATCATTTCAGATGTGGGCTGTATTCCCCCAAGACTCCACTGTTCCGGTTCATGCTCGTCAATACGGATCCATACTGAACGCCGGAATTCAGGATCGCCGTTTCCCTCAATTTCAACAATAAGGTCAGTCATACGACGTAGCAGTTCTTTTTTTTGCTCCGAATTCATAATTCCTTTAATGGTTTGCACATTTACGAAGGGCATTGTATTCTCCTTAAATAACTGAGTCTTTAAATCATACTCAGGTTACGAGGCAAACGAAGAGATGTCAAAAAATAAATCATTACCGTACTTATTACCTGAGCTTTGTGGGTTAGCGGCGGCCGCTGAGCTTCTTGGCGATCAATGGGTTTTGTTGATTCTGAGAGAGGCGTTTTATGGGGTAACACGCTTTGAAACGATACGGGATCATACAAAAATCACCAGGCAGACGCTTGCGAACCGGTTAAAAAAAATGACTGAACTCGGCCTGCTTTGCAAAATCCCTTATCAGGAAGAAGGGGCGCGTGAACGGTATGAGTATGTTCTCACCGCCAAAAGCCGCAGCCTTGCGCCGATTCTTTTCTCTTTGATGGAGTGGGGTCATACAAACATACTGCACGACGCACCGCATATTGCGTTAACAGACAAAGAAAGTGGAGAAGTGGTGAATAGCGCCTATGTTACCGCCGACGGTAAGTTCGTTGACCCTAAAAACGTTCGGTTAACGTTTCACGACAGCCAATACTTAGCCGCCATGCCCCAGGCGCCTGACCATACTGACGCTTAAAGCTGCGGTTGAAGGACTGCCGGGAGTCAAAGCCCAGCGAGAGCGGTGATTGATACCCTTAAAATTTAGGGCAGCGTTGTCATTCTGGAAGGCGTCTCGCAAACCGCAAAGTAACCTTATGAAATTCAGCGTTATGTCTTTTCCTCTACGGGGCGCGGTCGTAAAGTGCCTGCGTTGCGGCACATCCGCAATCGGGCGTAGGAACCCGCATCTACAGAGCGATATTTATATGTCGCGACAGCGCCGATCTCGTTAAAATTGCGGTGGCGCTGACGGAGCAGCCGCAAGGCTGGCCGTTTTCTCTGTGGGCGGTATTCCTACCTCTGTCAGCGCTACCCCCTCGAGCGTAGGAACTCATCGGGTGGTTCACCCAATTTATACACTGAGGATGCCTTACGATGGCGACTATCCCAACCCTGACTTACCTTCCATCTGACGAAAACGTCATTCTGCAACGTATCTCCCGGCCGCTTCCGGCTGATGCCGATCTCTTTGACGTCGCCGACAACTGCGCCGCGCTGGTGAGCGTGCTGGTCGAAACCGATGATGTCGCGAGCCGTACTGCGCTGTGCGAGCGTCTCCTTGAGGCTCTGCGCAGGCTGCGCGCACTCTGCGATGCCGATCTTCCGCCATACCTGATTGAACAGTTGATCATGGGTGAGAAAACCAACTCCTGCGTGCCCGACTGCTGGCAGGACACCTTAACGCAGGTGGACTATGTTCTGGCGCTGACGCAAGCCGTTATGGGGGGAACGCTGCCCGCTCACGTAGTGAAGGAGCTGACGGGCCTGCTGCACGATATGGTGTGGCTGCTGGCTGAGTTTGTGAAGGAGCCGCGCATTACTGCGCATTAAGGGGCTGGCGTGGAGGGGCGGCAGCGCCCCTTTGAAAGTGTGATTAACGCGATCGGTTCCCGGTATCCAGAAGCGACGTGCCGTAGGAGTTGTCGATAGTACAAAGCCAGCGACCGTCGCTTTCCTGCCGAAAAACATAGGTCGCGCGGCGCGACATTTCCGTTATTCCACCCTGACCATCAGGAAAACGCAGAACGGTTTCCATGATAACGAGGGCATTGTCACCGCCTTCGATCACCTGCATCTCTCCTTGTTCCACAATCAGTTGGTCCTGGAAATAATCCGAGATGGCAATAAACGCGTTGCGGATGTTTTCTTTGCCTTTAACCGTCATGCCTGGCTTGACCACCAGAGCCGCATCGTCGGCGTAGTACTCCATCAGGGCGTCATAGTTTTTGTTTGTGATGGCGTGGTCACAGGATTCGATGATCTGGTGTAGCGGATGTGGGGTCATGCGTATTTCCTCAGAGAGGGGGAAAGCGTATTAACTTAACAGTCTGGCGTGTTTGTATAGCTACCAGGTTTTGTGGTTGGAAGGTTTAGCATAGAAGCGGATAGTTTTAAGGTTACGCCTGCTATGAATTGTGAGCTCAACGGGGTGATTTCTAAACTGATATCAAGTCATTAAAACCTTCATCTGTCAGGTTTTGTGTCAGCAGTCCCTACAGCAGGATAATAACTTCCTTGGGTAACTAAAGATTTTTTGCACAAAGTCGATAACTCCCCGGAAGACAGTCATTTGACGAAACAGTATTTATTAGGGGAAAAAAAGTTGAGATTTCTAACATTGTTTATCCTCCTTATTGCTATTACCTTACATGCCGAAGAACATGATTATGGCCCACCTGTCTCTGTATGCCTGAACAAACATACCTTTCCCTATATCAACACGATGATTCCAGCTGAAAATATTGTTAATGACGCTTATCTGGCGTGCCAGGGTGTCGTTGATGAATGGAATCGTGAGAGAGAATCCTTGCCCAAAGAAATGGTCATCAAGCAGAATAAGGAGTTGCGTGATATGTATATCAGGATGATTGAGATCCGTCGGAAAGCGAGTGCACACAAAAAATGAGGGGCCCTTGTATCGATTGATTAGAACAAAAAGCAGACACTTAACGTGTGTCATGGAAACGCTTTGATTATTCGTAAAATATGAGAGCGCGAATTCACATCATCGTTGAATACTATTTTATTAATAAAGGGATGACTTATGAAAGCAGGTGTTTTTTTAAATCTATTATTATTGACGTTATCATTTGATGTCGCGGCATTTACTCAATTCAAACCGGCGGTCTTAAATGCTGCTCTTTTATTCGATCATGATGCAACAACCGGGAACGTAAAACATAGCCTCCAGTGGATGCGGGATGTTACAGGTAAACTTCAGGTTATGACAGAAGTTAGATATGATCGCAGCGGATGCTTTACGAGTATCAACATGGTTGACAAGGCAAATGATCGAGAGTTTCATTTGGTCAATAAAGATGGCTTACTGACGTCACTTAAAGGCCAGCGTATTACCGGAAAAATAAATGAGCGCTGCGAAATTACTGAGCTTGAGAATGAAAAAGGTAATTACTTACTCAGTTATAATATACGTGGCTTGCTGGAAAAAATAATGGACAAAGATACGGGCGAAGTTGTAGAGCGATATGAATATCACAACAGCCAATTCCCCGTTCGCATAATAAACTACAAAGATCCAAAAGATGAACGCATCGTTTACCCATCCGGGAGTGCGCAATTCCTTGACTCAGAATTAGTGTCGAAAAGAGAGGACATCACTTTCATGGTGAAGCAAAGCTGTGCTTACACCGCTGATGGTAATGCAGATAAATGCTCGCTGATAGCATCCACTAACGACGACTATCGTGACTCAAGCCTCGTATGGATTTCTAATCACAAAAATGAATATTTCTAAATTATATTAAAAGGACTGAACCCACGTCACCTTCCCGAAAGGTTGATTAACGTCCTATTTTTTTATGTCAGTGCATCATCTCCTGCTTTGAAACGATGGTATCGTTAACATCAATCAGCAGGAGAGTACTACAGACAGCCAAAAAGCCGTAAGCAGTTATCTGCTTACGGCTTCCAGAACGGTGATGATTTTCTGACAATCAGGCCGCTTTCACAGCCCTGATTTTTTTCGTGTCAGCCGCATCGGATTCTGTTTTATCAGCAGCAGCAGTGAGAACGGGAAGCTTGCTGGTACGCAGAATATGCTGCACGGTCTCTTTCTGCTCGGCGAGATACAGGCCAAGATTTTCAGCCTGCGTTTCATCCATCTGCATTCCGCTTTGCAACAGCCAGTCGGTGAACGCATCTGCCATATCGAGCAGCTTGTCGTGAGCGTCAGCCTCTTTCTTACTGGCAAATGTCATTTTCTCTTCACCTTTTCTTACGACAACAAATTTTGTTTCAACAGCCATCGTGCACCTCGCTATACTGTATTTATATACAGTATAGCAGCAACAGATCGACGTTGCAGCAAAATATGCATTACTGGTGAAGCTGCTGCGTTTCGGGGCCACCCATACTGCGTCGCCATGCTCCGGGCGCCTGACCATACTGACGCTTAAAGCTGCGGTTGAAGGACTGCTGGGAGTCAAAGCCCAGCGCGATCGCCACGTTCAGAATCGGTTCGTCACTGTGGGATAACCGCTCAACCGATTTTTGCAGCTTTTGCGCGCGAATATACCCGGCGAGAGGGTAGCCCGTATGCTCTTTGAACAGGCGCTGAAGGTGCCATTTCGAGTAGCCGGAACGCCTGGCGACGGTCTCAATGTCCAGGCGGCTGTCCAGGTTGTTGTCGATCCAGTCGAGTAAATCATGCATAAATGCGCCAGTGTTCATCTGGTTACCCCCACGCAGCGGATGAAAAAGTATCTTTGTCTGTTGCATTTAAAGGTGGCGCGTTTTTGCAGTAATTGCAAGTTTTATTGTTGCATTTAAATCCCTGACCGAAACGGGTCTTTTCACATCCACTCAAATAGCACATAAAGTGCAACAATTATTCTTGCACTTAGTTAAGCGCCTTCCTACAATCG
>OKMW01000301.1_pt1 | contig 18433 bp, 15 predicted proteins | sample 1612721 | NCBI WGS metagenome assembly OKMW01 (sample SAMN04436815, study PRJEB24849) | human gut metagenome | biome: human gut; feature: NICU; material: stool | host: Homo sapiens | place: USA: Saint Louis, MO | collected 2011-05-01 | reverse complement strand
CATACGGCTGTCCTTGCGGTTATGGGCATGAGAAACGGGGAAGCTGGAACGGGTTGCGAATGCTGTTTGGCGCAAACTCCAGCGTGACCTGATGTCCGTCGACGTTGAAGGTGGCCTGACGGCTAAGGCTACCCGCCCCCGGGCTGGTGCTCGCTTTATCAAAGAAGCGGTTGAGCGCCCAGGAACCGTTGGTCACCAGCGTCGCCGTGCTGCCGTTCGCCAGACCCAGCTGCATGCGGACCTGGTTGGTGCCGCCCGGCCCCGGCCAGTTCATGATCTGCACCGCCTGCGGCCCGTGGCTGTAGCGCAGCAGCTGACCGTCCACGTCCAGGGTCAGGTTCAGAATGGTGTTATCCATTCGCACGGTGCGAACCGTCACCTTGAAGGACGGCGTGGTTGCGCCGTTAGCAAAGAAGGCGTCGCGAATCGACTGGGCCTGCTGGAACGGTCTCAGCAGCCCTTCGCTTCCCGGCAGCGTTTTTCCGTCGATGCCCGGCATAAAGCGCCAGTTGGCCTGGGTGGTGTCCACTTTGCTGGTCAGGTTATCGCGAAAGAAGGTATCCATCAGCCCGGTCCCCGGCGCAAACATGCGCGCGAGATCGTCAGGGGTGACCTCGGTGCTGGCGCTGCGCACCAGCGGGTAGCGACCGGCAATCGCCTGACGGCAGAACCCGCCCACCTCAACGTTAATGCGCTTACGCACGTTTTCCAGGTCACGGCGCTGGGTGTCGCTGCTGGCGCCCACCGCCATGTTGCTGAACATGGTTTGCAGCCCGCCCGGCAGACGACCGGCGCTGGCCTGCAGGCGGCTGATCGCCTCCCCGCCCGGCGCCGGCATGCCGCTGTTGGCGGCATCCTGCACGGCGGTCAGGTAGCGATACAGCTCATCCACCTGCTTGAGAAAATCGTCAAACACGATGGTCTTCCCGCCCTTCTCCAGCGGCTGAGCCAGCTCAATCATCGGCGCGTAATGGTCGGTCACCAGCTGCTCCGGCGCCTGGGTAACCGCGGCGGCCTGCGTTGGCGCGTTGTCATTATTGCTGAACAGCGCTTCCAGCGTGCGGGTGGCGCGGCTGCTTTGCGCCTGCGCTTTACCCGCATCTTCCGGCGCTGGCGTATCGCGGGAGAGCGTCAGGACCTGGCTCAGGTTCTGCACCAGGCGGCGCAGCGGCGAGTTGGCGCCGGAAAGCAGGCGCGCGGTGTTGATGCGCTGGGAAAGGTCGGCGCTGTTATTCAGCTGAATGTCAGCGAGAAAGCGATCCCAGTTAGCGATAAAGTCGCGCATATAGAGCTGGCGCACGGCGTTATCGATCTGCTGTTTATCTTCCTGCGCCGTGGCGGCCCCCAGCACCCAGGCGTCGTCCTCGTGCAGGGCGGTGGTAACGCTGTCAATCTGGCCGTTAAAGCTTTTCCAGTAGCCGTCCGGCGTATACAGACCCGGAACGCCTTCGCTCACCGGCTTGCCGCTTTTGCGGGAAAATACCAGCTCGCTCTGCGGTCCGCCCAGGTCGGAAAGGGAGACCGGCTTCAGGTTGTCGTCATGCTCCAGCAGGCGCTTCAGGCGGCCGTAGACGCGGGTTGAAAGCGGCTGCTGGCCGATCATCGCTCTTTCGCGCGCCACCAGGGACTCGTCCTGCGCGTACGGCGAGGCCTGAATTTTCGGCTCCAGCAGCTGCGTCAGGTGCCATTCAAGCTGCTGCAGCTGTGCCTTCGTGACGTTCTGCGGCAGGTTACGCTGCAGGTTGAGCATTACCCACGAATGCAGGAATTTGCCGTCGTAGTGCTTCGGCTGATAGAGCATCTGATAGGCTTTCAGCGCCTCGTAGCTGTATTCCACATCGCTGCCGTTGTCGTTGCGAAGCCAGGTGGTGATGTGCATGGCGACGGCAGGGAGCAGCATCTGATCCAGCGCTTTCTGATACAGGGACTGAGAGGCATCGCTGACGTCATCCCCGCGATAAAGCCCCATACGGCGGGAGACCGGCGGATCGTTCACGTCAAACGCGTCGCTTTTCGGCAGATCCACCAGGCTATTCAGAAGCGGCAGCAGTTCGAACAGATCACGCTGGGTCTGGTTCTGTAAGGCCTTGCTCTGCTGGTCGAGCAGCGGAACCTTTGCATCCACTTCTTCCAGGTAGGCCTTGTTTTTGGCATAGCTGGTGAGCCACAGTCCACCCAGGATCACCAGCAGGGCCAGCAGCGCCGCATAGCCAGACCAGATCACGGCCCGGTTGCGCAGCTCCCACCAGCGGTTTTCTCCGGCGATCCCGGCTTCCTGGAAGATGACGTTTTGCAGCAGGTTCTTGATGAAGAAACTCTGGCCTTTTGCGCCCGGGATTGGCGATTCTTTGCTGACCGAATCCCAGTTATCGCTCTCTGCCCCTTCCGGCAGCGACAGCGCGCGGTTCAGTTCACCCATCACGCGGTCGAACGGCATGCCTTCCTGCGTCCCACTGGCGAAGTAGATCCCGCGCGGAGAGAACTCGGTTTCGAAGTTCGAGCGGGCGAAGACCGTGCTCAGGTAATCCGCCAGCAGCGGACGCAGCGCGGCGAACTCCTGCGGGAAGAGATACGCTTCAGCGCGGGTCTTCGCGTCATGCTCTTTGAGCATGGTTTCCGGCAGCCCGGCGTCGAGGCGCTGCTGCAGCAGAGAAAACTCCTGCTGGAAGTTGCCCATCAGGTCGTAATCGGCGTGTTTGGTTTGTTCCCACGGCAGCGTGAAGCCCCAGATCTGGTCGCGCTGCGCTTTATCGTAGTCGGCAAACCAGGCGCGGAAGCCTTTAAGCAGGTCGGCCTTGGTCACCATCACGTACACCGGGAAGCGGATACCCAGCTGTTCATGCAGCTCGGACAGACGCTGGCGCAGGTTCACCGCCTGCTGGCGGGACGCCTCGGCGGACTGGGTGAGCAGGTCAGAAATGCTGATGGTGATGATGACGCCGTTGATCGGCTGGCGGCGGCGATACTTGCGCAGTAACCCCATGAACTGCAGCCATTCCCCGGCGTCCTGCACCTGCTCGCTCTCCTGGGTGGTATAGCGACCCGCGGTGTCCAGCAGCACGGCCTCGTTGGTAAACCACCAGTCGCAGTTACGCGTGCCGCCAATGCCGCGCAGGGCGGTCTTACCGAAACGGTCGGCCAGCGGGAACTGCAGCCCGGAGTTGACCAGCGCCGTGGTTTTACCGGAACCCGGCGCGCCGATAATGACGTACCACGGCAGCTGATAGAGATATTGCGTGCTGAAGCGCTGCGTCCACTGGGCGCCCTGTCCCGCCTTGCTGAAGTGCGCTTTTTTCAGCATCTGCGCGGCTTCATCAAAACGGCTGGCGAGGATCTGCTCCTCGTTGTTCAGTCGCTTCTGCGGATCCGCCGCTTCCGGGCTGGTGGTGTTCTCATTGAGCTTGTCCATCAGCTTGCGGTTCAGCCAGGCGTTATAAAGACGCGGCAGAATGTGGCCCTGCGCCCACAACAGATAGACCACGGCGATACTGATGATGCGGTTCTGTTCAGATTCAAGCGGCCGGGTGTCCACGATGGACAACAGCGGGCCAATCATCCAGATCACCGCCGCCAGCGCCGTGACGCCGAGGAAGCTCCACAGAATGCGGTTAGTCAGTATGGAAAGAAGAGTCGTCAGCATTCCTTAGTTTCCTTGCGGCAATCCGTTCAGCTCGGCCTGGGTATTTTCAGGCGACACCAGCAGAGTAATTTCCACACGGCGGTTACGGGCGCGGTTTTCAGGCGTCGTGTTCGGCGCCACCGGGTTAATCTCGCCCCGCCCTTCCGCTTTCACGCGGCCAGGCTGAGAGAGGCTTCCCTGCAGCATTTTCTGTACCGAGCGGGCGCGTTCCAGAGAGAGTTCATAGTTAGAGGCAAAGCGCGCGCTGCGGATCGGCACGTTGTCGCTGTAGCCCACCACCAGAATTTTGCCGCTCACGTTATTCATTGCCTGCGCGATGCGGTGGATGACCGGTTCATAGCGGTCGCGCACGACGGTCGAGGCAGAGGCAAACAGCCCGTCGCCTTTCAGGATAACCACGCTGCGATCCGCTTCGTCTTTCACCGCGACGAGGCCAGCCTCGATCTCCGGCTTCAGGAAGCCGCGCAGGTTTAGCACTGCCGGAAGCTGACGCGCCGGTTGCTGAATAGTGGTTTCCGGCAGCTGGGACTGGTAAATCTTCGCCAGCACCGGGTTGGTGCTGTCGCCAAGACGCCAGTTGAGCACGATATAAAACAGACAGGCGATAAACCCGGCCAGCGCCACGCAGGCCCAGAGAGGAACCATCGGCCGCCAGAGCTTGCGCAGCACCGGGCGATCTTCCGGATGGGGAGAAAGCGGCGCCGGATAGCTGCCGCGCACGCCGCGGATCATCTGCCACAGCCGCTGCTTGATGGTCTCAAGCTGGGTGCGGCCATTGTCCAGCACCCGATAGCGTCCTTCGAAGCCGAGCAGCAGGCAGTAGTTGATCATCTCCAGCAGCAGAATGTGCTCGCGCGGGTTTTGCGACAGGCGCGCCAGCAGCTGGAAGAACTTCTCGCCGCCCCAGGTTTCGTTATGGAACGTCACCAGCAGGCCGTTGCTCGACCAGACCCCGCTGCTGCCCCAGGGGGTGAGCGCGGCGGCTTCATCAAGCGCCGTACAGAGGCAGTAGCGTGCCCCGACGATCACTTCGTAGGGCAGCCCCGCCTGCTGACAGCGGACTTCGAAACGGCGAATTTCATCGATCAGGCGCTGGCGTAACGCCACCTGATCGTCGTGCGATACCGAATGACGGATCTGCGGAATCGCATTGAGCAGCGGATTGGCGGCCGCCACCAGCTGATTGTTGCTACTGGCCCCGGTGAACGCGGCATCGCTGCCGGTATCCTGTCGTTCCTGCATATTAAGCGCTCGCTTTATTATTCTGTCGGGCTACGGATGGCCCAAAACTCCATATCCAGCCCCGGGAACTCCCCCGCAAGGTGCAGGGCGAATGCGCCGGACTTATCCATCTCGTGCCACAGCTCGCTGCCCTTCTCGAGCTCAAAGTAGCTGTAGCCGGCATGCCACGGGATCTGCGGCGGTGCAACCGGCATGGCGCGCAGCATAATGCCCGGCAGCTGAAGCTGAACCAGATCGCGGATTTTCGACACCGGTGCGACCTTCATCTGCGCCGGGAAATGGGTTTGCAGGTGTTCGCCCGGCACGTTGGCTTTGACCGCCAGCACGAAGCCGAACTCACGCACCATGCTGGTTTCAGGCACCGTGGCGATGTTGAGGCCGTGAGAGCGCTCGTTAAGCGGCAGCTGGATAGCGTGGTCTTCCATCACCAGCGACAGCCCCTGACGCAGCATCAGCATCAGCTTGCTGAAGCAGTTCGCCAGATCGTCATGATCGTAAATCGGCAGCACGCTTTCGGCGGTACGCTGCGACGTCCAGGTGGCGAGCTCGGTGGCAAACGGCAGCCAGCTGCGCCAGAGGGTTTCCGGGTGCAGCAGCGGGAGGGTTTTTAAATGAGACACCTCGCCCAGATGACGGTTAACCAGCGACAGCAGCGTAAACTCGATCAGTTCAGAGGTGTTAAAGCGGCCGGGCTGGCGCAAACGGCCGCCAATCTGCTGGCTGCGCTGCACCAGTAAGCCGTGCAGATCGTTGATCATGCTGTAGATCTGCGGGCTGTTATTGGCATTGAGCATCGGCGGGATGTAGGTGTTGTCGAGCCGCACGTGGTTGTCGTTACGCTTCTCGGTCACAAACGCCACGCCGATGGCGGTCCACTCCGCCGTGAGGTCTTTTTCGAGCATCAGGGTCAGACGCAGGCGGCCAAACTGGACGGTAGCATCCCCCACCGACATGGCGTTATCGTCCTCCACCTCCTGCTCGAACGCGATAAAGCGCGCCAGCGAGGATGGCTCTTCGCTGAAAATCACCTCTTCTCTCTCGCCACGACGAACCGGCAGTGCGAGCACCACCTTTTCGTTGGTGAGATTGTCAGGAATTTTCAGCGGTACAGGACCGTTGCGCCCGTTGCGCACCTGGAAAAAGGTGCCGTCCGGCAGCAGCCCACTGCAGTAGCTCAGGGCAATGCATCCCTGACGAAGCATCGCTTCATCCAGTTCAACGTCGAGAAAGCCCCAGAGATACGATCGCTGCAGCGCGCCCCATTCACGAACATGGTTGAGCAGATAGCTTTCAGTCCGCTGAAAATGGTGTGGACGCAGGAACATGCCTTCGGTCCAGACGACCTTTTCTGCTTTCGTCATGATGATGTGTTTCCTGTTTAGAAGCGCGTTACTGGCTGATGACCCGAATGCCGTTCACGTCGAGAAAAACGTTGGCCTGAAGTTCATCGGCGGACCATTTCCAGAACTGGTAGATATGATTTTCGCCAGGCACGGGCAGAGGGAGTGAAACGCGCCATTTTTTGCCATCCAGCACCTGGTACTCCGCCATCACGCCGATGTAGCGAGCCTCCGGCGAGCTTTGCCCGCTGAGAGTTTTTGACAGCTGTCCCGGCATCAGGAAGAACACATCGCTGTTCAGCAGATTCGCGCCAAGCGTGGCTGACGCGTTGTTCTGTAAGGAGTAGAAGTCACTGGACATGAAATCCGCATCGGATTTCAGCAGCAACACTCTGACCTTAAGCGGCGCAGAATCATTGATTTGAGGATGAGCCTGAAACTGAAGATTGTAGCGGGAGGGGTCGCTGTGTGAAGACGACGTACAACCACCGATCAGCGCGAAAATCATCGCGTAAAAGAATAACCACAGCCTATGAAAATTTTTATTATTCATAAAAATGCGCTCATGAAAGCCGTTTAGTTCAGGATCCAGGTACCGTTAGCGCTGTCTTTGCAGGCTTTGCTGTTGCCGTCGACATCGACACAGGTCGCTTTTTTACGCGTCTTATGGCGAATGGCCTGTTTACGCACGGCGGCATCGTACTGGTCGGCCTTGATAACGGCGCGCATCGGAACGTAACCAATCAGCTGCTCGTTGCCTTCATCGGCAAGCGCCATCCAGTAGTGTTCAACCTGACCCAGCACCACGTACGTTTTTCCGGTATCAAGAGTGCGGATAACTTTACCGCCGAAGTCAGGACGGCTCATCAGAGAGGCCGGATACATGGCACGATACGGCTCGTTAACCGGCGTGAACTCCGTCGGCGCCGTCACGGCGTGACGGTGGGTTAAGGTGACGCCGTTGACCTGGCTGGTCTCGATCGTATCGTCGTTAATCACAGGTTTCTGCGGTGCTTTACAGCCCGCCACCGCCATTACAAACAGAAGTGAAAACAGTACGCGCATTTTCATATGCTTTTCCGTAGCGATATTTCGATGATGGAGATAAGGGGATGAAGTTTGACTTAAGTGCTATTGTTAAAATAGCCAGGATATTTTCGGGGCGTTACTACTTTAAGGGCATAGCTACCGCACGAGCCTTTAAGAATAAGGCCCAGTGTCTTCCTGACATATTTTGACAAACGGTAAACAAGTTTACATGAGCTTCGTATCAATTCAATATTTACCGCCGCGTAACTGTTGGTAAATGAAGCAGTCGGAAAATTATAGGATTAATCCTATGATAAAAAACGATATGGCCCACCCTTTCTTATTTCTCCACCACAAAACTACATAACATCATGTTTTATCTATTAAAAAACACAAAAGAGAACCACTTTCATTAACGCAATCACGCTATTATCGCCACTACCATAATTAGTAGAATTCGCGTTTTTTTGATGTCAAATGAATATATCCCTGATGAATTATTTGTTGCACTAACAGGGTATCTTTAATATTGAAGACGCTTCATCGCCTGGGTGCGAATATTTCACTTATGCAGAAAAATGTTAATTTCATGCCGCAAAAAAAGCGTATATTTTAGGCCGTAATAATTCCACTGCCAGGTATACCTTATATCTATTATTCATTAAGCGTGAGTAAACCTTCCTGCCATTCTCTCAAATGAAAAATGCCTCCAGCAGCCCGCGAGCCGCGAATCGTGGCGATATCTCCAGCGCAACAGCTTCATTCGATGTTTTACTGGCGCTACATACTTTCCTGCTCACTGCCATCTATCTCGCCTACCGGACGATAGATAAGATTTATTATTAAAATGATAAATATTCGTTATAATTTCTTTAAATATTTAAACACCAGACCAGATAAATTACTGTAATAAAAAGAGTTTGCGTTAAGGCATTTTCCCGTTCCGTATGTGCGTTACCATCCGGCCGTCATTGCTTTCACCTATTGCTCTCGTCAGTGATTTTTTGAGCTCAGGCGTTGTGTGATCGAACAAATCAGGAGTGGGTATGAACAAGAAAAGACGCTCGGTGCCAGGCATCAGACACTATGACGGCCCTGCCGGCGGTTGGGGCGCATTGAAAGCGACGGCCATTGCGGTACGCACCCAAATGGATACCTTTGACGCCCCGGCGACGCTGCTGCGCACCAACCAGCCTGACGGCTTTGACTGCCCGGGCTGCGCGTGGCCTGATAAAGAACACAAATCGACGTTCCAGTTCTGCGAGAACGGCGCCAAAGCGGTGACCTGGGAAGCGACCAGCAAACGCGTCACCCCCGCGTTTCTGGCCGCAAACACTGTCTCCTCGCTGCTGGCAAAATCGGACTTTGAGCTGGAAGGCTACGGGCGGCTGACGCATCCCCTGCGCTATGACCGTGCGAGCGACACCTTCCGTCCCGTCGACTGGGACGAGGCGTTTCAACGCATCGGCGAAGTACTGCGCGGGCTCAAACCGGACCAGGTCGAGTTCTATACCTCCGGACGCGCCTCTAACGAAGCGGCGTATCTGTTCCAGCTGTTCGCCCGCGAATACGGCACCAATAACTTCCCCGACTGCTCAAATATGTGTCACGAGGCCACCAGCGTCGGTTTGCCCCGTTCGATTGGCATCGGGAAAGGGACCGTCTCGCTGGACGACTTCGACAAGACGGAGCTGGTGATCTCCATCGGCCATAACCCCGGTACGAACCATCCGCGAATGATGGGGACCCTCCATGAGCTGGCCCGCCGCAACGTGCCGATTATCGTCTTTAACCCGCTGCGCGAGCGCGCGCTGGAACGTTTTGCGGACCCGCAAAGCGTGATTGAAATGGCGACCTACGGCTCCACGGATATCGCTTCGACCTATTTCCAGGTGAAGGCCGGGGGCGATGCCGCCGCGCTGAAAGGGATTGCCAAACACCTGCTGGAAATGGAGTCCGAACGCGGGGACGTGCTCGATCGCGCGTTTATTGCCGAACACACCCAGGGCTTTGAGGACTTTGCCGCCGATATCGCGCAAACCCGCTGGGACGAGATCGAACGCGAGTCAGGTCTCAGTCAGGCGGCGCTCAAGCAGGTGGCAGAGGCGTATGCGAAATCGAATGCCACCATCATCACCTACGGGATGGGCATTACCCAGCACAACAAAGGGACGGCCAACGTCCGCCTGATCGCTGATCTGCTGCTGATGCGCGGGAATATCGGCAAGCCCGGCGCGGGAATATGCCCGCTGCGCGGTCACTCAAACGTGCAGGGGAACCGTACCGTCGGGATTAGCGAGAAACCCACGCCGGCCTTCCTGAACAGTCTGAAGGATGTATTCGGCTTTGAGCCACCGTCTCACCACGGCCATGACGCGGTGCAGGCCACGCAGGCGATGATCGACGGCCGCGCAAAAGCGCTCATTTGCCTCGGCGGTAATTTTGCGGTGGCGATGCCCGATCATGAACGTGGCTTTCCGGCCATGGGCTCCCTCGATTTGAGCGTTCACGTCGGGACCAAGCTGAACCGTACTCATCTGCTGGTGGGCAAAGAGACCTTTATTTTCCCGTGTCTTGGCCGTACCGAGCTGGATGTTCAGGCCACCGGCCGCCAGTCCATTACCGTCGAAGACTCGATGTCGATGGTCCATGCCTCATCCGGCAAGCTAAAACCCGCCTCGCCGTTGCTTCGGTCAGAACCCGCTATCGTCGCGGGCATGGCGAAAGCCACCCTGCCGGATACCCGCGTAGACTGGATGACGCTGGTTGAGGATTACGACCGCATCCGCGATCTGATCGAGCAGACCATTCCGGGCTTTGAGAACTACAACGCGCGGATCCGCGTTCCCGGCGGCTTCCGTATGCCGCTGCCGCCAACGCAACGTCTCTGGCCAACGGCGACGGGAAAAGCGATGTTCTCGGTCTTCGACGGCGTACACGAGAACGTCAGCGGTGAAGGTGAGCACGTTCTGCGCCTGATCACGCTGCGCAGCCACGACCAGTACAACACCACCATTTACGCCCTGGATGACCGCTACCGTGGCGTGTTTGGCCGTCGCGACGTGCTGTTTATGAACGAAGACGATATGGCGCAGTCAGGGCTGGAACACGGCGACCGCGTGGATATCGAAACCGCCCTGCCCGGCAACGGACAGCGTCTGGAAGACATTACCGTGGTGGCGTACAACATCGCGCCGGGGACCGTCGGGGCCTATTATCCGGAAGCCAACGTGCTGGTACCGCTTGATTATCTGGATAAGGACAGCGGTACGCCGTCGTATAAATCCGTTCCGGTTCGCATCACCCTGCGCTCAAAAGAGATCCGCATGCTGTAAGGCTGTTCGCGCAGAGAAAAAGATGGATATTAAACAGTTAAAATATTTAATCGCGCTCGACGAGACCCGCCATTTTGGCAAGGCGGCCTCGCAGTGCAACATCACCCAGCCGACCCTCTCCATGCGCATCCGCAGCCTGGAAGAGGAGCTGGGGCTGGTGCTGATTGTGCGCGGGCAGCGCTTTGAAGGGTTTACGCCGGAGGGTGAACGCATCCTCGCATGGGCCCGCGCGCTGCTGGCCGCGCATGACGGGCTACAGGCGGAAGCCGCGCTGTGCAAAGGCCAGGTGGTGGGAGAACTCCGTCTGGGGATGGTGCCGCTGGCGAGTGTGGATCCGATGATCTTTATTCGCCTGCTGACGCAAAAATACCCGGAGCTGACCTATAGCCTCTATTCCATGTCCTCCGCGCAGATTGCCGACGGCGTCAGCCGCAATCAGCTTGAACTGGGGATTTGCTATCTCAACAGCATCGACACCAGCCAGTTCGATATTATCCAGCTTCCTAAAACGAAGATGGGCCTGCTGCACGACGTCCGCCATTTCCAGTTCGGCCAGGAGAGATTGACCTGGCGCGACCTGACGGATTTTCCGCTGGGGTTCCTGACCAAAGGGATGCATTACCGGGCGCATATGGAGGCCAGCTTTAAGTCTGCTGGCATTGAACCGAGGTCCGTTTTCGAGAGCGACTCCACGTTCCAGATCATTCAGGCGGTGCAAAGCGGCGTATGCTGCGCCGTGATGCCGCTGAACAACGGACTGGAAGATCTGAACAGCCATTTCAGGATTGTCCCCATCGCCGATGCGAACATTGAGGCCCCTGTCGGCCTGATTATGCGCAGGCAAAAACCGGTCTCCTCGCTGGCGCTGCGCTGCTTTACCGACGCGCAGGAGATTTATCACGCCAGCAATGAGGCGTAGGCCTGACGCGTCACGACGCTAAACCCCTCAATCAGTACCGCGTCGCAAACGGCCCGGTGTTCCGGCAAACTCACCAGCGCGTGGAGCGCATCGCGAAGGGCGTTCAGGGTGTCAGGCGAAGTGTGGGGCGAGGTAATGAGCGGCAGCCCTGGCGTCAGCGGGGTACGGTCAATGACAGCCAGCCCCGTCAGGCTTTCCGGTTCGTGACGCTGCAGCAGTGCCCAGGTGACACAGTCGATGGCCGCGATATCCCCTGCTCCGCGTTTGACATCCTTCAGCGACTGGCGATGGCTGCCGCTAAAGGACGTTTGCGCGAAAAACGGACCGTCCGCCGCCAGAGCCGCTATTTTTTTTCGCAGCGCATTGTAGCCGGACTGCGAGTCCGCAGAGTTACAGACCGCCCGTCGGCCGCGAAAATCCGCCAGCGTGAGATGCCGATCCGCCTCCCGCACCACCAGAAAGCTGCGGTACTGGATCCCTTCGCAGCCCGGGGCCGCGTAGTGAAAACAGCCGACAACCTGCACGTCCGGAAGCTGCGTGACCAGCGGGTAACCGCAGGTCTGGCTGAGGATAAGCCCGGGCTGTTGCCAGTGCGTGAGCAGATCGGACTCCGGCCCGTCGGGGACATCATCGACGGGCACACCGCGTGCGGCCAGCAGCCCCTTTACCGCCAGCCAGAGCGCGCGCGTGTCGGCGCGATCCGCCGCATACATGGGAAACGCCAGCAGGTTACTCATACCCTTCCCCCTGTTGCTTTCCGGGGTGAACGGTGACGTCGACGGGACTGCTCCAGAACCGGCGCAGCCATTCACCGTAGCCCCTGACCAGAAAACCGCGGTTTCGCTCCCGGTACGCCTCCCGGTTTTGCTGGTAGATCGCCTTCAGTCCGTACCACGGCACGCCCGGTAGATCATGATGTACTGAATGATAGTTGAGATTTAAAAACAAGATCCGCCAGAACAGCCCGGCCTCGTTAATGACGGAGCGCGCCAGCGGATCGTCCGCCGCACGATGTTCGAAAAACGATCGTACCTTGGTCAGCGCCAGCGCCGGATAGCTGACCGCCAGCACAAACCAGACGGGTGAAAAACCGACGTGCGTCATCCAGGCGAAGAGTGCCGCCAGCAGCGTGATGTGAACCAGCCACATCGTCATCGCCCGCAGGTGAAGATGACGAAACGCCGCCACGGCGCTGCCCAGCGTCTGGACGATATCCAGCAGCGGCGCCAGCAGAAGCCGCCCGGCAAAGGTATTACGGGCCCGAATCAGGCGCTTCTGCCAGGGGGGAAAGCGCGCCCAGCTTGCCTCGGTAAAATAGTACGACTCCGGGTCATCCACCGGATGGGTCAGGCTATCGTACCGATGGTGGGCCAGATGGGAATCCCGGTACAGGCCGTACGGGTACCAGACCGCCAGCGGGAGCGTGCCGAACAGCTGGTTAAGCCAGGCAAAACGGGTGGGATGCCCGTGGATCAGCTCATGCTGCAACGACATATACCAGGCGGTAAACCCGATGAGCAGCAGCGTGGCGGGCAGCAGGCCGAGCGTTTGCCAGAACGCCAGCGTGGCAAACCAGCCCGCATAAATCGTGAACATTAACAGCCAGGTGGGCAGTTCGCTTCGCCACAAGAAACCCGACGCGAGGCGGTGGATTTGATTGCGTTGTTGTGGATGTAAATAGAGGGAGCTTCGTTTACCCATTCCTTCAGACGCCGTTTCGCCAGAGACAGAGCCCTGAAGATCGGGGATAACGCCTGAAATAACAAAGAACTTAAATCGCTTTGCTTTGCCAGAAACACAGAGCGCACGCGTCGCTTGACTTATTATGTATTAAAGGTACTTTTCAGGACATGAAGAAGATCCTGATTATCGTTCCCGACGGCGGCATGCTGTTTGAAGCCGCCGGTATCGCCGACATTCTGATGCAGGCCAACCGGCTGCATCCGGAAGGGCTGGCGCAGCCCCGCTACCGGATTATCATCGCCACCACGCAGCCTCACCAGGTGATCCACGGCCAGTCCGGTCTGAACCTGCTGGCGGACTATCGGCTTCCGGAGCTGGATCCGCGCGAACCGCTGGACACCATTATCATCACCGGACGCGGTATGAACGAGCAGGAGAGCATAGCCGTAGTCGACTGGCTGCACCTCGCTGCGCCGCACGCCCGACGGATCGCCTCTATCTGCGGCGGCGCGATGCTGCTGGCCCAGACCGGCTTGCTGGACGGTCGTCGCGCCACCACCCACTGGCGGCTGCTGGAGACCATGCAAGCCCAGTACCCGTCAATCCAGGTTGAAGGCGGCCCGCTGTACATTCAGGACGGCCCCATCTGGACCTCCGGCGGCGTGAGTTCCGGGTTCGACCTGACCCTGGCGCTGGTGGAGGACGACTACGGATTTACCCTCGCACGCGACGTGGCGCAGGATATGGTGATGTATCTGCGACGTCCCGGCGGACAGCTGCAGTTCAGCCGCTACAGCCTGCAGCAGCCCGGCACAGCAGGGCCGATAGGCGAGGTGCAAAGCTGGATCCTGCAGAACCTCACCGCCGATCTGTGCGTGGAGAACCTGGCCGAGAAAGCGGCGATGAGCCCGCGTAACTTCACCCGCGTGTTTACCCGCGAGGCCGGGGTCTCGCCTGCCCGCTACGTGACCGAAGCGCGTCTGGCCGCCGCCCGCCAACTGCTTGAACAGACCCGCGATCCCCTTGAACGCGTTGCTGAGCAAAGCGGCTTTGGCACCAGCATTAACTTGCGCCGCATCTTTGAGAAACAGCTTCACCTCACGCCCGGCGAATACCGCCAGCGCTTTCATTGCCGCAAGATGGCGTAATCTGATCCTTTTTTGTCGTTTACGCCAACCGGCCCGACGCCTACAGTGACTCCAGACAACAGAAGATAAGGAGTGCACCATGGTTAAGGTCGGTATTAACGGTTTCGGCCGTATCGGACGTAATGTCCTGCGCGCGGCGCTGGGCAACCCGGCGCTTCAGATTGTGGCCATCAACGATCTGACAGACAGTAAAACCCTCGCCCATCTGCTGAAACATGATTCCCTTCTGGGCAAGCTGCCCGCGCCCGTTGAAGCGGCTGACGGCGCGCTGCAGGTAGACGGCCAGCGGATCGCCGTATTTAGCGAACGCGATCCGGCGAATATCCCGTGGCGTGATGCCGGGGTAGACGTGGTGATTGAAGCTACCGGCTTCTTCACTGAACGGGAGAAAGCGGCGGTGCATATCACCCACGGCGGCGCTAAGCGCGTCATCATTTCCGCTCCCGCGAAAAACGACGACCTGACGATTGTGATGGGCGTCAACCATGACCAGTACGATCCCGCCCGGCACGCGGTGGTGAGCAACGGGAGTTGCACCACGAACGGTCTGGCACCAGCCGCTCAGGTGCTGCACCAGCAGTTCGGGATTGAGCATGGCCTGATGAACACGACGCACGCCTACACCAACAGCCAGGCGCTGCACGATCAGCCAGAAAAAGATCTGCGCGGTGCACGCGCGGCGGCGCTGTCGATTGTGCCCTACTCCAGCGGCGCGGCGAAAGCGCTGGGGAAAGTGATCCCCTCCCTGGACGGCAAGCTGACCGGGTACTCCCTGCGCGTGCCGGTGCCGGTGGTATCGATTGTCGATTTAACCGTGACGCTGAGCCGCAACGTGACCGCCGAAGAGGTGAATGACGCGTTCCGCAACGCGGCCGCCAGCGGCCCCCTGAAAGATATCCTGGGCTATAGCGATGAACCGCTGGTCTCCAGCGATTACCAGGGCGACCCGCGTTCGTCAATTATCGACGGGCTTTCCACGCTGGTCATTGGCGGAAACATGGTGAAGATCCTGGCGTGGTATGACAACGAATGGGGCTTCTCTAACCGCCTGGTGGATCTGGCGGTGCTGATGGATAAGAAAGGGCTGTAAACCTGAGGCCGGGTGGCGCGAACGCTCACCCGGCTAAAAAATCACTCCGCTTTCACTTTCACACCCATGAACACAATCACCATCGCCGTCACCAGCAGGAAACCGCTGCCCGCGAACACGCCGCTGGCACCGTTAAGATCAAACACTGCCCCACCTCCGGCCGCACCGGCGCTTATCGCCAGCTGGATTGAGGCCACCAGCAGCCCCCCTGCACTTTCGGCTTCATCCGGAACGGTGGTCGCAAGCCAGGTGGACCAGCCCACCGGAACCAGGCCAAATGCGAAGCCCCACAGCGCAACCAGCAGCCCGTCCAGCATGGCCAGATGACCAAAGGCGACCATCATGAGCGCGAGAACGCCCATCGCAAACGGCACCAGCGCCAGCGTCAGGCGCAGATTACGTGCCAGCAGATGCCCGGCCACGGAGGTGCCCACAAAGTTGGCGATACCAAAGCCCAGCAGGATCAGTGAAATGGTCTCCACGCTCGCCTGGCCCACCGTCTCCAGGAACGGACGCAGGTAGGTAAAGAAAGCGAAATGGCCGCTGAAGATCAGGATGGTTGCCAGCATGCCGCCGATCATCCCCGGACGGCGCAGCACGCGGAACAGCGTACTCAGGCTACCGCTGCTCTCCGGCTTCATGGACGGCAGCACCCAGAGCTGCCACAGCAGCGCCAGCATGCTCGGCAGAATGCAGAGTACAAAGACGTTGCGCCAGCCGATCAGGCTGCCCAGATAGCTGCCCAGCGGCGCCGCGACTACCGTGGCAATCGATACGCTGGAGAAGATCACCGCCAGCGCTTTCGGCACTTTATCTGCCGGAACCAGACGCATCGTCGTGGCCGTCGACATCGCCCAGAATCCCCCGATCGCTATCCCCAGAAGCAGGCGCCCCATCAGCAGGACGTGCAGATTGGGCGCAAAGGCCACCAGCAGGCTGGAGATAATTTGCAGAACCGAGAAAAACATCAGAACCCAGCGGCGGTCGATACTCTTGGTTGCCGGGGTGATCAGCAGTCCGGTGACCAGCGCCACCAGCGCGGTGGCGGTGACAGCTTGTCCAGCCATCCCCTCGGTAACGCCCAGGCTCGCGGCCATGGGGGTTAACAAGCTGGCGGGCAGAAATTCGGCCGTAATCAAACCAAATACCCCCAACCCCAGTGAATAGACGGCCCGCCAGGCGGGTTTTGCAGGCGCTACCGCCTCGCTCGCCGCGACACATGAACTCATCTGTTGATCTCCCGTTATAAAAATGTGACTAGTGTCGCAAAAGAATAGAAGGTTCACCCTGGACGATCTATGACATATAATCTCCACTTATTGATTATTCGTCCGGAGTTGCGCCATGACCGTACAGTCACCCGATTTGATCAGCGAACTTTTACGCGGCATGCGCCTGTCAGGCGTGAAATACCGGCGGATTGAAGCCAGTGCGCCATTTGGCGTCGCGTTTCATCAGGCTCCCGGCAGGGCGCAGTTTCATTTTGTGAGCCACGGTAGCGCCCTGTTGCGCATGGAGAGCGGTGCAACGTTCGAACTGAGCGGTGGCGACGCCCTCTTTATTCCCGGCGGGAATTCCCATGCCCTGCTCTCTGACGAACAGGCCACCCTTACTCCTGTCAACGCCTTTCCGAGCGAGCCTATCTGCAGCTCGGTCTGTGCTATCACCTGCGAGCCCTGCCCGGAGAGCGAGAACACCCTTATCTTTAGCGGATGCATGGATTTTGAGCTGGGCGGCATGCAGCCGCTGATCAAGGCGATGCCGGAAGTGATGATGGTCAGCCGGCTGATGTCCACCTGGCCGGAAATTCATCCGCTGCTGGCGGCGATGGAGCGGGAATCCGCGGCGCGTCAGGCCGGGTATGCCGGGATCCTTGCGCGGCTGGCCGACGTGGTGGCGGCATTAATTGTGCGGGGCTGGGTTGAAGGCGGCTGTGGCAAAGCCACCGGCTGGGTGCAGGTGCTGCGCGACCCGCGCCTGAGCCGGGCCATTTACGCCATGCACCAGCAGCCAGGCCTGAACTGGAGCGTGGCGGATCTGGCAAAAGAAGCCGGGACTTCCCGATCCGTTTTCGCGGAACGGTTTCTCGCGGCGACGGGAACGACCCCGGCAAAATATCTCAGCGAGCTGAGAATGCGGCTGGCCATTCAGTATATTCGTCATGAAAACCAGCCCATTGAAACGGTCGCGCTGCGGCTGGGATATGGCTCTCTGGCGGCATTTAGCCGGGCGTTTAAGCGCATCATTGGCCATGCGCCGGGCACGCTGCGGGAAGCCAGCCAGACCGCGGAAGAGGTCTGAAAGCGCGGCAATATTTAACGCGAAGCGGGCAATATTCGTCTAAGGTTTTCAGGTGATTGACAACAGCGGTCACGCTGTTTAGTGAAGACAGGAGACGAACTGATGATAAGACCTCGTACACTACGCCCCGCGTTTTTGCCCCTTGCGTTAGGCGGCGCGCTGCTCGGCGTAACGACACTGGGCTATGCCGACGATAACCCCGCAACCCAGACAACCTCACCCGATATTTTACTTGGCCCTCTGTTTAACGATGTGCAGAGCGCCAAACTGTTTCCCGATCAGAAAACCTTTGCGGATGCTGTCCCCAAAAGCGACCCGCTGATGATTCTGGCGGACTACCGGATGCAGCATACGCAGTCCAGCTTTGACTTACGCCACTTTGTCGAGATGAACTTTACGCTCCCTGCGGAAGGGGAAAAATACGTTCCGCCTGCTGGACAAAGTTTACGTGAGCACATTGACGATCTCTGGCCCGTACTGACGCGCACTACCGATAAAGCCAGCAACAAATGGGATTCCCTTCTGCCGTTACCGAAGCCCTACGTTGTGCCCGGCGGACGTTTCCGCGAGGTCTACTACTGGGACAGCTATTTCACCATGCTGGGCCTGGCTGAGAGCGATCATTGGGACAAAATCAGCGACATGGTGGATACAGAGTCAGATCGGAAGAGCGTCGTGTAGGGAAAGAGTGTAGATCTCGGTGGTC
>OKMW01000298.1_pt1 | contig 18567 bp, 10 predicted proteins | sample 1612721 | NCBI WGS metagenome assembly OKMW01 (sample SAMN04436815, study PRJEB24849) | human gut metagenome | biome: human gut; feature: NICU; material: stool | host: Homo sapiens | place: USA: Saint Louis, MO | collected 2011-05-01 | reverse complement strand
GAATTATGGTTGGTTTTGACTATGTCAAAACCCGCACTCTGGCATATGTTCAATCATATGATTGATTACCTATCATTGTTCAGTTTTCAAAGATCTGTTATCAATTTGCACTACTTCATTATTAAGTACTGTCGTAATTGACGACTTGATTATAATAACATTATGACCACTTTCATGTCAACACATTTTATAATCTTTTTGAAGTTCATTTTAAACCTCTAAGTGTATTGCTACACTCATTAAGAAACAGCCGCTCAAACGACTGTATGCATATTATAGTACAATGAAAATATAATCGCAACCCCCAATTCTCAATTTTACAAAATCTTCATTTTATTTTCATTTTCAACTATAAACCTAATAATTGATTTTACACAATTAATCATGTACAATGTAGCTGTAATAAAGAACTTTCAGCACAAATTAGTTTTCTTTTATTAGCATTTACCAATATGAATATTACATTATTGTAAGGAGATTGAGTATGAAACTATCAAAACATTTATTATCAAAAGCTGTAGCTATAGCTGCTATATGTGCTACTATGGGAACTACCACATTAGCTGCACCACAGGGCACATTTGATACTTCAGAAATTAATATTACTGGTCAAGCGTCTCGATCTGTAGCACCTAACTATGCGATTTTAACACTTGGTATTACAAGCCAAAATACCAATATCAATGCTGCAAAATCTAATAATGATCGTATTATGAGTAATTTAATTAGTCAATTAGCTAACTTAGGTGTTGCAAAAAAAGACATCTATACATCTAGCATTTCCATCAATCCAACGAGCGACTATCAAGACGGCAAACGCATCAATACAGGTTACAATGTATCAAATCATGTAACAGTTAAGATCAATAACCTTGATAACGTAGGAAAGGTTGTCGATGCCGCTGTTAGCGCTGGTGCTAACGACATCAACAACCTTTCATTCCAAAATGATGTGTCTCAACAATTATCTGATTCTTTAACTACAGAAGCGATTCAAAACGGTCGCCATAAAGCAGAAGTTATCGCAGCTGCCATCGGTCGTACATTGGGACCAGTAAAAACTGTTTCCATTAGCACAACTGAAACTAGCACAATGGACTCTGGTTACTATCGTAACCCAGTAATGCTAAAAGCAGCTCTCGAAACTACTACGCCTGTAGAAAAAGGCTCTTTAATAGTTTCACAAGACGCTAACATCACTTATTATCTACAATAGAATTTTCCGGTACCACACCTTCGTGTACAGCTACAATGCCGCCTGTCAATTCATGATAGGTGGCATTTTCATATCCAAGAGATTTCCAGATTTCTAAAATCTCACTTTGATGCGGGTATCTACGTAAAGATTCTGGAAGCCATGCATAGGAAGAGTTATCTTTGCTCAATTTTCCTATAATAGGCAATATATATGAAAAATAGAAGTTATATAACTGTTTAAACCCAAACATACTTGGTTTTGCAAGTTCTAACACCACAACCTTCCCCCCTGGTTTTACCACGCGTTGCATTTCAGACAATACCTGCTTAATATCTGGAACATTTCGCATTGCAAAGCCACTCATTGCAGCATCAAATGTATTATCCTCATATGGTAAGGCCATGGCATCACCTTGTACTAAATTTACTTGATTAAGTAAACCAGCAGCCTCAATACGAACACGACCTTGATTTAGCATTTCACTATTAAAATCTAATGCCTCTACCTTCAAAGTGGGCTCTTGACGTAATGCCTCCTTCGTAAATACACAAGTGCCACATGCCACATCAAGTACATATTGGTGAGGACCGATATTCATCGCTTTTACAGAGAATTTACGCCAAAAATAATCTTGTCCAAAGCTTAACACCGTATTCATTAAGTCATAGTTTTTTGCAATATTAGAAAAAACGCCTTGTACAAATTTCTCTTTATCTGCATACGTTTTAAATTCTTTAGTATTCATTATGGACCTTTCACAAATCAAGAACTATGTTCAAGAATTATATATGGCATAGTATACCACACTATAGGAACGCTAAAAAGAATCCTAATATATATACTCTATATAGTGACTATGTAATATATACATACCTACTAAAAACACTGGTATTTAGTATTTTCCGCTACATAATATAGAACTAAACACACATATTTATTTTTTACCTATATTCATAATAAATATATACGACTATCGATTATAATATCTATTGCCACCATTTCATGTTCGTTGTATAATGACATATGTCCATGTTGAAAGGATACTTTATCATGGGATTTTATTTGTTTTTATATAAGTATTGGAGTGTACTATGAATCGATTTGTAAAATCAATCAATAGAGTCAGTCTAATCCAACAAATTATCATAGGTTTGATTATTGGTATTTTAACTGCTCTTTATGTGCCCGATGTGGCCAATGAACTTGCTTTATTAGGAGTCCTCTTCGTTGGAGCGCTAAAAGGTATCGCCCCTATCCTCGTATTTTTCTTAGTAATTGCTGCGATTAGTAAACATCGCTCTGGACAAAAGACAGGTATGGGCTCTGTTATAACCTTATATTTACTAGGTACATTCCTATCTGCGGCTTTAGCAGTAATCGTAAGCTTCTTTTTCCCTACTACATTACACCTAGCAGCAGGTGCCGCCGATGCCGCACCACCACAAGGTATCGTAGAGGTTATGACAACATTACTAAAAAATGTAGTTGATAATCCAGTAAAAGCATTAATGACTGCTAACTACATCGGTATTTTAGGTTGGGCACTTATCATTGGTGGTGCTTTACGCCATGCACCGATGAATACGAAGGAAGTTATAGAGTCCATTGCACAAGCTATTACTACTGTAGTAGGTTGGATCATTCGATTCGCCCCTCTTGGTATTATGGGCCTTGTAGCAGAATCCATTGCTACTAACGGCATCGAAGCCTTGATTGGGTACTTTCAATTACTCGTATTATTACTTGGTTCTATGATCTTTGTAGCACTAGTAATCAATCCAATTTTATCCTTTATTTACCTTCGTCGTAATCCATACCCATTGGTATTCAAATGCTTACGAGAATCTGCAATCTATGCGTTCTTTACACGTAGTTCTGCTGCAAACATTCCCGTAAACCTTGATTTAGCCAAACGATTGAAACTTAATCCAAATATGTATTCCGTATCCATTCCATTAGGAGCTACAATCAATATGGGTGGTGCAGCAATTACAATCACAATCATGACATTAGCTGCGGCGCATACATTAGGTATCGTTGTAGATATTCCTACCGCAATCCTATTATCTGTTATTGCCACTATTGGTGCATGTGGGGCTTCTGGTGTTGCAGGCGGTTCCTTGTTACTCATTCCATTGGCTTGTTCCCTATTCGGTATATCCAATGATGTAGCAATGCAAGTTGTAGGCGTAGGCTTTATTATCGGCGTATTACAAGATTCCACGGAAACTGCACTTAACTCTAGCACAGATATCCTCTTCACGGCTACTGCTGATTATGCAAAACGCGGCTATCATCAAGATTGGAATTAAAACTTTCTTAGACGGTCCTATGAGACCGTCTTTTTTTATAAACAAATTTTATATTCTTTCACTAGGACTTTGTGAAAGTTATATATATCCTCGCCACCTAATTGTGTAAAAATGATATTATATATTTGGATTAACTAAATATAAACTTTCACCAAGCACTAATAAACTATATTGATTTTCTTCAATATAGTGGTATAATATAGTTAATGATAATAACTATTAGTAGATATATAGAAAGGAATCAACATGAAACAATACGATATTATTGTAGTTGGTACAGGCGGCGCAACCATCGTAGCTGATGCTGCGCTCAAAAAAGGCTTTAAAGTGGCAATCATAGAAAAAGGTAAATTTGGTGGTACATGTCTAACTCGCGGTTGTATTCCTACAAAAGTTATGGTTACAGCAGCTAATGCAATTCAAGAAACAAAAGAATTCAAAAAAATTGGCGTTAACGTTGGACCTGCTACTATGGACTGGCATACTGTGTCCAAGCGTACTTGGCATAAAATTGACGAATCTGCAGGCATCTATGATTATTACAATGCCTATGACAACGTAGATGTGTATCGTGGCGCAGCAAGCTTTGTATCTGATAAAGTGATGAACATCCATCTTAACGATGGGTCTGGCATTGTAGAAATTACAGCGCCTACAATTATCCTTGGTACTGGTGGCTATAGTAATGTACCTAATGTACCAGGTCTTCAAGAATCAGGGTTCCTTACTAGTGAAAGTCTCTTTGGTGATAAATTCCCTAAACAACCATATAAATCCCTTGCTGTACTTGGTGCGGGTCCGATTGGTGTTGAGTTCGCTCATGTATTTGATTCCGCTGGTACAAAAGTAACAATTCTACAACATAATGTACGTTTAGTTCCTAAAGAAGATGCAGATATATCGGAACACTTGCTTAACAACTACAGAGAACGTGGTATTAACGTACTTCTAAACCAAGACACTGTTGAAATCCGCCAAGAGGATGGCCTTAAAGTAGTAGTTACTAAAGATCGTACTACTGGCGAAATTACAGAAACTAAAGTTGAAGAAATCCTTGTAGCTGCAGGTATCCGTCCAGCTGTGGAAGAACTTCACCTAGAAAATACTGGTATTGAAACACGGCCTAAAGGCTGGATCAAAACTAACGAATTTTTAGAAACATCCGTTGATGGTATCTACGCTTTAGGTGATGTCAATGGGGAGCCGGCATTCCGTCACCGTGCAAACTACGAAGCAGATATCATTGCTCACAATCTCTTCTATGCAACAAGTGAAGATGATTACCGTTGGGCAAGGTATGATACATTACCAAAAGTTACTTTCTCCTATCCTGAAATTGGTAGTGTAGGTCTCACAGAGGCTGAAGCTATCAAAGCGGGTTACAATGTAGGAGTTGGGAAGAACTTCTACTCCTCCACTGCAAAAGGCTATGCAATGGGTATCAACCCTGGAGATATAAACGATGGATTTGTAAAAATTGTGGTAGATAAAGACACCAACCATATCCTTGGTATGCATGTCGTAGGTCCTCAAGCTTCTATCCTCTTCCAGCCTTATGTGAACCTTATGAATAGTGGTGTAACTCCGTTGACAGCAATCAACGAAGAAATTGCTTCTGAACGCACTAAACGTTTACGTGAAAAAGGTATTACTCGTGAAATGGACCCTAGATCCGTTATCACTGTAGGCGAAACTATGAGCCCACATCCATCCCTCGTCGAGGTTATCATGTGGACACAAGTGTACTACGAAAATCGTTGGTAATACAACTATAGTTATAAATAATAAAAGGACTAAACCTAGGCGCAGTACTTTTGTTGCAAACATATCTATTGTAAAAAAATATTCTAACATAAGAGCACTATCAACCGATATTTTATAGTATCGGAATCGCAAAAAAGAGCCAAAGGCATTGCCTTCGGCTCTTTTCTTATTAATCATCAATAGATAGGTTAGCGGCCCATATCTATATCAGAACCCCAAACGAGATTTGTTTTACGACCATCGAAGCCTTGATCTGGCTCAGGTGGTAATTTATAGGATTTAGATTGTTCTACATAAGCACCTGTCTCAGCATCTACTGTAACAACTACTTTTTTACCATCTTGATGCATAGTCACATAGTATAAAACTTTACCATTATGAGCTTCAATTTTCCAGCCCTTCATAACAGCATCATTTCCAAGTTGTTGTTTTGCAACACGTTCTGCTTGCGTTGATTCAATAACTTTATCTTTATTAAAAATCTCACCAATAACTTTCTTAGGTTTGCCCCCCTCTTCCATATCAGAAGCATTACCAGTGATTACATCAATTTTCATCTTGTACTGATGATACTTACTATAACCAACTACTTTATAACCATAGTTCAAGTCATTAGAGTTGAGCTCTACAGAATGAAGTGCCGCATTAGGATAGCGATTTTGGAAAATAGTTCCAATTTGGCTCATAGTCATAACTATGGACTCGCCAGGTGCACGTTTTACAGAAATATCCGTACTTGTTTCAGGCTTTGTTTTGCGTGCATCTGCCACACTTGGTGTAGCAACGGATAACATGCCCACTGCTAATACCCCCGTTAATGCCATAGAAATCAACTTTTTATTCATTATAATCCTCCTACTAGATACTATGCTTCTATTAATCAAACTATTAGTACACTAGAATTTCTATAAGTTCATGCTATATTCAGCAACACGAAAAATATGTAAATAGTCATATCATTTAGACAATATACTATAAACCTTCATTAGATGCAAGTCGTCCATCTACATCAGTCATAATCAATTTATAGCATGTAGCCACTAAAGGTACACCGATCAACATACCAGTAACCCCCATCAAACTACCGCCTACGATAACAGCAGCAAATACCCACAAACCTGGTAATCCAACAGAGTTACCTACAATTTTAGGATAAATAAAGTTACTTTCAATTTGATGAAGTACCTCTAAAATAATTACATAGATGAGAGCATCCATAGGGCCAACAGTAAGTAGCATAACGGCTCCAATGATACCACCAACATAAATACCTAATAGTGGAATCAATCCAGTTAGACCAATTACACAGGCAATCGTTGTAGCATATTCAATATTAAATAGCCATAAAGTAATTCCTACCATCACGCCTAGAACCAAGGCATCTATAAACTGACCTACAAAAAAATTACTGAATGTTTGAACTGCTACGCGAGTTACATAACTAACTCGATTTACCCACTCATCTGATGCATATGCCTTTAATATACGTTTACCTTGTAACATAAGGCGTTCCTTATCAAGCAACATATAAACAGCAAAAATTAAGCCAAGACCTATGTTCAAAGTCCAAGACAATACGGTGCCCATTGCATTTACAATATATGTGCCACCTTTTGTCCCCCATTCACGAGTATATTTAGCAATATTTTCTCCACTTAGGGCATCTATAATCGTTTGATTCGATGCCATTGGAATGGTTTCTGTAATATGTTGCATCCATGTTTGGAAATCCGTATACAATTGCGGTGATGCAGCTACAATAATCGACATAGAATGAATCAATTGAGGTAAAGCCATCCGAGCAATAAAATACACAATAACACTAATTGTTACAAAGGATAGCAAAAGACTCAACGGGCGACGTATTTTATACTTCCATCCAGAGTCACACTTAGGCCATAGCCATCGTTCATAACGAACGACTAGAATATCCAATACGAAAGCAATACAAGCACCCACAATGAGCGGAACAAAAGCCGTAAAGATAGCGTCAAGACCACTAGCAATATCACTTATACGTAGTGCCATCATAATCATAATGCCCGCTAGTATAATAGCTCCTATGAGCTGTTTGTAATATTTGAATTCTTTCATAATAACCTACTTCACATAACACTATTAATAAGCTACACCTATATAACTATACGATTCTCACATCGCATACATTACCAAAGCATAATGAACATTGTATGACCTAGGATTGTATGCAATTTTAGTATAACACAAAAGTCCACCTTGTCGCATGCTCGAATTCTCGATAAACAAGAGAGCATGATTGAAGGTGGACTTATTGTAGGACTAATCTAGATTAGTCTAGAGATTAGCGATGAATATAAACGTCTACACGACGGTTTTCAGCTTTACCTGCTGCTGTAGAGTTAGTTGCAACTGGTTTAACATCACCATTAGCAATACCGATAAGACGATCGGCAGATACACCATGGTTAACTAAATATTGAGCCACATGTTGTACGCGGCGTTCAGACAAAGCAATGTTGTATTGTGGATTTGCATCAGTATCAGCGTTACCCATCAATTTAACTTGGTCTTGAGAATATTGGTTAGCAGCATTTACAGCAGCTGTTAAGTTTGGATATTGGTCCGCACGAGCAACATCTTGGTCGGAGTCAAAGTAGATAGATTGTACATAGTAGTCCAATTTAGGAGTTTTATATGCAGGCGCTTCTACAGTAGGAGCTGGAGCCGGAGTGTATACAGGAGCTGGCGCTGGAGTGTATACAGGAGCTACGGATTTATGACCGCCGAAACGGTAAGATAATCCTACTACAGGACCTTGGAAGGAAATATTAGACTTATCATCACGTTTAGTATTGATATAACGATACCCTGCATTAATATCCCAGTCTTGGTTAACTTTATAACCTAAACCTGCTTCCCAAGTAGTAGTTCTCTTAGTCCCTACACCCGCTTTACCATAAACGTCTACTTTGGAGCCAAGGTTAGCTTTACCAATTACACCTAATTGAGCAATATTATTTGCTTTAGGGAATGTATCACCAGAAATGTGAGCATAACCACCATATACTGCGAAATTTTTGTTCAAGGATTGAATCAAATTAACTTCTTGCATTCTATCACTATAGCTAGTGCCGAACATTTTATCATTCAAACCATGGTATTGGTATTGCAACGCTGTTTTATCTGTGAAAGCGTATGTTACACCACCATCAAAGTTCCATTTTGCATCAGAAGTCCAAGCTTTAGTTTTTGCTTTAGAATCAGACGCACCAAGATCAACTTGAAACTCACCTTTATTGAATTGAGTTTGAGGAGTTGCACCTGCTACGGACACACCTACAGCAGCAACTGCCAATAAAGCTAATAATTTTTTATTCATTATAATTCCCTCCAAAAACAGCCCTTATAATACTTAGGCTTTGGTAATAATATGCTTATAGTTTACACAATTTTTCAATATAATTCAACATTCTTCATGAATATTTGATGAATTTTTAGTTATATCTATCTATAAATATTATAAATATAAATATTTAAACCCTCTCTATTGCCGAATCACTGCGATTCTCTGCACATATTACATTCCCGAAATTATAATACTATTTATCTTTTTTAAGATTCTCTAACAATAATAAAATTACTGGTCTTATAAGTTCATCAAAATCATTATTATATATACTAATAGATCTAACTATAATTGAACGAATAAAAGCTCCCTTATGCACTAAGGAAGCTTTTATCATTTCATATGTATATCCCTTACATATATACGTGAAATCAGAAGTTTCTGGTCAGATAACACATTCCCCAATGTGTCATTTTTTTCACATTACGTATTGTACATCAAAAATTTTTAATAGACAAGAGTTTATTCACTTCTTTTTCATGAATCCTTCTAAAACTTTCAATGTGAAAAAGAATTTACATCTCATTAAACAACCTTATGTTGCCATGTTCCTCGAATAAATCTCAAATAAGAACAACATAATCTTAGAGACTGATCGAAGCACAAAGATAACCATGCCCCAAAAAGCCCTAAACCTAGTGTAATGCACAATAAATAAGTAATAATAGGACGAATGATTGCTACGCTTACAAGAGAATATTTCATGATGTAATATGTATCTCCTGCCCCTTTCAACACACCGGAATACACTTGCTGTAATGCTTGAGGGAATGCAGCGATAGCCATAATGCCCATCAAAGTGGCTGAAAGTGTAACAACATCACTTTCACGAGTATATAACTGTACTAAAAAATCACCAGGACCCATAAAGATTAATGCACTTACAAGGCCCACGACTAAACCAATACGAGCACCAATTTTACCATAAGTACGTGCAATATCTGGTCGTTTGTGTCCCAGACTTTGCCCCGTATGTGATGCACCTGCAAATCCAAGACCCATCGCAAAATAGTAAAATATATCCATTAAATTCATACATACGTAATGTGCTGCTAAAGGTACTGCACCTAAGGAAGCAACAATCATAGTGTATGTATACATACCGAACCGCTCAAAGAACTGTTCTCCTAAAGAACTGCCACCGACATGAAACATTGTATGTAATACGGGCCTTTCAAAAGTCCATTTCGACGGATGGCGCAATGTTAATCCAGTAGAAGTATGTTGTGAAATCGTACGCAACAACAATAATGCAATAATAGCACTACTGATCATAGTGGATACACCTGCCCCCATAACGCCAAGTTCAGGGAAGAAACCAATACCATAAATCAAGAAGAAATTCATTATCGTATTCAAAATATTCCCTACTACATTAGATTTAAAAATAACTTTAGTGTTACCATATCCAATGAGTGCAGCCCCTACGATTTGGCTAAAGGACTGAAATATTAAGCTAATAACTATGAAACGACCATACCAAACGGCTGTTTCAATATAGCCATCTTCAGCACCCGTAAAACGTAGAATATGCTCTAAGTTCAAGAAACATATCAATAATAACGGTACATAAATTAAAAAATTCAATAAAATAGATTGCTTGAGTACGGCATTCATACCATCTACATCACCTTCACCATGACGACGAGCTATAATTGCTGTCACAGCAATGGATAAGGCTCGACAAAAGATGAGCATTACCATCTCAGGTTGACCCATAATGCCTACCGAAGCAAGAGCTGACGCACCTAAGGCACCAACCATCGCCAAATCAATGGCAGTCATAAATTGTAACATCAAGCCTTGTAATGTAGCTGGCCAAGCTATTTTTAAATAATTACCATATAGCTGCTTTGTAGTTCCTACAGGTCCTAATCGTTCTACAACAGGCAACATGGTGTCTATTGAAAGCCATCGTTGTATACGGTCTAACATCCTATCTCCTATTCATGTAAGATCATATAGTAAAGGCATTACTTCACCTCTTATATCTATTGTATTATATCATATAACATATGAGAAATCATTCATATGTTATGCTTTTTAAATAAGAATATATATCAAAATAGCAAAAAAGAACCTCTTAGACGAAATGTATATACCCTATCAAGTACAACAATGTATAAGAGGTTCTTTAGTTTTACAGGAAAATAACTATCTTAGACTATTATCAAAATTAGTTCTCAACTCTTAACCTTTAGAGGCTAATAATTGATTTACTACGGCACGCAAGTCATCTAAGCCTTGTTTAGTTTCAGCCAATTCTTGACGTTGACGTTCATTTTCAGCTTCCAATGTATTTAGACGTGCTGCTTGATTAGCAATAACAGTTTTTTGATTACTATTCTCTTTTTTGAGGCTAGATACTTCGTCTTGCATTACATAAACAGAGCTAATAGGACCTGCTTTATAACGCTCTGGGATAGCGTCTTTTCTTTCACGACTACCACCAAATTTATGCGTTATACCTGCATTTACCATGTTGTGGCTAGTACCAAGTGAAACACCTACATTGAACATAGTATCTTCAGTTCGATAATGAGCAATGCCGATAGCACCCGCAGTTTCACCACGGTAGTTACCAATACCAGCCATAATTTGTGTTGGTTCCAATGGATCATATTGAATTGGTTTCAACGCGGCCATAGCTGCCGCATGAGCACCAACACGTTGTGTTTCAGTACCGACACGGTTAACAGCTTCTTGTAAACCAGCATTAGATGCTTTCAATTGGCTAACATTTACTGCATCAGTATCAGCTGTGCCAGGCGCTACTCCATGAATTTTGTTGCCACCATTATTTAAGCCGTCTACAGTAAGTGATACAGGGCTAGCTGCTGTATCTGCAGGAGTAATAGTCATACCACCCCCATTAATTGTAGTAGAGTTGCCAGCTGCATCTTTCACAGTTGTACCTGCAGGAGTGATTTTAGTAGATACACCGTTTTCATCACCTACAGTAACACTGTTTAGGCCTTTTAAGTCTTTAGCCAAGCCATATGTGAAAGTAGTTCTATCTTGGTTAACTACAAGATTATCACCAGCTTGGAATTTTACGGTATCACTACCTTGTACTTTTTCAACAGTACCTCCTGCAGCTGTTACCTTCCATGCAGATATATCTTTAACTTGTTGTTTACCAGTCTCTGTCAAGTTGCTCAAATCTTGATTTGCTGCATTATCGATTTTTGCTTTAGTTTGATCATCAATCTTAACAGTTACATCTTCACCATTAGCTATAGTTGTTAAACCGTTTTCGCCTTTAATATTGAATTTTACATCGCCTGTACTCAACGATTTTTCATCAGTCAAACCAGAGTTACCACCTAAAGAAATCTTACGAGCAATAGCTGTCGTGTTTTTGTCGATATTAGCTTTATTGGTTGCGATGTTATCCTTATTAGTTGCAATATCACTAGTATTTTTAGTGATAGCCGCTTTGTTATCAGCAATATTTTGTTTATTCGCAGCAATATTGTCCTTATTAGTTGCAATATCAGCAGCATTTCTATCAATTGCAGCTTTATTATTAGCTATTTTTTGCTTGTTATCCGCAATAGCATCAGCATTTTTACCAATCTTATCTGTATTATCAGCAATGTTGGCTTTGTTTTCTGCTACTTGATCATCAACATGTTTCAATTGATCTTCTGTGGCGGCACGTCCAGAGACAGGCTGTGTTTGACCCGGAGTCCATGCAGTGTTAGTCAAACCCGTTACTTGAGGTGTTTCTACACCTTCTGTAGCTTTCACTTTTGGTGCTGTAATGGTTTGATTTGCTTTTACAGTATTGAAAGTTACGTCTTGTTTAGTAGCAATTGTGAAGTCTTTACCATTTTGAGTAATGGAAATGTTATCACCATCGATAAACTTAACTGTATTGCCACCTTCAACTTTTTCGGCAGTATTACCATTAGCTACTACGTTCCATGCGGATAAATCTTTAACTTGTTGTTTACCAGCATCTGTTAAGTTGCTCAAATCCGTATTTGCTGCATTGTTGATTTTATTAGCCGTAGCATCATCTAATTTGACAGTTACATCGTCTCCATTAGCTTCAGTAACAATACCATTTTGCCCTTTAATATTGAATTTCACATCGCCTGTACTTAAGGATTTCTCATCGGTTGAACCAGTATTACCACCTAAGGAAATCTTACGACCAATAGCTTCTGTATTTTTATCAATATTAGCTTTATTGGCTGCGATATCGCCAGCATTTTTAGTGATGGCCGCTTTGTTATCTGCAATATTTTGTTTATTCGTCGTAATATTATCTTTATTAGTTGCTATATCGGCTTTATTAGTTGCGATATTATCTTTGTTAGTAGCAATATCTACTGCATTTTTATCAATTGCAGCTTTATTATCAGCTATTTTTTGTTTGTTATCCGCAATAGCCTCTGCATTTTTACCAATCTTATCTGTATTGTCAGCAATCTTGGCTTTATTTTCTGATACTTGATCATCAACATGTTTCAATTGGTCTTCTGTGGCTGCACGACCAGATACAGGTTGTGTTTGACCTGGAACCCACGCAGTGTTCGTCAAGCCTGTTACTTGAGGTGTTTCAACTCCAGTTGTCGCTTTCACTTTTGGCGCTGTAATCGTTTGAGTAGCTGTTACCGTATCAAAGGTTACATCTTTCTTAGTAGAAATGGTGAAGTCCTTACCATTTTGAGTAATAGAAATGTTATCACCATCGATAAACTTAACGGTGTTACCACCTTCAACCTTTTCAGCCATCTCATTATTAGCGACTACATTCCAAGCTGCTAAGTCCTTAACTTGTTGCTTACCGTCAGGGGTCAAATTACTCAAATCTCGATCAGCTGCATTGTCGACCTTACCTTTAGTTGCATCATCAAGTTTAACGGTTACATCGTCACCATTAGCAACCGTAGTAAGACCATTTTCACCTTTTACGTTAAACTTCACATCACCTGTGCTCAAGGATTTTTCATTAGTAGAACCAGAGTTACCACCTAAAGAAATCTTACGGGCAATAGCAGTAGTATTTTTATCAATATTGTCTTTGTTTTTAGCAATATTATCTTTATTAGTAGCAATGTCGCCAGTATTTTTATCAATTGCAGATTTATTGTCAGCTATCTTTTGCTTGTTATCTGCAATATTATCCTTATTAGTAGCAATATCTGCTTTATTCGCAGCAATATTGTCTTTGTTAGTAGCAATATCTACTGCATTTTTATCAATTGCAGTTTTATTATCAGCTATTTTTTGCTTGTTATCCGCAATGGCATCAGCATTTTTGCCAATCTTATCTGTATTATCAGCAATATTGGCTTTGTTTTCTACCACTTGATTATCAACTTGTTTCAATTGATCTTCTGTGGCTGCACGACCAGATACAGGTTGTGTTTGACCTGGAACCCATGTAGTGTTAGTCAAGCCTGTTACTTGAGGTGTTTCGACCCCAGTTGTCGCTTTAACCTTTGGCGCTGTAATCGTTTGAATAGCTGTTACCGTATCAAAGGTTACATCTTTCTTAGTAGAAATGGTGAAGTCCTTACCATTTTGAGTAATAGAAATGTTATCACCATCGATAAACTTAACGGTGTTACCACCTTCAACCTTTTCAGCCATCTCATTATTAGCGACTACATTCCAAGCTGCTAAGTCCTTAACTTGTTGCTTACCGTCAGGGGTCAAATTACTCAAATCTCGATCAGCTGCATTGTCGACCTTACCTTTAGTTGCATCATCAAGTTTAACGGTTACATCGTCACCATTAGCAACCGTAGTAAGACCATTTTCACCTTTCACATTGAATTTCACATCACCTGTGCTCAAGGATTTTTCATCGGTAGAACCAGAGTTACCACCTAAGGAAATCTTACGGCCAATAGCTGTCGTGTTTTTGTCGATGTTAGCTTTATTGATTGCGATGTTATCTTTGTTGGTTGAAATGTCAGCTTTGTTTGTAGCAATGTCGCCAGTATTCTTATCAATTGCCGTTTTATTATCGGCTATTTTTTGTTTGTTGTCTGCAATATTATCCTTATTAGTAGCAATATCTGTTTTATTCGCAGCAATATTGTCTTTGTTAGTAGCAATATCTACTGCATTTTTATCAATTGCCGTTTTATTGTCAGCTATTTTTTGCTTGTTATCTGCAATGGCATCAGCATTTTTGCCAATCTTATCTGTATTATCAGCGATATTGGCTTTATTTTCTGCTACTTGATCATCAACATGTTTCAATTGGTCTTCTGTGGCTGCACGACCAGATACAGGTTGTGTTTGACCTGGAACCCACGCAGTGTTCGTCAAGCCTGTTACTTGAGGTGTTTCAACTCCAGTTGTCGCTTTAACCTTTGGCGCTGTAATCGTTTGAGTAGCTGTTACCGTATCAAAGGTTACATCTTTTTTAGTAGAAATGGTGAAGTCCTTACCATTTTGAGTAATAGAAATGTTATCCCCATCGATAAACTTAACTGTATTACCACCTTCAACCTTTTCAGCCGTTTCATTATTAGCGACTACATTCCAAGCTGCTAAATCCTTAACTTGTTGTTTACCATCAGGAGTCAAATTGCTCAAATCTCGATCAGCTGCATTATCGATTTTGCCTTTAGTCGTATCATCGAGTTTAACAGTCACATCGTCGCCATTAGCAACAGTCGTAAGACCATTTTCACCTTTCACATTGAATTTCACATCACCTGTGCTCAAAGATTTTTCATCAGTCGAACCAGAGTTACCACCTAAAGAAATCTTACGACCGATAGCTGTCGTGTTTTTGTCGATGTTAGCTTTATTGGTTGCGATGTTATCCTTATTAGTTACAATATCACTAGCATTTTTAGTGATAGCCGCTTTGTTATCAGCAATATTTTGTCTATTGGTAGCAATATTGTCAGTATTTTTAGTGATTGCAGTTTTATTATCAGCTATTTTTTGCTTGTTATCTGCAATGGCATCAGCATTTTTGCCAATCTTATCTGTATTATCAGCGATATTGGCTTTATTTTCTGCTACTTGATCATCAACATGTTTCAATTGGTCTTCTGTGGCTGCACGACCAGATACAGGTTGTGTTTGTCCCGGAGTCCATGCAGTGTTGGTCAAACCTGTTACTTGAGGAGTTTCAACCCCAGTTGTCGCTTTAACCTTTGGCGCTGTAATCGTTTGAGTAGCTGTTACCGTACCAAAGGTTACGTCTTTTTTAGTGGAAACGGTGAAGTCCTTACCATTTTGAGTAATAGAAATGTTATCACCATCAATAAATTTAACAGTGTTACCACCTTCAACCTTTTCAGCCGTCTCATTATTAGCTACAACATTCCAAGCTGCTAAGTCCTTAACTTGTTGCTTACCGTCAGGGGTCAAATTACTCAAATCTCGATCAGCTGCATTGTCAACTTTACCTTTAGTTGCATCATCGAGTTTAACAGTCACATCGTCGCCATTAGCAACAGTCGTAAGACCATTTTCACCTTTCACATTGAATTTCACATCACCTGTGCTCAAAGATTTTTCATCAGTCGAACCAGAGTTACCACCTAAAGAAATCTTACGACCGATAGCAGCAGTATTTTGGGCAATATTAGCTTTATTAGAAACAATATCCCCTTTGTTTGTAGCAATTTCACCCGCATTTTTGTCAATTGCTGTTTTATTGTCAGCAATTTTTTGCGTATTCGCAGCAATACTGTCCTTATTGGCAGCAATATCTGTTTTGTTTGTTGCAATATCACCTGCATTTTTAGCTATTGCAGTTTTATTTGTATCAATAGCAATTTTGTTAGCTTCAGCTTTATCATCAACTTTTTTCAATTGAGATACATTGACAGCATCTTTATCAGCAACACCATCTGCTACATTAGCAACTTTCAAATTCCCAGCATTGATACCTTTATCACCATCAATTTTAACAGTTTCATTACCGCCAGCATTATTGAAAGAAGCACTGTTTAATTTAGAAAGATCTTTTTTCAAAGCTACAGAGATTTTCTTATCATTTCTAGCAACCGCAACATTATCGTCACCAGAAAAATCTACTGTATTACCTTTTTCAACCGCTACTGGTGTAGCTTCACCATTAGCAGAAAGATTCCAACCATATTTGTTTTGATCAATCGCTTGATTAATCGCATTAGCTACATTAGCAGAATCCGCCATACCAGCCGAGGCTGTAGCGCTACCATTTGCTACAGTAATGTCTTGCTTTTTACCAGAAACTGTAATTTTCTTACCATTAGCTGTAGTGCTAATGTATGTATTATCACCATTTACAGCCAATTTACTATTAGCAAGGTTCACATCGCCTGTACCAGTATCACCTGTAAAAGCTAGATTAACACTCTTTAATTGCGCCACGTTTACTGCGTCTGTATCAGCAGTACCTGCAGCAACATAGTTAATTTGACGTGTTTGGTTTATCGTACCAACAGCAACACCACCTAATTTAGACGTTAGGGCGGCACCACTTAAACCAGCATATATATCTGTACGACTAGCATTAACATTATATCCCGCTACGCCTGAAGCAATATCAGCTATAGATTTTGAGCCAACAGCTACACCATCTACTACTTTACCTCTGGCGCCATCACCAACAGCCACAGAACGACTTGCAGATGCGTCTGTTGCGGCATTTGGGCCAATAGCAATAGAATTATCGGCCGTAGCACCAGTATTATCTTTATTAGCAACATCAGAAGATTTTATAGATATATATTTATAAGCGATTTGGTCTACAATAGCGCTAAGTTGAGAGCCATTAATTGCATCTGTGGAAGTAGCACTTACTTCACCAGGAGCCACATGTTTCAACTGACGTTCATACCCTTTAGAACCAAAAGATACAACGTCACCTGGCAATGTTTTATCACCACCAGCCCAGGAAGCAACAACGTTATTTGGCAATGTATAGCTAGATTGTTTTGTACCGCCTACATCAGTGTTAGAACCACCACCGATGGCAATAGCATTATCACGATTTGCCCTAGCCCCTGTGCCAATAGCAATAGCATTTGTTACATCATTATTGGCTTGACCAGAAGCCCCACTAGAAGTTCCTGATAAACGATCCTTCGCATTTGCACCTGTACCAATGGCAATGCCCACATTGCCTGACTGACCTTTCATCCCTAATGTGATACCAGATTCACCAGCCGTCGCCATTGTAAACATTGGGGTTCTCATATCAAAGCCAGTTAAGCTTTGAACAGCACTACGCAAATCCCCAATTTGAGTCGCTCCACCACTTGTAGTGTAAATAACTTTTACACCATCAGCTTTAACTACATCATCGCCACCAATAACAATAGAAGAATGTCCTTTGGCTAGTGTATTTCCCCCGATGGCAATTGCTTGTTCTCCAATTACTCTTGCACCTTCATTAGCAGTATTACCACCACCAATAGCGATTCCTTGTGGGCTACCAGCAGCAACACTAGAATTAGAACCAATAACAACAGAATTTCCACCAGCAGCTGCTGCATTATAACCAAAACCTACAGCTTTATCACCTTTAACAGAAGCATTAGGCCCCAAGCCTACTGCTGTTGCAGGCAGATTCGAAGGCACATCATTTGACGCCATAGAGATGCTAGCATTAGACATTGCTAATGCAGCAAAGATAGTTGCTACAACAATTTTCTTTTTTCCGCTATTATTCTTAGCGAACTCAGATACTACTACGTAACAATTTTTTGATTTGCTCCAAACCACTTTGAAAATCTTATTCATATTTTCTCCTATAAACTATATTAATGCTCCCTTTATGCTTCTTCATATGATAAATCATATGAGAATTTCAAATTTTTCAATATATTAAGTATATCAAAACCTTTAATATACTATCAAGCTTTTTCATTTATTTTTCACAATTATAGGTATTGCAAAAACAGCGTAGTAATAAGCTTTATAGTGATTCATGT
>OKMW01000290.1_pt1 | contig 19196 bp, 19 predicted proteins | sample 1612721 | NCBI WGS metagenome assembly OKMW01 (sample SAMN04436815, study PRJEB24849) | human gut metagenome | biome: human gut; feature: NICU; material: stool | host: Homo sapiens | place: USA: Saint Louis, MO | collected 2011-05-01 | reverse complement strand
AGGGAATTACCATTCCCGATTTTGTTCTTCAGGCTCTCGTCGACCAGGCCAACAGCATTCAGGAGTGTCTCGATGCGCATTATCCGGCATCGACCTCGCTGTTGATTCAGCTCTATCTGCTGGCGCTTATGGGGCTCGGGCAGGGGGACAAATACATCTCCAGCCAGACGGCTCCAAGCGGGGCGTCCCGCTCTTTCCGGTACCAGTCGTTCACCGACCGCTGGAAAGCATCAGTGAACCTGTTGCGGGGGCTGGATAAGTACGGTTGTGCAACCTCCCTTATTCCTGCCGACCCTACCGCCACCCCGGCATTCGCTGGTATCTGGATCGGTAAGGGCGGCTGCATGTGCGGGGATAAGTGATGACGTACAAATCAGTTAAGCACGGCCTGCCGCGCTCGTTTACCCGCGTATGGGTGATGACCGACACCGGGCGGGAGACTACCGGCTACGTGAAATCGGACGGCGAGTGGTTCATCAACTGCCCGCGCATCCGGGCGACTGGCGCTAAGGTGCTGCGCTGGAAGGAGGGCTGATGTCGGCAACAGCGAACTGGTCTTACACCGCCACGGCGACCATCTGGCGCAAGCTGGAAGGAAATGACGAATACGGCGATCCGCTGGGCTATGCCGAGCCTGAGCAAATCCTCTGTGATTACGAGGGCGGGCTTAGCAAGAAGTTAGCCAGCTTGGGCGCTGAAATCGTTGTTAAGAACACTGTCTGGACGGAGTTCGCGCTGGCGGCCACGGGTGATTACCTGCTGATTGGCGTATCGACCGAAGCGGACCCGGTTGTCGCCGGTGCCGACGAGGTGCGGCAGGTTATCCGCTATGCCGACACGTTTGAGCGCCTGTCGGATGATTACGCCATCCTGACGGGAGTGTAGCCATGGGCATAAAAGTGAAGGGCATCAGCCAGGCGAAGAAGCACCTGAACGATGTCATCAACGACGTTAAGGGCCGTAAGGTAATTCGCGCGTTGCAGTCGGCGATGATGCTTATAGGCACCCGGGCGGCATATTACACCCCGATCGACACCTCAACCCTGATTAATAGCCAGTTCCGCGAAATCGACGCTGGCGGGGTTCTCATCACCGGGCGCATCGGTTACTCAGCCAACTATGCCGCGTACGTGCACGAAGCGTCAGGAAAGCTGAAAGGCCAGCCGCGCGCGCACTTCGGCGTGACCAGTAACCGGTATGAGTTCGGCCCGCAGAAACCGAAAGAATTCGGTGGCGGGACAGGAAAGGGCAACTACTGGGATCCGCATGGTGAGCCGCAATTCCTGACCAAAGGCGCGAATGACGAGCGCGATAACGTTGATGCGGTGATGCGCAAGGAGCTTTCGCTATGACACCCATGATGCACGAGCGGGTGCGCAACATGTTCGGCGACGCCGGGCTAACTACCGGTTTCACGGTGCAGCAGTTGATGTACGACGACCCGGGCGACCTGTCGAAGGCGATCATGGTGTTCAGGCCAAACGGCGGGTCGAACATCCGCACTGACCTCGGTTCTGAGTATCACGTCCTGGTCGACGTTGTCGGCGCAAAAGATAAGCGCAAAGACGCACTCAATGCCGTGCAGCGCATCGTCGATTACGTCCAGGCCAACCCCATGGCTGACGAGTGCGTCGGCTACATCCAGAACATGGGCGCAATTCCCGCGCCGGTGCTCACAGAAGAAGGGCGAATAGTCTTCCGACTCCAGTTCGCCTGCACTTACGGCGAATAGCCATCCCAACCAAATAACCCGCTCCGGCGGGTTTTCTTTTATACGTCAAAGAGGAGTTTCACATGGCTAATTGCCAGAACTCGAACGAGCGCCTGTTCGGCGGTGCGGTCGTGCTGGAAGTCGCCGATGGCTGCCCGGACGTCAAACCACTCGAAGGTGAGTGGATGGCGCTGGCCGCTGGTACGTCGAAAGGCTTCGACTTCAACCCGAACTCGGTTACCTCTGATGCGGATGACGGCGGCGGCTATGTCGAGACCATCATCACCAACAGTGATTTCACCCTGAGCTTTGAAGGCGAAGTGCGCAAGAAGGACAAACTGGATCAGTACGGCGTTGGCAAGTTCATCAAGTATTTCGCTGACGAACTGAAGGCCAAGCGCCAGCCTGGGATCTGGGTGCGCATGGATTACGGCCCGGTCGAATTCGTCGGCTATATGAACATCACGGCGCTGAGCTCTGACGGCGGTACCAACGACATCGTCACGTTTTCTACCGAGTTCAAAGTCGGTGATGCAACCACCATCGAAGTGAACGAGCTGACTGCTGTAGCGGTGACTGGCGTGACGGTATCTCCGGCAACCAGCACTGGCGCCGCGGGCGGTACCAGCACCTTCACGGTGAATATCGCTCCAACCGGGGCAACCAACAAAGATTTCACTGTAGCGACTACCGATGCGACTAAAGCAACGGCCACCGCCTCCGGCAATACCGTTACCGTGACGCGCGTCGCCACCGGTAGCGCGCAGATCATCATCAACACCGAAGACGGAAACTTTGTGGCCGTGCATACGGTTACCGTTACCTAACGGACATTCCAAAGGGCGGCGTGCTGCCCTTGATAATGACCGTTTACTGGAAGGCCTATGACCGCTTTAACCGATATTGGCGAACTTTCTATCAGCGACAGCCGCGAAGGCGGGAAAGATTACCTGTTGCGACCTTCATTTGAGGCCATGACCAGGATCGGCACTCCCGAAGAGATTGTGCAGGCGTACGCCACCATCCACGGGAATGATGTCGCTCAGCTCATTGAGGTTTGCGCTGGCACGCTGGGGCGCTTTCCTGAATGGCTGTCTCCTTCTTTCAACCGCGCCGCTGAGAAACTTTTATCAACGTGCATGCTGGTGCTGCAATCGTGCTGCGATGACGACCTGACGCCAATGACAGGAGAGTGGAAGGGGTGGCGGCACTGCGTCGTATACCGGCCGGGCAGATTGCCAAAGAACGACATTATCGTGCTGGCGCAGCACCTCATGCAGCACGGAATCGTCGGAAAAGCCAAGGTTCGCCAGTTGCAGCGCCATGAAACAGGCGAGCGCACTACAGAGTTTAAAGCATTCGACTACATCAGCGCAGCTCGCAGCCACTTCGGCATGAACCGCACTGAAGCCTCTCAGTTAACGATGACCGAATTTCAGATGCTTCTGGCGGCGAAATACCCGGACCAGAAAGGATTCACTCGCGATGAATACGACAGCATCGCTGACGAATATCTGGCTAAACAGGCCGCGCGCAGGGCAAAAGCAAAGCAATAACCGGAGAATGACATGGCAGGTGAGAAGAACGCCGGTAGCATCGTTTATGAAATCAGTGCCGACGTTGAGCCGCTGCTGCAAGGCGGCAAACAGGCCATTGATGCCCTGGATAAACTGGATGCTGCGGCCCAGCAGTCCGGAAAGGGGATGGATAACCTTGACCAGAGCACATCACAAACCGGCTCCGCGTTTACAGAACTAGCTGGATACGCCAACTCCATGGACAACCAGCTGCGCAAGCTGAACACCAACGTGAGCGGCATTGCCCGTGCAATGGAAGAGGCCCGTAGCGGCACCGGTGGTGCGAGCAGTGAATTCAGCCGTGCGGAATCAATCATCGAGGCGCTGGGTAACCAGCTGGCTGTGCTGGATGAAGCGCAGGAGAACGGCGCGCGCAGTGCGGCTGTTCTTGCTGCACAGCTCCGCGCCGGGTCGAAAGCGACAGACGAAGAGAAGCAGAAGATCGGCGAGTTGACCGGGCGGCTCTTCGACATGAAAGGTGCTGCTGATACTTCGATGGGCAGCAATAAAGGCTGGAAGTCCAGCATGCAGCAGGCCGGTTACCAGGTGCAGGACTTTATCGTACAAGTCCAGGGCGGTCAGTCAGCATTGGTAGCATTCGCCCAGCAGGGCTCGCAGCTCGCTGGCGCGTTTGGTCCAGGCGGCGCGGTAGTTGGCGCAGTGATCGCGCTGAGCTCTGTCATCGCTGGCGTGCTGATCACATCGCTTAATGGCGGAAAGAACGCCATGGACGCGCTGAAAGATGCAGCCGAAGCGATGGATAAGGTGATCACCATTTCCCAAAATGGCGTGGCCGCTCTGTCTGATAAGTACGCGAACCTGGCAAGAACAAACGCCGAAGCAGCAACCATCCTGAGAAATCAGGCAATGATTGAGTACAACGCTGCCATAGCGAAGATCCCTAAATCCATCAATGATGCTTCCAGTTCTATCGTTGGATTCACCGACAAGTTGAAGACTTCTTTCGTTGGTGGTATTGCCTCCATCGATGAATTCAACAAAAACCTTTCTACAGTCGGTGCAACAGCTGATAACTACTCGGCAGCCATGGAGCAAGCAAGGGACGCCGGGGCAAGGTTCACCGTTAACGCCAACGCGATCCAGAACACAGTAACCACGCTTGCGGATAAATTTGGCGTGTCTGAGCAGCGCGCATTCGAGCTAAGCAAGCAACTCTCTGATGTGGCGAACAATCCAACGCCTGAAGCACTACAAAGGCTCGTTCTTGAACTTCAGAGCACAGAGAGTTCGACAAAGTCAGGTGCTGATGCAATAAGGACGTTCCTTGGCCCTCTGACGGAACTCGTTCGAGTAGCTGGCGAGGCCCAGATCAATCTCTCCGGAATGAAAAAAGAGGTCGACAATCTTACCTCAGGGCAGAAGAACCTTATAAAGCAGTCAGAGCGCAATCTGGCACTGTCTAAGCTACAGGGAGAGGCCCGCGCGAGGTTGCAGGCGCAATACGCTGCCGAAGATGCCGGGTTTGCGAAGGATGATCCGCACGCTAAGCAGATGCAGGATGACGCCGCCGCTACGTACAAAAATACGCAGGCGCAGAAAACACTTCAGTCAGAGCAAAAGAAAGGAGCCTCCCAGGCTGATTCTATTGCTCAGAAACTGGCGAACCTGAAGCAGCAGTCAGAGCTAGCTGCCGACTCAACAAACAAGCTGAGCCGCGAACAAGCGATCCTGAATGCTCAGCAGTCACTTGGTAAAGGCGCAACGAAGGAACAGATCGCGCTGGCTGGGCAGTACGCCGCAACAAAATGGGACACTGCCAACGCCATTAAGGCGCAGTCCGCAGCCGAGAAGCTCCTGCCAGAAGCGCGCGAAAACGCCAACTATAAACAGGATGTTGAGGATCTGAATACCGCTCTGGCTGCGAAGAAAATCAGTCAGGAACAGTTCAATAAGACATCCGAGCGACTGGAGGCAACTCACCAGGCAAACCTCGCAAAAATCCGCGCGCAGCAGGCCGTGACGCCTCAACAAGAGGCAGTTGCACAGGTTGATCCAGTGCAGCAATTAGCTAATCAGCACGCTCAGCAACTGGCCCTTATCCAACAGTTCGAGCAGCAGGGGTTATTAGCTCACCAGAATGCATTAGCCCTTAAAAATGCTGCCGATACGCAGTATGAGCAGCAAAGAACCGCTGCACAATGGGAGCTTCTTAGCCAGCAGAGCCTGGGGTACAGCATGCTGACAAGCGCGGTGGATGCGTTTTCAGGTAATGCATCCAATGCGTTAACCGGGCTGATCACCGGAACGATGTCAGCGCAGGATGCTATGCGTTCACTCGGGAATACGATGCTGAACAGCGTGGTAAATGCGCTAGTCCAGGTTGGGATTGAGGCACTCAAAAACTTCATTATCGGTCAGACATTGGGCGCAGCGGCTACTGCTGCTGGAGCATCTCAGGCTGCAATCTTGGCTACAGCTTGGGCTCCTGCCGCCGCCATGGCTAGCCTAGCTTCATTTGGGGCCAACTCAGTTCCTGCCATGACAGGAATTGCTTCAACGGTAGGCCTGGCACAGGGCCTTGCTTTAACCGGTATGCGTTACAATGGCGGCCCGGTGAATGCAGGAGGTCTTTATCAGGTCGGTGAGCGAGGGAAGCCGGAGATTTACCAGGCCAGCACCGGTAAGCAGTACATGATACCGGGCGACAACGGCAAGGTGATCAGCAATAAGGATATGCAGGGTGGGGGAGGCATCAACGTTGTCTTAAATGTTCAGAACTATAACGGTTCATCAATAGATGCGCAGGCCAGTTCTGACGGCAATGGCGGCGTGACTGTGGATTTAATCGTCGCTGACCTGAACAACGGCGGGCCAATCAGTAACGCCATAACCAGCAACATGAACGTTAAACGCACGCCAAGAGGGCAGGGCTGATGCCAATTATCGACTATCCCGACTGGCTGCCGCTGGCGCAGAAGGCCAGCAAAAACATGACGCTTGATACCGGGTTCCAGACCGATCAACCAGCGTTCGGCCCGGCTATCTTTGAGAACCAGACCGACGACCTGAAAGTGACCTGGTCACTGACGTGGATCTTCACTCTGGCTGAGGAACGAGCATTCCAGCAGTGGCTACGCAGCCCAAACTATCTCAACCGGGGCCTGAACTGGTTCAGGATGAATATCAATCTGGGCGGCAGCGGCCTCCAGTTGCAGGAGCTTCACTTCACGCAGATGCCGGTGCAAACCAGTATCGACGGCGGGGTGGTGACCTGGACGGGAACCGTTATTGCCAACCATCTGTACAACGCTGACGACGAATTTGACGACGTAATTGTTGAGCTGCCGCCGCCGTGGCCTTCAGTGCTTGATATCGTGGTGGCTGGCTATCCGGACGGACGCGATCCGGAATCACTGCCGAGGGTGCCGTAATGCCGAGCTTCAGGGAGTATAAGCAGCAGCGTCCGACGCGCGGACTGTACGACACCATCACGTTCTACCATCCATCCTTTGGCTACGTCCGCCTGGTCGATAAGCAGTTCTTCCCGAAGACGCTCGGCGGCCAGACGTACACGCCAGCGCGTTTTGAAATCGAAGAGAGCCAGCAGAGCGGTACGCCGGTGATCGACGCTACAGTGAAGCTTGGGCGGCTGTCGTCGGATATCAAAGCGCTGATGAAACAGTGGAAGGGGGCGGCCAGGCTGACAGCCATCACTGCTACCAGGCAGATCTTCGACAGTGGCGACGTCTCAGCGCCGATTAAGTCGTGGCAGCTTTACGTTAAGACTGTGGACATCGACGCCGATTCAGCCTCGGTAACCCTCTCCGTCACCAACCCGCTGAACAACAACATCGGAAGGCTTTATGACCCAGTCGAATACACGGGACTTCAGTACCTCTGATTTTGTTCGGAAGATGATCGGCGTGCCGTGGGCTAACCGTGCCTGCTCATTCGAGATGGTGGATTGCTGGGCTTTGGTGGTCCTGTATTACCGTCACGTCCTCGGCATTGAGCTGCACCAGACGCCGGACTACGAAGCCGGGGCGGACTTCTTCACCTGCTATCAGGGAGACGTCGTTTTCTGGCGCAAGGTCGATAAACCGGTCGAGGGCGGGATATTCGTCGGGTACCGCGGCACGCAACCGGCACACGTTGGCCTGGTACTGAACCGGCAGGCGCTGCATTCGCGTGGAGAGAACGGAAGCGTGCGCATGGACTCGTTGCTGGTCATTCAGCGGGCATTCACCAAAGTGGAGTTTTTCGAATATGGCGCTGGTTGAGATATCGAATTTTCCAGGAACGCCTAAGCTGCGTTGTAGGGTGCCAAACGGCACCCTTTTTTATGACTGGCTGGCGGCCAATGACGCTACTTTCCACCGTGACCTGCTGATTGTCCGCAATGGCGTAAAGCTGGGTGACGATGATGAGCTGGCGTTTGAACTGAGCGAGCTGGACCACATCCAGATATTCGACCAGCCAAAGGGTATTGTCGATGACATCCTGAGCCCGATCTTTAAAGTGGTTGGTCAGGTATTTTCTTTCCTGGCGCCGAAGCCCGCTATAGCGAACAACGGCGGTAATACCGTCGACTCGCCCAACAATAGCCTGACCGGTCAGACAAATACCGCTCGCGTTTACAAGGCAAAGCCGGACATTTACGGGCAGATTCGTTCGTTCCCGGATCTGATTCAGGAGTCGGTATTCGAATACGTGCACCAGACGTCTACCGACGGCGGCCTGAAGTACGTTACAGAGTGGATGTGTATCGGGATCGGCAAATACGATTATGAGTCAGTGCGCTACTCAGAATCCAGCCTGGGCTCTCTGGCCGGCGCCGAATTCCAGTTCTTCCAGCCTGGCGAAGTAATCCCGCAGATCGTCGAAGGCTACGGGTTCGATGACGTTGACGGCCAGGAGGTTCCCGGGCAGAACGAAGCCAGCGACTTCCCGATCGAAACAGCAACGGCAAACACGGTGGTCAGCGGCACGTATTCCGGCGGCCAGATAGCGATGAAAATCGTTAAGCAGGCCGAGTTCGATTACTTCATGGGGCTGGTTCTGCCGCACGCGGTTACCTTCACCATCAACGTGACGTACAGCACCGCCTCCGGCAACGTCACTACCGATGCGACATTCTCCGGTACGCTGATTTCCGCCGTTGAAACAAACGATGGCGCGGTTGTTAACCCGGTGCGCTGGTACACGTTTACGATGAACCAGCTGGAGGGGCCGCAGGACATCCCGGCGAATGCCACGATTAACACCACGAAATTCATCCTTAACGATAACGAGGCGCTGGTGGTTGGCCCGTTCTTCTCGCCAGTCGAGTCAACTCAGCTGTGGCTGCATACCCAGTCCAGCCTCGGCGGGAAGAAGGAGACCAACTGGAAAGTTGTCATCTGGAAAATCGACGACGACTACAACCAGGTCCCGGGTACGCAGCAGACGTTTACGTACCGGCAGACGACGCCGCACCAGTCGACCAGCGAAGTCTTCTACCGAACCGACAAAATCACTCCGACCGGCGGATTTGGAAAGTATGCGGTCAGTTTCCAGCGCACGGATAACTCCGGTGACGCGTCACTGCTCAAGGTTGAAGAGATCCACAGCATCAACATCAGGACAAACGTCGTTCACCCGACCGACACGCTGGTGCGCGTAAAAGTCCGGGCGACCGAGAATGCCCTGGGGAGCCGTGAGCGCAAATATAACGCCCTGGTGACGCGCCATACAATTACGTACGACCTGGACACGCAGATGGTGGATTACACCCTGAGGCCGTCGCGCTCGTTCGCTGATGCGGTGGCTCACACCTGGCTCATCATGGGTGAGCAGCCAGTAAGCAGCATTGACCTGTACGGGCTGTACTCGATCGCCGAAAGCCTGCCTGATGAGCGCCTGGGTTACTTCGACTACACGTTTGATGACGAGAACGACTCGCTGGGCGACCGCGTGCAGGCGATCTGCAATGCGGCGTCGGTGGTGGCGTACTGGGATGACGGCGTGCTGACGTTTACCCGCGATCAGAAGGTTGATTACCCGGCGGCCGTATTCAACCGGGCGAACATGAAGACTGACGAGTACAAAATGACGTACGAAGCTACTCTTCCGGGCGGTTATGACGGCGTTCAGGTGTCCTACGTCCACCCGACAACGAACAACAAGACGTACATCAACTACCGGGTTCTGAACGGCGCTATCGTTGAACAGGAAGCGGAGAACCCGAACAAGCTGGAGATCGTCGGCTTCCGTAATGAGTATCAGGCCCGGGAGCGAGCTCTGCGCGAAACCAAGCGCCTGATCTACTCGCGCGTGAAGATGAACGCCAAGGTGTTTGAGGACGGCATTATCCAGGTCGGTAGCGTCATTCAGATGCCTGATATCTACGACAGCAACCAGCAGCAGGGTTACATAACCGGCCGATCCGGGAATAACTTTGATACCAGCGAGCCGATCACGTTTACCGGCTCGATGTATGTACTGGTTACCGACAGCCTTGGTAATCCGACGCTGCGCTATCCGGCGACAGCACGCAGCGATACGAAGTATGGATTCACCGCGGCTATCCCTAACATTCAGCTCAATATCTGGAACGGAGACACTGTGCAGCTTCCGTCGCGCTACCTCATTGCGACCGTGGAGGAACTGGACAGTCAGCTATGGACGGTCAACAGCATCAAACCGAACACAGATAACACGGTATCTCTGACCGTCGCAGAATACAGCGACGCCATCTACGAATAAGCCCCATCCCAACAAACAACACCCGGCCTCGCGCCGGGTTTTTTATGGAATTAATATGGCTACGACACCAACAAACCTTCCTGTTCCAAGCGAATCACCACGTGACCTGAAGTTTAATGCGGGGAAAATTGATGAGTTTGTGACTTCAAAAAATCATGCTTATGTTGATAGATTTGGTGACCGGCATCGTACAATCACTGGAATAAATTACGATGCAAATCAGGCAATTCTGGGTTATGGCTACATCACGAAGAAGTCTTTTGAAATTGGTGCTACCGTCGACAATATTAACACTGCTCTCCAGTGGGAAAGTAATGGGGAGTTCTACAGGTGGGACGGCGCACTCCCCAAAGTAGTTCCCGCTGGTTCTACACCAAATAGCACTGGCGGGATAGGTGAAGGGAAGTGGGTAAGTGTAGGGGATGCTTCGCTTCGCACGGAGCTGAGCAGAGGGCAGTACAGGGAAGATGCAACATCCTGCTTCTATGTGCCGGGTTTTGTCGTTGATCAAACCACGGATAACAGAAATGCAGCTTATGCCTTCCAAGGGGTAATTTATATCCCTGAAGATGTAACTGTACGCTGTAACTTTCTTCCAGAAGATGATGTTCGTAAATTCATCGGTGAAGGTAAGATTTTAACGAGAGATCCTTGGGGATTTGATCATGAATTCGATGTTTCAAAATCCTGCAAAGGCAGCTTGTTTACAGTGCGCGGCGTAATTCATCAAGGCATGGAGAAAAAGGGTGCGCAGCAAGTAAGCATTGGGGTTATTGGTGATTCTATTACTGACGGTGCATGGGGCAAGCAGACATGGACAATCAACCCAAATTCTGGCGGAACAGAAAGAAACCTCAGCTCAACTAATTATAATCATTCTGATAATGGAGGAAGTCATTCCTGGTTTGCTCATTTTGTTTACACTTTAAACATGACAATCAGCCGATGGACTTCAAACCCTGCATTTAAAGGTTACAACTGCGCAAAGTCTGGTGCTAAATTAACTGATGGCTGGGGCTATCGTAATTTCGATTACGGATTCTTCCAGAATGCGGCATATGGTAATACAGCACCTGATACACTGCTTATTTCTATGGGATGGAATGACGTCGATGGGGTTAATTTCGAAAGTTATCTAGATAATTTTGATGCCTTAATCAGAAAATCGTGGGGCTATGGTTGTTCCGTGGGATTGGTTACTTGCAATATGAATGATAGTAGCCGCTCTGGGCTTGAGGGAGCAATTAAGCGCACACTGGCATCGAAGTACCCTGGAGTTGAATATTTTGACCTTGGAACGTATTTACGTAAACGAGGCAGCTCAGATCTTCGAAACCTCAAGAACTATTACGTTAAGTCAGACGGTACATTTGACTACACACATCCGCAGCCACTCGGTCAGGCAGATATGGGTAACGCAATGCTTTGGGAGGTATGTAAAGACACGTTTATACCTTCTGTAAAGCCGGGGGAAATGGTTTCATGGGCAAATGCTGACAAATTCTGGGATTGCGTAGGAGCTAGCTCAGGAACGCATTATCAATTCACATGGGAGAATGCGGCAGGTACTCCCGCGTTAAACAAGATGAGTAAAGTTGCTCAAGCAACCGTTTCATCAGAGAACGTAACATTGTCTACTTTCATATTTTGTGAAGAAGATGATATGAGCCTGTTCCTTCTGGAGCCATATACTCGTGACAGTGATTTTACTGCGGCAGGAAGAAACCACATCATAAATGTCAGATCACCAGCTGGCAAAGATATGGCAGAGGCAGAGCCTGAAAACCTGCGTAGATTACATAACTCTCAGCGCCTTGCATCTGGTGTTTTGGGCGAAAAGAAAACATTGACCACTTATATAGGAAGGCTACGGTATGGGATCAATTACATCAGTGTACGTTACGACGGGAGCCCAAATCTGGTGTATGTTCCAGCGTTGATCACTGGAAAAATGAACCAGACAAAGGTTTCGATAAATAACCTCAGGCTTGCAAAGCAAGCCGGCTTTAGTGGAACATTAATAGAGCGTGTAAATGCACTGGATGGGATAACATCGAATCTCTTTGATGGATCACAATATGCTTCATTACCAAACTGGTTTAGTGCTGGACAGAATCTCGCTGGAAGTCTTCTGATAAATGAGCCCTTATCAGATCAAACTGGAATGATACTATTTTACGATCCTGATGAAAAAAATGGGTATGCCATTCAACGTAATGGTGCAGTGCTTCGGGTTGGTGAAATGGTTTCTGGTGTAGTGTCTACTTGGACAAATACCACTGTAGATGCCACTAAAGTCTTTCAGGTGTACTTCTACCAGACAGTAAGTCCTATCAACGGTGCTTCTATGAACATTGTTGGTACAAATACATATTCAGCATTCTATAAAAAGCCAGGCGGGGTGTTAGGGGTTATGAATGCCTCATCATCTAGCGCGACTTTCAACGTAACTTACAACGCCTACGATATGGGCTCATAAGTATTTCATGACATGGATGTCAACTGTTATCATAGAGAAAATTTTAGTTGTGACTGGGGAAAATATGAACAGATGGGTCATCAGGGCGTGTGCGTTGATTTCAGCGCATTCCTTATTAAGCGGTCTGAGTGACTATTAAAAAACGTTAGTATTATATCTAGATTACCAAAAGTAAAATGAGATATCATCTTCTAAGCACCATTGAATAGACTAGGTGCCAAAGAGACCGAGGAAAAGTAAGTCGGCATGGCTTACACCCATCCAAACTTGGAGTTAAGCAGCACAAATAGTGCTGTTGCGCAGGCAAATTTAAGTCATACCACGAATTTACTTGATGCATGCATGCTCCATTACACTTATGGCGGCTTGCGATGCAAAAAAAAGTGCCATGAACCGATATCGATCAAATTTATTTTTTCAGTAAACCAGCAACATAATTATTACCTAATATATATGAATTGTTTGCTCCGAAAGCTACTACTGAATACCTCTAAAATAAAGTAATAAATTTGCAGTTTGGGAAAATAAGCCTATAGAACTAAAGGTGCCACAGGTGATAAAAATTTCATTTTCACCACCTTAATACAAGTGAGGTACCAATAAAGATTAACAGTACCAGACTGACTTACTGTACGGCATATGCTGAATGAGTATAAAAAAGGCCCCTAAGGGCCTTTTTTTAGTCTTTCCCAGATATTGATTTCATATTATAGAACCTTGCCGCCCACATATTCATCCATGAATTTTTACGGTGTGTTAAATATATCGCATTTCTATAAGCATTAGCTTGTGATTTTGGTTTAGAAATCATCGGCACAATGATATCAGAACCAGGCGCGGAAGCCTGTATTACATTAACTTGCATCCTCAACTCTTTGTATGTGTTGTGAATGTCAGTGGCTGCATAAGTATAGGTGGCAATGCATGACGTGTATAAAGAAAACACTATTGCCTTAAACAATGCTGATGAAGAGCTAATCTTGCATATGTAATGAACCAATAATATTAGTAGCATGATGGCCGCCCCGAAAGCCGTTCTTTCAGGGAAAGAAGGTGCCGCTACCATGCTATATATTGACGCAAAATGCCCGGTAAGAAAGATTATGGTGAACGACACATCTCTTTTGGAAACTAAATTTTTGTATGTGCATACCACTAGTATGAAAGTTAGGAGTGCATAAAAAGGCAAAAATAAAGAAATGCTGGAGTATAATATGTCAGCAAAACGAGAGGCGAAAATATCTAACGAGAAATTGCTACCACCCCTCTTCTGCGAACCAGGGGAGCTCATCATTAGGATAAACCCCCCCATTGCGATAACAGCGCCGCTTATTTTCCACCAACTGATTCGTCTATTTACCATGTATTCATAACCCGCCAGCATCACAACGATAAGTGCGGAGGCTGGGCCGCTGTTTTCATTTGTAGCGCCAGCCAAGAAGCTTAAGATTAGATACAGGAAAAGTTTGAATGCTCGAGGCCTATCCTCTCTCATGCTTACCAATATAAATGCAGTATAAATTATAGACATCCATAAGTAATTCATGGAGCCAGATATCCAAAGAACTGATGAACCAAACTCTGGAATTATAAGCCATAACATCATAAATGTAATCAGAACTGCAAAGCCAATTTCCTTAATATTCGAAATTGACTTTGCTACCAGCAAAGCCAGCATGCCTATGATAATGAATGCAATCGAATTAAATATATCGAATATTGGTTTGTCGAATTGCATGAAAAATTGCACTAGCGAGTGAGCCACGAACCGTCCATTCCATATTTCATAGTGACGAATCTGAGACTCAATGATTGACTGAATTCCGTCAATAGGAACAGCAGTGGGAGATGGATTTGTCTGGTATACAAATCTATACACAAAGTCATCAGCAACATACATCGTCATATGATTTAATGAATAAATCAAGATGAACACTGTGCTTAATACAATTAAGGAAAAAAAGTTGTTTTTTATCAACTTGTTAATCATTATATTTTCCCCTGTCCTTAATTATGTATCTAGGTCTCATTTTTACTTCAATGTATATCCTGCCAATGTATTCACCAAGCACACCAATGCCGATCAACTGGATGCCACCAAGGAAAAGTATGGATACTAATAAAGAAGGATAACCACGGACAGCATTACCGAATGCTAAGGTGTCGAAAATCATCCCCGCGCCGTAAACGAACGCCACTCCAGCAACAAACAGGCCAATGTAAGTCCACATTCGAAGAGGGAATGTAGAGAAGCTGGTGATACCTTCAAGTGCCAGGTTCCATAACTTCCAGCCGTTGAATTTCGTGCTACCTGCAACACGCTCGGCTCGGGCATACTCGACTACATCTGTGCGGCCGCCAACCCAACTCAGCACGCCCTTCATGAAAAGGTTGCGCTCTGGCATGAGCTTAATATTTTCCACAACATCACGCGACATCAGGCGGAAGTCACCAACGTTTTCTTCGATCTGCGGGTTGCTGATTTTGTTATGGAGTTTATAGAACCACTCAGCTGTCTTGCGCTTCAGTCGGCCATCTGTTGAGCGATCTGAGCGTTTAGCAAGAACCATATCAGCCCCGGCCTGCCATTTCTCAATCAAATGAGGAATGACTTCGATAGGGTCCTGCAAATCTACATCAATCGGGATAATCGCTTCACCGGTCGCGTAGTCAAGGCCGGCGAACAGAGCAGGCTCTTTACCGAAGTTTCTTGTGAATGACAGCGGAACTACAAGTGGATCTGCAACAGCAATCGCATTAATTATCGACTCTGTAGCATCTTTGCTGCCATCATTGATGAAGACTATTTCTACTTCATGCTGCTGAAGCCCTTCAAATTCCCGAACAGTTTTATAAAAAATAGGTATCGCGTCTTCTTCGTTAAAGACAGGAACTACCAGAGAAATTTTCATTTCGCATCCCTAAAGACAATGAACTTTGAATAACTAAAACCGCACACCAGACTGATGGCGGAGAAGAGAATGAGAGTCACAATCGGAGCCATACCGGACTTATCGGCAGCCCAACCAACAGCTGCGCTCAAGGATCCCATAAACCCGACATACAGCATGTAGCGCATCGTGGTTGTGGAGGACTTAAAAGTGAACCTGGCGTTTGCAAAGAAGCTGAATGACACCGCCACGACGAATCCGGCAAAGTTGCCAAGTGCCTGGCCTGTATGAAATGCGTAGATGCAAACAGCGAACACAACCCAGTGAATGAGCGTGTTGATAACACCTATTGATGTGTACTTGGCGAATAACTTTAACATTATAGAAATCAGTGAATTCGGAAAGGTCTGAAGTTTAGCATCACTGTCCAACTTGATCGACTCTCATATTTGACGATACTGTATATAAATACAGTTGTTTTGGGAGGTGGCCATGGAGGCAAAAGCTCAGCGATTCAGGCTTGAAAAATTATGTGGCGTTAACCGCTACTCCTGCTTGGTTGAAACGTCAGGCGGTTATGCGCTTTTTCAGCCTGATCTTGTGCCATCCAACGGAACACGCGTGCTGGTAAATGCGTTCGGACAACTACAGTTCGCGGTCGTTATGGGCGGGGCGCTCATCACCGAAGACGGTGAAAGCATAGAAGGTGATGCTTTAGATGAAGTCGATGTAATGGGAGTGGTGACCTTTTTTATCAATGGCGCTGCGGCGTTCACAGACGACAATCCGGTGATGTGATGTTTGCCCTTGTCGATGTGAACTCATTTTATGCGAGCTGTGAGACAATATTCAGGCCCGATCTGCGCGGAAGACCTGTTGTCGTTCTGTCGAATAACGACGGTTGCGTAATAGCACGCAGCGCCGAGGCAAAGGCTGCCGGGATAGCGATGGGTGAGCCGTTCTTCAAGCAGAAGGAGTTATTCCGGCGCGCTGGTGTTGTTTGCTTCAGCAGCAACTACGAGCTCTATGCAGACATGTCCAGCCGGGTAATGACCACCTTGGAAGAAATGAGCCCGCGCGTGGAAATTTACAGCATAGACGAAGCCTTTTGCGACCTGACCGGAGTAAGGAACTGCCGGGACCTGACTGAGTTCGGGAAAGAGATCCGCGCGACTATTTTACAGCGGACGCATCTTACAGTCGGCGTCGGCATAGCCCAGACCAAGACGCTGGCGAAGCTGGCTAACCATGCTGCGAAAAAATGGCAACGGCAGACCGGCGGGGTGGTTGACCTCTCAAACGTCGACCGGCAGCGAAGGCTACTGGCGCTTGTTCCTGTGGAGGATGTCTGGGGAGTTGGCCGGCGCATCAGCAAGAAGCTGAACGCTATGGGCATCAAAACCGCACTGGACCTCTCAGAACAAAGCACGTGGATTATCCGCAAGCACTTTAACGTTGTGCTGGAGCGAACCGTCCGGGAGCTGCGCGGCGAGCCATGCCTGGATCTGGAGGAGTTCGCCCCGGTAAAGCAGGAAATTGTATGCAGCCGATCGTTTGGCGAACGTATTACTGACTATGAACACATGCGGCAGGCGATTTGCAGTTATGCGGCCCGTGGAGCTGAAAAGCTACGTGGTGAGCATCAGTACTGCCGTTTTATCTCCGCTTTCGTCAAGACCTCTCCATTTGCCCTTAATGAGCCGTATTACGGAAACAGCGCATCGGTAAGGCTGCTCACGCCAACTCAGGACAGCAGAGACATCATCAACGCCGCGGTAAAGTGTCTGGACAAAATATGGAAGGACGGTCACCGGTACCAGAAAGCGGGTGTCATGCTTGGTGACTTCTTCAGTCAGGGCGTGGCTCAGCTCAACCTGTTCGACGACAGTGCGCCTCGGGCTGGTAGCGAGAAGTTAATGGAAGTGCTGGATCACCTGAATGCAAAGGACGGAAAGGGAACGCTCTACTTTGCCGGGCAGGGTATACAGCAGCAGTGGCAGATGAAGCGTGAAATGCTGTCACCTCGATACACTACGAGATATTCAGATTTGCTTAGAGTCCGATAAATTTTCTTGATGTCTTGGTCCGCTTTATTCCAGAAGGGGACGAAGAATTGCTATTGCAAAAAAATTAGTAGTTGAAAAGATGGCAGAATGAAGGAAGAATGTGCCAATATTGCTGAGGTTTAAAGGGATTTAGGGGCAAGATATGGGATTGTCTAATACAGTACAGAAAATCGTTATATCAACCATTGCGTTCAGCCTGGTCGCGGGATGTGCGCCGTTGCATCCTTCTGACTGCCATAAGACCACAGCTACGGGTAATTGCAGTTCAGGACGCTGGGATGATCAGGATGAATGGGGTAAGCAAGCTCGGGCAATCAGGGCGGCAATAAATGACAAACTTGATGAGCCTCAGAAATGGAAGGGAAAAAAATGCAGGTTGCATATTGAATTTGCTCAGGATGGCACGGCTTTAAAAATATCAACCAGCAATGGTAATAAAGCCTATTGCGAAGCGATTGAATCAGCAGCCCATAAAGCTAAATTCCCGGCCTTCAACAATCCGGAAGTCTACAGAGATTTTCAAAAATCCGGCTTTAATATGGGCGGATAGCAAGGCGATGCCTATCTAAATGTTCACTTCTCGCTCATTTAGAACGCGCCTGGTTTCTTTAACTTTTTATTGTGCTGCCTCGATTAGTTCCTGCCCCTGGTTCTTAACATTCCCCACGGCACGCGTAACGGCGTGCCAGATAAACTTGTCGGCGGGAACTGTTCCGTCGGCAATTATCTCCTCGGCTTCCTTCCCGCCAACATCCTGATGCATCCACTCCCGGGCGGCTTCTGGTGACAAAACAAGAGGACTGCGGTCGTGAATGTCGACCAGACCTTTGTCAGCAGCAGATGTCACGATCAGAAAGCCCTCAGCTTCATCGCCGCGTTCAAAAGGCGTGCTGCCGATCGCCGCCATGAATATTGGATGCCCGTCGGCCCGGTGAATGAAGTAGGGTTGTTTCTTGTCGCCTTCCTTCTTCCATTCGAACCATCCATCCGCAAAACAGATCGCCCGGCCATGCTGCCACAGAGGTTTAAACATTCTGCTGGTGGCCGCGGTTTCGACGCGCGCGTTTATCAGGGGTGCTTTATCCCACCACCCGGGCGCGTAGCCCCAGAACACCGGATCGAGATGTAACTGCTCATCGCGTTCGCTCAGCAGCAGCACTTTGGTGCCGGGCGCCACGTTGTACCGGCTAATAGGTTCCGGGTCATATGCAATGTCGCGATCGCCTTCATCGGCAAGGTAGGCCAGATATTCTTCACGGGTTTGTGCTTGTGCAAAACGTCCACACATAGAAACCTCCAGTCGGATGTCAGACTGAAAGTATAGGGCAGGGAGAAAAAGTAGCGCGCGCTAGTTAAGTCTTACAATCGGATCGGTGGGGATTATGCTGATGGTATGGGAAGGCGTAAAGCAGCGTGTTACGAAACTGGAAGGAGCTACGCAAAGTTGGGGAGATTTCGAATCGAAGCGATCCCGAAGTTCACTCGTCGCCCACACGAAAAAGATGGCAACGGTTTGATCTTGAATGGATGTATTGGTAAGCATTGAAACCCGTTAAAAACGGGTTTCTGATATGTAAGTGTTTGAGTAAATTCAAAAAAGACTGGTTGAAGCGGAAACAGGAATCGTATTCGGTCTCTTTTTATCCGCATGAAAATAAACGATAAAATCCGGTTTTCGTCTCAGCAGAAGGTTCACTTCCTGTGCGCCTGCCTCAAACATACCACAACCCGGCAGGCGTAAGTCCAGTCCTTTTTGGCTGTTTTGTT
>OKMW01000286.1_pt1 | contig 19585 bp, 18 predicted proteins | sample 1612721 | NCBI WGS metagenome assembly OKMW01 (sample SAMN04436815, study PRJEB24849) | human gut metagenome | biome: human gut; feature: NICU; material: stool | host: Homo sapiens | place: USA: Saint Louis, MO | collected 2011-05-01 | reverse complement strand
CGAGATGAGAATGACGAATGAAAAAGAAAACATCGCTCAGCGAGGAGGATCAGGCGCTCTTCCGACAGCTGATGACCGGGACGCGGAAAATCGCGCAGGACACGATTGTTCATCGCCCGCAGCGTAAAAAAATCAGCGAAGTCCCGGTCAAACGGCTGCTGCAGGAGCAGGCCGATAACAGCCACTACTTTTCAGACGAGTTTCAGCCGCTGCTTAATACCCAGGGCGCGGTGAAATACGTGCGCGAGGACGTCAGCCATTTCGAACTGAAAAAGTTACGCCGGGGAGATTATTCGCCGGAGCTGTTTCTGGATCTGCACGGCTTAACGCAAATGCAGGCGAAACAGGAGCTGGGGGCGTTGATTGCCGCCTGTCGCCGCGAACATGTTTTTTGCGCCTGCGTGATGCATGGCCACGGGAAACATATCCTCAAGCAACAGACGCCGCTGTGGCTGGCTCAGCACCCACACGTAATGGCGTTTCATCAGGCACCCAAAGAGTACGGCGGAGATGCCGCCTTGCTGGTGTTGATTGAAGTTGAGGAGTGGCAGCCACCAGAGTTGCCCTGACAGAAGGGCGGGAAAGATATAGCACCCCGCCCTGTCACACGTCACGTCAGATCGCTTTTGCCATCTTCAGGTTGCACGGGCTCATTTGCCAGTTGAAGACCCCTTTGCCGGTTTCGTCGAGGGTGACGTTGGCAATCGCGGAAGTGGTGAACATAGGCGGCGTTTCGCCCGGGCACAGCTCAGATACCAGATAGCCGACCAGCGGCAGGTGGGAAATGACCAGTGCGGAAGCGACACCTTCATTGCACAGCGCCTGAAGATAAGCGCTGACAAGGCCGACATCACCGCATGGTGTCAGTTCGGGGAGAACATCCACACTGGACGGCAGGTTCATACACTCCCCTACCACATCCAGCGTCTGTTCTGCACGCAGGAACGGACTCACAAGAACGCGTTCAATGTCCACTTTTTGACCTTTAAGCCAGGTTGCCATCAGACGGGATTCGTCGCAGCCACAGACGGTTAAAGGACGTACTGAGTCACTGGCGGCATCGAGTGCCGCGTCGCCGTGACGCATGATAAAAACTTGCATATTGCACCGCTTTTGTTAACCAGAATCACCGGCGTTAACTACCCGCGATTAATGCTATGAGGTAGAAAACCCGATGGCCGGGCATTGTGCCTGATCCATTCGGTGAATGAAACGCTGTTTTTTACCTCAATGGCGTAAGTATAGTCAATCTCTGTTTACAAAATCGCCAGAACAGGTTCATTCACCTCAGGATTTACCCTTCTTTGACTTCAGTTTACGAAATCAGTTTCCCGTTCAGGCCAAAATGTCTGGCCCCGTTCCGCCATCTGCAATAATTCGTCACACGGTGTAAACCGTGGGCCATATTGCGAGGCCAGACGTTGCAAAATGGCAACCACTTCACCCGCGCCGAGTGTATCCATGTAGCGGAACGGGCCGCCAAGGAACGGCGGAAAACCAATACCAAATACCGCGCCGATGTCGCCATCGCGTGCGCTCTTGATCACCTGCTCACCAAAGCAGCGCGCCGCTTCATTGAGCATCATCATCACGCAGCGCTCAGCACACTGAACCGCCGACAGTTTTCCCTGACCCGTGACAGGAATAAGCGCATAAACTGAAGGGTCGACCTGTTTCTTGCTTTTACGCCCTTTCGCGGCGTAAAGATAGAAACCGCGTTCATTTTTTCTGCCTTTGCGATCGTCCTTCAAAATTGCAGAAACAATGTTTGCAGGCGGGCTAAAACGATCGCCATAAGCCTCCTCCAGCACAGGTATAATTTTAGTGCCGGTGTCTATTCCCACCTCATCCAAAAGTTGGATTGGGCCAACGGGGAAACCAAACTTTACCAGCGCCTCGTCGATATGCTCGATCTTCTCGCCTTCCGTCAGCAGCCGCATGGCTTCATTAATATAGGGCGCCAGAATACGGTTGACGTAGAAGCCGGCTTTATCTGCGACCACGATCGGCGTTTTACCCTGCTTCTTCGCAAGTTTGACTACCGTGGCGATGGTTTGCGGACTGGTGGTCGCGTGTGGAATAACTTCCACCAGCGGCATTTTTTCTACCGGGCTAAAGAAGTGCAGCCCGATCACCTGCTCCGGACGCGCGGCTTTCGCCGCGATATCGCCAATCGGTAATGACGACGTGTTAGAGGCAAAAATGGTATGCGGGGCGCAATGCTGCTCAACGTCTGCCACCATCTGCTGCTTAAGCGCCAGATCCTCAAACACCGCTTCAATCACCAGATCGCGGTGCGCAAAACCGCTGTAATCCGTCGTACCGGAGATCGTCGCCAGGGTTTTATCACGCTCGCTTGCCTTGATATGGCGGCGTTTGACCTTTTGATCAAGGTTCTGCCAGCTGTACTGCAGCGCGTGGTTGATTCCCTTAGGGTTAATGTCTTTGATGCGTACCGGCAATTTGCCTTTGCTGGCGGTAACAAAAGCGATACCGCCGCCCATGAGCCCCCCACCCAGTACGCCAATGGCACGCAGAGGCGCAGGCTCCGCCTTGCTGCCGGGATCTTTTTTGACGTCAGTGCTGGCGAAGAAGATGCTGCGCAATGCCTGTGACTGCGGCGTCATCGCCAGTTCACCAAAGGCTTTGGCCTCCGCGGCATAGCCGCTGCTGCTGCCCTGCGACAGCCCGGTTTCGATCACGTCCAGGATCCGCTTTGCCGCCGGGTAATTGCCTTTGGTTTTTTGTTCGGTCTTTTTGCCCACCATATTGAACAGGAGCGTTCTCCCCAGCGGACCGGCCAGCACGCGCTCGCGAACCGGCAGAGGACGTTTTGCCTGACGCCCTTTCAGCGCAAGCTCAACGGCGGCCTCCAGCAAAATGGACTGCGGCACGACGTCATCGACCAGACCGGCTTTCAGCGCCTGACGGGCACGCAGCTGTTTACCGGTTAAGATCATCTCCAGCGCCGTGCTGACGCCCACCAGCCGCGGCAGACGCTGCGTTCCGCCAGAACCTGGCAACAGGCCCAGCTGCACTTCCGGCAGGCCCAGAATGGTTTTCGCATCGTCAGTACAGATGCGGCTGTGGCAGGCCAGCGCCAGCTCCAGCCCACCGCCCAGACACGCACCGTGGATCGCTGCGATGACCGGGATTGGGAGACTGTTGATCTCCGACATCACCTGCTGGCCCTGACGCGCCAGCTCTTCGGCTTCCAGCGCGCTTTGCGCCCGGGCAATCATGTTGATATCCGCCCCGGCGATAAAGTTGTCGGGTTTGGCAGAGATAAACACCAGGCCGCGAATGGCTTTGTTCTCGCGGATCTGCTTTAGCATCGCGCGCACCTGAACGCCAAATTCGGCCTTCAGGGTATTCATCTTTTCATCAGGCACATCAATAGTGATAACGGCCACGTTATCGAGGCGAACCGTCAGATTAAATGCAGATGGCATATCCATTATTCAGCCTCCAGAACCATTGCTGCGCCAAGGCCGCCCGCCGCACAGGCGGTAACAAGGCCAAACCCACCGCCACGGCGACGGAGTTCATGTAATGTTTGCGTGATCATCCTCGCCCCTGTAGCGGCAAACGGATGACCGTAGGCGATAGAGCCACCCAGCACGTTGAATTTACTCTGATCCACTTCACCCGTGGCATGCGCGCGGCCCAGCACATCACGTGCGAAACGCTCGCTTGCCAGCAGCTGGACGTTTGCCAGGGTTTGCGCGGCAAACGCTTCGTGCATATCAATCAGGGTTAAATCAGCCAGCGTCAGCCCCGCGCGATCCAGCGCCAGCGGCGTGGACCATGCCGGACCTAACAGCATGTCCTGCCAGACGTCAATGGCGGTGAAGGCGTAGCTGCGTAAATAGCCCAGGGGAGTAATGCCCAGCTCTTTCGCACGGGATTCGGTCATCAGGATCACGGCGGCAGCCCCGTCCGTCAGCGGCGTACTGTTCGCCGCCGTCACGGTGCCGTGCTTGCGGTCAAACGCCGGGCGCAGTTTGGCGTAATCCGCCAGCGTTGACGTGCCACGAATATTGTTATCTTCCGCAAGCGGTTCGCGATAGGGCGGAATATAGGCGGTCATGACCTCATCGGTCAGCTTGCCTTCCGACCAGGCTTTTGCCGCAAGCTGATGTGAACGATGCGCCAGCGCATCCTGCTGTTCACGCGTAATGCCGTAGGTTTTGGCCATCTGCTCGGCGGTGTCGCCCATGCGCAGGCCGGTGGAATATTCCGCTACGGCAGGGGGAACAGGCATCAGATCGCGCAGACGTAAACGCGAGAAGAGTTTGAGCTTCTGACCCGTCGTGCGGGCTTTGTTGGCATCGACCAGGATACGCGCCAGCTTTTTACTGACCCCAATCGGCAGTACCGAAGAGGAGTCCGCTCCCCCCGCTATCCCGGCGCGAATGGTGCCCGCCATCAGGCTTTCGGCGACGTTAGCCACGGCCTGGAAACTGGTTGCGCAGGCGCGGCTGACGCTGTAGGCGTCGGTATGAACATTCATCCCGGTACCGAGGACGATTTCCCGCGCAATGTTGGGGGCTTCAGGCATCTGCACGACCTGGCCGAAGACCAGCTGTTCGATGACCTCCGGCGGAATTTCGCTGCGAGCCAGCATCTCCCCCACTACCATTTTCCCCAGGTCGACGGCCGGTATGCCATGAAACGCCGTTGCCTGACGCGCAAATGGCGTGCGCAATCCACTGACTATGGCAATGCGATCGCCCTGACGGGTAATAAGCGGTAATGCCTGACTCATAACACTCCCCTGTAAAAAATATTCGCAAACACAAAGTGGTCTGACCTGATAACAGTCTTAACCATTTTTTTACATTCAGCCAATCGGGGAAACGAAAAAGTGCGAGCTAAAACACAGAGAAGAAAAAGAAAATGCCCCTGTATGGCAGGGGCATTTGTGCGGTATGTTGCCGGGTACGCAAGGTAAAAGCAAAACGGTAACCCGTAGGTTACCGTTTTTAATGCTTGCGCCCTCTCCCGTGGGAGAGGGTCGGGGTGAGGGCATCAGGCCGCAGAAATTAACGCAGACCCAGCTGGAAAATCAGCGTTTCAGCTTCGCAGGCAAAAACAAAGTCGATGTCCAGCTTCACGCCGCCTTCCACTTCGGTAAAGGTCGACTTGATTTCACACGGCTCGGATTCAACATCACGCGCACGCTTGCTCAGCGCGGCCAGGGTTTCTTCCGCTTCGGCGCGGTTGGTGAACACACGGCTGTAAGACGCGGTGCAATCGGAGTTGTCCATGATGGTGCCAACATCCATACAGCAGCAAACCGGGGTTTCATCAGCACTGCATTTACTCATAGCTCAATTTCCTCTGTATTCGCGCAGCGCGCGAGATAAACACGATGCTGATATTTTACGCCCCGGCGCGGGCTCTCTCCAGCCGTTAATGGCGCAAAATCGGATAAGTGACCAATATCACACTAAAAAATGATCTAAAACAAAAACCACCCTTTTGGGTGAGTCGCGATGGTCACAATTTTGCCAACCAGATCTCGTTTCACGAAACATGTTTGAAAATATTAATAAACAAACTTGCAACATTCAGGCTGGTCGGACCTATACTCTGGCCACTGGTCTGATTTGTCTGTCATACCTCAGACCCTACACTTCGCGCTCCTGTTACGGTATGTAACAATTATTGAATAAAAATAACTCAATGAGGTTATGGTCATGAGCCAGAAAACCCTGTTCAACAAGACTGCGCTGGCAGTCGCAGTGGCACTCGTCTCCACTTCCGCATGGTCAGCGGGCTTTCAGTTAAACGAATTTTCTTCCTCTGGCCTTGGCCGCGCGTATTCAGGGGAAGGCGCTATCGCTGATGATGCGGGTAACGCAAGTCGTAACCCCGCATTGATCATGATGTTTGATCGGCCGACCTTCTCTGCCGGTGCGGTTTATATCGATCCTGATGTCAACATTTCTGGCAAGTCGCCTTACACGGGTGCGAGCCTTAAAGCGGACAATATTGCCCCAACAGCATGGGTCCCTAACCTGCACTTCGTTGCGCCTATCAATGAACAGTTTGGCTGGGGAGCATCCGTAACCTCTAACTACGGGCTTGCTACCGAGTTCAATAGCAACTACCCGGCTGGTGAATACGGCGGTAAAACAGACCTTACTACGCTGAACCTGAACCTGAGTGGTGCTTATCGCCTGAACGACAACTGGAGCTTTGGTCTGGGCTTTGATGCCGTCTACGCCGATGCCAAAATTGAACGTTACTCCGGGGAGCAAACTGCTCGCCTGCCAAAAAACAGCAACAAAATTGCCAGCCTTGAAGGTGATGAGTGGGGCTATGGCTGGAACGCCGGTATCCTGTACGAGCTGGACAAAAACAACCGTTGGGGCCTGACCTATCGCTCCGAAGTGAAAATTGACTTCGACGGCGATTACAAGAGCGGCATCCTGAAGCCTGTGAACAACGTGGTTCCTGGTGCGGGTACCACCATTCCTTGGGGAACGTCAAACCAGACCGTTCCAGGTTCGCTGTCACTGCATTTGCCAGAAATGTGGGAAGTCTCCGGTTATAACCGCGTTGCACCGCAATGGGCGATCCACTACAGCCTGGCCTATACCAGCTGGAGCCAGTTCCAGGAGCTGAAAGCGACCGGAAGCAATGGTCAAACGCTGTTCTATAAGGACGAAAGCTTCCACGACGCTTATCGTATTGCGTTGGGTACCACCTACTACTACGATAAAAACTGGACTTTCCGCTCCGGTATCGCATTTGACGACAGCCCGGTTCCGGCAGACAAGCGTTCCATTTCCATTCCGGATCAGGACCGCTTCTGGATAAGTGCAGGCGCGACTTATGCGTTCAACGAGAATGCATCTATCGATGCGGGCGTATCTTATATGCACGGTCAGAAAGTGACGTTCCAGGAAGGCCCTTACGAGTTTACCTCTGAAGGTAAAGCCTGGCTGTTCGGTACGAACTTCAACTACGCGTTCTAATCGCGCAGGAATTGAAAAAGGTGAGCATTGCTCACCTTTTTTATTTACTCCGAATCGATATCTTTTAGTTCGTTCTCGATCGCCTTCGCGTTTGGATTCTCTTCCGGTTTCAGCTTACCGCCGTTAGCAATAAAGTCATGATTCTGGAAGTACGCTTCTCGCACCATAATATACGGGTCAGAAGACTGGCGCAGTAAGCCATCAGAGTCGAGCAGTTGCGCACGGGTTTCAATCCCTTCCACCGTCCATTTACCCACCGACAGCGGCCAGGTCAGCCACGACAGAACCGGATACAGCGTATCAACCATATCGCCGCCGTCATCACGAAGGGTGAAACTACCGTAGAACGGTAATTGCATGTACGGACCGTACCCGACGCCATAATGTCCCATTGTGCTGCCGAAACGGTGCGGCTGCTCACGCTGCAGTTTCGGGTTCGCCATGCCTGCCACGTCAATAAAGCCGCCCATCCCCAGAATGGAGTTCAGGAAGAAGCGGGTAAAGTGCACCATCCCCTGATACGGGTCGCCCTGCAGGAAGTAGTTCACCATTACCGCAGGCTCTTCGAGGTTGCTGGTAAAGTTACTTAACCCGTTACGCGCGGGCTGGGGAACATAATCGCGCCATGCCACTGCCACCGGGCGAACCACATACGGGTCCAGCACGTTGTAGTTGAAGTTATACATGGAGCGGTTAAATCCTTCGAGAGGATCGGAGCGTCCCGTTTGCTCCCCGGAGCTGGCGCAGCCCACAAGCATCGTCGCGCCAAGCGCAAGCGCCGACAGCCGAAGTTTCATAAATATCTCCCTGTTCAGTATGGCTATCGTTGATTGCCATCCGTAACGGAGCCGTTGATGCTCCGTCTGTAAACGTGCAAGCGATTGTAACAGCACGTTTACCGATGTCTATGAGCACAATTACGCGCAGTAACCACCGTGACTCTGATCTCAGCATAGCCTGGCTTTTGGAATTCGTTTCGCTGGCAATTTTATAATGTCTTTGAAAGAGATGTATCACCTTTGTTGTCATTGCCGCCAATTTAAGAGCATCCCCACAGGCATCCCGATAAAAGCCGCTACGCTTAACAGAAAGATCAACCTCCGGGAGCAGATATGAAAGACGTGGGCGAAGAAAAAATTGGCGAGAGCGATGAGGAACTTGAAATTGAAAGCGAGGAGAAAGCGCGTGGCGAGAAAATAGAAATTGATGAAGATCGCCTCCCTTCCCGCGCGATGGCCATCCATGAGCATATACGCCAGGACGGTGAAAAAGAGATGGAGCGCGATGCCATGGCCCTCTTCTGGTCAGCTATCGCCGCAGGGCTCTCAATGGGCGCATCTCTTCTCGCCAAAGGGATATTTCATGTTCAGCTGGAAGGTGTGCCGGGCGGTTTTTTACTCGAGAATCTCGGCTATACCTTCGGCTTTGTGATTGTCATCATGGCCCGCCAGCAGCTGTTTACCGAAAACACGGTGACCGCCGTTCTGCCGGTGATGCAAAACCCTACCCTCGGCAACTTCGGTTTATTGATGCGTCTGTGGAGCGTCGTCCTGCTGGGTAATATCATCGGCACGGGCATCGCGGCCTGGGCGTTTGAGTACATGCCGATCTTTGATGAACCCACCCGGGATGCATTTGTAAAAATCGGCATGGATGTGATGAAAAACACCCCGATCGAAATGTTCTCGAATGCCATCATCTCCGGGTGGATTATCGCCACGATGGTCTGGATGTTTCCTTCAGCAGGGAGCGCCAAAATTGTGGTGATTATATTGATGACCTGGCTGATTGCGCTGGCTGACACCACGCATATTGTGGTCGGTACCGTAGAAATACTGTATCTGGTCTTTAACGGTACGCTTCACTGGAGCGACTTTTTCTGGCCGTTCGCCTTACCGACACTAGCAGGAAACATCTGCGGCGGAACGTTTATCTTCGCGCTGTTAAGCCATGCCCAAATCCGTAACGACATGTCGAACAAACGCAAAGCGGAGCTTAAAGCGCGGGAAAGTGATGATAAATCGACAAAAAAATCGTCCTGAATGGTGACTCTTTGAGCAGTCAGGCGGCGATGCGCTTAACGCAAAGTGTAAATGACGCTATACTCGTGCCGCCTCGTCCCCTTAGTTAAATGGATATAACGAGCCCCTCCTAAGGGCTAGTTGCAGGTTCGATTCCTGCAGGGGACAATACCTTTTCATTTCATCACGTTTCAACACACTTCACCTCCCCCCTTAAAACCAGCAAAATCAGGGCCTGTCGCCTTGAACATGGTTTCAGTTGATTTCATGACATTACATGATTCTGATGGTATCGTTGATGGTACTCACGGTTCGATAAACCGATACCATCAACTGACAACAAAGATTACTCTCCATGGCACTAAATGAGCTATCACCTAAGAAAGTTGAAAACGCTAAACCCAAAGAAACAGACTACAAACTGACGGATGGGGGAAGCCTGTATCTTTTAGTTAAAAAGAACGGGACCAAGGCATGGCGAATGAACTACAGATTTAACGGCAAACAAGCTACGCTGGCTTTGGGCGTTTTCCCAGACGTTTCGCTGGCACTTGCCCGTAAGCGTAGAGATGAAGCAAGGCAACTTTTAGCCGACGGTGTTGATCCCAGAGTATCTAAAAAAGCAGCGCCAACAGAACCCGCCTCTGCTACATTCCAGACAATCGCTTTAGAGTGGCATAAAGGCTCTATAGGCCATCCCTCATGGAAAGAGATTACCCGCACTAAAATTTTAAGAGAAATGGAAAATCATATTTTCCCATATATCGGAAATAAACCCATCGACTCATTAAAAACAAGTGACCTGTTGCCATTATTGGTGAGGATGAGTGATCAGGGAATTGGAGCAACAACAGGAAGAGTGAAAACTACTCTTGCAAGCGTTTTCCGGTACGCTATTCAGCGTGGAATTGTTGAATACAATCCTACCCATGATCTAAGAGGAGCAATTTCCAGCCCCAAAATAAAGCATCGCCCTGCACTTCCGTTAGAACGATTACCCGAATTAATATCAAAAATTGATAGCTATACAGGGAGGCCGTTAACTAAGCTGGCAGTATTATTTTCTCTTCATACTTTTGTTCGCTCCAGTGAACTGAGACACGCAAGATGGGAGGAAATTAATTTTGAAAATGCAATGTGGACTATTCCTGCTCAAAGAAAAAGAATTGATGGGGTAAAATATTCAGAGCGTGGGGCAAAAATGGGCAGTATTCATTATGTTCCATTATCTAATGAAGCTATTGATGTTCTCGAAGCTATTAAAAAAATAAGTGGTGAGTATGAACTTATTTTCCCTGGAGATAGTAACCCTTACAAACCAATGAGTGAGAACACAGTTAATAAGTCATTAAGAATTATGGGGTACGACACGCAGGTGGACATTTGCCTTCATGGATTTAGGGCAATGGCGTGCTCAGCCCTGACAGAATCAGGTTTATGGTCGAGGGATGCAGTAGAACGGCAAATGAGCCATCAAGAACGAAATGAAGTGCGAGCCGCTTATGTACACTTAGCTCAGCATATGCATGAACGTCGTCGGATGATGCAATGGTGGTCTAATTATATTGAAGCTAACACTGATAGATATATTGCCCCCTATAAAATGAAAAAACTACGCGTTGTTTGAAAATAAGAAAATGGCTAATAGTAGTAAAGTCTGCTATTCGCCCCATTTTACCATATGTGCATACAGGTGACGTGATGAGCGATAATACACGATTAAATGTTTGGGAAAGGAATAGTATTCCTGTAATGGAATTTTGCTCCCTAAAACGAGCTGCTGAACTACTTAATTGCCAAATTGATGACCTTATCCATTTTGCTCAAATTGGAATTATCGAATTTTGCTTAGAATTAAATGGTTTCGAAGCTGCGCTAATGATGATGCGTAAAGGTGGAGATTTTAAAGATTGGGAAAACATGTACCCACCCAGAGTATTAAACTATAGTAATAAATCTGCATTAAGCCATTTCATACCAAAAGCAAAATTCGATATTGATTATACAGAAGATAAGCCATTTTCACCTCCAAAACAAATATACCATTTAGAAAACAAACCAAATATAAAAAGCCCATTAATCTTACTTTCTGGATTGTGGTCTATATGTGTCATCAGCCCAACATCTTCATTATACAAAGAACTAAAGGTATATGGTAAAGCAAGGCTATTAGCACATGATATTTCTTTTAAAGAAGCTAATATGCCATTCACTAATGCTGCATTTGGCAGTGATGAGTGGGTAATATTAGCAATGTCCCCTTTCGAAGGCTTATCATCAATAGAGGGATTAGTATCTCCATCTAATAAAAATATTATTGGAAATATAACACTGGATGATATCTATTTAACAAGATACCAAATAGAAAAATTAGATAACGGTGTTGGCAAAGAGCTACCCAGCTATGTGAATGGTGGTGTATCCAGCATCGAAAGCATCCGAAGAGTGCATGGTAATGTTGAAGCATCAGCAACAAAAAGGGAGGCAGTGTACAAAGCAGCTATTTATTGGTTACTAAATGACCCAGCATCTTGCAATGGAAAACGAGGAAAACTGACTATTGACGCGTGGGCAGATAAAATCGTGGCAGAAAGAAACAATCCCAAAACAAAGGTTGAACTTGGAAAAGATAAGATAAAAGAATGTCTTAGCTCATCTAAAGCAGGAAGATTTTAAGTGGTAATATTTTATACCATCATAAAAACAAAATAGTGGCACTGATAATTTAACCCTAACCTTGCCATCATCTGCCGTGTTCATTACATAACACGGCAGGTAATTTCATGACATTAAAAACTTACCCTATCACCGGGCATGCCCGCCCACGGGCTACTGCTGACTTTTTGCAAGTAAGCACAGTTACTCTCTGGCGCTGGGAAAAAAACAATCCTGAATTTCCAAAATCCACACGTATTTCAAAACGGGTAACTGTTTACGATGCACAAGAAATTAGACAGTGGGTAAAAGCTCAATCAGCGGGTTCAGGGGGCGTAGTGTGATGGCAACCTTAACTAAATTGGGGAGAACTGCATCCCCCCTATACATAAATCAATTCTTAGGATCGATGCCACGATTCAGTAGTTCTTTACGCAGAATTCGCTTGATCCAAGATGCAAGAGCTGAATCTCCATCTTTGCGCATTTCGTCTTCAAGCTGTCGGCGGAACTCATCTGTAAGACGCATCTGGAAAGGCGGAGAACGTTTTTCTTTTGGTGTTGACATGGTGATGACCAGACCTTACATTAACCTACATGGTAATTACCATTATAAGCATCAAAGCTACAAAAAACAATGCCCAACCTGTGCTGGAACACAAATCGGGCATCTGACCAATCCGCTGTATGAGGTAACGAAGATGGCTAAACAGAAGTGTACCTGGTTATTTGCGGCGATCAACCGCAGCCAGCGCAATGCCCGTCCTGTGATGTTAAGGATCACCGCAGATAACGAGCGCTCAGCGCGGCGCAGACTGGCCCCGGACTATGTGCTGAGCTTTGCCGGTCGCATTCCCTGCGGAGGTGAGCATGCGTAATTATCCGCAACCCGGCGAACGCTGGCAGCATGAGCGTGGCTGGACCGTCACAATCATCCGACTAATTGAAGCGTCTCCCTCCGTGGCGCTGGTTAATCCTGAATTCAGCTGTGAAGTGCTGATACGTCATGACAGCGACAACCAGCTTTCTTCCTGCCCTCTGGCATGGTTTGAACAGCGGTATACGCGCCTGTTTGATGCGCCGCTCTTTAAACCTTCGCCAGCTCAGGCAGGCGGTAGTGGCTCCGGCCCGCTGACACTGCATCCGTCTGTGGTATTCACCCGCTGGCGGGAGCGCAGCATACGGCGTTCTGCTGAACCTGACGACAGTCACTATTCAAAATTTCTCTGACAAAACACCGCTGAAAACGGAGTAATCCACGATGAATATTTCAAACGGGCACAACGGTGCTCAGGGCCACACTTTGCCTGAAAAACACAATACCGGTGCTTTTGCCTATGGGTTGTCAGAGGACGGTTTCGGAAAGCTGACCCGCGCAAAGAATGCCTGTGACCTGCTCCAGCTTCTCTTTTCTGAATACCCGTCTCAGGTCGGAGCGCTCGATACAGGCTGTGCGCCGGGTGTCGCCGCGCTGATGGAGTACCTGCGGGCAGATTTGACGGATATTGCGCAAAGTTGCGCACTGATAGAAGGAGGTGCCAGATGAACCAGCCGCAGGTTTCCATTTTCCCGGCAGAAATGACCACCGCGCTGTACCGGCGGGCTATTGCTTCGGCATGGCGACAGAAAACGCTGAACGAAACCGGCAGCGATCAGTATGGTCCGCACTGCCTGACGGTTGAGCGTATTGAAATGGCCATTGTGCTGCATATCGAGTGCGCACTGATTAACGAGTACGGCGAAGCACAGGGAGCCGCAGCCGCGCTGGCACTGCTGACTGACATGCTGGAGCCGTCACTGCTGACCGCGCCGCCGGTGCTGACCGTGCGCGGCTGTGAAGTGATGGCGGAGCTGTACCGCACGCTTCCGGCTGCCTTTGATGACTTCTGCAGCACGGGTGCGGCGCTGTATCAGGGGGAAGTATGACAACACAGAAAGTTTCACAGGTTGCAGAGGCTGCACAGGGGAAATGGCCCGTTATTCTGCAGATGCTGCGTATTGATGTTCCCGAAAACGGCAGGCACGGTCCCTGCCCAAAATGTGGGGGCAAGGATCGTTTTCGCCTCGATGACCTTGACGGGCGCGGGACGTGGATTTGCAGCCAGTGCGGCAATGGTGACGGTCTGGATCTGGTTAAGCTCATGACCGGTTACGGTGTCAGAAAGGCCGCGCAGGAGGTGGCGCAGGTGCTTAATGTGCCGGGTGTGCAGGAACTGTCTGTTAAGCCTGCCAGGCAAAAAGCCCCTAAACGTGACATGAGCCTTACCGTGGCGGCGCTGATGAAAGAGAGCCACACGGGAGAAAGCCCCTATCTGACCGGAAAAGGGTTCGCCGGATACCCGGCCTCCCTGACCGGGAGCGTGCAGCATATCAGCGGTAAGGATTTTCCTGCCGGTTCCCTGCTGTTACCGCTCACCACCAACGCCGGAGCCGTGACCGGTGCGCAGCTTATCGCCCCGACGGGTGAAAAAAGCATACTGCCCGGCAGCACGATGAAAGGCGCGTTTGTGGCGCTCAGCCCGTTACCGTCTGAACCGCCGGTACAGGTGGTGATTACCGAAGGTTACGCCACGGCGCTGACGGTAAGCCAGCTCACCGCCGGATGCGTAGTGGCTGCCATATCTGCGGGCAACCTGCCCAACGTGGCGCAGTCGCTGCGGGCACGCTGGCCTGAGGTAAAAATTATCATCGCCGGTGATAACGATTTTCAGGACGGGGGCGAGAATCCCGGCAGATCCTTTGCTGAACGGGCGGCAAAAGCCGTCGGCGGCTGGATGACGCTGCCACCGGGAGAGATTAAGGCTGACTGGAATGATTTCCATCGGGAGCACGGTATTACCCGTGCCCGTGAAGCCTTTCGTAACGGTCTGGTACTGTGCGGGGAAGGCCGCACGCAGCTGCCGCACGGGTTCCGTCTTACCCAGGAATATCTCTGGTATGAAAAACAGGTACAGCGCAACGGTGAGACGGAGATCCAGAACGTCAAAATATGCAATCCGCTGCGCGTGACGGCAATCACCTGCGATGCCGATGGCGGTAACTTCGGGCGACTGCTGGAGTGGGAAGATACGTGGGGTGAGCGCCGCCGCTGGGCGATGCCGATGGAAATGCTGAGCGGCAGCGGTGAGGAACTGCGCCGGGTGCTGCTGGTTAACGGGCTGTCCTATATCAGCACCACCGGTGAGGCCCGCGCCCGACTGATGGAATATATCTCGCTGTGTAAACCGGAACGCCGCGTGACCTGCGTCAGCCGTACTGGCTGGCATGGTCAGGTTTATGTCCTGCAGGATGAGGTCAGCGGTGAAGGTGCTGAGGGTGTCATTCTACAGACCACTTCCGTGCAGGGGCGCGATTTCCGCGTGTCGGGCACAACGGAGGAATGGCGGGAGCACGTTTCCCGGTACTGCACCGGCAACTCCCGCGTGGCGTTTGCCGTCAGTCTGGCCTTTGCTGCACCCCTGTTACGGCTGGTTGGTATGGACGGCGGCGGCTACCACCTCAAGGGAGAATCGACGGACGGTAAGACCACCACCATGAAAGCGGCAACTTCCGTCTGCGGCGGGCCTGACTACTGGCAGACGTGGCGGGCAACCGGCAACGCGCTGGAGGGATGCGCAAGCCGCCGCAACGATGCCGCCATGATGCTCGATGAGATCCGGGAGGTGGACGGACGCGAGGCAGGCAATATCGCCTACATGCTGGCAAACGGTCAGGGCAAGGGCCGTGCCGGTACGGACGGTGAGCTGCGCACCCGTAAGCAGTGGCGGCTGCTGTTCTTTTCAACCGGCGAGCTGTCACTGACTGAACATGCGGCAAAAGCCGGTGAGCGTACTTTTGCCGGGATGGAAGTCAGGATGATCCAGATCCCCAGCGATTCCGGAAAATTTGGCGTATTTGAGGAACTGCACGGCTTCGACAGCGGCAAGGCACTGGCAGAACATCTGGAATGGGCTACGTCCAGCTACTACGGTTCGCCGTTCCGTGAGTGGCTGAAAGCCCTGACCGCTGACCTTAACGGGCTGACGGCACAGGCAAAGTCACTGATGAAGGAATATACCGCAGCTCTGACCCCGAAAGATGCGGGCAATCAGGTGGGCCGGGCAGTGAACCGCTTTGCACTGGTGGCGATGGCGGGCGAGCTGGCAACCCGCCTGGGTATCACCGGCTGGCCTGAGGGGGAAGCCCTGAGGGCAACCCGCGTCTGCCTGAACGCATGGCTGAAAGATCGCGGGCACACCGCCAACCAGGAAGATATTGCCGCACTGGAGCAGGTACGTAGTTTCTTTACCGCGAATCAGTACAGCCGCTTTGCAGACTGGCACGACGAGCGCAACCGCCCCGGCAATATGGTGGGCTGGCGCAGGGTGGAGAAAGGGAGTACCGCACAGGGCACGGAAGCCGTCACCACGTTCTACGTCATGCCGTCCGGCTGGAAAGAAATCTGCCGGGGATTTGACCCGCGCAAGGTGGCGCGTTTGTGCGCAGATCGTGGATATCTGCTGCCTTCTGCCGACGGAAAGCTCCAGACAACCGTTCGCCCGCCAGAGATGAATCCCCGCAGGCTCTATGTCTTCAACAGCGAGGTACCGGGTTAAGGCTTTGCGTGAGTCTTATTTATTAAGGGTAACAGGTGAAACAGGTGGAACAACCTTATTTTACAAGGGCTGAACCTGTTCCACCTTCTGAAATGGTGAGGTGGAACAGGTGGAACGCCAGCCGATCCGCTGTTCCACCTTGTTACCTGCGATGTTCCACCTGCGCTGTGCATGTAAATACCTTACAAAACAATGCTGTAACACATGTTTCACCTGTTCCACCGCATCGGGGACATCAAGCAGACTGAAACAGAGGGCATTTTTATCTGGCTGGCTGTCATAGCCACGTCTGAGTAACCGCAAATGTGCGATGTGCCAGCCACCACACACTGAGCACTGATAGTGAGCTTGTGTCAGCCACGACACAATTGACGTAGCGAACCAACCCGACAGGAGAAGTCATGAACAACACCGTAGAAAATAATAACCTTTCCACTTTTCCGGCTGTAACGCAGCGGGCACTGGAAACCCTGAACACAGCCAGAAACGCATGGCTTGATGCACGTCGTAAGCAGAAAGCGGCGGCGGATAATGTTGCGACAATCCGCCAGCGTCGCGCTGAAATGGAAGCCACAACGAACGCACTGAATGAGGAGTGGCGTACGCTGTTTCGCAAAAGTCAGGGCGTAGTCTCAAAGGAAATGAAAAAGCTGCGCGCGGAAATTGCGCTGGGGCGTGAAACGCTTGAGGATTTTGACGATCTGCTGGCGGCTCAGGAATGTGAGAATGCACTTTTGCCGCAGGAGGCTGCGGAATTAGCCGGAAAGTACATCCACGCGCACGACGCCCTTGTGGGTATTCGCGCAAAACAAATCTGGGAGGATTTTATGCAGTTGCATGGTAAGGCCCTAATCCAGACACTGAGCCTGCTGAAATCCACAATGGGCCGGGAAGCCAGCGCAGTTGTCGGTGTGGTGCATTCAGTTAATGACCCGGACACATTGCTGAAAGACTTTATTCATAAAAATATCACCAAACCGGCTCTCACTAACGATGTGATGCCGGACCAGGACCCTGTGTTTAAACTGGCGGGCGTAGCCCCGGATTATGCGGCCCGTCTGGATTTCAGTAAGCAACTATCCCCTGCAGCTCTTCATAAGATGAAGATACGTCAGGAACAGAAGTTGCTGCAAAAAAACAATAGTGTATCGGAGGGTTTGTAATGGCGCTGAAATGTCCTGAATGCGGCACTATGGCCCATGCCAGAACCAGTTCTTATGAAGCACCTTCCGTAAAACGCTCATGGTATCAGTGCCAGAATCTTGAATGTTCCTGCACATTTACAGCGCTGGAAAGCGTTGACACGATAATTATGAAGCCGCATAAACCCGTGCCATCTCAACCTGAGTCGCAGGATGATTCCCCCGCACGTAAGTCGCAGACGCTGGGCCGCTACGGCTCGGCCTGTACCCTTAAAGACCGTCATGCACAATAAAATGGGGAGGAACCATAATATGACAGAACAACAATTGACCGAAAACCAGATTCAGGCCGCAACCGGACATGTAGTGACACTCCTCGCCAGGGCAAAGAAACCACTTCAGGATGCGGATTGGCTCATGCGGTTGCCTGCAGATGAAATCGCCCGCCAGACGGAAACACTGACAAAAGGCCTTTCTTCCGACTGGCAGTCCAGGATAATTGACCTTTACCAAAAAATGCAGGCCTGGGTGGAGGCCAGACAGGCCGAAGATACAGCTATTGAGAACCTCAGGGCTCTGCGTCAGCATCAGGCCGAAACTGAACAGGCGAGCAAAGACAATCGGGTGCAGTTCAGGAAATTGCTTAGCCAGAACGGCGGTATCGTGACCCCAGAGATGAAAGCTCTTCGGGCTGAGTATCTGGAACAACAGGAAACAGCCGCCGAACTGGCCGGTCTGATCACTGAAAAAGAAGAGCAGTTGCCGGTACTGGCTAACGTGACAGGTCGTAAGGCAAACGCCTACGTAAACTGCCATCATGGCATCACGGAAGAGCGTATTGATGAGCTTCTGCGTGACTTTTTTATTTTCAACGGTGCTGAATTGAGCAGCCTGCTCAGGATGAAGTACAGACAATTTGAACGGGATAGCTCAGCGCATATACCGGGGATTATTGAAGGTACAAATGATGCAGATACACTATATCGTGAATTTATCCTGAATCTCATGCTGAAATGGACGAGTGAAATATTGCCGCTGAGATTCCGGGACGACGTGATGAGCCTGGCCGGTTCAGCGCCGGTATCAGGCTCACATGATGACAGGAAAAAAAGAAAACTGTTTTGATCTGAACAGAACCACTAACTTTAGCCCGGCCTGTGCCGGGTTTTTGATGTCTGTAGCCTGAGTGCATGTCTATGCCGCATGAAAGCGCATGACAGTCATGCGTTATTTTTGACGCAAAAGTCCTTGTGTGGCGGCTCCTGAAGCGATTTACGATGTGCATGAAAACCACCCTGTTAAGTGGAGCGGGCAGGCGGGCGGGGCTGCTCGCGCTGAGGGGAAAGTTAGAGAACAAACGCTAATCGGCCTTGAACAGGCTTTAACCTATATCATATGATGATGCTCTGATGTTGGTATTGGCGTCGAATGTCTTCCTGTTATCGATCATTTTCAGTATGAGATACTAATGAAAGGCTAATAATACCACCTTAAAGTTACCTATCGAATTTTGCGGGTATGTTGGATAACAATAACTTTACACGGATTAAAAATGAATAGAAAATTTCAAGTTTTCATTTCATCAACTTTTACTGACCTCATTGAAGAAAGGCAAGCCGCCGTAAGCGCTATATTAACTGCCGGGCATATACCTGCGGGAATGGAGCTTTTTAAACCAGGGGACAGAAGTCAACTGGAAATTATTAAGCGTTGGATAGATGAGTCGGATATCTACATCCTGATTCTGGGGGGGCGCTATGGAACGATTGCTCCCGGCAGCGATTATTGCTATACAGAGCTTGAGTATGATTATGCTTTAAGCACAAATAAGCCTCTTTTTTCTATAGTTATAGATGATGAATATCTAGATGAAAAAGTTAGGACTATTGGTAAGGAGGTTCTGGAATTAGATAATCCAACAAAATATGAAGCTTTTAAACAAAAGGTTAAGGGGTATCCGGTTGAGTTTTTCCGGGACATTAAAGATATACAAATATCTATTTATAAGACACTTCCTCAAATTGGTGTTGAAAGAAATCTTCTTGGATGGGTTTCTGGAAAAGAAATATCTGAGTCGAGTGTGTTGATTGAACAGATTTCTAAATTAACTAAGGAAAATGAAAATTTAAAATCTGAAGTTGAACTTCTCAGAGCTGCACGTTCTCCTGAAATGATAGCTGTAGAAAA